>Ga0335078_10000685_pt1 | contig 52230 bp, 42 predicted proteins | sample Lox_Sample_32_FD_206711 | JGI IMG/M metagenome (GOLD analysis project Ga0335078, IMG submission 206711) | Soil microbial communities from Loxahatchee National Wildlife Refuge, Florida, United States - Lox_Sample_3.2 | ecosystem: Environmental > Terrestrial > Soil > Wetlands | place: USA... | reverse complement strand
CGGGTGTTTGACCGATCGTGTAACGTACGCTACGATGTGAGTGCGGGGTGGAGCAGTCTGGTAGCTCGTTGGGCTCATAACCCAAAGGTCGGTGGTTCAAATCCACCCCCCGCAACCATCCAAACGCGCATCGCCTCCCCGCCACTCCCGATCAGGTTCCAGGTCCCGCTTGCCGTATAATGATCGTCCGTCGGCGTCATGGTGATGCTGCTGGCGTGTTTTTGCAGCTCGTTCTTGGCGCGCTCCACATCCTTGCGAAGGAGGCTGCTGATGTTTGCGACGCGCTCGGTGATGAACGCTTGGAGGTCATCAATGTTCGGCGCAATCCCGGCGGCTGGGCTAAACACTTGATTCGTGAGAGTTTTGAGTTCTTGCTCTCGCTCCGTGATTGCGGTGGTGAGCGCTGGTGTGGGGCCGCACGCTGCGACGGTCGCGATGAGGTTCGCGAGTTCCTTCTCTAGCTCGTGCTTGCGCTGGTTGGTGCGTTCGAGGTGGTGCTGCAGTGCGGCGAGTCGTTCCTGGAGTGCTCGTTGGAGGGCAGTCACGGCGTACTGGACGGCGTCGGGTTGGGTGATGGCGGTTTGTAGCCCGTCGAGGAATCGCTCTTCGAGTCGGTCTTGCCGGACTTTGAGGTGGTTCTGGCACGCGCCACGGTAGAAGTTCTGCGGGCACCCGTAGCTGGGGTGAGCGCTTTTGCCGCGGCCGGTGACGATCACGAGGTTTGCGCCGCAGGTCGCGCACTTGAGGAGCCCGGTGAGGAGGTACGGGGTGCGTGCACCGCGGGCCAGGCCGGGGTGCCCATACTGTTCTTGCACGCTGAGGATGTGCTGCTGGACGCGATCCCAGGTCTGGTCATCAATGATGCGCAAGGTCGGGTCGGTCGTGGTCGTCCACTCGTGCGGTGGCCGGGCGCGGCGCAGGCGCTTGTTGGTGCCGGGCTGCTTGACGAACCGTGATTTGTTCCACACGATCTTGCCGGTGTACAGTTCTCGTCGGAGCATGGCTCTGATAGCACTGGGGCACCACGTCGCGTACTTCTTGCCGGCGCGCGGTCGTGCCGGCGGCACGCCGCGCTTGTTGAGTCGTTTCGCAATGGAGCGGAGGCTGCACCCGTCCGCTGCCATGCCAAAGATCTCTCGGACGACGGCTGCTTCTTGGTCGTTGACGTGGAGGCGCACGCCGTCAGCGGTGGTGGCGTTGTCGTACCCGAAGCACCGCCCCCCAGCGTGCAATCCGCGCAGGACTTTCCCCTCAAGCCCACGGTGCGTCTTTTTGGCGAGCTCCTTGATGTACAGGCTATCGACGAGGCCGTGGACGGTGAGGAGCACGTCGGCCTGGTCGTGCTGGGTGTCGATGCCTTGGCTGACGGCGACAAGCCGCACGCCCAGGAAGCTGAGGCGCTCGACGATCCGGGCGGTCTCGCCCTGGTTGCGCGATAACCGGCTGGTGTCATCGAGGAGGACGACATCGAAGGCTTTCGGTGCGCGGGAGGCCATTGCCATGAGCTGCAAGAGTCCGGGCCGGTCGGCGCCGGCGCCGCTTTGTGCCTCGTCGGTGTACACGTGCTCTGGCAGGACTTCCCAATCGTGGACAGTGGCGTACTCCCGGCACTTGCGCAGCTGATCCTGGATGCTCTGGGGGCTTTGCCGGTCGCTCGAATACCGCGCGTAGACTGCGCACCTCATGGCTCCTCTTTTTGCTCCGCTGGTTGCGGGTCAACAAGAGTATCCGACGAAACCCGTTGGAAAGCGAGCGATAAGAACTCCTCCACCAAGACCGGTACGATCACGTTGTCAAGCCAGGATTGGACCTCCGGGGACAACTGCGGCACTGGTCTGACAGGAGGCACAATAGAGCACCTATGCTCCTCGTACGTCGGGGCGCGCAAACCGCGTGTGGTGCGTCATACGGTGACGCCTGGCAGTGTGCTTACTGGTGTGGTCTTGGCGCCGTTGAACCCGAAGCTGAGTTGTGCGGGTGGCGGTGTCGCTGTTGTTGGGCGAAAGATGATGATGCAGCTTGGCGCTGGCGCGCAATTCTTGGCGTTGCCGAACCGTAGCCTGCCGCGCAGGAATCGGATCTGGCTTGCGTGCGCGACTGCGTCGTGGAATGCTGCGGTGTCGGTGCGCGCGAAGGTGAGGCAGACGACCAGGGCGCCGCGCAGGCTCGCATCATACGCCTTCCGTACCCACTTGCCGAGTTGGGAATATGGGGGATTCATCCAGACGCGCTCTGTCCCATAGTCCTGGCGCAGCCCGTCGTCCTCTTTGGTAAAGAAGCGGTTGCACTTGGCGTTCTCGCTGGTGGCGCAGGCGTCGAGGGTGAAGTGGAATTCCCGGTCGAGCATCGTGAACACGGCGTGCGGGGTCGCCCACTCGTCCTTTTCGCGCATGAAGAGCGCGTCGAGGCGTGAGCGTGGTGTTGTGCGAAGCGTGCACTGTTCGCATGGGCTCACGCTGGACACCCCAATCTGCTCGGTGGCGTGCTCGTCCTTCGGCATACGGGAACTCTTGTTAGTACCTCCAGTCGCGGCGGATGGAGTGGAGGTGGGTGGCGAATGCTTGGATGAAGGTTTCGAGGTTCATGCCCAAGAAGTAGTGCGGCAAGAGTTCTTCGCCGGGGAAGAGGTACTGGCCGTATTTCTTGAGGAGCTCGTCGGCGAGGCGTAGGCGCGTGTCGTAGTCGCTTGGGGCGATGCGGTCGAAGAAGACGCTGCGGATGTAGGTTTCGGTGTGCAGCTTGATGATGCTGTCGGTGAGGGCGTCGATGATGCCGATCATGCCGCCGTCCCTGCCGGTGATCGCGTTGCGCTCTGCCGCACGCATCCCGCCTTGGTAGCTCCCGAGTTGTTGTTCGGCGAAGCGGTACGCGAATTGTCGCGCCGCCTCGCGATCCGTGACGTTCTTGTAGTCGGCGTTGAAGAAGGCCTTTTGGTAGTGCGCGTAGAACTCGAAGATGGTGGTTTTGAAGGCTTCGAAGTCGCTCACGGTGTGCGGGCACGCGTACGCCTCGCGCATGATTTTTGCCTTGGTGTCGATGGCGTTGAGTTTGTCCGGTCCCAGGAGCGACAGCAGCGCTTCGACGCTGAGCCGCTCGGGCTGTGGGGCGTTGATGATGAAGAGATTGTTCGTCATATTATTCCTCGGCGATGGTGTTGATGATGCGCGGCCCGCGCACCAGGGGAGCGGGTGCGGTGCTCGCGTGGTATGTTGCACGGTTGTGTGCGATGATGCGTTCGACCTGCTTACTGCTAATTGGAATCGGTGGTGGGCAGGTGAAGTTGGCGATCTCGTGCCCGAGGCGGGCATGCACGGCGCCCGTGGGTTGGCACGCGAGCGTCTCTGGCGTTACTTGCCCGTTGAAGAGGTGCGCGAGCATTTTGGCGTCGGGCAGGTTCACGCCGAAGATGAAGATGTTGGGCATGCTGTAGAGCGCCTTGAGCAACTCATTGGGTACCTGCCCGGTTTCTTGATGCGCGAGGCACACGCTCAATCCGCCTTTGCTTGCTTCGTCGATGATGCTCTGCAAGGTGTTCGCGCTGCTGATGAAGCGGTGGAATTCGTCGATGATGAAATGAAAGTGATGCGCAGCGCGCGGAGTGCCGGTGCGGCGGAACGCGGCGTGTTGCGCCTGCGCCACAAACATGCCCCCGACGATGCTTGCGGCCTCAATGCTGGCAGGGGGCGCGATGATAACGACTAATCCCTCATCCATTGCGCTGGCGAGGTCGACGCGGTTCTCGGTTTGCGCAAACGTGCGGTACGTGCGGTCATCTAAGAGGAGGGCGCTGAGGCGATTCACCAAGGGCGCAAACGCGTCCGGACTGTATGACGGGAATTCGTCGCGCCAAAACCGCCGCACCGACGCATTCGCGGCCTCGGCGATCACCCGTCGCCGCAGTTGCTCACCAAGGGTGGCGCGCGCAAAGAGGATGGGCAAGGTCGCGAGGTTGGACTTGAGCACGAAGCTTGCGTAAATCCCCATCCCGAGGAAGTGCGCCATGCGGTGAAAGCTTGCGGCATCAAAGAGGTGCTTCATGCTGTGCACAAACTCCGTCGTGAGGCGCCCCACATCTTCTGGTGAGGAGTGGGAGAACGGGTTATACGCCACGGGAATCTCGGCGTCGAAATCGAGGAATAGCACGCGCTCCGGCGGGACGTCGTCTAACGCGCCGAGCAAGGCGAACGCGGTGGTGCGATGGGGATCAATTAGTCCGACGCCGCTGCCGCGCAGGGCGAGGTGCCGCGCGCGCTGGATGAGCATCGTGCTTTTCCCTTTTCGACTCGCGCCGATAAGCCAGGCGCTTTTGTTCTGCTGCCCGTCGGGCTGCACGACGCTCATTGGAAGGCCGCGGTCGTGGTTCTCGCCGAGCGGAATGCCATCGTGGCGCAACGCGTCGGGCACGGTGAGGCCACGGGCGATGTCGAGGTGCACGAGTCCTGCTGCTGCACTATCCGGGGGATGCACCAAGAGCGAGAGCTCGGAGCTGGTGAACAGCTGCCCGAGGGTGTACGACACGCGACGACGCAGCAGGTCAACGACACCATCGTTATCGAGGACGCGCTGGTAGTCCTCAAGCGTACGGTATCGAAACGGCATGCCGTCCGCCGTCAAGGTGCCAGGGAACGCTTCAATGCTGTGCCGCAACGCGGGCGTCGTGCTGCCCAAGCGTATGGTCACGGCAAAGAGTGGCTCGGCGAGGTTCTTTGCGTTCGTGGTGCGCCCCTGGGGTGCGCGGTGCCCCAGCGCACGCTCGGCCTCAAGAATGCTGGCGATGTTGTGCTGCCAACGATGCCGCGCTGGCACAAAGAGGACCTGGCAAAACAGGACATCATGCCCCTGCATACCGGTGCAGAAGCGCAGGAGCGTGCGCCAGGGCGTGCCCGCGCTGCGCACCGCGCGATGATAACCGGCAGGCGAGTACAAATCCACCAACACCAACGGAGCAGGAGCGAGCGAACTAAGCGGGTCAGTGGCCGGGACGACGGCGCTGGTCGGATACACACCAAGCCAGGTGTTGGCGAGGACGGTGATGTCCGCTGGTTGTGCGCCGAGGTAGAACTCTGCACGCTCTGGTGTGGCGATGAGTTCAAAGCTCATCGGGGCGTTGCACCCGGCAAGCGCTGCGGTCATTGCTTCGGCGCGACGCGCGTCCACGTCCGCGGTGTCCGGGAGGATGATGCGGCGCAGGCGCCACGGCGCCGGCGGTGGAATTGTGACGAAGTGTTGACGGTCGGTGTGGACGAACGTCTGTAGCGGGTCAAACGGTTCGAAGTGCGGTTCGAGCTCGACGGGGTGCGAGAAGATGGGGCTTTGCGTTCGCTGTGCTTCGACGGTGATGGCATACTGTGCCGTGCTGGCGGCCAGGAGTCGTCCGAAGTCGCGCGCGAGATGTTGGTCATCCATGGGTGCCATTTCGTTCTCCCGCTCCTAAAAGCCTGTTCCTTCGGCGGTCGTAAGTGGTTGGTCCAACATGAGTTGCTCCTCATGGTGGTGGGGAGTAGTGGCTTGGCCAACTCCCCCACCAATTCCCCTGCTGGTTCTGCCAAAGAAATCCAGCATGGTGCCGTTGTAGGCGGTCCAGACGGGCTGGTCCCAGCCCTCCCTGACATGGTCGGGCGTGGTGAGTTGGACGAAATCGAGGCCCTCTCGGGCAAGAATGCCTTGGAGGTGGTGCAGGCGCCGCTGTGGCATGACGATGGCTACGCGGAATCCCCGGAGGTCGCCGTGCTTGCCGAAGTCCTGCTGGTACGCGCCGTTGTCGAAGTACGCCGCGTACTCGTGCAGTTTCGCGTTCAGCGAGTAGCTGCTCGTGCTCGTGAGTGATTCGGTGCCAGTGTCTACTTCGATGAAGAACAAGGCTGTCGCGTTGTGTTTCTGCATGATGATGGTCGCATCGGGAATAATCCCGGTGCTCGTTGGTGCCTCGTGGGTGTAATAGAAGGTTGCTGTGTATTCCTTGTTGTGGCGCAGCCAGGCGGTGAGGTCAACGTGCACGGCCGCAATGCCGATGGTGTGCTGGAGGGTGCGCGGGTGTGGCCGCGCACCCCTGTAGTACACGAATTCTGGCTTTCCCTGCATCGTGCGCTGGTAGTACGGCGTGCGCTGCACATATCCGGCGCGGTGGAGCTCACAGAGCCGTTCTGCCGCTTTCTTGGTGGATGGGAACCAGAGCAGGTCGGTCAGTTGGCTGGTGAGCAGGGGCGAGCGTTCGGTGAGCTCGATGGCGGCGAGATCGCGCGGGCAGGGCCGAATGTTGTGCGCCATAAAGTGATTGCTCCGATGGCCCTATATGCAGGTGCACACGCCGATGCACGTGCAGATGCGCGGTGCCCTGTAGAGCATTAGGGATTCGTGTTCGCGCTCCCATGCGCTTTGCAGCCACGACGGCTTGTGGAGCAGTCGTGGCTTATTGAGTTGTTCGATGCGTCGGAGGATGTCGTTTTGGTACGCTGCGGGCGGGTCGAGGCCCAGCGCGCCGTCCGCGTACCCGTGGACGTAGCCGCGGCGGTACCCGAGGCGGTAGCCGTCGCAGAGTCCTTCGAGGTAGGACGTTTGGCAGCACGTGCAGAATGGGTTTCCACAACTCATATGCAAATTGGCTCCTTTGAGTTAAGAATTGGTGCCTCTTTATCGCGTCGTGAGCGATACCCACGACGCGTAGAGCTGGTAGGGTGTGCCGTCGGGCAGTTCGAACTCGATGGTCATCGCGAACCCGAGGGAGCGCCGCTGGCCATTGCCGCGACGGGCTAAGGCGAGGTCTTTGAGGGGAATCGCTACCTGCAGCGTGGCGGTCTCGCCGTTTCCCTCAATGCGCGCGGCGGGATAGAGCCGGAGCGCCTTGTTCTCGTTCGTTTTGGCAAGCTCGCGAAGCGCGTCGTACGCTTGTTCAGCCATGATTGTTATCCTTTCATTTTCGTTTTTCACGCAGCCGCAGCGGGGCGCGGACGAAGCTCGTTATGGCGCGCGAGCTGCATCAGTTGTTGTGTGAAATGCGGCCAATCCTTGTTGTTGTCAATCACGACCTGGTACAGGTCTGGCTCGGCCTCGTAGGCGGCGACGATACTTGCAGAACGAGCGACACGGGCCTGGATTTCCGCCTCGGGATACCCGGCAGCGCGCAGCCGCGACCACAAGATGCCGGCAGCACTTTCGATGAAGCATGGAACGAAACGAGCGCCGCCGTGAAGGTCCGCCTCAAGTGCATGAAACACCCCGTGGTCAGCGACGATGACCGACGTCGCCTGGCACGTCGTCAGCAGGCCAGCGAGGTCCTGCCCGGAGAACCCATATCGGAACCCACCGTACTCATACGCGTAGAAGCTTGGGTGGCACGCCATGCGCGTGAAGTGATCCGGCGACACGCACACGGGATCACCAGGACCGGTCGCGCCGATCCGCGGCGGCCGGTCGGAAACCTTCGGCACCACAGGGACACCGAACGCACGGAAGAGATACTCCTGCGCCGCACTCTTCCCGCCACCAGACTTGCCGTTAAACGCAAAAACGACCTTCTGCGCCGACAACGCGACGCTCGCCTGCGTGGCGACCGGCAACGACAGCCGCTGGATGACCTGCGACCCGCTGCTCACCGCTGCATCAGAGGTCCTCATGGCTTCAGGGTCGACCCAAGCACGCGCCGAAGGGCGGGTCGATGAAGGTGAAGCATCTCTCGGAGTTCTGCAACTCACTGAAAGAACGACGCTTACAATCCCTTCCTGTACGGTTGTGCGGCATACTCGCACGCGATATCACGCATGCGTTCGAGCGCGGCCGCCTCAAGTCGCCGGGCTGACGTGACGGACAGATTGCCGAAATGGTGGCGGATCGTCGCGCGCGAATGGCGTGGGCCACCGTCGGTGCCATAGCGCAGGCTGATGAGGGTCTGTTCCACAGGGGAGAGCTTGTCAATGCAGTCCTGGCGGTGGTCGACGAGTCGAAGGGTCGCCTGGTGGCTGTACGGGTCTGGGTCATCGTCTGCTGGCGGCTCCCGAGATTCGCTCAGATTTGGGCCAGGCCAGATGGTGACTCGTGCCTGCTCGCCGAAGACGGGCGGCATCCGCGTCAGGAGTCGTTCTAAGCCTGGGGCGATGTCTTGCTCTTTCTCCTCCGGCTTGATGGGGAGCGTGCGCGTTGCGTACACGCAGCACTCAGGGTATGGGCAGAAGCCAACGCTCAGTGCCTTGGGTGGCCGCTCGACGTTTTCGATGTACTGGTCACCGTCTTTCTCCGTGCGTATCGTCCACGGCCCACGCGTCAGGTCGTGTCGGAGTTGTGGCATGGAGAGCGGCTTCGTGTACTCATGCTTGCGGGTCCGGGGGACGTCAAAGGCCTCCTCCAGTGCCGGTGTGAGATGCCAGAGGGCAAGCGGAAAGTAGTGGTATGCGAGCTCGCCCCACAGCGCCGCGCCTGCTTTGTCGTCTGAAGACTTGGCATCAGGGTCGGCAGTGACGTCGAACATGATGCGGCAACCCCAGCGGGGGACGTCATCAACCCTGTCGGTGCTGGTTCGAATCTCGTAGGAGTCTGCCTTGAGCGTGATGACGGGCTCCCACGGAAGCGGCAGCGCAGCCTTTACCCAAAGGAACCGCACGCCGTTGCGTAAATTGAAGGGTCGGTTTGCTCGGTACACCAGCCCCGGCATATAGTCGGTCGCGGAGAGCGGATTCATGAGTAGCCAGTGGAATTGCAACGTGCTTAAGTATCTTGTGGTGAGGTGACCGGTGAGTGCGTTCTCGGAGCGGGAACACCGTGCGGCGCTTTGGGCATACTGGGTGCTCGCGTTCAAAGAGCGATGGCCGGCGTTTCTGAATGCTCGGCGTGGCAAGGAGAGCTTATCGAATCAAGAGGAGTTCGACGTTCGGGACACGGAAGCCAATCGGAAGGTTGAGCGGTTCTGCACGGACGCACGCCCATTCATCGATCCATCGGATGAGACGCTGCCAACGCAGAGCAAAGCTAGCTGCGGATTCAGCCCCAGTCGACGAGCGTACTGGATATACACTCGGGCATCCGGCAACGATGCTTACAAGAGTGGCTTTGGGAAAGCCGCAGGGCTCGACGAGTGCTTTGGCGAGGGAGCATCGGTCCCCAAAACGCTTCAGGGGTTTCTCGGAACGGAGACCTTCTCGGAGATTGCGGCCGGCGGAAGGGTCCCTACAGTACTCCTTGGTGAGCAAGAACAACGAGTCCTCAAAGTTATTCTTGGAAAGGTGCCAAGCTCCGTGCCGTTCCTCGGCGCATGGATGGTCGGGCGCACCTATGGGCGGTACTTCCTTGGCGCGCGCCGGTTCGCGTCGGCAGCGAAACGCTCGGAACGTGATATCGCGGCGCTGTTGCAGTATCCCGAAGCGATCGTTGAGCGCGCAAAGGTGACGCCGTCCCCTGCATGGTTCAACGAGACCGAGCGCGCACGGGCCGCGTCGATGCTCGCGGCAGAACCGCGAGTGTTAAGCGAAGTATGCCGCGCGCTGGTCCCGAGTGCTGAACGCGTCATTGTGAGCGAGTCTCCTGCAAGAGGCGCTGCCCAAGAAATTGTTGCTAAACTGCAGGAAGCCGAACATCGTGTGGGCGGAGCGCCAGAGCACATTGCGCTGGTGTCGCGTAGCGCGGAAGACCAGTTCGAAGTGGTCGTGCACGAAGCGCTTGGCCAGTGCGCATGGCCGAGACTCAAGGTGACGGTGCTCGATGCCCAGAGCGCGGTCGTCGGTTTAGCTCGCACACCGTGGTTGTGGAGCAAGCATTTCGGCAGCGCGCGCGGCTTTCAGCTTGTCAGGAACGACCCCGCGCGACTGGTGGATCTCTTCATAAGCATCGAGTCGCGACGCGAAATCTTCTATGATCACGAGCATCCGGCGCCGGTGCACCCTGTGCTCGATGAGGTCATCGAGCTCGCACGGGGCAGCCGCGTGCTCATCACGGGACGACCAGGAACAGGCAAGACCACTGCGCTCCTCCAACTCCTCCGAGCGTGCACGGACGATCACCTCGTCGTATACATCGAGCCCACGTGCAGCGCGGAAGACTGGTCCTTATGCGAGCGTATCATCAACGATACCCCGCATCGTGGGACGTGGGTGTTCGTTATCGACGACCTGGATAGCGCACTGAAAATCAACGATCGTGTGACGAAGAGCGTGGGGCGTTTGCTCGCGACGCTCGGCGCGTCCGCATGCTTGCTTGCGTCATGTGAGAATCACGGCCTTCCCGGCGCGCTCGACTTCGAGGATGGATTCACGCGCGTCCTGCTGGACAACCCGCCACCGGCATTCGAGATCGCCGTGCTTGACGCGTACAATCGCGACGGTGAAAAACTCACGGCAAGGGACTATCCAGCAATGGTCGCGATGCTCAATCGGCACGCGAGTGCCCTCCGGGGCGATACGAGCATCGGGTCACTCATCGATCTCTGGGTAAGCAACCGGTACATGCCATCTCATGATACTGCCCAACACGCGCGGGTCGGGCGGTCGCGCGTGAACCGCGAGGACGTGCTTAAACTCCAGCACCGCCCGGCGGAGCGAGCAGTCATTCGCACCCTGGTTACACTCGATACGCTGTACACGGCGCGAGCAGGCGTCGCATTCGTGCGCGCGTATGCGATCGAGTACCTGCGCCAAACCGGTGACGGCGTAGGCGGAGTCGATGACGCCATCGAGTCCCTGCGCATGGCGGGGAGCATCACGATGACGGACGGTGTGATCGACTGCCATGATGCCGCAGCGGGCGGCAGGCAAGGAGACGAGATCATCAAGCAGATACCGTCACTGGTGCGTTGGACGGCAAACCATGGCCGATACCTTGACCCGGTCGCGGCGGCAACAGTCCTGTACTACGGGAATGCGTACCTCGACGATCACGAGACCGTGCCAATCGCGCGCCTCTTGCTTCTGGAGTTCCCCGATCTCGATGAACGGCTGCTGTGCGGAACCATGACGACGTTGCTTGAGGCGCGCATGCGCGCGGGAAACCCCCGCGAGTACCTCAAGGACGTGCGCGACGCACTGCGCGCACAGAACAACAGCAGAGAAGTCGTCGAGCGGCTGGAGTGGCAACTCGAAGACGAACAGTACCAGGATGTGCTCGGCGGCAGAGCGATGCTGGAGGAGCTCGTGATCCAGACGGAACTCCCCGTGGATCGCCAAGCGGCGGTGCTCTCGTGGCTCCTCACCTGGCACGCTGGCGCACGGCGGATCATCGAGGCGGTGGCTGCAAGGACGCCGGATGAGCGTGACCGCGAGACGCTTCGGACCGTGAGGCCGGCGGAGATATTCACGATAGGTGAGAAGTAGAGGAACGAAAGCCGGCGTTGAAAGCGCGGCAGTGTGATTAGCGGGTGTACTCTGGCCGCCCGCGCGTTTGACGGCAGCGTAACGCAACCGCTAGGGGGTGTGTGCAACGAGCAGCATGATGCCGTGCTCCTCGCGGAACATATCCGAGTCTGAGGCGCCGAGATCGAGAAGCAAATCCATAGCGTCGAAAACGGTGCCGCAAGGCGCGGCGGCGTCACCGAGCACGATGGCTTGAGCATGCCCGCGCGTCATCAGGGATTGAGCGACCATTGGCTGCAGTGCGGCGCTCAGGCGAGCCGGTGTCACGGGCGTCCCTCGGTACACGAGCGTGCCCTGCGCAGTTACGCGCAGGATGATCGCGTCCGTCCGGAGTGGTTCCTCGCTGTTCTTTGCAGTTCGTGACGATGGCAGGTTGAGACTCGTTCCCCGCGGTGCAAGGGCAAGCGTCAACTGGACCCCTCCGGGCCGTGCGGTCGTGCCGATGAGGATCTTGTCGATGGCTGGTGCGACGGTGTCGACCGTGCGCACGAGTGCAGTCAGGCTCGTGGCGCGGTCTGCATGGAGGAGGAGTGTTCGTTCTGCTATCGTACGGAAGCGTGCCTCCAGGGCACGCACGCACAAGGCAGGGTCGAGTGGGGTGTGTTCGAGTTCGAGTGTGCCGTCGCTGCGCACGCGAAGGGTGGCACCGACTGTGGCTTTGAAGGGGGATGCGTGCTGTGGGCGGTTGCCGCTCCCGCCTGGTGGGATGCTCTGGCTCATCAACAGCATACGCGTGCCAAGGTGGGCTTGCGCAAACCGGGCGTTGCCGGGCGTCATGGTCGGCGTGGGTTTTGCGTGGTAGGTGACCCGGGCCAGGTGTTGGGCGTTCCCTGGCAGGGTGAAAACAACGGTGATAATGAGGAGCCGCAGTAGTGCTACTGGCGACGGAAGGTGATGTCTTCTGAACATGACAGTTCCCTGGGTTGTGGTTCGTAACGGTATTACCGCGCGGCAGCGAGAGCGTAGCGGATGATGACGATGCCGCTGCCTCCCGCACCTGCACAATTACCGGTGCTGCCGTAGCCACCGCCTCCTCCTCCAGTATTCGCGGCGCCATTGTTCGGTCCAAGGCTCCCGTCGCCGTTGCCTGCGCCGCAGGTTCCTGTTGTCACCGCGCTACTGCCACCGCCGCCACCGCCGCCGTAGCAAGTCATGGTCCCGGTGATATTGGTTGCGTATCCTGCACCACCAGCAAGCCCGCTGCCGCCGCCGTTTGCTCCAGCGCCGCCGCCAGAAAACTGGCCTCCAGGATTGCCGCCGCCGGTGTAACGAGCGTTGTCGCCTCCGGTGCGGTTGTTTAGCGCTACGGCCCTACCTCCTGTTGCGACCAGCGTGTCGAAAGAAGAATCTTGTCCCGCAGTGCAGTTCGTTCCGCCTTGTCCAACGAGAACAGCGTAGCTTCCCGCATGCACGGGGTAGTTTTGCCGGTAGATGACGGTTCCGCCAGCGCCACCAGCGCCATAGTTCACTCCACCAATGCCGCCGTTGCCACCGCTCCCTGCTCCAACGATAAGGACGTCAATCTTAACAGTACCAAGTGGGACGGTGAAGGTACCGTTCGTCGTAAACGTATGCACGGTGTACGGTCCGACGGTTGTGATAGTGCCGCCAGGAGTGTTCGCCCCACTAGCCCCGTTCGTATTGTGGGGTGCCTGCCGAGGCTCGATTCCAACAGTTGGGGATGCTGAGGGGTCCTGAGAGACTGGCGGTGTTTCTGGCGGTCGTGCGAGTCGTTGGAGCTGTTCTGCCTCGGCGCGGTGCCTGCCGCTCGGGAACTTCTGCAGGTACTCCACGATCCCGGCGTTCGTGTCGCCAGGGAGTCGCACGTACAGCGTCCAGATCACGTCCTCATCCGTTAGCAGGTCCGGATTCCACTGGAGCGCTTTGGTCAGACACCGTTGCGCCCAGCCCTCCTGGTCGGGAATGGGTACCGCGAGGCCGATGGCGCGTAACGTTGCTGCCGCCGGTCGTAAGAGGTTCGGGTCCGTCTCGCCCGCGGCCATGGCGTACTGGGCAGCCTCGGCATAGAAGGTCTTCTGGGCGTAGGCGTTTCCCGTATCGTTGAGGACAGCAGCGACTTTGGAGCGACGGTCCGGGCTGAGGGACGCAGCGAACGTGAGAAGGCCGACGGGGTCTGCGGTGCGCTGGGCGGTGGTTTCTGCTTTTCCCGTGGCGATGCACCAGTCGGCGATGCTGTTGGCAATACCGGGGTCATACGTGACGGCTTTGGTGAAGTACGCGCGTGGAAGGAGGCTCCGCTCCTTGCTCTTGTACAACGACTCGGCGACGGTGACGTACGCCTTCGCGATATCCTGCTTCGCGCCCGTGTTTACCAAGAGCGCTTTCTCAAATGCAGCATCGGCGGCTGGCTGGTCACCGACGAAGAGTTCAACGCGTCCCAAAAGGAGGTACGCGTCAACGTTTTTGGGGTCGGCTTGAAGCTCGATAGTGATGAGTTCCCGCGCGCGGCTGTATTCCTTTACGTCAATGAATTTCTGCGCGTTTCGTAACTCGCGCGAGCCACAGGCCATGAGCAGTACGGCGACGCCTACGAGCAAGGTCGAGAGAAGAAGACGGAACATGAGGAGGCCGACCTGATTATGCGTTCTGCAGTACGAAAGGGGCAAGCGCGGCGAGACGCGGTGAAGCGCAACCTGCGGCTTGTGAAGGGTACTACTCCCGCCGGGCAGGCTGCGTTCGAGTGTTGCCCCTATCCCGCGCGAGAGATGTGAGTTGCGTTATGGGTAGCGTTGGTGCTGTCGAACGCAGGCGAGGAACCAGGTTTCAGAAACCTTTATCTAGGCTTCATCCTTGCGTAGGGTGCGATGCGGCTCCTCCTTGGCTTGGTCCTCTCTGCTTGCTTGGTCCTCGCGTGTAGCGTGCAGCACAGCGCCAGGACCGCCGCACCTGCCACGGTTGACCCGCGTCAGGTGTTGGATGCGGCTGGCGTGCCGCAGGCGCTCGCTGATGAGGGTAGCGAACTGGTGCGGGAGCGTCTGGGGCCGTTTGCGTCATCGTCACATTTGGTCGCGGCTAGCAACATAACGTTCGTGCCGGATGATTGCAGGTACTTCCTTGCGCATCCCGAGCACCACCCGCAGTTTGTCCTGATGTACTTATTCGACGTTGGGGTGCCCGTTGATGTGCCGCCGTCACGGCGAGTATTGCAGGGGCTGGTCTACTTCGATGAAGCGGGGAATCTCGCGTGTAGTACAGTGCCGGACTGCGCGCACCGCACCGGATTGTGCCCGCCATTCTTGTTGAACTCGACGACTGCCGTGTTGCAGCGGGCGAACATGCTCCACCCAAATGGCTATAACGCCGCGCAACTCACGCAAGATCTTGGCCCTCTGACGACGGTGCGCGGGATTAATCGGACGACAGACCGGTCCCGCCTGCTCTGGGTCGTCGAAGTCGTGAACACGTACGACCCGCGTCACGCACAGACCGAAACCGCGCTGACGATCTACCTCGACCCAACCACCGGCGATGAAGTGTCCGGGAGCCCTCCGATTAGTTAAGGCGGTTTATACCTCGTGCCATTATGGTCCTCCTGGGAGAATCGTCACGTGCTGCAGCGTAAGCTCTTGCTGCGTCGTGGGTTGACGACCACTCCAGGCGCCACCATTGGACCAGTGGTTCAGTAAGAGAAATCCTGGCAGTTGGGGCACGTTGGTCGCGCCGATAAAGCAGCCAGGGTTCGCGATAGGAACCGATGTGCCGTCCGGCCGCACCAGCGTTGATGTGCACGTCGTGATTGGGACCGGAGTTCCGTCGATGTACCAGGTTATCCCGTCGGGCTGCCAGTCGAAACCGTATCGGTGCGCAGACGCCCAGGGTGCGAACGTCAAGGGTACTTTTGTGGTGACGCTGTAGTTGCCGGGAAGGTGCACCGTGAGGTTCGCGATGCCAGTCCCTTTCGCGAGGTCGTTCTCGCGGCTGAGAATCTCGATGTCGATTTCGTTCCCATCGGTGCTTGATGGAGCTCCTAGACCCAACATGGGCGCGATATGGTCGCTGCGGAGGTAGACGAAGAAGCCGGTTACCGTGCCGGACGTTGCGTCTCCCGTGCCGGCGGGCGGCAGCATCGCGGCCTCGTAGTACCCGAAGTGCACGAGCCCCGGTGTTTGGATCTCCCCGCCAGCTCCGCTGAGGCACTTTTGATCGCTTGCGTCGAAGTATGCGAGATAGCCGCTTGGATATCCCGGAACCATGAGTTGGCTCAGCCGCGTGGAGACGTTGCTGCTGCTGAATATCCCGGCGATGTTCTGCGTTGCCTGAAGGGTCGCGCCGAGGTAGGTATCACAGGCTGGCCCGGATTGGCCACCAGGGCTGTTGACGTGCCATGCTTGGCCGTCGTTGGGAAATGCTGAGTCGATGCCCGTCAGGCAGTCGGTGCTGCTCGTCGGCAGGACGGACGCCCAGACGGTATTCTGGATGGTTACGGTAATTGGCACACAGCCAGACGGGATCTGGTCGGCGGCAGAAGCGATCGAAGTTGGCACGACGACGTTGAGCTGGTACACGCCAATTTCGCCGGGCGCTAAGCCTGCGAACGGTACTGGCGCGTTTTGATAACCGATGCTTGCCTGAGGAGCAGTGCTCGTTGGCGACAGTGTCGTCAGGCTCGCTGCATGCCCGGTCGGTGGCGGTGAGTACACGGAACCGAATCCCGTGCCCATCAGGATAAGGGTTTCGCCAGGTGTGAGGGGATGGCTCGTGGAGACAATTTGGCTCGTACTTGCGTGGTACACGTCGGGCCGACCGTTGGTCAGAAACAGGCCGGGCTGAAGATCGAGGACCAATGCAACGGCACCGGCACTCATCGTTCCGCCATTATCGACGAGAATTGTGGCGTTCTTGGCACCGGCAATCTCCCATGGCACTTGCAGGTCAATCTGCCCAGGCCCAACATAGTACAGTGGCGCTGCAATTCCGCCAACAAGAACGCGACTGCCGGCGAGTATTGTTGGCCACGTTCCACCGGATGCGACAGCGGTCGTGTTGGCAAGATTCGTGCCGTATATCGCCGCCATGCTTCCTGCGACGAGCCCAGGTCGTCCGCTAGCCGCATTCACGACGCCTGCCGTGGTGAACGTCGGGACAGCTTGCTGCTGCACCGTGATCTTGGCAACGCTGCTGTCTGCGGTTCCACACGGGTTGCTCACCCGTACCCAGTAGCTGGTCGTGCTCGGCGGCGTGACCTGGAGTGTTGCGCTGTTTGTACCGACGGGGTGGCTCGTGTCGCCGGCCTGTCCTTGGTACCACTGGTAGGAAGCCGCGGCCGGGGCGGCGACGGTAAGCGTGATGGCTTGTCCGCTCGCCACGCTTTGGCTCTGTGGTTGGGTCGCGATTGTTGGGGGAGTGCATGCTACGGGGGTGAGTTTTCGAACCGCATTGTTCCCGCTATCCGCGACGTAGATCGTGCCATCGCTTGCGATGGTAATGCTTTTGGGAAACGCGATCGTGGCGCTGGTGGCGGGACCGCTGTCGCCGGTGTCGTCGGTTACTCCCGTGCCCGCAATGGTGGTGATGGTGCCGTGCTGGTCGATTCGTCTGATGCGGTGACCGTTGTATTCCGTGAGAAGCACGCTCCCGTTGCTGTCGACCGCTATGCCTTTTGGGGTGTTGAGCAGTGCGGTGGTTGCGGGGATGTTATCGCCGTTGTACCCGGCGTGGCCCGTGCCGGCGATCGTGCTAATAGTCCCGTTCGTTACGCGTCGGATCACGTTATTGTCCGAATCGGCGATGTAGAGGTTACCGCGGTTATCGACTGCGACGTCGCCTGGCGCGTTGAGCGTGGCTTGCGTGGCGGGGCCATTATCGCCGCTGTACCCGCTCGCGCCGGTGCCGGCAACCGTGGTGATGACGCCATCAGCGGTGATCTTGCGCACGCAGTGCGCATCCCAATCGGCGACGAAGAGCGTGCCATTGGCGTCCACGGTGAGGCCGGCTGGGTACGTCAAGCTTGCGCTTGTTGCCGGTCCGCCATCCCCGGAGTTGCCATATGTGCCGTTGCCCGCGATTCTCGTGACGGTGCCGTCTGGCGCGATGGCGTACACGTCGGGCATGGCGGATACGTAGAGGGTACCGTTGGGGCTTGCGGCGAGCCGGTCGGGGCCCGAGCCGCCGCTTGGAAGCGGTGGACCCTCACGTAGTATTCCCGCGGTATCGATGCTGCTGATCGGGCGGCTATCGGCTGGTCCTCCGGCGGTCAGGAAGAACCGTCCGTCGCTTCGCAATGCCACCCCGCTGAGGTCGGGCAGAAACGCCGCTCGTGCGGGTTCGTTTTCGCCAAAGCTCGTTGCACCAGCGAACGTCGTGATCGTCCCATCGGTGCTGATGCGTCGGATGTGCGTCGTGGTGTCCGTAAAGTACATGTTTCCTGGTGCATCGACGCTGACCGCCGAGACGTACGAGATGCTCGCGGCGCTTGCTGGGCCATTATCACCGGCACTGGTGAAGTTCCATCCTTGGCCGGTGATCCGGTACAACTGTCCTGCCGCGGAGAGGCGAAAGACGCGAGCGCTCTTGTCGGGGAAGTAGAGGTTTCCCTGATTGTCAGCTCCTAAGGCGAGGATAGCCGGCAAGAGTGCAACCGCTGTAGCGTTCGCCCCTTCGGTAAACCCTTTATTGCCGCCGCCCGCAATTGTCGTGATGATCCCGGCCGGACTAACCTTCCGAATCCTATCGCCGGAGGTGAATACCACGTTGCCTCCGGGATCGACGATAATCCCGTAGATATCCCTGACTTGTGCACTGGTTGCAGGTCCTCCATCGCCAGTATTGCCCCACACGCCGGTCCCAGCAATGGTGGTGATGATGCCTGACGACGTCACCTTTCTGAGGCGGTTTACATCCGCGAGATAGACGTTCCCAATATTATCCGCCGCGATGGCCCACGGACCATACCCGGCAGGCTCCCCGAGGCTGGCTGCGAGTGCGCTGCCCCCATCCCCCGTTGTGGCGACGTTGCCGTTGCCCGCAATCGTAGTGATGGTGCCGGTGCGATCCACGCGTCGAATCCGGGAGTTCCCGAGATCCGCAATGTACAGATTGCCCATGGCATCGACGGCTACGCCACTCGGGTTGTCCAGCTGTGCGCTCGTGGCAGGCCCGGCATCGCCCCGATACCCTTGGGTTCCTGTGCCGGCGACGGTGGTGATGATCCCGGCGCGATCGACTCGTCGCACGCGGTTGCTGTACCCGTCCGCTATGTACAGGTTCCCGGCAGGATCGGTTGCAATGCCCAGGGCGTTGAAGAATCGGGCTGCTAAGGCCGTGCCGCCATCACCAATCGTCGCGAGCCCACCGGCAACGGTCGTGATCGTGTACGAGGAGGTCTGTGCTGCGATGGACGCGCAGCCAAGCACGAGAACGAGGAGTGTTTTCATTGCGCTGGATGCTAGTGGATTGATATTTTGACGCCGCTACTATAGATCATCGTGCTCGCCCCGGTGGCGTCATGCCCAACAAGATAGGACGTCATCTCGCTTTTCCGTCGTACCGACCCTGGCCGAGACATCTCGCTTCGCACTGCCCCGCAGTGTCATCGACCTCCGGCAATGCCGATTTGAGATGCCTGGGCCCGATTATAACTGCTTGGTATCTTAGCGCCAAGCGCGGCGAGACGCGGCGAGATGCAACCGGCGATGCCGGCACGGGTAACGCGATTCCGCAGTACTGCACGAAGATGAGGCTACCAGCAGTTTAGGATCTCTAAATGGTAATATTGTGGTGTTCCTCGACGTTATGATGCCCGTTACTAGTGAGCGGGAGTTGTCCTCCTGGAAGGCGATCGCGGCGCACCTCGGCGTTGGCGTGCGCACTGCACAAGACTGGGAACGAACGAGAGGACTGCCGGTGCGACGTCTGCCGGGGCCGCGCAGCCCCGTCCGCGCCAGCATCGGCGAACTCGACGCGTGGAAAAATACCACAACGGCACCTGACGCACCACTCAGCCCGGTGCCTACCCGCCGGTTGCGTTGGGCAGTGGCGGGCTTAGGAGGCATTGTTGTCCTGACGACCGGGTTTTTGTGGTTTCTCCCGGGCGCGCCCGTCTCGTACCGCGTTGAGCGCAATAGTCTCGTGGTGCTTGATGCCCGCGGTCGGGAATGTTGGCGTACGCAGCCTGCCGACATCAACACGGAGGCGTACGCGCATCGCGACCTCGTCTGGATGGGGAAGCTTGGTGGCGTGTCGAGCGTGCTCTTTGCGGTCGCGCCAGCGAGGGCAGATGGCGAGTCACCTCTCATCTGCTATGGGAAGGATGGTCGTGAGCGGTGGCGTTTCACGCCGGGGCGAGCGGTGCGGACGAGGAACGAGGCGTTCAGGGGACCCTTCGATGTCCATCAGGTTCTCGTCGGGCCACTGGGCCGCGACGGGAAGACGCGGGTGTTGGTAGTCAGTTCGCATTACCTGTACTACCCCTGCCAGGTCGCGCTCCTCGACGAGAACGGGCGCGTCCTTCGGGAGTACTGGCACAGCGGACACTTCGACCACGCCCTCGTCACGGATCGAGGCCGGCACGTGCTCGTTGCGGGCGTGAACAACGCGACGAAGATGGCCACGCTGGTGAGCCTTGACCCGGACACCATGACCGGCGCAAGCCGGGAGGACAACCCGGACTACCAGCTTCAGGGGTTTGGCCCATCCAAGGAGGTAACGCGTTTCCTGTTTCCGCGCAGCGATATCAACGTGCGTCTGGAGCCGTATGCGATCATTGACGACCTTTGGGACCGCGATGGCGAGTTTACGGTGGTCGTCAACCACCGCATCCCACCGCGTTCGGCGGCGGTGTACTACCACCTCAACCACGATCTCACGCTTCGGGAAATGGTCGTCGCAAGCGGTTTTACGCAGATGCATGCCGAACTTTTTGCGAACCGTGTTCTCGACCACGCCTTGGATGAGCGCGAGACGGAAGCGCTGCGCATGATCCGACTCGGGTACTAAAAACAATACTCCGGCCACCGAACTCCGACAAGGGGGTTCTCGCCGCCGTTTTAAGCCGCAATTCAGATCCTTCCTTCGTCACTGGTGCTGCCCCGTTGTGTCACCAGACCGCTCTCCGATGACAGGCGAGATTCATAAACTTCTCGGACCGTTATGGGTCACGAAAATGCCACTTTCCCAGATTGCGAATCACGCCGTTGCGTTTGCTCGTCGGTTGAGTGATGAATACGACACGATGCTGGCGCGTACGAATGGGAAGGCCGGGCCGTACAGTGTGGCGCAGCTCGCGCGCGCCGCAAGCAACGCTGATCTCGGGCTGGCCATCCTGGTCGCCGAGGACCCGAACGACGATTACGAGCCCATCGACGTCGTGATGAGCGTGCGCGAAGCCTTGGAATCGTGCGTGCGCGACTACCGCGCCCGGCTTGACGAGGTCCACGATGGCGGCGACCCACTCTGTCCTGCTTGGTACATCTTGTGGGCGCGCGACGAGCACGGCAAGTACCGCGCGCTGCACCGCATCGACCCAGAGGGGCTCGCATGACCCTCGACGATGCCGTTCGCCCCGACGACGATGTGCCGCACGGGAATAACGGGACGGAATCCATCGCCCGCCGCTGCCGCCCTGCGAGTCACCAGGACCTCGGCCTTGCCATCCTCGTCGTCGAGAATGCGAGTGGCGCGTACGAGCCCGTCGGGGTCGTCATGAGCATGCGCGAAGCACTCGAAATGAACATGGCAGATTACCAAGCGCGCATGCGCGCACTCGAGAACGGGGGCGACCCGCTCTTCCCGGACTACTACGTCCTGTGGGCGCGCGACCAGGACGGCACCTACCGAACCTTGCGCCGGATCGACATGGAGGACTACCATGGCACGCACGATTGATGATTACGTCGCGCGATACCCGCGCTTGTGCGCGCTCCTCATCACGATGCATCAAGGACTGGCGTCACCCTCGTGTGCGGCCATGATGCTGCGCGACCACGTCGAACGTCGAGGTGAGCCCTCGTATTACCAGAACCCGGCGCCGGAGGTTGCTGATGCGGTGACGATGCGGCACGCCTTCACCGGCCAACGCTACCGGCGGGCGCTTGCGACGCTCCGGCACACGCCGTTATACGAAACCACGCCTCCCGTAGCTCCGTGCGCGTATCGCGACATGAACCTCTTGCTGACGCCGGAGGGGTTCCTCAACCTGGACCAGGCGTGCGAGTTCCGCCTCCGGTACGAAGACGTGACCGTGAGCGACTGTGTCAATGGCATCGACGTCATCCTCTCGAACGGTTCGTCGCGGCTCGTCCGTGAGGACGATCCCGGCTTCGACCAACTCGTTGACATCATCGAGGAGCAAGGGTACGTGCTGAGCACGGCCCGGCGGGGATGAACCGTTGGCACCCGAGTCGCTTCTTGTTGATGTGGGCACGTGCGCGCGCGTCCGGTACGATGCGCGGATCGGCAACGTCACGTACGTCTTCGACTTGCGCCGGGTGAGCGATGGGTACACAGGGCACGTGACGATCCTTGCGCGCGCCCCCGCCTTGGACCGCGCCGTCGTGCTTGCGCTCCTCGGCGAGACCGCCCGTTGCGTCCAGCAAGCGATTCCTGGCACGTTGCGCTGGGACGTCGAGCCGATGCCGGAGGCGCTGCGCGCGGTGCGGCGCGCCTGGCACATGGAGACCGCTGATACGACGGCGTTTGCGGCCGTGATTGGTCGCATCTTCGCCAAGCTCCCCCGCTCGGAGCGTCGGGCCATCACGCTGTACTACGAGTAGGCGCCCCCGCAGTTCCGCGAGGCGACGGTTCAAGTTTTTGAGGTGATGTTTTGTGAAGAACGAATCCATCGATGACTACCTGCAACGTTGCCCGCGCTTGTGCGCCGCGATCATCGCGTACAGCACGGGGTACGCGACGCCGCGTTGCGCCGCGAACATTCTCAAAGACGCGCACGAGCGACAACGCAACTATTCGGAGTGGATTTACGAGTGCTACCGCGCTGATCCGCTCCCCGCAGTGCAAGGCGCCGTCCGGTCACGACACCACCTGAACGGGTACATGGCCGACTACCAAACCGCGCTGGCGATTGTGCGGCGAGCCAACGAGAAGGGCGAAGAGCCAGTATTCGCCAGCTGGTTCTGAAAGCAGACCGTCGGGCGTAACCCCTTGTCTAGAGAAGTGCCTGCGAGCGGAGACCGTGTGCGCTTATGCCTGGACGCGGGTCAGCGCCTGCGTCCTGCGCCTTCCCTGCTCGATGCAGCACTGGCGTCGTGCTAGGCTGAAGCGGTTGTGGGTTGGCGGTGTGGGTTCCTTGGACACGAGCCTGCAGGGAAGCGTCGCCTCCTTGAAGGCGTGTGCCGGAGTATTCGGCACTGCAAGATCTGTCATACGCCGGTGGAGGAGATTTGCCATCGGCAGGTCGTTGACGTGTTTCTTGATCCGGCGCGGCCGTGCTTCCTGACGACGCGTTGCGACTTCTGCCACGAGGTGCTGCTAGCGCGAGAGTCGCACGAGTGGACCGAATGGGAGCTGACCGATGCGGCGAAGAACGAGTCTACGCGAACCTGCGCTCGGGGTCACAGCCAGACGGAGCACCGGCATCAGTGGGTGCCTGATGGTGTATCGCCGGAGTTGGAGTACGACGCGGCGAATGAGACGTTTGCTACGGTGTCCTACGAGCATCGGCGGTGTACGAGCTGGCGAGACCGAGACGGTATGAAGCCTAGTCTCACTGGTGCGGCCAGGTATCGCGCATGAGCGCGACCACGTCAGCGCCATAGTGCGCATGGTACGCGAGGTTTGGGGTAAAGCGCAACGTTGGTTCACGATTGCTATAGTCGACGGTCCAGCCAGCGAGCGCGTAGGCCGATACAAGATGAGCGCGAATCCGCTGGTTGTACAGCGCCTTGTCTCGGAGAATGGGTGCTTGCTCGCCGCGGGCGGCGCGGCGGAGGATCGTGTCGATGCGCGCCTCCAGGTGCCGTGCGGCGGCTTTCTCGGTATCGGTGAGGGGAAACGTTACTGCGCAATCGAGCACCATTTTGGGTATCCTCCGGCGGTGACCAGTGCAGGCTTTTGGCAGGCCGACTGATCGCGACCGTCTTGCGGTCCTGCCGGAATATAAATCTTTTCACGGCATCACGGCACTGGTTAGGCGGTGCCGGCCGTCGTGCAGGGATCACGTGACTACTCTGGATCGCGCCGTGGGGCCGTGCGACTGGCGGTAATCGAGCGGCGTGGTACCGGTAGCGTTGGTTGGCGACGTTACTGGGAGGCCTTGGGAACGCTGGTGGTTTTATCGGTCGCCGGGGTCTTGGCGAGGCGCTCCAACGCCGGTCCCAGGCCAGCATCGTGGATGAGTTGCACGGCGCCATCCATGTTCCCGCGCGCCGCCAAGGCTTCCAGCAAGGCGCGCATAGCGGCATCCGGGACCATGCTGGCCTGCCGGATGCCCGCGTTGGTATTGAGGAGCGTGCCGCAATTTGGGCAGAGGAGGATGCTGGGCGGGTTGAGCGCTCCACACACCGCGCACCCGCGTGGTTGCAGGCTGGGCTCGTCCTCGGTTGCCGGCGCAAGATTGTGCGAGCGGAGGATGGCATTGGTGGCGTCACCGTCGACGAGGTGGCTATACGTGCTGAGCTGGTCAGACTCGGGCGTCCACCCAAAGTACGCTTTGGCCTGCTGCTCCGTGAGCGTGCCGCGCGCCAGGAGGTAGGTGGCCCTGCTGTGGCGGAAGATGTGCGGGTGAAACGGCTTCTGCATGCCCGCACGCGCAAACGCGTTTTTGAGCAGGTTCCGGATCGTGTCGTACTTGAGGTAGCCCGCGGTCGTCTCGAAGTGGTAATGCGCCCACAGGGGGCTTTCGGGGTCATTCGCGAAGGGGTGCTGGTTGAGCCACGCATTGAGGTACGCGCTGCTTTCGATGAGCAGCACGCTGCGCGTCCCGGTCTTCCCGGTGAGTTCCAACAGGTACCCGTGCTGGTGGCGCGTGAGGTGCTTAAGCTGCGGGTTGCCGACTTCGGCGATGCGCCCCCCGCTTTCCCACAACACGCTAATCAGGGCCTTATCGCGGACGTTGCGCACGACCCCGAGGAGCGTGGCGATGTCTTTTGGGGTAAGCAGATCGTGGCGCGAGAGCCGTTTGCAGTCGCGCTTCTTGAGGTGGCAGGAGATCCAGGCGACGAGTGGCGGATAGTGCCGGGTGGGGAACTCGTCGGGGACGGTGACCCAGGTGAGAAAGCTGCGCAGGATGGCCTTGTACGCGCTGATCGTCTCTGGGCTGTACGGGGGCTGGTGCGTGATGAGGCGCGTGATGAGGCGCTCCACATCCTGCCGGGTCGCGGTATCGAAGTCTTTGTCCAAGACTCTGCCCATGACGGTCAGCGCGCCCATCACGCGGATGAGGCGGACGCGCCCGCACACGTTTTTGAGGAGGCACGCGTCGCGATACGCGAAGATGAGCTCCTTGTTGCGCGCACTCAAGGTGCTGCGTCGCACTTGGGCTTCGGCGTACTGGAGCTTGCGCTCGTAGCGGTGGATATCTATCGGGTTGGTGGGTGGTCGTGCCATAGCTTCGTCCTCCGGAGTGGATCTCCGTGTTTAAGAACGGCGCCTGTCACGCGACCCGCGCGCGCGTGTCACTCCGGGTGACCAATGGCGTTTGTCGGCGACCGCGAAACCCCCAAGACGTCCCCTGCCGACCATGGTGGTTTTGGCGGGAGCAATCGTAACGTTTTTGGTGTTTTCGTCAGAAGCGTTTCCGTTCTTACGGAAGATGTAGTGTGTTCCGATATATATGCTTTGCGCTTGCTCGTCCACTGCGCTGTCGGACCTGCGTTAGACGCAATAACGTGGCTCCGTACTGACATCTGCGCAACTGGTCGTGGCAGGCGCCATTTAAGACCGGCCACGCTTGCTGCTCACGGTAATGGACCCCGCTAATCGTTCGCTGATCGCGCTTTACGAGCGTTATACGCAACGGTTCGGTGCGCGATCCATGGAGACCGACCATGAAGAACGAGTTCTTACACGCGGACAGCATCAAGGTCCTCGCGGACCTGCCCGACGGGAGCGTCGATGTGCTCCTCACGGACCCGCCGTATCCGAACCAGCAGGGCCTCTTCCCGGAGACCATCAGTGACGGGTACGCTGGCGTGTACCTGGGCGCGAAGAAAGCACGCAACTTCGTCGTGTTCTTCTGGAGTCCCCGCACGCAGGCGCCATTGCCGCCGCCGGGATGGTACGAGGTGGCGCGCCACATCTGGGCGAAGCCGGATGCCGCGAGTATCACGGCGTACGAGCAGATCATCGTGTGGGCCAGGAACTACAAGCGCCTGCGCAGCAAGGTGTGGACCGTTCCGATTCTCGACTTCCGCACCTTGAGCGACTGGCAGCCACACCCGACGCAGAAGCCCCTGCGGCTGATGCGGTACCTCCTCGACTTGTACACGAAGGAGGGCGAGAGCGTGCTCGATCCGTTCGCGGGCAGCGGCACGACCGCGGTGGCGTGCCTGCAGATGAAACGGCAATACCTCGCCATTGAGAAAGACCCCAACTACGCGGACGTAGCAAAGAAGCGGCTGGACCAGCGAGGGGAGCGCGAGTTCGATGCGCCGGAGAAAGCGGACGAGGGCGGGCACGCCCCGCCCGAGACCGCGCCGCCTGCGCCGGAGGAGCAGAAGCGCAAGCCCGCCGCAAAAAAGTAGTAGGCAACCTTGAACCGCATCTGTTGGTCGGGGGTTTGCTGTCATCCGACCATTCTCCTTTTTTCTCTCTTCTTCTGCGTTAGCGCCCGTTTCGTGGTTCGCCGCCCTGGTATGCATGCGGGCGGTGCTGGCGCGTGCTTGACGACACAACCGTTTCTCGTCGAGTGCTGGTTATATGCACGCTTGCTGGTGATATCACCACGGCGTTTCATCGGGCGTATGATCCGGCTTCGTCGATTGCCCGTTTGAGCGCCTCGCGCGCGCGATCTTCCCGTACTGTCACGGGACCACTCTCGTGTGGCAGGCGACTTTGATAAAGCTCGCTGGACCTCCGCTTCCGCTGAGATGGGAATTTCGCCGCTTGATCCGACAGTGTTACGGCACCTGCGCCGTCTGCAGCGCGCCACGGGTATCGGCGCGCACGCATTTAGCGTGCAGGACGACCAGCGCTCGCCACGGACGATTTATCGATGGCGCCGCATTGTTGGGGATCGCCTCTTGATTATTCCGTCCGTGCAGGTCGAGGTGCTGGGGTTGCGGCACGCGCACGTCTTTATCACGGACGCGCGCGAGGAGTGCCTGCGATGCCCGTACGCGGTTGAGGCGGCCTGGGTGAGCCCTGATTTGGTCCAGCACGTGTTGTACTTGCACTGTCTCGTGCCCGTCTCGCAGCAGCGCCGGGCTGCGGCGCTGTTCGCGGCCTTGCCGTCGGGACCGGTGAGCGTGCTCTGGAGTGGCTCGGGTTGGCAGTCGTGCCTTGGTCCTGATGAGGAATTCACGCTCCCTGTCCAGCCGACACACTTCAAGGTCGACGATCAACTGCTGCGCCGGCATCCGCTCGTCGTGCCCGTGCTGATGGAGTTGTGGCAGTATCCCAACAGCATGAGCGCGGTCTGGTTCCGTATTCGCGCCCGCGACGGGCCGCGGCTACGTTCGTACGTGCATGGCCCCACGCATGTCGTCAATGGCATGCTGCATGTGCGCGATGCGTGCCACACGCTGAGCGGAAGCGGCCTCGTGACCGGACACGTGCTGCGGTATTATCCGCTGCTGCAGGGGTGCATCGAGGTCTTTCTGACCGTGAGTAATCGTGAGGTGCTCCTGCGCCTGGTGCGTGAGTTGCGGTTGTGGGTGCGCGCCGTGGAGACCTATCCGCTGGCCGAGGGATTCTTCTGCCGCCTCCTTGGTGTCTACCAGCTCATGGATGCCATGATGACGCTCGCGCCGGAGTTGCGCCAATGCTTGCGGGTGCTCTTTTTCCATACCAAGCGCCATCCATCCCCACGCGTCATGTTTGCGTATAACGACCTCTTCGATCCGCGAACCGGGACGTGGCGGTGACGCGACCGTGAAAGACCTCGATGACTTACTCGGCGTGCTCCATACCGAGCGGCTTACGCGCCTGCGCGATCAGCTCACCCGCGTGCGGCGTGAAATCAATACGCGCCGGCTCGTGAGCGCCGAACACACCATCGCCCTGTACGAGCAAATCGCCGCGCTCACCAACGAGATCCTCCCGCTGCAACCAGCGCACGAGCATGCACCAGATTCCCAGCGCGTCATTCGCGAAGCCTTGGAGTGCGAACGCCGCGAGTTGCAAAAGGAGCTTTCCGAGGAGGTGCGCAACCGCTGGCGCGACGTGCAGGAGTTGCGGCGCGAAGAGCGCGACCTCCTCGATGCACTGAACGAGGAACATCGCCGGTATGAGCGAGACGCGAGGGAATATGCTACCTGACGCGTTCAAACGACTCAAGCCCCTCTACGGGGTGCGCATCGACCGTTTGTGGATCGAGTACCAACTCGCCGACCCCGAACGCCGCAAGGAAATCGACGAGTTGTTGACCATCTTAAGCGTCCGGCGGCTCGGCATCGCGATCGGTGATGAGCGCATCGTGCTCGAACCGCCGCAACTGGGCATCATCGGGCTTGGTGAGTACACGCTGGGCATGGTCGAGTATCCCGGCATGACGCCGTATCCTTTCTGCATCTCGCGCAAGGAGGTCCAGCGCCATATTTTTTTGCTCGGGCCGTCCGGCACGGGGAAGTCAACTTTTATTTTGGGCCTCTTGCAGCAACTCCTTCACGACGGTGTGCCCATCGCCGTCTTTGATTTCAAGAAGAATTACCGCCCGCTGCTCATCGCAACTCCCTCGCTGCTCGTCATCACGGTGGGGCGCGAAACGGCACCTCTTGGTGTCAACGCGCTCCAAGCACCGCAGGGCGTCACGAGTGGTGAATGGATCGAGGCACTCACAGATATCATCGCAACGAGCTACCTCTTGATGCAGGGCGCACGGAACGTCCTGAAAGAAGCGCTTACGATTGCGGTGCAGGAGCACGGAAGGGATGCTCGCTTGCATGATGCGCTCGGGCTCATCCGCTCTGCCCTTGCCACGGCGCGCTCCGGGAGTCGCCGGTACGGGTGGCTCGAATCCACGTGCCGCAGCCTGGAAGAACTCACGACGGGCCAATTCGGGAGCGGGCTCAACGCCACGGAAGCACTGCCGCTGACGGAGGTGCTGGCGCAACCTGTCGTGTTTGAGGTGCATGGGCTCGGTGATGACCAGAAGCGCTTCTTTTGCCTCTACGTCCTGCAGTACCTGCTCTTGCTGCGCAAGAACGCACCCGCCGCGCGCGAGGTCTTGCGGCACGTGCTGGTGTTTGACGAAAGCCAACACGTCTTCCCCAAAGACCAGTACGGCACGCTCTCGATTCCGTCGCGCTTGGCGCGCGAGATTCGCGAGTACGGCGAGGGCATCATCGCCGCAACCCAGCAAGCGGACGTCGCGGAGAGCCTCATCGCGAACAGCGGGATCAAGATTATCTTGCGCTGCGACTTTCCGCGCGACGTCGAGTTCGCAAGCAAACTGCTGCAGATTGAGCCCCGCTGGATTCCGAAAATCCCCCTCGGGTTTGGAATTGCACGCCTGCCGACACGCTATTACCAGCCGTTCCTCTTCACGTTTCCCCAGCAGCCGCTCAAGAACACCATCGTGCCAGATGCCGCAGTCAAAGAGCGTTATACGCAAATAATGCAAGGCCCAGCACCACCCGCTGCGGCAATCGCACAGCAGCCGAGGCCAGCAACCGCGGAAGCACAACGGGACACACGACCAACCGGCAGCATGCCTGCTATCACGGCCGACCAACTCGCCTTACTATGCGATATCGCGACCGACCCCGTGAGCACAGTAACCCAGCGCTACCAGCGCCTGGGATGGAGCCGCAAAATCGGAGGGAGAATCAAGGACCTGATCGTCCGGCAGGGGTGGGCGACGGTCCTCACGATCCCAGCACCGCCCGGTCGCGTCACTTTGCTTGCGCTTACGCCAGCGGGCGAGGTCACCGTCAACCATGCCGGCATCACCGTGCGTCGCGCCGGCCGCGCGAGCGTCGAGCACGAATACTGGCGGCAGTTCCTCACGGCACGCTTGACGCAGCACGGATACACCGTGGCCGACGAGCTCGTGCTGCGCGACGGCGGACGCGTCGATCTGTGCGCGGAGCGCGGCGAGCGCCGGTTGCTCATCGAGATCGAAACCGGAAAATCAAACATGCTCGCCAATATCGCCAAAAGCCAGGGCGAGCCTGGAGTGCACGTCGTGTTCTGCACGCGATCCACGGTGCGCCAGCGCCTACACCGGCTTTTGCCGCCCCACGTCGTGTGCTTGTGTCCAAACACGAGCACACGCCTTGCGAGCCTCCTGGAGTAGGTCGAGGACCTTACTACCCGGCAATGGTGCTGTCCATCGTGCCCGTTTTAAGGGCTTCTCGCGCAAAAGTTCCCAAAAGTTCCCTTATGTTCCGGGCAAGATAAGTACGGCTGCCGAAAAGGACTTGCAATTCGCCTTGGAGAAGAGCGATGAAAACAAACCGGGACCGAAACGCACACCACGACTGAAGCCACCTGCTACCGGTCGTGTATGTCGGCCCAGAAAGGAACGTGTCATACGCAATGAAGAAAACCAGGCCCAAGCGACCAGCGAAAACCGCTGCGCAACATGCTAGCGCAAAGAACCGCACAGCAACGGCGCCGCGGACCGAGACAACCACTCCGGCACCACAGGACGCATCGAAAAAGGCAGTGGTCATCAGCCTGCTGCGTCGAGAGGGCGGCGCCACCCTCGCCGACCTCATGCACGCGACGGGCTGGCAAGCCCACAGCGTGCGCGGGTTCATCAGCGGCACACTGCGCAAGAAACTCGGCCTCACCGTCGAGCACATCGATGGAAAGGTGGGGCCGGCATACCGCGTGCCGGAGTAAGACGAAATTAGCGGGGCGGGCCAAGTGCCGCCGCCCCGCAAAATCGGAACCTTCTCGCTTAGGTGGTGAGTGCTCGCGTGATGCGCGCGAGGAGGTCGCTCGTCACGGCAGCGTAGCTCGATGCCTGGGTCTTCGCCTGCCGGACTGTGGCGTCGAGATCCTCTCCTTGTGTGTTGAACTCGTCGGCGAGCATGACGCACCGCGCCGCGTGCTGCAAGTCTGCACCCTGCGCGAGCGTATCGTCGAGGCCGGTCAGCGCCGCGCGCGCGAGCGCCAATCGCTCCGCGGCCTGCTCCTCTGCATGTCGGCGGAGGTTCTCCATCGCCCGCCGCGTTCCCTCATCCTTGATGTCACCGAGTTCCTTCGTGAACTCGTCCATCTTTTTTGCGCGCGCCTCTTCGTACGCCGTGATGTCGTGGGCGAGGTTCTCGCGCAAGGATGCAAGCCGCTGGGTGGAGAGGGTGAAATCCTGCAAGGCAGCTGGGAGCGCCGTGCGGTTCCCATCTGCGCGCTGTTCGACGACCTGCGCTCTTCGGACAGTCGTGGAAACGGCGGATTTCAGGTTATTCTCTGTACGTGTCAAATTACTGCTGGCTTGGTCCATCGCGTGCACGGATGGCGGCTGGAGCGAGGGGCCGACGATCGCGCTTCCCACGCCGAGCAGTAGTAACGATCCAAGAAACTTCATAACGCAACGTTCTTCCTTTCAGCGAAAGACCCTGGGCCTTCGCACAACAAAACAACGCACAAAGCAAGGCAATAGTCCAGCGGGAGTAAAGGCCCTGTTCGCTGCGATGCGCAGTGCGCGTACGATGTGCTCTCAGGAACTTCTGTGTCGACCTACGAACGTTCTTGGAGGAGTGGCCATCGGGTGTCCAGACGCGAGCGTTATACGAAACCCATGCAACCACCCTGCCGTCGTTGCCCCTGATGTCCCCGCAGCCGGGACCGAGGTCTGATGCGGCGAGGCAGTACCTTTCGCGGTATGCCGCGAACTGCGCGGACGCCATGTCGGCGGAGTCGACGGGAATCCGGAGCGTCGGGCAACCAACTGCCGTGAGGAGGAGGAAACCGCCCGGTGTTGTGCGCAATGCCGGGCTACGCTTCGGCGATCTCGTACGCTTCGAGGACGTCATCGAAGTACTGCCGTATCATGTCCTCCGGGTCGTCAGGCGGTTCGGTGCCGACTTCCGCGTCCCAGTTCCGCTGCACGTAGTCGAGGAGCGATGCCTCGGCGTCCTCGCGCGAGGGGTGCGTGCTCACCGCCGGGCCGCGGCCGGCCCAGGAATCGTTGCGCTCGCGAATCGTTAAGAGGAAGGGCATAGGTTTAGGTTGGCTTGAAGGAGGCTGGCGTGCGGTGGTCGCGGATGTTGTCGTAGCTCACCGCCAATTCCTGGCCGAGGCGAAGGTCCGTCATGGCGATGGGTTCGCTGTCGAGCGTGCCAAATACGATGCGCTGCGCGTCATCGCTGCTCTGCACGTGCACCCACATCCACTCCGATTCGCCAGTGGTCTCGTCGCGGAACTCTGCCTTGATGTAGTCGCCAGGAGCGTACATTGCGATTCTCATTGTCGCGCGTCGGCTCCCCGCCGGGGGGAATGTGCTACGGGTCGCCTTGGTGGAGTTGCCTCCTTGGACCGCTGATGAGCGCCATTCGAAGGTGCTACGCTTTGCCAGCGATTGAGCCCTGACGGGGAGCCAGCAAGAACAGTACAACATGCACGCCCCTGGAGTCAACGATAACTCGCACAATCAAAATGGGTTATAGCCTGCTTCTCGCGGTGGCCTGGCGGGGCCTGGTACACTAGGGGGTTCGTCAACGAAAAAGGAATGTCGCGCCCACGACCCCTACCTGTCATCGATTTGTTCGCGGGTCCCGGCGGGCTCGGTGAGGGCTTCTCCGCGCTGGAGCACGACCGGGTCGGTTTCGACGTAGTGCTCTCGGTCGAAAAGGACGCGGCAGCATACCAGACCTTGCTCTTGCGCGCGTTCTTCCGGCAGCTCAGCACGGATGAACAGCGGCACTCCTACTACCAATATCTGCGGAAGAAGATGACCCTGGAGGAGCTCTTCGCCGCTGCACCCGAAGCCGCCGCGGCAGCACAGGAGCGTTGCCTCCACCTCGAACTCGGCGCGCGGAAGACGAAGGGCGTGTATGCGCATATGGACCGCCTCGTGGCTGCGGAGCAGGATTGGGTCCTGGTCGGCGGTCCGCCATGTCAGGCGTACTCGGTGGTGGGGCGATCGCGCCTCGCAAAAGAGCGCCGAAAAGAGGTAGCAAAATTCGAGAAGCGCGACAAGCACGTCCTGTATCGCGAGTACCTGCGGATTCTCGCCCGGTATAAGCCGCCGGTGTTCGTGATGGAGAACGTCAAAGGTCTGCTCTCGGCGACATTCGGCGGGAGGCCGACATTCCGGCGCATGCTCAGCGACCTCTCCTCGCCGAGTGTCGCTGTTCGTGAATCCATGAAGGATCGCGTCCCGAGCGTGCGTCGAGGCGCGGAGTACACCCTCCTCTCCCTAGTGAGTGGGGACGATGCGCCCCTTCGTCCTGAAGACTACGTGATTGCGGCCGAGCGCTTCGGTGTGCCGCAGAAGCGGCATCGCGTCATCTTGCTCGGCATCCGTTCGGACCTGACGATCCCGAAGGGCCTGGTTCTCTCGCCGAGTCCTGCGCCACTCGTGCGGGACGTGGTCGGGGACCTCCCTGCGCTGCGGAGCCAGTTATCCCGCGAGCATGATGATGCCGAGGCCTGGGTACGTGCCGTGCGCCGGGAGGTGCAGAACTTTCGTCCGAAAGAGATGGATGACAAGGTGTTAGACACCATGACGAGCGCCTTGGCGTGTCTTGGCCGGCTGTCTGGTGTCGGTGGACGCGTGGTGGCGAAGAATGGGTGCTCACTGCCGCCGTCGGACTTGACCGAGTGGCTCGTTGATCCGTCGATGGATTTCGTGGTGAACCATGAGACCCGTAAGCACATCGCTGCGGACCTGCTGCGGTACCTCTTCGCGGCCAGCTACGCGGTGCGCAAGGGTGCCTCGCCAAAGCTGCACCAGTTCCCGCCGGAGCTGTGGCCGAAGCATGAGAACGTCGCGCAGACGATCAAGAATCGGCACGGGTTCTTCAATGATCGGTTCCGCGTGCAGGTGGAGGACCAGCCGGCCACGACAGTGACGTCGCATATCTGCAAGGATGGACATTACTTCATCCATCATGATCCCAAGCAGTGCCGGAGCTGGACCGTGCGGGAGGCAGCACGGGTGCAGACGTTTCCGGACAACTACTTCTTTGCGGGCACGCGGACGGACCAGTTCCGCCAAGTCGGGAATGCGGTGCCACCGTACCTCGCGCTGCAGATTGCCGGGGTGGTCGCGTCGGTCCTCGACGCGCAGGAGTGAGGGCGAATCCGAAATGGACGTGTTAACTCCTGAGCAGCGGCGTCGGTGCATGGCGCGTATCAAGGCGCGTAACACGAAACCCGAAGTGCTGCTGCGCAAGGCATTATTCTCCTTGGGATTACGCTACCGGCTGCACGACAAGCGCCTGCCGGGGACACCGGACCTCATCTTCCCGAAATACCGGGCGGCCGTGTTCATCCACGGATGCTTCTGGCACGGACACGACTGCAAACTCTTCGTTGTGCCGTCCACGAACACGGGATTCTGGCTGGAGAAGATCGGCGAAAATCGCTCGCGTGATGAGCATGCGGTCAGCGCACTCGCGGCACTCGGCTGGCGCGTGATGACCGTCTGGGAGTGCGCACTGCGCGGAACCGGCAAGTGGCCGATGAGCGAGCTCACTGATCGGATCGCACGCTGGCTCGGCTCCCGCCGCAAAACGGGCGAGATCCAGTCGCGATAACCCGCAGTACCATGCCACGCCTACCGGACGTGCGGATGCGCACGTATTCAGAATAGGATATTAGGTGACGGAGGTCACAAAAAACCAGTCTTGGAGGACCAGAGCACCGAGATTTGCCTGCCACCGTCCGCCGCCGATCTCCTGGAATCGATGCGGGCGCTGGGGTACTCATTTGAAGCAGCGCTCGCGGACCTGATCGACAACAGCATCTCCGCCGGTGCCCGAGCGGTCGACGTCCGGTTCTCACCCTATGACGTCCCCTACGTCGCCATCCTTGATGATGGCGCAGGCATGACGCCGGGAGAGCTAACTGCAGCGATGCGTCACGGCAGCCGCGACCCCCGCCTCGCGAGAGATGCCGGCGACCTCGGCAGGTTCGGGCTCGGACTCAAGACCGCGTCATTGTCGCAGTGTCGCAAGCTCACGGTCGTCTCGCGCAGAGACGGTCACGTCAGCGCACGGCGCTGGGACCTGGACCACGTCGCCCGCCGCCAAGACTGGATGCTCCTCCAACTCTCGGAAGCCGAGATACGAGACTTGCCACTCATCGACGAGCTTACGGAGCGAGGACACGGCACCCTCATCCTCTGGCAGGACTTTGACCGGCTCGGCGCCGGCGAGCTCTCGCTGGAGCGCGCGCTGGGCAATCGCATGGACCTCGCACGCGACCATCTGGCGCTCGTCTTCCATCGATTCCTGAGCGCTCCCGTCGGCGCGCCGCCTGTCACGATCGCGATGAACCGCAACCCGGTGCGTCCGGTAGACCCCTTCCTGAGCGGTCACCGGGCAACCCAGGCTCTCCCGCCAGAGGAGTTCCTCGTCGCAGGTGAGCGCGTCACGGTAGCGCCGTTCATTCTCCCGCACCTCTCAAAACTGGGGAGCGCGGACCTTGCGCTTGCCGGCGGCGAAGAGGGACTGCGGCGCAACCAGGGCTTCTACATCTACCGGAACCGCCGCCTGATCAGCTGGGGATCGTGGTTCCGCCTCGTCCGACAGGAAGAGCTGACGAAGCTCGCACGCGTGCGGGTCGACATCACCAACCAGTTGGATCACCTCTGGAAGCTCGACATCAAGAAGTCGACGACGTTCCCCCCGGAGGCGCTGCGCGAGGGGCTCAGGCAGATCATCAGTCGGATAACGGATGGGAGCAGACGCGTGTACACGTTCCGGGGCAGGAAGGCCTCGGACGACAAGATTGTACATGCGTGGGAGCGGACGATCGTCCGGGATGGCGTGGCGTACAAGATCAACCGTGACCATCCCTTGGTGAGCGCCCTCGCAGGAAGCGTCGAGCATCCCGAGCTCTTCGATCAGCTCTTGGATCTCGTGGAGAACTCGCTCCCGTTCGATGCGCTCTACGCGGATATGGCGTCGGAGATCAGCCCGACGACGGAGGAGCCGGACGAGGAAGGCGACCATTCCCTCCTCGCGCTCGCAGAGCGGCTGCTCACGACCATCGGCCGGGAGACCGACGCGGGGCGACGGTTCATCGCAGCTATCCAGACGATCGAGCCCTTCAGCAGTGCACCCGACATCGCTCGGTCTATCGCAGCAAGGCTTTCCTCATGAACAGCGATAACGCACGCACCATCGAGCGGATGGTCATCGTCTCGCTCCCCAGTGACCGGCCGCCGACCGAGGAAGAGGTCCGGGATCTCGCTGGACGACTCCGCACCGTATTCCCGGTGGATGACGCGGAGTTCGCCGGCCTGATCAAGCGCCTGCATGCAAAGGTGTCCATTTCGATGGACACCGGCCTAGCACTCGTCGCGGAGCACCGCCCATGGCTGAGCGCGCGCAAGCCGACCATCGACCCGTTCTACTGGGAGCGCTTCCAGCAACTCCTCATGAAGAAGGATTGGCCGCCAAAGGTGGTCACGACGCTGGATCGTGTCACCGATGACATCCTGGACCTGCTCGGCAACCCGTTGCAGGAAGGCTCGTGGGGGCGGCGGGGCCTCGTGGTCGGCGACGTCCAATCGGGGAAGACCGCCACGTACACTGCGCTGTGCTGCAAGGCCGGCGATGCAGGGTACCGCCTCGTCATCCTGCTGACGGGAACACTCGAGAGCCTGCGGCGGCAGACGCAGGAGCGTCTCGACGAGGGGTTCGTCGGACTTGACAGCTCCGGGGAGCTGACGAAGATCCGGACGAGCCGCGCCGTTGGTGTCGGGCTGATCGATCCACGCAAGGCCGCCGGCGTGTTCACCTCACGGGACAAGGACTTCAACAAGACGCTGCTCAACGCGCTCGGCTTTCGCCTCGACATCTTCCAGAACCCCGTCCTCGTCGTCGTGAAGAAGAACAAGCGGGTCCTGGAGAACCTGGAGAAGTGGCTCACCGAGTTCAACGCGGGACCGAACAAGAAGATCGATGCGCCGGTGCTCGTCATCGACGATGAAGCGGACAGCGCGTCCGTGAACACGCGACCATCGAACGAAGACCCGACCCAGATCAACCGTCGCATCCGGTCCCTCCTGCGCCTCTTCACGCACTCCAGCTATGTCGGCTTCACCGCAACGCCGTTCGCCGTTGTCTTCATCGATCCAGAGACCGAGGACGAGATGCTCGGCAGCGACCTCTTTCCGAGAGACTTCATCTACAGCCTCGAACCGCCATCGAACTACATGGGGCCGCAGGCCGTGTTCGGCGATGAGCCCACCGTGGCGCCGCTGCGAGCGATCGACGATGCAGAAAACACGTTCCCTGACGGGCATAAGTCGACGCTGCTCATCGAGTCCCTTCCGCGGACGCTCGAAGACGCTGCGCGCACCTTTCTCCTGAGCACGACCATTCGTGACCTTCGCGGCGAGGGTCCATCGCACCGCTCGATGCTCGTGAACGTCAGCCGCTTCACCGCCGTGCAAGACCAAGTCGCGACGCTCTTGCACACGCGGTTGTCGCAGATGCAGCAGGACATTCGCAACTACAGCCAACTGCCACCGAGTGAGGCATTGCGCAACGAGAACATCAAGGCGCTCCACGGGACATGGCAACAGGAGTTCTCGAAGTGCGGGTTCGCGTGGGCGGTCGTCCAGGCCGCGCTCGTCAATGCCGTGCTGCCGATCGTCGTGCAGGCAGTGAACCAGCGCACGGGCGCAGCGAGCCTGGATTACGCGAAACATCGAGAGAGCGGCCTGCGCGTCATCGCCGTGGGCGGCAACAGTCTCTCGCGCGGCTTGACGCTAGAGGGCCTGAGCACGAGCTACTTCTTCCGCAACTCGCAGATGTACGACACCTTGCTACAGATGGGGCGATGGTTCGGCTACCGCGACGGGTACGACGACCTCTGCCGGGTGTGGCTGACGGACGACGCCATGCACTGGTACGCGCACATCACGATGGCCACCGATGAACTGCGCGCCGAGTTCCGACGGATGCGGCAGCAGGATCGCACGCCGAAGGACTTCGGACTGAAAGTGCGCGCCCATCCGGACTCGCTCATCGTGACGGCGCAGAACAAGATGCGCCAGTCCAAGCTCGTCGAGCGTGTGATCTCCATCAGCAGTGAAAGCCTGGAGACGCCGCGCCTGAAGACCAATGAGCACGTCTTGCGCGCCAACAGGATCACCGTCGAGCGGTTCCTCGACCGCCTTCATGCGGACGGACGGACGATGAGCGAGTCGCGCTTGCACAACCCCTTCTGGCGTGCCGTCCCCAAGGAGCACGTTGTCGAGCTCCTCCGGGGCTTCGACGTGCACCCGATGAATATCTCGTTCCAGGCGCGGGACCTCGCCGACTTCCTCGACAGCACCACCGAGGAACGCCTCCAGGAGTGGGACGTGGTCTTGCCGCAAGGTGAGGGCGACGCGCGTGACCTCGGCGGCGTCACCGTGCGTCGCAACAAGCGCAAAGTCACGTTACACGAAGGGAGCATCCTCGTGTCCGGTCGCAGCGCGCGGGTCGGGTCGCGCGGCATCGAACGAGAAGGACTCTCCGAAGAACAAATACGAGCGGTCACCGCGGCGTACAAGCAGGAGGAGAAGAACAAGGGCAAGAGCGTGCCCGACCACAAGTATCGCGAGCAGCGCGAGCGTCCCCTCCTGCTCGTCCATGCCATCGAGGCGAGTGTCGATGGTGAGGAGGCAAAGAGGCTCCCCGAGGACCTGCTCGCGCTCGGGCTGAGCTTTCCGCGATTCAATGACACGGACGTGGCGAAACGGGTCACATACCGCGTGAACCTCGTCGAGTGGAACGCCATGGTAGAAGCCGAGATCGACGACCAGGTTGAGGACGAGAGCACCGATGACGCGGGTTGAAGCACTGTGGCGTGACGTGAGCACTGACGGCGCGGCGCGTGGGGTGTTCCGCCGTGTCGACGACACGCATCCACTCGACCTGTACGCGGGGATCGACGCCGAGGGACGCCATGTACTGCTCCTCGTCACCCACGAGCCGCCGGGAGCCATGCCGCAGCCTGGCGCCGTGGAAGTGCTGTGCAATCAGCGCGATGATCGTGACTGGGCTGTAATCTTCCGACTCGCGCGGCCTGAGCTCGACGAGCTGTTCGGCCGCCTGTGCCAGGACCTCGTGGATACGAGCAGGTCAGCCACGAACGAGCACGGCGCAGAAGTCTTGCTGCGCCGCTTGAACCGTTGGCGAAAGCTCCTTGAACTCGGTCACGGCAAGGCACTCCCTGATCGCGAACTGCGCGGATTGGTCGGCGAGTTGTGGTTCCTGGACGCGGTCGCGATGCCGCGCGTCGGCGTCAGCGCTGGCGTGTCCGCCTGGAATGGTCCGCTCGGTTCACCGCAGGACTTCTTGATCGATGGCGTGCTCGTCGAAGTCAAAACCTTGGTTCCGGGGATGCATGACGTCAGGATCTCCGGCGTCGAGCAGCTCGACGGTGGCAGCACGCAGCTGTTCCTCTCGGTTGTGCATCTTGCGCCCTCGGTGGCCACGCACGCAGGTGCCTTCACGCCAGCAGCGCTCGTCCGCCGGATACGGTGTGCGGTGGAGCTGGATGCGTCGGCCAGCACGGAGTTCGAGCTGCGGCTCGCTGAAGCTGGGTACGTCGCATGCGACGAGTATGAGCGTGCTTGGTTTTCCGTGACGGGGTGCCGGTACTATGCCGTCCGCGAGGGCTTTCCTCGGATCCTTCGTGATGGGCTCGCCGAGGGAATCAGCGCAGTGCGCTACGACATCGACCTCCGCGCGTGCAGCGACTTCGAGACCGTGTTCTAAGAGGCGAACCGTTATGGAAGTGGTTGACTATCGTCTGGATTTCATTGAGCAGGTCAGGGCACGGGCGAGTGCCGCCGCAAACTTCACCCACGCCGAGTTCGTTGATCTCTGCGCGGAACTGCTGGGGGACGCCGAGGAGCTCTCCGATTTTGAAGCCTGTTATTTTCGCGGCACCGGCACGAGGAACCGCGCACTTGGCGTTGACGGTTTTGCCGACGATGATGTCGACGGCTCCGTCCGATTGGTGATCGCCGAGTACGGCGGAGATGCGACGCCGAGCACGCTGACGCAAACGCAGGCGAAGGCTTGCTTTTCACGCGTGCTCGCGTTCTGCGATGACGCCTTCACCGGCCGCCTGCATCAGGACCTCGAAGAGAGCGCTCCGGCGTACTCCCTCGCGCTGAGTCTCCATGCGCGTCGCAAGAGCATCGCGCGCCTCCGGCTGTACCTCGTGACGGATGGCGTGTTGAGCGCACGCATCCGTGATTGGCCGGAAGGCGAGGTGGGCGGGATACCGACGGAGTTTCATATCTGGGACATGAACCGGTTCCACCTCTTGCACGAGTCGAAGACCGGACGCGACGAGCTGGAGGTGGACTTCACCAGCGTTGTGCCGGGCGGCTTGCCATGCCTGCCGGCGAGTGTCGCGTCGGACACGTACCGGGCGTACCTGTGCGTGATCCCCGGCAAAGTGCTCGCGGACATCTACGAGCAGTACGGGAGCCGTTTGCTGGAAGGCAATGTGCGGTCGTTCCTCGGCGCGCGCGGACGCATCAATAAGATGATCCGGAAGACCGTCGCTGTCGAGCCGACGATGTTCTTTGCGTACAACAACGGGATCGCGTCAACGGCATCCGCCGCTGCGGTCGTCGAGAGCCCTGCCGGCCTGCGGCTCACGAAGGTCGTGGATCTCCAGATCGTCAACGGCGGTCAGACCACCGCGACCCTGGCGAGCGCCTTGGCGGAGAAGGACGCGGGGCTTGCCGGGACGTTCGTCCAGATGAAGCTGAGCGTAATTCCGGCAGAGAACAGCGGGAGAATCATCCCGCTCATCGCGCGCTACGCGAATAGCCAGAACAAGGTCAGCGATGCAGACTTCTTCAGCAACCACGAGTTCCATCGGCGCATTGAGCAGCACGCGCGCAAGCTCCGCGCGCCAGCCGTCGGCGGCGCCCAGTACGGAACCCACTGGTGGTACGAGCGGGCGCGCGGCACCTACACCAACGAGCAAGCCGGCCTCACACCAGCACAGCGCCGAGTGTTCCAACTCGAGAACCCGCGAAAGCAGGTCATCACGAAGACGGACCTCGCGAAGTACGAGAACGCCTGGCGGTTTCTCCCGCACACCGTGAGCATGGGGGCGCAGAAGAACTTCCTGGCATTCAGCAACTATGCCTCCGACGAGTGGGAGAAGAACCCGGACCAGTTCAACGAGGAGTACTACAAGCGCGTCGTCGTGAAAGCCATGCTGTTCCGGCGCACCGAAGAGCTCGTATCAGCACAGTCCTGGTACCAGGGCGGGTACCGCGCGAACATCGTTGCTTATACGATTGCGAAGCTCTCGCACCTGATCATGTTTGAGAGCATCGGGAAGCTCTTCGACTTCAAAGCCGCGTGGAATCGCCAGGGGCTCTCGCCGGCCTTGGAACGGCAGATCACGATCATCGCGGAGCACGTATTCCGCGTCATCGTCGCGCCACAGGGCGGTTTTCAGAACGTTACCGAATGGTGCAAGAAGGAGTTGTGCTGGCAGCGCGCGCGTGATCTCGCCGTGCCGTTCGTCGACGACCTCGGCATGGAGCTCATCGAGCGGGAAGAGGAAGCCGCAGGGAAGAAAGCTGCGGCGAAGAGCCAAGCCGTCATGACCGGTATCGAGATCCAGTCGATGGTCGTCTCGCTTGGACCAGCGTACTGGCGTGGACTGCAGACGTGGGGACGGGAACGGCAGCTGCTGACACCGGACGAGGACAGCATCATCGGGGTTGCTGCCGCGATGCCGAGGAAGTTACCGACGGAGAAGCAGTGCACGCGGCTTGCGCAAGTCAAGACGCGACTAGAGGACGAAGGATATGCTGGACCTCAAGGATAGTCGCAGTCCTCTTATCCTCTTCAAGTCTCTGGTAGTCAGGTCGGTCCTGCCGTGGCCCAAGCCGGTGCCACGCTCGGGCGAGTTGCCTTGAGATTGCTTCTGGTTATGATGGAGAGCGTAAACGCACGGACGATTGCCACCGGCACATGAAGGGCGACGATGAGCACACCAGAGAGCGGGACCGTCTATCCGATCCGAGCCAGAAGCCACCTCCTGCAATTGCTCGGCGAAGAGCTCATCGGTGACGATCGCCTAGCAATATTCGAGCTCGTCAAGAACGGGTACGATGCCGACGCGACGAGCGTCAAGATCGAGGTCAACGTGAACCATGGGCCGTCCCAAACGGTCGTTGTTCAGGACTCCGGCACCGGCATGACACTCGACGACATCACAGGGAAATGGCTTGAATTGGCTACGGACTCCAAGCGGAAAGATCGCTCCGTACGCACAAAACGCTTCCGGCGACTGGCCTTGGGCGAGAAAGGTGTCGGGCGAATAGCCTCATTCAAGCTGGGGCGCCACGTCACCCTCACCACCCGCGCAGACAGCGAGCCCGAGTATGAAGTGCAGATCGACTGGGATAAACTCCTCAACCAAGGACCCTACCTTGAGAACCTCAGTGTCCATGTGAAGGAGAATGCCAAACCAAAGTTCTTCGCGGACAAGGCTACCGGTACCAGGATCGAGATCGGCGGCCTGCGGCGAAAGCAGTGGACGCGCGGCGATCTCCGACGGCTGTACCGGCTCGTCACCTCCCTCGCCAGCCCCTTCCACACCCCAGACCAGTTCGCGGTCGAATTCTCTGCACCAGGCAGGGCAGGCGATATCGCGGACTTGATATCACCCAACGAGTTCCTCGACTACGCAGTCTGGAAATTCACCTTCAAGATATCGGGACGCTCCTTTGACTGGGAATACCGCTTCAATCCCCCGCATTGGAAGGGCCTGAGGGCGCATTCCGAAGAGAAAACGGCCGACCGGCTTGCACTGGCCCCACGATTCGAACAAGATGACGCACGCGCGCGACGTCGGGATGACGAGACGATTCTCCTCGCAAAAGATGATCTGAAAGACATCGGCCCGATTGAAGGACGAATCTACGGCTACTACCGACGCTCTGAAGTACTCAACGCCACCGGCAATTCCAGCCAAGTGAAATCATGGCTTGACGACCAGACCGGCGTACGTGTCTACCGTGACGGCGTTCGCGTCTTCACCTACGGCGAGAGGAACGACGACTGGCTCGGGTTGAACGTCCGACGGATAAACACGCCAGCCGGGAAACTCGGAACAAACTCCGTAGTCGCCGCTGTCCACCTCAAGCTGAAAGAAAGCCACGGGCTAAAAGAAAAGACCAATCGAGAGGGCTTCGATCAGAACGAGACATTCGAGCGGCTGAGACGCATTGTCCTCAGCGTGTTCGAGCACCTGGAGCGGCTCCATGCCGACGACCGCAAAGCATTGGACGACGTCATCAAGGGAACAAGCGACGAGAAGCCCGTCCGCTTCACAGAGGCAATGGGGCACCTGCGAAGCGGCCTTAGGAACCAGAAACTCGATAAGAGCTTCGCCAGAGACGTCGATGCAATCGAGGAGGAGTTCATCCAGCTCCGTGATGTGATGACGAATGCGGGGATGGCCGGCCTGAATCTCGCCGTGATCTTCCACGAAGTGGAACGAGAGGTAGACGCCCTGGCAAACGCGGTGGAGCGCGGGCTAGACAATGCTCGGATTAGAGAGCAGATCGAGCATCTGCACGAACTCCTGCAAGGGTTTGCTCCGCTGCTCAAGAAGAACCCGGCAAGACTGATTTTTGCGAGCGAGCTTGTGAGGGCAGCAAGCAAGACACGCGAGTCACGGTTCAAGTTTCACAAGGTCACGCTTACTGCACCACTGTTACAGAAAGAGGAACAGGATTTCCGCGTTCGTGGCCCGTCGAACTTGCTTTCTGGTGCCTTGGGCAACCTGATCGACAATGCCCTGTACTGGGCACGGTATCGAAAAGAGCGCGACGAGCGCACAGTACCAGGGGCCGTATTAGTGACGTCGGATTGGGACAAGACAGCGAATAGCGGCCTCATTGCGGTTGTGGACAACGGCCCTGGCTTCTCAATATCGCGGGCGCGCGCCGTAGAGGCGTTTTACACCACACGCCCCGGCGGCATGGGTCTCGGTCTCTACTTTGCAAATCTCGTGATGGAACAGTGCGGCGGTGAGCTGACAATCCATACGGCATCCGATCTGCGCGATGAGATCGACATTCCAAAGACCTTCGACGGTGCTGGAGTTGTCATGCGATTTGGAGAGAGCAAGTAATGTTTGGCCCCATACGAGCAGTCGCGATCGATGACGAGCCGAGCCATCTCCTTGCGATAACGACCGGGCTTACGGCCAGCGGCATTCCGTGCACGGGGTACTGGTATGATCGCGACGCCAACGAACTCCGACCGCCGCCAGCCGAGGGAGGACACCCGTTTCTCCGCCTCATCCTGATGGACCTGAACCTCGCGGAACAGGCCGGCATCCCTGATGCGGCGACCTTGTGCTCGGGCGTGATGGATGTCCTCAAGCAGATCGTGGCGAAGGACGGCGGACCGTACCTCCTCGTCTTCTGGACCCTGGTGGGAACACGAGTCAGTGAGGTGGCCAACCTGCTGTACGAGCGGCTCGAACCCGTAGAAGGTATACCGTGTCCGATCTCGGTCCTCGAATTGCCGAAGCGGCCGTTCATCGTCAGTGATCCGAAACAGGAGGATTGGAAGACCGCGCTTCGAGAGTTTCATACGGAACTGCACAAGAATATTCCCCAGTTGCAACAGACGCTGATGACGGTATTGACGAACAATCCAACGTTGAATACCCTCACCTCCTGGGAGTCCCGGTCTGCCGACGCTGCGGGACTGGCGGTGAATGAAATCTACGCCTGCGCAAAGGACGACGCGGCGGAACCAGCGAAGCGAACGGAATCAATCCAAAAGGTTCTCGCAAAGATCGCCGTGGCAGCATCGGGCCAGAAGCCCGCCAGCATCTCGCCGTCGCGCGCATTGGATGCGGGAATGATTGATATCCTCATAGACCAGTTCGGCACGTCGGTAGAAGATGCGCAGTATCAGCGACTGGTTAAGGACGCGCTCGGCCCAACGATAGAAGGCAAGGTCGCCTTTCAAGACGATGGGCGGATGTTCGCGGCCTTGAACACCTTCTTCCACATTGATAAGGAGGTCAGAGCCGCGAAGACGTGGGACCGTGGTGTTGTGATTCCGGCAATACCCCCGTTGGACGACAAGATCCTCGGGTTCGCCGCGCAGCAACTGGTCGCCACTGAGTTCTTGTTCAACGACGGGTTCTTCCCAGGCGCCCAGCGTGCCGAGATTGCGGCCCTGTGGGAGACGGTCAAGACACGAGCAGCGGTTGTCTTGATCGAGCTCGGCGCGGATTGTGATCATGCCCAAGACAAGGCCCGCACTAGAAGATACCTCGTCGGTCTGGAGGTGCCGGTCAGCTGTTCCAAGTTGATGTACTCACCAAAGAACAATTCGTTGCGAAATGGATCGCTGCAGCTACTCGGACCATGGAATATCAACGGCCAAATCGTTCACCTGCTTGTCTCGTGTCGGCGGTTTTGGGCGTGGCAAGGAGAGAATCCGCCGCCGGCGGCAAACGTCAAGTACCGGCTACGGACGAGCATCGTCAACAAGCTCCTCCATCACTATTCGGTTTGGAGCAGCCGCCCAGGCATCGTCGAGTTTCGGTAAAGGGATGTGCGACCAGCCATTACGGCCTGGTCACCACATCCCGCCGTACCTCAAGAACCGTCCTCACCCCAACCACTGGTGACGCCACCGTGACGATAAAAGGCTGGGCTCGGCTTGGTTGTTGTGCGAAACTCCTTGATTCGCGGTGCACGTTGTGAATGCCGTTAGCCGGAAAGGTCCTTATTGATGTGCGCTGAAGCGTTTTCCCAAGCTAGTACCCGGTCGTCGACCTCAGGCGTTAGGCGAAATGATTACGGGCTTTCTCTAAGTGATTGGAAAATCGTACGCGATGGTATGCGCGTCTGGCGCGTTGCAGTCCCCCGCAACCAATTCCCTCAACAAGTTGCGCGGATTCCTGAGCACGACTCGAACTCCCATTAGCTCCCAATACCAGCAATCGGCTTCTTCTCGCCGTTGCCTTCCTCGGTTTTCTTGGACTTAAGCACCATCTCCACGACTTTGCGGTGAGCCTGACGCTTGGTGTCGGTCATGGCCTTTCCGTAGATGTTCATCGGGTCTGGATGCTGGCATGGCGCATCAACTCCTTTTGGACGGTGAGAGGCGCCCCGGTCTCATCCAGCCAAGACCGGTAGCTGTGCCGAAACGTGTGCCAGCCGATATCGCTGCCGATCTCGGAATTCGCGACGGCGAGGTCAAGGAACGTTCGTAGTTCTTTAAAGACCCGAGCCTTCCGTTCTATGGGCACGACAAGCCGGGAGCGGCGGTGTCTGAGGGCGTTCGGGAATCGTTCTGGCTGCAAGGGATGCAGGCCTCGATCGTTGGGGCGTACGATTGCATCAAGGATTGTTTCCGGAACCGACCAGACCGAAGACCTCAAGAAGATCGAATTCCCCACTCTGGTCATTCAAGGCGACGCCGATCCGATCCGGCCCATCGACGATTCGGGCAGACCAAGTTCCAGGCTCGTTGAGAATGGCAGCTTGAAGGTGATCCCCGGCGCCGCACGGCCTGTGCACCACTCACGCCGATGTGATCAATGAGGAGTTGCCTGGGTTCCTTGGCGAACAGCTCCGGGTAGCTTTCGATCCCTCGTAGGTGGCATCGGGACGGAGACGGCGAACTTTCTTGCCCGTCCGCTGAATCAACTCCGGCCGCCATCTCCGCCCGGAATCAGAAATCCGGGCCGGTTCCGGTAACTCGGCTGCGGACGCGAGAAGAACTTGCGCAACCGGTCGAAGTAAAGATAAACCACCGGGGTGGTGAACAGGGTCAACATCTGGCTCACCACCAGCCCGCCTACGATGGAAATTCCGAGTGGTTTTCGCAACTCCGCGCCGGCGCCCCAACCGAGCGCCATCGGCATCCCGCCCAGGAGCGCGCACATCGTGGTCATCATGATTGGCCGGAATCGCAGCAGACAGGCCTGGAAGATGGCGTCCCGTGAATTCATCCCCTCGTTCCGTTCCGCCGCCAACGCGAAATCGATCATCATAATGGCGTTCTTTTTCACGATGCCGATCAGCAGGATGATTCCGATCATGCCCACGATGTCCAGATTGCTCTTGAACAGGACCATTCCTACCAGCGCGCCCACGCCGGCCGATGGCAGCGTGGAGATGATAGTCAGCGGATGAATGAGGCTCTCGTACAGCATGCCGAGCACGATATACACGGCGACGAGCGCCGTGGCGATCAGGATCGGCTGGTTTTGCAGCGCTTCCTGATACGCCCGCGCGGTGCCGGCGAACTTCCCGGTGATGTTGGCGGGCAAGCCCATTTCCACTTCGGCGCGGTTGATGGCCGCCACGGCGTCGCTCAGAGCCACGCCTTCGGAAAGGTTGAACGAAAGAGTCGCAGCCGGAAACTGTCCCTGATGCGGGAGCGAAATCGGAGTGATACCTTGCGCGAAATGAGTGAAGGTCGACAAAGGGACGTTGGTGCCCCTGGGCGTCTGCACGTAGATGGTATTTAGAAAGTCCGGGCTCTGCCACCACTGCTGCTGGAGCGCCAGCACTACATGGTATTGATTGATGGACTTGTACATCACCGAAACCTGCCGCTGTCCGAACGCGTCGTACAGAGCCGAATCCACGGCCTGGGCCGTCAGCCCGAGCCGCGATGCGGTATCCCGGTCAATAGTCACGTTGGACGACAATCCGGAATTCTGCTGGTCCGAGCTCACATCCGCAATCTCCGGAACTGCCGATAGCCGTTCCATCAGCCGCGGCCCCCAGACCGCCAGCGCATCGAAGTCCGGCGCCTGGATGGTGTACTGATACTGCGCGTTGGACATTCGGCCGCCAACGCGAACATCCTGTGAATTCTGCAGGTAGAGAGTCGCCCCCGGCACGCCCGAGGTCTGGCGCCGAATGCGCGCGACTACCTGGTCGGAGGTGGACTTTCGGACCCCCACGGGTTTGAGCTGCACGTTGATCTGCGCGGAATTACCCCCAAAGCCCCCGCCCGACGTTCCGGCCACCATGGTCACCGCTTCGACATCCGGGTCGACTCGGATCTTCTCCTCGAACCATCGGGCCTTGGTAACCAGCGCCTGGTAGGAGATGTGCTGCTGACCCATGACCGCGCCCTGCAGCCGTCCCGTGTCCTGCTGCGGGAAAAATCCCTTGGGTATCTTGTCGTAAAGGTAGACGTTGATGCCCACCGTGATCAGCAAAGTGACCAGGACGGATGCCGGGTGATTGAGCACCACATCGAGGGCTGACGCGTAGGTCGAGATGATCCACTTGTAGATCTTGTCGGTCTGCCGATACAGGTACCCGTGTCCTCGGTCTTCTTTAAGGAAGTGTGCGCACATGCTGGGAATCACGGTGAGCGCGATCACCATCGAGATGCCGATGGCGCAGGCGAGAATCACGGCAAATTCGCGGAACAGGCGGCCCACCACGCCGCTCATCATCAGGATGGGAATGAATACGGCGATCAGCGAGATACTCATTGAAAGAACGGTGAATCCGATTTCTTCGGCGCCTTTCAGCGAAGCCTGCATCGGAGACAGACCGTTTTCGATGTGGCGTGTGATATTCTCGATCACCACGATCGCATCGTCCACTACGAAACCCGTCGCGATGGTGAGCGCCATTAGAGAGAGGTTGTCCAGCGTGTATCCCAGCAGGTACATGGCGCCGAAAGTGGCGATGATGGAGACCGGAACCGAGATGCTCGGAATGATGGTGGACCAGACGCTGCGCAGGAACAGGAAAACCACCAGAACCACCAGGCAGATCGAAACGATCACGTTGCGCTGCGCATCGTGCAGCGAATCCCGCGTCGTGATGGTGCGGTCGCTGGCAATCTTGAAACGGACCGTTGGCGGAAGCTGGGCCTGAAACTGCGGCATCAGAGCTTTAATGCGCGCCACCGTCTTCACGATGTTCGCGCCCGGCTGGCGGCTGATCTGGATCTGAACCATCGGGTTCCCGTTGACTACACCGAAGTTCCGGACGTCTTCATTGGCATCGACGACGCGGCCCAGGTCCGACAGCCGGACAGGCGCTCCCCGCCGAAAAACCACCACGAGGTTCTTGTACTCGTCGGCCTTGAAAAGCTGGTCGGTGGTGTAAATCGGAATCTCCCGCTCGTCGTTTGCCACCGATCCCTTCGGCCGGTTGGAATTGGCGCCTTGCAGGAAGGTGCCGACCTGGTCAAGACCCACGTTATAGCGGGAGAGAGGCTGCGGATTGACTTCCACGCGAACCGCGGGAAGCGAACTGCCGCCCACGTTCACCTGGCCGACTCCTTCGACCTGCGCCAACTTCTGCGCGAACACCGAGGAGGCAATATCGTACAATTGCGGCCTGGGAACGACGTCGCTTTCCAGGGTCATCAGCAGAATCGGCTGGTCGGCTGGATTGATCTTTCGGTACCTCGGTTTGGATGGAAGATTGGCCGGGAGCAGGGCGCCGGCCGAATTGATGGCCGCTTGCACCTCGCGGGCCGCTCCGTTGATGTCACGGCCCAAATCGAATTGCAGCGTGATCATCGCCGAACCCACAGAGCTCCGCGAAGTCATTTCCGTCACGCCGGCGATGTGCGTGAACTGCTTTTCGAGCGGAGTCGCGACGGATGCCGCCATCACTTCCGGACTGGCGCCGGGCAGACCGGCGCTGACCATGATCGTCGGGAAATCCACTTCGGGTAGCGCGGCAACCGGCAGCAGAGTATAGGCCAGCGCGCCGGCTAGCGTCACCATCACTGTGAACAACGTGGTGGCGACCGGCCTGTGAATAAATGGAGTGGAAATGCTCATACGCGCCTGCCTCAGGTCGACGCATTCCGGGAAGGAAGCTCCGGCTCGCGCCCGGAACCACGCACCCGTCCGACCCAGTTTGCAGCCCGATCGAAATACAGGTAGATGACCGGTGTGGTGAACAGGGTCATTACCTGGCTCAGCAGCAATCCGCCGATGATGCAGATACCCAGCGGCTTTCGCAGTTCGGAACCCACGCCGCTGCCGAACGCCAGCGGCACGGCGCCCAGCAGGGCCGCCATGGTAGTCATCATGATAGGCCGGAAGCGCAGCAGGCACGCCTGGTAGATGGCTTCCTCCGGCTTCTTCCCTTCATGCCGCTCGGCTTCCAACGCGAAATCAATCATCATGATGGCGTTCTTCTTCACAATGCCGATCAGGAGAATGATGCCGATCAGCGCGATCACGTCCAGGTCCTTCTTGAACAGAATCAGAGCCAGGATCGCCCCCACGCCGGCCGACGGCAGCGTGGAAAGAATCGTGATGGGATGGATGAAGCTCTCGTACAGCATGCCCAACACCAGATAGACGGTGACCATGGCCGCCAGAATCAGCAGCGATTCATTGGCCAGGGACGTCTCGAAGGCATGCGCCGTCCCCTGGAAACTGGGCTCAATGCTGGCCGGCATGCCCAATTCAGAGGTGACCTGGCGAATATGCTGAACCGCCCCGCCAAGTGACGCCCCAGGCGCCAGGTTGAAGGAAAGCGTCACCACCGGGAACTGGCTCTGGTGGTTAATGGTAATCGGCACCGGGATGACGGCTGCCCGCGTGAACGATCCGAGCGGAGAAGGAGCCAGCGCCGCCGCGCCCGTCAGGGCGCTGTTCGTTCCCGCCAGCGCAATCGTAGTGGCGAGATTCGCCGACGCCGAACCGATAGGCAAATAAAGGCTGCTCAACGCCCCTGAATCGAGTTGGAGCCGGGGCGTCACTTCCAGGATCACGTGGAACTGGTTGGTCTGGGTATAAATGGTCGATACCTGCCTCTGCCCGAACGCGTCGTAGAGCGTGTCGTCGATGTTCTGCGGCGTGATTCCCAGCCGGCCGGCGGTATCCCGGTCGATGTTGACCAGCAGGCCGAGACCGTTGTTCTGCTGGTCGCTCGCTACGTCGCGCAATTCCGGCAGGTGTTTCATTTTTTCCACTAACCGCGGAACCCAGGTATCGAGCGAGGTCGTGTCCGGCGCATCCAGCGAATACTGATACTGCGTCCGGCTGATGCGGTCTTCCACGGTGAGATCCTGCACCGGCTGCATGAATAACCGGATGCCGGGCACATCTTGCAGTTTGGGATCCAGCCGCCGGATCACATCGTTCGCCGATACGCCGGCACGTTCCTCGAGCGGTTTCAGCGTGATCTGTATCCGGCCGCTGTTCATGGTGGTGTTCACGCCGTCGGCTCCGATGAACGAGATGACATTCTCCACCGCCGGATCCCGCCGGATCACTTGCGCCAGTTCCTGCTGCCGGCTGGCCATCGCGCTGAACGAAACCGTTTCCGCCGCCTGCGAAATTCCCAAAATCGAGCCGGTATCCTGCACCGGGAAAAAGCCCTTCGGAACGATCCTGTACAGGTAGATCGTGAAACCGAGTGTGGCGATCGCGATGAGCAGGGTGACAAACTGATGGCGCAGCACCACCTTGACCATTCGGCCGTAGGCCTCGATGGTTTTGGTGAAGCACCATTCCGACCATCGATATAAAATCCCCTGCTCGGAAGGCGGGCGATGCCGCAGAATTCGCGCGGACATCATCGGCGTCAGCGTGAGCGAGACAAAGGCCGAGAAAATGATGGTGACGGCCAGCGTCACCGCGAACTCCCGGAACAGGCGGCCCACGATGTCCGCCATGAACAGCAGGGGAATCAGCACCGCGATCAGCGAAACCGTCAGAGATACGATGGTGAACCCGATTTCCTCGGATCCACGCAGCGCCGCCTCCATGCCTGAGTCGCCTTTCTCGATGTAACGCGAGATATTCTCGATCATCACGATCGCGTCGTCCACCACAAAACCGGTGGAGATGGTGAGGGCCATCAGCGAAAGATTGTCCAGGCTGTACCCCAGCAGGTACATCACGGCGAAAGTGCCGATGAGCGAAAGAGGCACCGCCACGCCGGGAATGATGGTGGCCGACGCACTCCGCAGAAACAAAAAAATGACCATCACCACCAGCACGGTGGTCAGCAGCAACTCCAGTTCGACGTCTTTCACCGACGCCCGGATGGTGGTGGTGCGGTCGGAGACCACCTGCACCTTGATTCCTTCCGGAAGCGAGGCTTCGATCTGGGGAAGGATGCTTTTCACGGTATCGACCACGCTGATAATGTTGGTCCCGGGCTGCCGCTGAATATTTAGAACGATCGCCGGCTGATCGTTGATCCAGGCAGCCAGCTTGGTGTTTTCCGCGCCGTCGATAACCGTGGCGACGTCCCTCACGCGCACTGGCGCGCCGTTGCGATAGGCAATCAGGATCGGTCCATACTGCGCGCCGGCATTCAGCTGGTCGTTGTCATTGATCGTCCAGGCCTGGTCGGGCCCGTCGAAACTCCCTTTGGCCTGATTCACATTGGCGCTGGCGAGGGCTGTCCGCAGGGTCTCCAGACTCAGCCCGTAGGACGCCAACGCGGTGGGATTCGCCTGCACCCGCACGGCGGGACGCTGGCCGCCACTGATGCTCACCAATCCCACGCCTTTGAGTTGGGAAATCCTCTGCGCCATGCGCGTCTCGGCCAATTCTTCAACCTTCGGCAGCGGCAAAGTGGAAGACGTCACCGCCAACGTGAGAATCGGGGCGTCGGCGGGGTTCGTTTTGCTGTAAATGGGAGGAAACGGCAGATTGTTGGGAAGGAACGTGGAGG
>Ga0335078_10000684_pt1 | contig 52240 bp, 45 predicted proteins | sample Lox_Sample_32_FD_206711 | JGI IMG/M metagenome (GOLD analysis project Ga0335078, IMG submission 206711) | Soil microbial communities from Loxahatchee National Wildlife Refuge, Florida, United States - Lox_Sample_3.2 | ecosystem: Environmental > Terrestrial > Soil > Wetlands | place: USA... | reverse complement strand
ATTTAGTGAACATCATCTGGCCCATGCCCCAGAGGCCGTGCATGATTTTGTACGCCTGCATCGGGTAGCTCTTTTTGATGCTCACAAAAACCAGGTTGTGGAACACGCCTTCCGCCGGCAGCGCGATGTCCACAATCTCCGGAAAATTCATTTTGAACACCGGCAGGAAGAGTTTGACCGACGCGCTGCCGATATAAAAATCTTCCATCGGCGGAATGCCCACAATCGTCGCCGGATAGACCGCATCCTTGCGGTGTGTGATGGCGGTGATGTGGAAGACCGGATACGGTTCGGGCAACGTGTAATAACCGGTGTGATCGCCGAACGGGCCTTCCTCGCGCAGCGGTTCCCTGGGATCCACGTAACCTTCGATGACGAAGTCGGCGTTGGCAGGCACTTCCAGATCGTTGGTCTCACATTTGACCAGTTCGACGGATTTTTTTCGCAGGTACCCGGCCAGCAGGAATTCATCCAGCCCGTCCGGCAGCGGCGCCGTGGCGGCAAAGGGAAACATCGGATCGCCGCCGAGAAAAATGCTCACCGGCATGCGGGTGCCGGTCTCGTAATACCGCCGGCCGTGGCGCGCACCGACCTTCTGCAACTGCCAGTGCATGCCGGCGGTGCGGTCGTCGTAAATCTGGATGCGATACATGCCCACGTTGCGTTCGCCGGTGTCCGGATCGCGCGTCACGACGCAAGGGAGCGTAATGAACCGGCCGCCGTCGAGGGGCCAGCACTGTTGGATCGGCAGATTCAACAGGGTGACGAGTGGCGAGTGACGAGTGGCGAGAGATTCCACGCCCGGCGCTTTGGGCCAATTCTCGACTCTCGATCCTTGACCCTCGTCAAACTTATGAATGACTTCCTTGCATGGGCCGTCCTTCACGATTTTCGGTTTGGCGTGGCGCAGGTCGAAGGCCTGGCCGAGCAGGCGGATGGCTTCGCGGAAGCTGGTCGGCGGTTTGGCTTTCATCAGCGACCCGAGTTCGGCGGCGACGGTGTCGACCGAATCGGCGCCCATGCCCAGCGCCATGCGTTTCCAGGAACCCAGCGTGTTGATAGCCAGCGGGAAGGGAGAAACCGCGCCGTTCACCGTCGGTTTTTCGAACAGCAACGCCTGGCCGCCGGACGGTGACTTCATTTCGCGATCGGCGATCTCGGTGATTTCGAGTTCGGTGGCGACGGGTTGGGCGATGCGTTTCAGCTCGCCGGCCTTGTCGAGTTGATTGACAAAATCGCGAAAGGATTCAAACGCCATGCAGGCAAGGCTAACAGAATCGCCACCGGGCGCAATCGCGGGGCACAGATCAGGGCGCCCGGGCCTGAATCGCGAGGAAATTGAAGGGAACCGCCGCACCGCCCGGCGCGGGGGTTACCAGACCCTCAAACGTGGCCCAGCGATTGGCAGTCGCCGGGGGCGCCACCGAAGAGATCATCCCGAAAAAATACGTGCTGGCGTCCTGTCCGGAAGCGCTGGACAAGACCAGGGGTGGAAAGAAACGAAACGTCACTTTGGATCCGGAAACCGACGCCGTCCTCGGCCCGGTGCTGCCCAGGCCGCCGCTGGTGACCTCCCAGGCCTGCTGGTTCGGTTGGTTCTGGTAGGTGAAACTGGAATAGGGCGAGAAATCGACGGTCATCGAACGGATGGTGACGCTGGAGGCGCCGGTTAGTTTGTTCAGGACCAGCCGGTATTCATAACCGTAAAGGCCGGCTTCGGGAGACCCGGGCTGTCCCTGGAAGGTGCGGGATTGCAGGAAACCGGTCAGCGAACCGTTGGTCGAGCCGGGCGGAAGGTTGGTCGTAAAGGCCGCGGTGGTGTCATTGACAGTAATGGTGCAATTGGTGTTGAAGAGGCAATTGTAGGCCGGCGCATTGACTTTGGCGACGCGCAGCGGCGCGGCCAGGACGCTGCCGACGGTCAAACCGAGAACGAGGGACAGTAATAAACGTGTTTTCATAACGGTTAAGTACTGGTTGAGTGTTGTATTTCTCCCGCAAACCTCCGGAGAACGGCGGCGTACTATAATTTCCCCGCCGGCCGCGTCAATCACAATTCAACCGGCGGACATCCGGCATCGGCCGGCAAGAGCAAACGCCAGGGAAACCGCAGCCCGGAAGAGGGAAGACTAAGGTCCCGGCAGGTACACGGCGCGATAAAACTGATCCGGCTGATCGAGGTTCGTGTCGGCAAAGGTGAACGGCGAGGTGTTGGTGATGAGCGAAATCCAGTCGATCAGGTTGGTGGATTCCTGCACGGCATAATTGAATCCGGGCACGCCCGCAACCTGGAACTGGAATCCGTTGGCGGCGGACAGCGAGCAGGCGTCCAAGGCCGCCGCCGGCGTGGCGTATACCGATAGGACCGCGTGGCTGCTATAAACATAGCCGTAAGCATTGTAAATGTCGACGACATAACTGCCGGCATCCGACAGGTCAACATTGGTCACTGTCAGCGTTGGACCCATAAATGTTACCCGCCGGGTTCGGTGATCCATTGTGTCATCAACAAACAAATTGCCGTCGGTATTTACGGCAACAGAGCAAGACGAACGTAAGGCAACCAATATACCAGAAATGATGCCGTTGGTATCAACCTTAAGAACGTAGGCGTTGCTCAATCCTCCGATATACAAATTGCCGCTCATATCAACCGCGACGCTGTTGGGACCCGCCAGGCCGGCATTGGTCGCTGCGCCCCCCATTCCCGAAGGGATGGTGCTTCCATTTCCGGCGACAGTCGTTATGACGCCGTTGGTATCGACTTTCCGGATGCGGTTGTTGGCGTAGTCGGCAATGTACAAATTACCAGCCATGTCCACGGTTACACCGTGCGGATATGCCAGGCTGGCATTGGTTGCCGGACCGCCATCCCCGAAATAGCCGGCATTGCCGTTGCCGGCGATGGTGGTAATGATGCCAAGGGTATCTACTTTGCGGATGCGGTTGGTACCCTGGTCGCAGATATATAAATTTCCTCCTGAATCCAGAGACACATCGGTTAAAAGACTGAACGCAGCATTTGTTGCCGGACCGCCATCTCCGGAATAACCGATGCTGCCATTGCCGGCATACGTGGAAATGATCCCGTAGGTATCCACTTTACGGATGCGGTAATTAAATGTGTCAGCGATGTACAGATTGCCGGAAATATCCACCGCTACCGACCGGGGATATGCCAGACAGGCATCGGTTGCCCAGTAACCGTCTCCCATAAAGTCGTAGCCGCCATTCCCCGCGACCGTGGTAATGATTCCATTCCCGTCCACTTTACGAATGCGGTTGTTTCCGCAGTCAGTGATATACAAATTGCCGGCGGAATCAACGGCCATCCTCAAAGGCGCGTTTAACATGGCATTGGTGGCGGGACCATTGTCTCCCGAATAGCCCGGAAAGCCTGTGCCGGCGACAAAGGAACTGGGACCAATTCTTCGGCCGAGTGAATACCAGCTATAAAAAAATGGCCCTGTACCTGTCACCGTCACACTGAAAGTCACATTGCTGCCGGACAGAACCGCTTGACTCGTCGGCTGGATGATGATGGAAGGCGGAAAAACCACGGTTAGAGTCGCCACGCTGCTGGTGACGCTGCCGTCGTAGTTGGTGATGACGACAAAATAATTGCCGGCATTATTCGAGTTCACATTCGGCAACACCAAAGAAGCGTTGGTCGCCCCGGCGAGTTTACTTCCATTGAAATCCCACTGGTACTGCAACGCGGGCCCGGTCACGCCGACGCTGAACGTGGCGGTGTTGTTCACCAAAACCGTCTGATTGGTCGGCTGGACCTGGATGACCGGCGGAGAGGGAATCACTGTCAGGACGGCGTTGGAACTCTGGATCGAACCGAAGGTATGGAATACGATGACCCAGTAATTGCCGGCCTGGCTGGATTGCACGTTGGTCAGGGTGAGCGAAGCGTTCGTGGCGCCGGCAAGATTGGTTCCATTGAAACACCACTGGAAGTGCGATGGCCAATTGGTGGTAACCGCGACGCTGAATGTTGCCGTGTTGCCGGCGGCAACCGACTGGCTTTGCGGTTGATTGGTAATAACAACGAAATTGCTGACCAGAAGCAATGGCGTCAGCGGCGGCATCTTGAAAACGCTGACAAAGTTCGTATCGAAGCCCCACATTCGATTGGGCGGATTGTAATAGTTGCCGGTAGCCATCCAGTAATTGGTCGCGTATTGGCTGGGAAACAGCGCAGCGATGGAACCGTGCCACCAAAAGGTGTCACCCGACCAGTTTTCCAGAAAACGTAAACAATTTTCAACTCCGCCGCTGAAAAGAGAATTCTTCGATGGGACAATGCCAGCCAGACACGCAGCATTGACGGTATTGTTGAGGGCAGCAGCCGGCATTTTAACTGTGGAACTATCGTTCCAACTGCTGGATAAAATGGTAATGGAGTCACCCATGAGCGCCGCCGGGCAGGTATAGGTGGTGTTGTTCTGGCTAACCGACGAGCCAAAGCTATTTGACACATTGTAGTTTCCGTAGACGTAAAGCGGCATAGCCGTAGCGACCGTGAAACCGTTGGGTTGAGTAATGTAAGGCACCATGCCGCCATCGATGACGCGCACCGCCGGCAAGACCGTGCCGCTCGAGGGAACGGCATTATAAATATAAATGGAGTCAATCGGCCGATTATTGTGGGTGTTCTGCTCGCTTTGGTTATTATAGAAGCTTCCGCCATTAGTGGCGGTGTTGGTGAGCCAGAGACTAAATTTTCCGACGTCAAACTGGACAGCTTGAACGGCTTTTCCAGCCGAGAAACTTCCCCAGTTTATTCCGCTGCCATTGTTCCAACCTTCGCGCCAATCATAGAAGAGCACATTGGTCAAAAATGAATAGCCGGCATACCAGACGACATAGTTCGCCAGAGGCGGCCAGTAAGTACCGTCGTTGGCATAGAGATTGTTGGTACTTAACAGCGTGGAACTGTGTGTATTCACGTTGCTCAGCAAGTAGAAATCCCACGGCACCTGGGTGAGGTAGGAAAGCGGACCGTTGGCCGCATCCTGATAATACAGGATCATGTTCGTGCCCCTGGGTTGGATACCGCCCCAATTAGTACCAGTGGGAGAATTGCTGAGAACCAGATCGGCAGCGTTGGCCAAATACTCGTGGCCGGCGGGCGAATAAGCCGCCGAAGTTCCCATCGCATAAGCGGCCGGCGGCAGTTTGACCATGGCAATCGCTGCGGCCAGATTATTGTTGGAACTCAACAGCGGTCCAAGCAAAGGAGGATTCCCGGAAGTCGGTTGGCCGGCGAGAGAGTAGGTGGATTTGCCGGTGCCGGTATACCCAAGACAAAACGGATCACTGACACCATTGCTGACAATCCCGACGGTGGAAACTGTATTGGCGAAGGTGACGGTCGTGGATCCCGACCAAAGACCGGCATTAGACCAGACCGGACCGGTAATGGTCAAAGTCTGGCCTACGGCAATTTCCAGATTCAGGTTATAGAAGATGGCGAATTGGAACAATGGAATCGGGATGACTGTGGAGGACTGAGCCGGCGCATTGGGAATCCACAACAACGGCAAAAGTCCGGCCAGCAGGCTAAAGAGCGGCGCCTTTTTTGCCTTTCCAAACAAACGCCAAAACCAACCACGGAAAACAACGGGGTCGAGAACCACCATTCCGAATCTCATAGACATAAAAAATAAGCATTATTTATGCCTATGAAGATGAAATCGTGAGCTGGAAAACCAGCCGAAGGCAAAAAGATCACCCGGCGGATGGAGCGGCTCCCTCGCCGGTTGAATCTTCTATTTCGGCAGCAAATCAACCACCAACGTGCGCTCTTCCTTCAACTCGTTTTCGGTCGCGGCGATTTTCGCCCGGCTGAACTCGTTGAGCGGAACATTCTGGACAATTTCCCATTTCGAACCGTTGCTGCGGACCGGGTAACTGAAGATCAATCCCTTCTCGATGCCGTAGTCGCCGGGTGAACAGACCGACACGCTGAACCAGTCGCCGGTCTTCGTCGGCGTGGTCAGGTTGCGGACGGTGTCGACGACGGCGTTGGCCGCGCTGGCGGCGCTGCTCAGGCCGCGCGCCTTGATGATGGCCGCGCCGCGCTGCTGGATGGTGGTGATGAACTCGCCCTTCAGCCACGCCTCGTCCCGGATGACGCCGGTAAGCGGCTGGCCGGAAATTTTCGCGTTGAAGAAATCCGGATACATGGTCGCGCTGTGATTGCCCCAGATCGCCAGGTTGCTGACCGCGGTGATGTCCACGCCCGCCTTTTTGGCGAGCTGGGTTTTGGAACGGTTTTCATCGAGCATCGTCATGGCGAAGAACCGTTCGGCCGGCACGCCTTTTGCATTGTTCATGGCAATGAGCGAATTGGTGTTGCAGGGGTTGCCGACGACGAGCACGCGGACGTCGCTGGCGGCATTTTTGGCGATGGCCTGGCCCTGGCCGGTGAAAATTTTCCCGTTGATGCCAAGCAGATCCTTTCGCTCCATTCCCTGCTTGCGCGGCACGGCGCCGACGAGCAACGCCCAGTTGACGCCGCGGAAGCCTTCGTCGAGGCTGGAAGTGGGCACGACGCCCTGAAGCAGGGGAAACGCGCAGTCGTCCAGTTCCATCACCACGCCGCCGAGGGCGGCCATGGCTTTTTCATCGGGAATTTCAATCAGATGCAGAATGACGGGCTGGTCCGGACCAAACATGGCCCCGGAAGCGATGCGGAAGAGGAGGGAATAACCGATCTGACCGGCGGCGCCGGTGACTGCCACGCGAACTGGTGCTTTGCTCATAAATAAAAATGGTCCGGCAGTATAATTTGATGAGTTTATTTCACAAGTACGTAAAACTTCTAATCCAGAACTGTCTGGTTTGTAGATCATTTTATGATTCATGAGCGCGACTTGGCCTGCCGGGAGCAGCGGCATCACAATTGGCTTGAACAAAAAATTGTTCCGTGTAGAAAGGGAGTGTTCTTTGAAACGGCGGGACAACCCGCCATTGTTCATGGCCAAATGTCAGGGAATCCGGTGAAATTCCGGAGCGGTTGCGCCACTGTAACGGCTACAAATTCCAATGCCACTGCGCGAGCGGGAAGGCGGAATAAGGATTGAAGCCCAAGCCAGGATACCGGTTCGGCCATGCTCGTCGCGGTTGTTGTAGCGGCGGTCGATGACCATCGCTGTGATGACCAACTTCTCCGTCAAAGAGAAGGATGAGGCCAGCCGGCCGGACCGTTTTCCAGCCGGGCTCGTTGGATGCCTTCATTCTCCGTTTTGCCGGGATTGAAGGCGTTTTTTTTGGCGTTGAATGGTTGAATCGTGAACCGTTGAACCGGAACCCTGATTTAACGAGTCTACGTCTCCACGAATCACGCCTCGATCCCGGCACTGGTCTCTCAACCGTTAACCGGTTTCGTCTCCCGCATTTCCGGGTGGCGGAACCTCATTGAAAGATCAGCTCATGAAAAAAATCCGTTTGCTGGCACTGGCCGGCTTGTTCGCCCTGTTCGTCACGCCCTCCGGCGCCGTCACCTTTACCGAAGATTTCTCCACCGATCCGTTGGCCAACGGCTGGCAGATTTTCGGCAACACCAACCTTTTCCAGTGGGACGCCCTCAACCAGGAACTTGATGTCACCTGGAATTCCACCAACCGGAACAGTTATTTTTACCGTCCGCTGGGGACGGTGCTGACGGTGGACGACGACTTCAGCGTTTCGTTTGATCTGCAGCTCAGCAATGCCACGGCCTATGGTTACGGATTCGAACTGGCGATCGGGCTGCTCCGGTTTGCGGACGCCACGAACGCCGATTTTTCCCGCAGCGGCGGTGCTTCGCCCAACCTGTTCGAGTTCGATTATTTTCCGGCCGATGATTTCGGGGACAAAGTCTCGATCGACGCCACGTTGAAGGATTCGCAATCCGGTTACGCCGGCTTTTATTTTGCGTACGACAACCTGAGCCTGGATCCGGGAATCACCTACCACGTCACCCTCGTGCACGCCGCCGGGATGCCGAACGTCACCGGCGAAGTCCTGGCCGATGGACAGCCTTACACGACGCTGACGAACATTTACAACGGCTTTCCCCTCAATTTCCAAATCGATACGCTCGCCATCGATGGTTACCAGGACGACGGCTTTGGTGATTCCATCGTCGCGAGCGGGGTGGTGGACAATCTCAGCGTCACGTATCCGCCGCCTCCGGTCCAAAATCTGGCCGGGGTGTTTACCGGCAACGCCTGGCAGGTCCAGTTCATCAACCGAACCAACTGGCTTTACACGCTCCAACGTTCGGCCGATTTTCAGTCCTGGACGGATGTTTCGCCGGTGACCGGCGGCAACGGAACCCATCTTTTTCTTTTGGATACCAACCCGCCTGCCGAAGGGGCGTTTTACCGGGTGCGCGCGGAAAGGCCAGAATGAGAGACCGGTGGCAAGTGACGAGTGACGGGATGAGGAACGGAGAACGCCAGGCGCGTCCTCGTCACGCGTCATGCGTCACGCGTCACCCGCCCGCTTTCACCCTGGTCGAATTGCTGGTGGTCATCGCCATCATCGCGATCCTCCTGGCGATGTTGCTGCCGGCTTTGACCCTGGGCCGGTTATCCGCGCAACGCGTCGCGTGCGAAAGCAATTTGCGCCAGCTCGGCATGGCAGCGGGGATTTATCTCGGGGACAACGACGGGAATTGTTTCTTCGGCAATTCCGTCCCGATGATGGACCAGGGCATGAGCGGTGCGCTTTGGTGGTTTGGCTGGTTGCAGGGAACTTATGTGCCGGAGGGCCAGCGCGCGTTTGACCTGTCCGCCGGGGTGCTGTTCCCCTACCTGTACGGCAATAATGTGCGGCTGTGTCCTTCGCCCGTCTGGGACTCGCCGCAGTTCAAACGCAAGGGCACCAACGTGATCTTCAGTTACGGCTACAACCGGTATCTTTCACCGGCCCGGACCAATGAACTGGCCAATATCAGCCGGGTTTCCAAACCGACGGAAACGGCGTGGTTTGCCGACGCCGCGCAGGTCAATATTTTCCAGGCGCCGGCTTCGCCGGCCAATCCGATGTTTGAGGAGTTTTATTATCTGGACCTGGAAACCAACTATTCCAACTTTAACAACCAGCCCAACGGCCATTTCCGGCATTCCCGGAAGGCGAATGTCACGTTTACTGACGGCCACATCGGGTTGGAAACCATGGTGCCCGGCTCACTGGACAAACGGTTGCCCGCCTCGAACATCGGCCAGTTGCGGCCGGAGATTCTGCAGGTGCCCTGACGACCGGGCCGGCTCAGGCTCCGATCTGTTTCTGGATGGCGCCGCAGATTTTTTGCGCCCATTTCTCCAGGACGCCCTCGTCGCGGCCTTCCAGCAGCAATCGCGCTTTCGGTTCGGTTCCCGAATATCGCAGCAGCACCCGGCCTCCCTGCTTTTTCAAATCGGCTTCGGCCTGCTTGACGAGTTTTCCCACCCCGTTCAGTTGTTCGAACGGTTTTTTCTCGCGCACCTTGACATTGGTGACCAGTTGGGGGAACCGGGTCCAGCATTTGGCCAGCTTGGACAGCGGCGACTGCTTCGCTTTCATGATGCGGAGCATCTGCAATGCGGCCACCAGACCATCGCCGGTGGTGCTGAAATCCCGGAAAATCAGGTGCCCGCTCTGTTCGCCGCCAAAGTTGAACCCGCCGCGCAACATTTCATCGATCACATTCCGGTCGCCCACCGCGGTGCGGACGACTCGTCCGCCGGCGGACTTGAGTGCGGCTTCCAGGCCGGCGTTGCTCATGACGGTGGTGACCAGGGTTTTGTGGGCCAGCGTATTTTGCGCCAGCATGTCCAGCGTCGCGATGGCCATGATGTCGTCCCCGTCAATCAGCCGGCCGTTTTCGTCGCATAAGAGCACGCGGTCGGCATCGCCGTCGTGCGTGATGCCCAGATGCGCTTTGTGTTCGACGACCCGGCGGCAGGCCGACTCGGGGTGCATGGAACCGCAATCGCAATTGATGTTCATGCCGTCGGGTTGATTGCCGTAGACGATCACTTCGGCGCCGAGTTCGCGCAGCACGCAGGGCGTGGACTTGTAGGCCGCGCCGTGCGCACAGTCCACCACGACGCGCAACCCTTCGAGCGTCATGCCCCGGGGAAAACCGGCTTTGGCAAATTCAATGTAACGTCCGAGCGCGTCGTCAATGCGGACCGCCTTGCCAATGGCTTCCGCCGTGGGCCGGATATTTTCGATCTCTCCGCTGAACACGAGGTTTTCGATTTTTTCCTCGATCCGATCGTCCAGCTTGTAGCCGTCGGCGCGGAAAAATTTGATGCCATTGTCGGCATAGGGATTGTGCGAGGCGGTGATGACGATTCCCGCGTCGGCGCGCAGGCTGCGGGTGGCGTAGGCCACGCCGGGCGTCGGCAGTGGCCCGATGAACAGCACGTCCACGCCCATGGAAAGAATGCCGGACGAAATGGCATTTTCGAGCATGTAACCGGAAAGCCGCGTGTCCTTGCCGATGACGATTTTGTATTTGCCGCGGCCCCGGGCCTGGCGCTCCAGGTTTTTAAAAACGTACGCGGCGGCGCGGCCCAGTTTGAGGGCGGTCTCGGCGGTGACCGGCTCGACATTGGCGGTGCCGCGGACGCCGTCCGTACCGAAGATTTTTTTGGGTGAACTCATGGTTTTTTCTCGTTGGGCGGCGGGACGATGACATCCACTTTTGGCGGATCGACGTTGATCAGGGTGACGCGCGGCGGGGTGGAGACATCCACGCGCCGCTCCAGGTTGCCGATCGATTGAATGTCCGTGAGGTCCACCACCGCATGAATCTGGTTGGCCTGCAGATCGGCGATAATTTCCGGCGGCACGCTGACCTGGACGACGACGGCGGCGGGGGTGACCTTGAAATTGCGGACATCCGACGCCGCGGAAACCACCAGCACCGGCACATTGCGGAAGGTCACCGTGTTTCCGGTCTCGGCCAGGTCCGAAGCGACCCGCGGTTCCTCGTAGATCTTGTGAACGGTCAGCCAGATGGCCACCGCCAGGAACAGCGAGAACAACTTCCAGCCCAGGTCCTTGGTAATCCAGTCGTGCATGGCAATCCAATCAGTCGGCCGTTTGTTTGAGCGTGGGGCGCGGTTCGTTCCGCGTAATGACCACCGAACCGGGCTTATGCCGTTCGCCGAAAACAGAGCGCAGCCATTCAATTCCGCGGCGGGATTTGGCCGGCTGAACCAGCACGGAGGTCAGGAAGGCGCGCAATTCCTCCAGGGACACGCCGCGCACGAGCTGGCCTTTGTAGGCGTGCGATATCATGCCGGTTTCTTCGGACACGACCACGATCACCGCATCGGTTTCTTCGCTCAATCCGATTGCCGCCCGATGGCGGGTGCCGAGCGACTTGTTCAAATCCTGGCGCTGCGTCAGGGGAAAAATACAGGCGGCGTAGGCAATCCGGTCGCCTTTGAGAATGACACCGCCATCGTGGATCGCGTTGTTGGGGAAAAAAATCGTCTCGAGCATCTCCGGTGTGGCGTCGCAATCCACGCGGATACCCGATTCCACGGCTTCCTGGAGCTGGATGGATTGTTCGATGGCGATGAGGGCGCCGATTTTGACATCGGCGAGCCGTTCGACGGTCTGGATGATGACCTCGATGCTTTCGCGTTGTTCACTGGCACTGGCAAAGAGCGGCAGGTTGCCGAGTTCGGCCAGCATCCGGCGCAGTTCGGGTTGAAAAATCACCAGGACGGCCACGGCCAGAAACGCGGAGAAGGTGCCGAGCAACCAGCGCAATACCTGCAGTTCCAGCAGCGTGGTCACCAGCGCCAGCGCCAGGAGGAGCACGACAAAACCAATAACCACCGGCCAGCCGCGGGTCCCGCGCAGGAAGCGGAACAAATAGTAGATGGCCACCGCGAGGATGAGAATTTCCACCGCGGGCCGCCAACTGCCTAGGAGATCAGTCCACATCATTTTTTCCTGCGGGCCAGTACAGCTTCCGCCATGCGCACCGCCTGGACCGTTTCAGCGACGTCGTGAGTCCGGACCATTTGCACACCCGATTCAACCGCCAGAACCGCGCACGCCAGAGAAGCCGGCAGACGTGCAGCTATATCCGTGCCGAGCACTTTCCCGATGAACGACTTGCGTGAAACGCCCAGTAGTAGCGGTCGTCGCCACGTTGTAAAACTCTGCAGTGCAGCGAGCAATTGCAAATTGTGTTCCGGCGTCTTGCCGAAACCAATGCCCACATCCAGTGCCACCTGGTCGGGCGCTACCCCCCGGGCGCTCAATTGTTCAAGCCGCCGGCCGAAAAAGTCTCCGATCTCGCCCACTACATCCGTGTAAGCCGGCGCCGTTTGCATGGTCGGCGGCTTCCCTTGCGCGTGCGTGCAAATGTACCCTGCTCCGAACTCTGCCACAACTCTGTCCATCGCGCCATCCTGGCGATCACCCGCCACGTCGTTCACGATGCTCGCCCCGGCAGCCAGGGCGGCCTGCGCCACTGCCGGCTTCAGAGTGTCGATCGAAATGGGAATGGCGACACGCGAGACCAGCTGCTCAATGACCGGTAGAACGCGCTGTAATTCCTCGGCCTCGCCGATGGGCTTGGCACCCGGACGGGTGGATTCGCCGCCGATGTCCAGGATGTCCGCACCCTGGGCCGCCATTTCCTGGGCGTGCGCGACAGCCCGGTCGGTGTCGAAATACTTCCCGCCGTCGGAAAACGAATCGGGCGTGACATTGACGATTCCCATGATCAGCGCCGGGCGCGGAAAGGTGAATTCAAACCGACGCGGGCGAAAAACAAGACTGTTGGCAATCGACACGAACGGATTGTGTGTCTTCCCGGGAAAAATTCAAAGTCTAACGACGTGGTCCAGGCAGCCCGGAGAGGAGGGGCAGGCTCAGGCGATTTTCAGGAAGGTGGAGATTTTATGTGACAACGGCGTGCGGCGCAGGCAGGAAATGGTGCACAATTTACGGCAGGCGCGGGTCCCGGCCCGCACCCTCCGGGTGGCTTCCGCTTCCCAAATCTGTTTCAACGTTGTCCGGGTATCGGTGATCATATTGCCAACGGGCGGGTAATTGGGACACAGCTTCACCTGGCCGTTGAAAATCCATAAATTGTCCGTGGCGATGTTGCAATTCGGTTCGGAAGGGTCCATTTCCAGCTTTTCCGACCCCATGATGAACGTGCCTTCGATGGCTTCCCGGCAGACTCTTACCAGATCGTTCAAACTCTGTTCGGTGGCGTGTACGGCGTAGCCCTGCCGTTTCAACTTGATAATCTGCGCTGTCAACCGCTCCATCCGGCTGACGTCCCGGATATAGAGCATCTGCCGGGTCTCCAGGGGCATGTCCACCAGCGGTTCAAACAGCTGGGGTGTACAGATGACGCCCTCGATCTTGCCAAAACGTTTCACGATCTCGACAAACGATTCCATGTTGACGCTGGTGAGGACGGTCTTGATGTTGATGCTGATGTGTTTCTTCTGGCGCTCCCGTTCCTGCAACAGCAATTCAATGCAGCGCAGCGCTTTGGCGGTTCCCTGGGGATGGGGACGGATGATTTCATTGATTTGCGGATCCAATGACTCGATGGAAACGCCGATATTGAACAGGCCGGCGGCGACGAAACGGCGCGCCATTTCCTCGTTCATGAGATAGCCATTGGTGGTAAACCGGAAATCCAGACCCAACCGGCCACACTGTTCGATCCATTCCGTGATACCGCGGCAGCAGGTCGGTTCGCCGCCCATGTAGGACACCAGGGTGCCGCGCCCGCATAACTCGTGGATTTCTGACAAAGCCCGCGGCATCATTTCATCCGTAAACGGAGAGATGGAGATCGCCCGGTAAGCCTCGCCTTTCATATAGCCATAGGTGCACATGATGCACTTGGCATTACAGGGCGCCTCCCGCCAGATGTGAACCGTCCGGGGAACAGCGACAAAAAGCGGAGTGCGGTCGGAGATAATGGCACGGAGTTCTTTGCCCAGGTACGGCAATCCGCGGACCACTTTCCGGGGCAGGGATGAAAGCTTCATAATGCGGATTCGAAATTCACACTACTGCCGCTCCGGGCGCGTCTCAAGCGGGAAACCCGGCTGAAAAATGCCAAAAAATTAGCATTTCTTGCGCTTCCGGCCTTCTTTCTGCCGAAAATACGCAATGGTTTTGGTCAGGCCCTCCGCCAATGGAACCTTCGGTGTCCAGCGAAGGATTTTCCGGGCCCGGGTGATGTCCGGCCGACGCTGTTTCGGATCGTCCTGCGGCAGCGGTTTGAAGATAATTTTGCTGCGGGAACGGGTGGCGCGGATGATTTGTTCCGCGAATTGCAGCATGGTCATTTCGGCGGGATTGCCGATGTTCACCGGGAGGTGATAATCGCTCATCATCAGCCGATAAATGCCCTCGATCAGATCAGAGACGTAACAAAAGCTGCGGGTTTGATTTCCGCGGCCGAAGACGGTGACGGGCTGGTTTTGGAGTGCCTGGCTGATGAAGGCGGGCACCACGCGACCGTCGTGGAGCCGCATGCGCGGGCCGTAGGTGTTGAAGATGCGGACGATGCGGGTGGCGACCTGGTGTTCCCGGTGGTACGCCATGGTCAAAGCTTCGGCAAACCGTTTGGCTTCGTCGTAACAACCCCGGGGTCCAATGGTGTTGACATTGCCCCAATATTCTTCCGTCTGCGGGTGAATCAGCGGATCCCCGTAGATTTCCGAGGTGGAAGCGATAAGAAAGCGCGCCTTTTTTTCCTTGGCCAGGCCGAGCGCCTTGTGCGTTCCCAGCGAACCGACTTTGAGCGTTTGAATCGGCAGTTCCAGGTAATCGATCGGACTGGCCGGGGAGGCGAAATGCCACACGTAATCCACCGGTTCGTTGAGAAAAAGGAATTCCGTGACGTCCTGCTGGATGAATTTGAAATCCGGGTTGCCGGCCAGGTGCGAAATGTTGTTCACCGAACCGGTGACAAAATTGTCAATGCCGATGACCCGGTGGCCGCGCGCGAGGAGCAAATCGGTCAGGTGAGAGCCCAGGAAACCGGCGGCGCCGGTCACAACGGATAGGGATGTTTTTTTATTCATCGGGGACATAGGTGAATCAGGGCAGGGGGGTAATTTTGTTTTTATTTGGCACCGGTACCAATCAGCACGGCGGGAATGGTGCGGATCAGGATTTTCATGTCAAGCCACAGCGACCAATTATCGATATATTCCAGGTCGAGGCGGACCCAGTCTTTGAAATCGGAGATTTTATTACGGCCGCTGATCTGCCAGAGGCAGGTAAGGCCGGGTTTGACGCTGAGGCGGCGGCGGTGGGCCAGATTGTCGAAACGTTTCACTTCATCCACCGGCAGCGGGCGCGGGCCGACCAGGCTCATTTCGGTACGGAGCACGTTATACAATTGCGGCAATTCATCGAGGCTGTATTTGCGCAAAACCCGGCCCACGCCGGTCACGCGCGGGTCGTTGGTGACCTTGAATACCGGCCCGCTCATTTCGTTCATGGCCTCCAGTTCGTGTTTGAATTGCTCGGCATTGGTCACCATGGTGCGGAATTTGTACAGCATGAAAGGTGCGCCATTGAGGCCGGAGCGTTGTTGCCGGAAGAAAACCGGGCCCGGCGAAGTCAGTTTGATGAGCAGGGCGATAAGGGCAAACACCCAGGACAAGACGGCCAGCAAAAACAGGGCGCCGACAAAGTCCATCAATTGCTTGACGACGCCCTGCCAGGAGGTTTCCGGCGTGGTGCGAAAAACCAGCAAAGGATAGCCGAGCAGCTCATCAAACCGCGCGCGGGAAATCTGCGTTCCAAAAAAATCGGCGACCAGCCACGCCTCGACACCTTCCAGCTCGCAGGTTTTGATGGCGTTTTCAACCTGCTCGAAATAGGTATGCCGCGCGCTGATGATCACGCCGTTCACCGAATGTTCATGGAGCATTTGCGCGAGCTGTTGGACGGGGGTTTCTCCGAGGCTCAATTCACCCACGACCTCGACGCTTTCCTCCGATTTTCCCTTCAGTTCCTGCCGGAGACGCAGGATTTCGTTGCGCGTGCCGATGAGGATGAAGCGGCGCTGATATTGAAACTGGCCGAATTTGCTGTGCAAAGCCAAACGGACCAGTTCTTCCTTCAAAGCGACCAGGGTGAAACTGATGCACCCGAAAAACGCCATGACGACGCGCGGGGAGACAAAGTGGAGGGCGTACATCACCAGGACCAGACCAATGGTTGTGATCAAACAACCTTTGAACAGCGACCAGAGTTTTTCCCATCGGGGCCCCAAAGGCGGAAGACTGTAAAAACCCTGGGATTCCAGAACCAGCGGTGCTGCGGGAATCAAAGCAAAGTAAAGCCAGACGACGCTGTTAAAAAGGTCGGGGGGAACCGGTTCAAGATTCAGCCAGGCGATCACCTGAGGGCTGGTACGCAATGCATAAGCAATCCAAAAACTCACCGCAAACAGGCAAGCATCGGCCAATTGGTGGACTTGGGTTCGAATCTGGCGGTCACGTCGCAACATGGCGCTTAAAACTTCATCCGCAGGGCTTTTAGAGAATAGGAAACCGGCGGGGTAAATTCAAATATTATAACGATCACGGGTGTCCGGGGGGGATTTGATATTCGGGCACCGAGGCCGCGATCACTTGGCGCACCCGTTCGAAGGCCGCTTCCTCCTGGCCCGGTTGGCAGGCCGTGAAATAGGAAATGTACGCCCAGCGCTGCAATACGCCGGTGGCCAGGAGATCCCGCGCCAGCCACCACATGCGCTGAACATTGTCCGCCGTTTGTTCGTGATCGGCCACGAACCAGAATACATAAATCCCGCTCACCTCCTGTTTCCTGCCGTCTGTCGTCGACAGCGAGTTATGCATCACCCATTTCATCACCGGCAGCGTGTAGGGGGATCGGCCGCCAATGGGGACCGCAACGGCCGTTTTGGAATCAATCGTCCAGCCCTGCCCCGGCAGGCAATAATCCGGCCGATGGATGCTGGTGCGATCGGTTCCCATGAGAATAATCGTTGCCTGGATCGGGTAACTGTCCGTGGGCCAGTAACAGCGTTCGGCGTAACTGGTGTCCTTCGGCAAATAACCCAGCACCACTTCCGGCTCCGGTATATTCGAAGAGGCGAGCCCGAGCACATGGTCCGGCAGATCAATCTTCATCATCACCTGTCCCGGAATGGCAGTGGCAACAATGCCGGGTTGACCGAGCTTCTGGTGGGCTTTCATCCGGCCCAGGGTCAACGCCGTTGCCGCCATCAAAGTCAACGCAATGACGGCGATCAGCCACTGGGAAGTTTTCTTCATGATTCCTTCAATTCGAGTCCTTCCCGTTTGCGCAGCCATTCACCGACCCAGAACACGCCGACAAACGCCGGGACGTACGGCAAGAGATTGACGACGGCAATTTCGTTGCCAATGAGCGGCAGGTTGAAGGGAAGATGGATCGGACAACCTTCGTGGACATAACTTCCCCATTCCTGTCCGCCCAGTTCCGCGGCGATAATGATCAGCAGCAGTCGCAAATAATTTCCCAGGACCGCGAACGGAATGGCGGCCAGAATCATCCAGAAACGCTTCGGGGCGGTACGAAATACAATGAAACTGTAGCAGGTGGACAACAAAAAAATGCTGATGAGGCTTCGGATGCCGCTGCAGGCCGCGGCGACGTCATATTGATAGGTACCGGTCGGATCGATCAACTGGGTCCCCATCCGGATGACGTCGATTCCCAGGATCCACTGCGCTGTTGCCGTGACCAGCCAGGTGACGAGTTGGCGCAACGGGAACGTGATAAATTCGCTCCGGGCACCCAGCGGAATGGAAAAAATGAACAGGAAATACGGAAAGGCACATTTGCGCAGCCAGTCGGGACCCCAGGCCAATCCCATCAGCCCGTAAATACCGGTGAACAGTGCCACAACGGAAACCACCGGCTGTTGAATCACATAGCCGAGGACATGCAGGACCATGGCCGCTGCCAGAATAAACAGTCCGGGCCACCAGAGACGAAAGATTGACGCCAACAGCTCCTTTCGTTTCCACCAGAATAGCCCGATGACCAGGAACGGAATGAAATTCCCGTGCGCATCGTCATTGGGAACGTCGCCGAAACTGCGATAGGCTTCGCGCATCCAGAGAAACAGGGATGGCGTATGGATGTAACCCAGAATGGAGTTGCCCAGGAATTGAAACAGCGTCAGCCAGGCCGCCAGCAGGACAAAGAAAAATGTCTTGTTTGGCAATCGCCGCCAACAGTCCACCGTGTCCTGCCAGAAGTTCACCGGCAGGGGGTCATCTTGATTTCCGTTCATTTGCGCGCGTAATGCCAGTCTTGAGATAGCCAAACAGCTGTATTTACTCAAACAAAATCGCTCTGTATCGGGGATTCGGCACCCAAAGGCGGGTTCAGTCGAGCGAATATCGGGTTAACCCCGCCAGTTGCCCGGCAATTTTCATCGCAAAGCGCGGATTGTTGCGGAAATAGCGCCCCGCCAGGCGCCGGGGCTCCTGACATAGACGAAAAAACCATTCCAGCCCGCTCCGTTGCATCCAGCGCGGCGCCTGTTTGACCCGACCAGTGTGAAAATCGAATGCCGCGCCGACTCCGATCATCAGTGTTACTTCCAGTCGCGGCAGAAATTCCGCCATGAACTTTTCCTGTTTGGGCGTGCTCAACCCGACCCACAGAATATCCGGACGCGCGGTTTGAATCATGGCCTGCAACTCATTTTCTTCAGCGCTGTTGAGCGCCCGAAACGGCGGGGTGTAGCAACCGACGATCTGTAATCCCGGAAATCGGGAAGTCAATTTTTCCCGCAGAGCCTCCGCAACGCCCGGAGCGCCGCCAAAGAAAAAATGGCGGCAGGGATGGGTCCGGCTCCAGTCGCACACGTCCAGCATCAGGTCCGGTCCATAGACCCGGCTCATGTCCCGATAGCCGCGCAATCGCCCCATCCAGACCATCGGCATCCCGTCCGGCGTACAAAGGAATGCCTGATTCAGGATTCGGCGGAACGCTGCATCCTGCTGGGCTTCCATCACGCCGTGGACGCCGGTCACGCAAATATAGCCTTTCCGCCGGGTACGCACTGCATCACTGATGGCGTCCAGTGCTGCCGGCAGGTTGATGGTGCTGATGCCCACACCGAGGACATTGACTCGTTCGATGGCCATGGAGAATCAATTGCGGGAACAGGATACGGGATGGAAATCAAAATGCCAGCCGAACCGGATGGCGAGGGCGAAAAACCTTCCTTCAGCCGCATTTTTGGCGCATATTCTGCATTGAGCGCAGTTGGAAATGCATGAAATTGCTCGTTTTTGCCCACATACCCCCCCGGGAATACGGCCAGAATTATGCCGTCCAACTTATGCTGAAACGCTTCGGCAACGGCGCCTCCGCCGCATCTGCGGGAAAACCGGCACCGGATTTTGGGATTCAATGCTATCATGTCAATGTCCGCCCCACCCGGGGAACGGATGAAGCCGACCAGTTCCGCGTCATCCGGCTGGGGCGTGTTTTCTTCTTTTGCCTGCAGGCGATCTGGTTCCGCATACGTCATGGGGTGGCCAACTTCTACTACGTGCCGGCGCCGGGCCAACCCGCTGCTCTTCACCGGGATTGGCTGGTGATGCTGGTCTGCCGTCCGTTTTTCAAACGAATGATTTTGCACTGGCATGTCGCCGGCATGGCGAAATGGCTCGAAACAGCCGTCTCCACCCGCACGCGCAGCGTCACCTATCACCTGATGCGAAACGCCGATTTAAGCATCGTGGCGTCCGGATTCAACCGCCGCGATGCGGAAAAACTGATGGCGGCCCGGATCCAGGTCATTCCTCCCGGCATTCCGGATCCCTGCCCGCAATTTGAATCGGAGCTGCTGCCGCAACGTCAGGCACGGATTGCCCTCCGGAAACAACCGGCCGGAACCCGGACCGCCGAATCCGATTCGATCATCAAAGTGCTGTACCTCGCGCCGTGCACCCGCGAAAAAGGCCTGTTCGACACCATAGACGGAATCGTTCTGGCCAATCAAAAACTGGCGGCGAAGGGTTCCCCGTTGCGGTTCCAGCTGACGCTGATCGGCGTCTTCAATTCCAGCGCGGAGGAAGATGAACTGCGCGATTTGATCAAGCGCCACCAGCTCCAGCAGACCGTTGAATGTCTCGGCCTGGTCTCCGCCGGTCGACAAGAACAGGCGTTGCGCGAGTCCGACCTGTTTTGTTTTCCGACCTTTGCCCGAACCGAATACCGGCTGACGAACCTGATTGAGGCCATGGCGTTTGGTCTGCCCTGCGTCACCACCCGCTGGCGGTCCATTCCCGAAATCCTCCCGGAAAGTTATCCCGGCCTTGTCGATCCCCGTTCACCGGGTCAGATTGCCGATGCGCTTCTGGCGTTGATGACGCAGGACCTGGGCGGCGGGTTGCGGGAACATTTCTTGAAACATTTTACCCTGGATCGCCACCTTACGGAATTGGCCCGCTGTCTCCGGAGTGTGGAAACGCCCGAATCGGCCTTGTCGGAACCGTCTCCGGCCGCGTCTTCCCCTTCGTCGACCGGGCATTTCGCCCTTGAAAACCATGTCGCGCCTGAACCTGAAAAATTAAAGCTGGCGCTCACGATTCTCGCGGAAAACCCGGCCCGCAAAACCGGTTTGAGCACGTTGTTCCATGAGCTGGTCGCCCGATCGCTGAAACTGTTTCCGCAAGTGTCCTGGATTGTCTTTGCCGGGCCCAATCAGGAATGGAACGTGGCGGATCCGCGGGTCGAGCTGATCCGGGATTTCCCGGCCAACGACCATCTCAACCGCCGCCTGTTGGCGGATCATTTCCGGGTTCCGGCCGTTGCCCGCCAACGGGGAGCCCAGGTTTTGTTGACCGTGGGATTTGTCCCGCTCCGCAAATGCCTGCCGACGGTGATGCACGTGCTTTCGCTCCAGACGCTCGATAAACGTAATCGCCTGGGATTCATGCGCCAGTTCTATCGCAACTCGATGATGAAATATAACTGGCCGAAAGCCGACCTGGTGATCACCAACTCCCAGTGGGCGGCAAACGAGGTCCTGGCCATCTATCCGGAATTTTTTGACCGCATGGTGGTCAGTTACGAGGGGCTCCAACATGAAATTTTCCATCCGGTCCCGTCCGAGAATGAAGCCGCCCGCCTCCGGGAGAAATTCGGGATTGAGCCCGGCTATCTCCTTTGGGTTTCCAATTTCTACCCCTATAAACAGGCCGAACTCCTGATCGCCGGCTACGCCCGGCTGAATCCGGAGATCCGCCGGAAACATCCGCTGGTCATGGTCGGCGGCAATTGGTTGAACGGGCTGGAAAAAGCCATGGCCCTGGCCCGTTCGTTGGGCGTCGAATCGGACATCCGTTACCTGAGCTGGGTTGGCGACGACATGCTGGCGCCGCTCTACCGTCAGGCCGCGGTCTTCTGCCTGGCCAGCCGCGAGGAAACATTCGGCCGCAGCGTGATCGAAGCCATGGCATGCGGCACGCCCTGTGTGGTCAATGACATTCCCGTCATGCACGAAGTCACCGCCGGCCACGCGCTCATCATCAATTATCAGGATGCCGACGTCGTGGCGCGGGTATTGTTGAGAGTCATCCAGGACAACCTGTTGAACACGCACTTGCGGTTGTCGGGATTTTCCCGCGTTCGCGAGTTCACGTTCGAGAAACTGATTACGGAACGCCTGCTGGCGATTCGCCGTCTGCTGGCCGCCCGGCTGTAGCTGGCCGCCCGGCGGCGGGAGAACCTTCCGACCGACATCATATTCATTGCAGAATTGCCGGTTGTGACTATTCTCGGCGCAGTTGAAAATCGGCCTGCTCCAACTTAATTCGACCATCGGCGATTTTGCGGCAAACCGGCAAAAACTGATTGCCGGCTATCAAAAAGCCTGCGCGCAGGGCGCGGAATTTGTCCTGGCGCCGGAATTGTTCCTGTGCGGTTACCCGCCGCGCGATCTGCTCCTGCGCGCCGATTTTATCGGCGCCAATCTGGCCGCGCTCGCCGAATCCGCGAAAAGCGTCGGAACCGTTCCCCTGTGCGTCGGGTACGTCGATGAAAACACCGAGCGCCCCGGCCGCGCGTTGCGCAATTCCGCCGCGGTCCTGCAGAACGGCAAAATCATCTGGCGCACCCATAAATCGTTGCTCCCCACATACGATGTCTTTGACGAAGACCGCTACTTTGAGCCCGCCAAAAGCATTGCACCCTTTGAGTTCAACGGCCGCAAACTCGGAATCACCATTTGTGAAGATATCTGGAATGATGAGGATTTCTGGCCGGAACGGCGATATCGCTGCGACCCGATCAAGGATCTTGTCCGCCAGGGCGCGGAGGTCATTCTCAACATTTCGGCGTCACCCTGGCATGGCGGCAAGGAACAGACCCGCTACGCCATGCTTCAACGGGTGGCCCATGACGAACACGTGGCCCTGGCGCAGGTGAACCTGGTCGGAGCGAATGACGAACTGATTTTTGATGGCCATAGCGTGGCACTCGATCGCGACGGCCGGCCGCTGGCCGTGGGGCCGGGTTTCACCGAGGCAGTGCTGGTGGCGGACCTCGACGGCAGTTCGGCACCCGTCAAAATCGAATGGCCGTCCCGCGAAGCGCAAACATTCTCCGCGCTGTCGCTGGGTATCGGCGATTATGTCCGCAAATGCGGATTCAAATCGGCTGTTGTGGGACTGTCCGGCGGCATTGATTCGGCGCTGGTGGCAGTGCTGGCGGCGGACGCGCTGGGCCCGGAGCAGGTGATGGGGGTTTCAATGCCCGCACGCTACTCGAGCGAAGGCAGCCTGAGCGACGCCGAGCTGCTGGCCAAAAATCTCGGCATCCGCTACGCCGTCCTGCCGATCGAACCGGTTTTTCAGTCGGTCGAAAAGCAATTGGAAAAAGCTTTTGCCGGCACCCGGCCGAACGAGGCGGAGGAAAATGTCCAATCGCGCCTGCGGGGTGTGACCTTGATGGCGTTGTCGAACAAGTTTGGCGCGCTGGTGTTGACCACCGGCAACAAATCGGAGATGGCCGTCGGTTATTGCACGCTGTACGGCGACATGTGCGGCGCACTGGCGGTGATCGCCGATGTTTTTAAAACCGACGTTTATAGAATCGCGAGGTGGATCAATGCCGACTATTCCGCCCGGGCCGGCCGGCCGGCCGTTATTCCCGAGGCTTCCCTGACCAAGCCGCCGAGCGCGGAATTGCGGCCGGGTCAAAAAGACCAGGATTCCCTGCCCGAATACGCCGTCCTGGACGCGATTCTCCAGGCGTACGTCGTCGAAAATCTGGGCAAAGAGGACATCATCAAACGCGGTTTCGAGGTGGCGATCATCAACGACGTTATCAACAAAATCAATTTCAGCGAATACAAACGACGCCAGGCGGCGCCGGGATTGAAGATCTCGCCCCGGGCCTTTGGCATGGGCCGCCGCATTCCCATCGCTCAACGATTCCGGCTGTAAAATGGCCGGACAGCGCGCGGCGTCCCTGCCAAAGCGTACCCCACCGGTTCGGAGCAAAGTTTGCCAGCGAATTCGTCCCGGATTACAATCCCGTCATGAAGTTCTCCATCGTCACGCCCAGCTTCCGGAGTTCGAACTGGCTGAAGCTGTGCATCGCCTCGGTCGCCGACCAGAATGGCGTCGAGGTGGAACATATCGTCCAGGATTCCTGTTCCGACGACGGCACCCGGGACTGGCTGCCGCACGACCAACGCGTCAAAGCCTTCATCGAAAAGGACCAGGGTATGTACGATGCCGTCAACCGTGGCTATCGCCGCGCACAAGGCGATATCCTGGCCTATCTCAATTGCGACGAACAATACCTCCCGGGCGCCCTGCGGACCGTCCACGACTTTTTTGAACATCATCCGCGCGTCGAGGTGGCGCTGGCGGGCGCCGTGGTGGTGGATGCACAGGGCAATTATGTGTGTCATCGGCACGCCCAGATACCGCATCCGCAACACGTCTGGTTTCGATTTTCACAACTGACCTGTGCCATCTTCATCCGCCGGCGGGTCATTCATGAGCGCCACATCTACTTTGATCCGCGCTGGCGGGTCGTGGGGGATTTCCACTGGGTCCTGGCCCTGTTGAAACAAAAAGTGCCGATGATGGAAATGGGCGATTTCGTGTCCGTTTTTGCCGATACCGGCGACAACCTGTGCCTCACCCCGCGGGCGGTCAGCGAGACACGGGAAAAGATGGCGATGGCGCCGGCCTGGGTACGGGCATTAAAACCGTTTTGGATTGGTCAACACCGCCTGCGTCGCCTGGCGTCGGGTCATTTTTCCTTGAAACCGGCGAGCTACCTCATCTATACCTTGAAAAGTCCGGAGCATCGGGTGCGCCTGGATGTGCCCAAACCGACCGCGATCTGGTGGAACCGGATGTAACGGATTGCCCCGGCGCCAACGCCTCTATGCCCAGGAAAAAGAAGGTTTTCGTCAGCGGCTGTTTCGACATGCTGCACAGCGGGCATATTCGTTTTCTGGAGGAGGCGGCGACCTACGGCGAGGTTTACGTCGGCATCGGATCCGATCGAACGGTCAAAGAACTGAAAGGCCGCTATCCGGTCAATACCCAGGAAGAACGCAAATACATGCTGGAGGCGTTGCGGCATGTAAAGGCCTGCTACGTCAACCGCGGTTCGGGCATCATGGATTTTCTCAAGGAGCTGAAGCAGACTTCGCCGGATGTTTTTGTCGTGAACGAAGATGGAAATACTCCGGCCAAGGTCCAACTCTGCCGGCGCCTGGGCATCCGGTACGTCGTCCTCAAACGTGATCCCCGCGCCCATCTTCCCGCCCGGTCCACCACCAGCCTGCGGAAAGAATGCCGGATCCCCTATCGTCTCGACCTGGCGGGCGGCTGGCTGGATCAGGTATTTGTGTCCCGACACGGCGCCGGGCCAGTGCTCACCGTTTCGGTCGAGCCGACGCTGGAGTTCAATGAGCGCAGCGGCATGGCTTCCAGTTCGCGGCGCCGGGCCATCGAATTGTGGCAGACCGATCTGCCCGGCGGCGATGTTGAGAAAACCGCCCGGATACTTTTTTCCTACGAGAACCCGCCGGGCACCCGGGAATTTTCCGGCTCCCAGGATTCCATCGGCATCGTCTATCCGGGATTGAACCGCCTCGACTACGCCGGTGAATACTGGCCCCGCAAAATCACGCCGGTCGTCGACGAAAAAATTCTGCGCTGGCTCGAAGCGCGGCTTCACCTGGTCACCCTGGGCCCTCGCAAATCGAGCTTTCAGGTTTGTCAGGACACGCAAATCACCCCCGCGCGCGTCCGCGCCCTGGCCGCCGCCTCCGATGCCTGCTGGCAAGCCATCCTCTCCCGGGACGAAAAGGAATTTGGCCGGCAGGTACGCGCCTCGTTCGAAGCCCAGATCAGCCTGTTTCCCCGAATGATGGATCCGGATGTCCGAGCGGCGATCCAACAATACACCGGCCGCGCTCTGGGCTGGAAGTTATCGGGTGCGGGCGGAGGCGGTTACCTGGTTCTCGTGGGCCATCAGGCCGTCCCCGGGTCCATCCGGCTCAAAATCCGTCGGCCGCCGGCCTGACGGTTGTGTGGTAGGGCGCGCAGTCCCTTGCGCGCCGTTTTTGTATTGGGACGCGCGGCGGGTTGGGACACGCCTTGCCGGATTCGGAGGGGCGATCTCCGCGAGTCCCCAAATTGGGGCGTCGCCGAACTCCGCCCTCCGAAATCAGGATGCCACCAAAAAGGTCTGGCGCATTTGCCAATTGCCCGAAAGGGTGTTTTAATAATCGTTTCATGAAATTCTCCATCGTCACGCCCAGCTTCCGGAGTTCGAACTGGCTGAAGCTGTGCATCGCCTCGGTCGCCGACCAGGATGGCGTCGAGGTGGAACATATCGTTCAGGATTCCTGCTCCGACGACGGCACCCAGAATTGGCTCCCCCAGGACAAACGCGTGAAGGCTTTCATCGAAAAGGACCAGGGTATGTACGATGCCGTCAACCGTGGCTATCGCCGCGCACAAGGCGATATCCTGGCCTATCTCAATTGCGACGAACAATACCTCCCGGGCGCCCTGCGGACCGTCCATGACTTTTTTGAACATCATCCGCGCGTCGAGGTGGCGCTGGCGGGAACCATCGTCACCGACGCCCAGGGATGTTATGTCTGCCATCGCCCGGCGCTGATCCCCGATCCGCACGGATGCTGGTTCCGTTTTATGGCATTGACCAGCTCGATTTTTATCCGGCGCCGCGTCATCCGGGAACGCCGGCTTTTATTCGACACCCGCTGGCGCGATCTCGGGGATTTTCATTGGATGCTGGCGCTGATGAAACACCGGGTGCCCATCGTGGTGTGTGATTCCTTCACCTCGGTTTTTGCCGATACTGGCGAAAACATGAATTTGAAACCGAACGCCGTCCGCGAACAGAAAGAAACGGATGCCATGGCCCCGGGCTGGGTGCGGCTGCTCAAGCCGGTTTGGATTGCGCATCACCGCTTGCGCCGGCTGGCGGCCGGCCATTTTTCATTGAAGCCGACGAGTTATTCCATTTACACGCTGCAAAGTCCGGAGCAACGGGTGCGTTTTAACGTTTCCAGGCCCACCGCTGTCTGGTGGAACCGGCTTTAATTCAACCGGGCGCCGCTTTTTTCCGCAACACCAGGAGCAATCCGACCCCGGCAGGAAACCGGATCAGGCTCTGGCAGGCCGTTTTCACGAAGATCCGGCGCAGCAGGCCGTTCAGCCAGGCCGGTGGAATCGTGTCCTCCGAGCGCGCCGGCGTTTTGGTGCCCGACCGTTGCCGAAGCGTTCTGAATTTGCGAATGCCATAGACCAACGGCAGCGCCGCCACGTTGACGTAGTTCACGTGGAGAACTTCGAGACCATCAGGAACAACCTGCAACAGCCCGCTCCGGTGATAACGCCGGCAATGGTGCAACGCCACATCCCAATCGCTCCACAGCGCCATGAGCGCCGGAACGGTGATGACGGCAATCCCTCCCGGCCGCAACACCCGGAGGAATTCGCGCAGGGCGGCGCGGTCGTCGGCAACATGTTCAATCACGTCCAGCGCCGTCAGCACGTCGACCGATTCGTCCGCCAGCGGCAGGGCGGTGCAGCTGCCCTTCCGGACGCCGGCGGTTCCCAGCCGGTCCCGGAGCAGTTGAAGCGATTCTTCGAAGTCGTCCACCGCGGTGACCCGGCACCGGGCGGCCATCTCCGCGGCGAAAATTCCGGTGCCGGCACCGCAGTCGGCCAGCTGGTGACCGGGCTGGAGCGGATGAAATCGCTGGATCCAATGGCGGACGATTTCCCGTTTCCCGGCGTAGAACCAGTGCCGGGCTTCAACCCGGGCCAGATTGCTGTATTCTTCCGGGTTCATCCGAAGTTAAAACCGTTTCCACCACGTAAAGCGGCCGGCCTTTGATTTCCCGGTAGATCCGGGCCAGATACTGGCCGACGATGCCGAGGGAGAGCAGCTGGATGCCGCCGAGACAGAAGATGGCGACGGCCAGCGTGGTGAAACCTTTCACGTTGAGGTAGGCAAAATAGCCGGCCAGTTGAAAAACCCTGACCACCACCAGAAAACCGGCATAGGTGAAACTGATAAAACTGATGATCGCCCCGATGACGGCAATCCACTGCAGCGGCAGCTCGGAAAAGCTGAACAGGCCGTCAAAGGCGTAATGGAATAATTTGCGGAAAGATTGTTTGGGTTCGCCGATGGCGCGCCGGCGGCGGGCGTAAGTGATGGTCGTTTGCGGAAAGCCGAACCAGCATTTGAGCGCCGGCAAAAACAGATTGGTTTCGCGCGCGGCGAGCAGCCGGTCGACCACGACCCGGTCCACGAGCGAAAACATCCCGCTGTTCGCCGGCATAACCCGGCCGGTCATGCGGTGAAACAGGTGGTGGAACAGGTGGAAGAACAACCGGCGCAAACCGCGTTCCTCGCGGCTGGTCCGGCAGCCGGTGATCACCTTGTATCCCTCCGACCATTTGGCGAGCAGCCGGGGAATCAGTTCCGGCGGGTCCTGCAGATCCGCATCCAGAAAAATGACGGCATCGCCGTGGGCCTGCTCCAGGCCGGCGCGGTAGGCGGATTGCTGGCCAAAATTCCGGCTCAACAGGATCAGCCGCCAGCGGGTGAACCGGGACAATTCCCGGGCGACGACCTCGCGCGTGCCGTCGGTGCTGCCGTCGTCCACAATCACCAGTTCCCATTCCACCGGCGTATCCTTGATGGCCTCAATGACCTGGTCGAAAAGCGAACGCAATCCGGCGCGCTCGTTGAACATGGGAATGATGATGGAAACCAACGGTTGTTTCCGGGCAGCCGGTTCAGGCGTATCTAAGCTCATGTGACCGTGGGCGCTTGCCAGACGCCGCACTCGTTACCACATCAAACCCCGGGCGTCGAGGATGAAACCGGTTGGCGGGCCGGGCCCGCCGGCGCGGAAACATGGCGGGTGACGAATTTCTCGACCCGGCTCCAGACTTCATCCTCGCTGGTGTCCCGGACACAAAAGGGTTCCGGAAACCGGCAGTAGTCGGAACAGGGCAGGTAAGGGCACACCTTGCCTTCGATCCATTCGGCGGCCGGGTGGAGGGGCGCAAACCATTCGGGCAGGTGCGATCCAAAAATGGTGAACGTGGGAATGCCGCAAGCCGCAGCCAGGTGCCCGGGGCCGGAATCGTTCCCGATAAACACCCCCGCCTGGTCAATCACCCTCAACAGTTCGGCCACACTGGCAGGCGCCACGACGTTTTCACCGGCCGCTGTCCACCACGCGCGCTGGTCCGGGTCGCAGGCGATCCGGGTCTGAATCCCTTTCCGGCGCAAACGCCCGGCCAGTTGCTGATACCGTTCCAGCGGCCAGACGCGAACCGGCTGGCCGGCCCCGGTGTGAATCAAAACTATTTCGCGCTTCGCGGATGCCGTCGGGGAAACCTGGTCGCGCGCCGGAAGCGCAAGGCCCAGTGCGCGGCCGAGAATCCGCCAGAATTCATAGCGATGGGCTTCCGGATCGGGCCGGGTCAGCGGTTGCGTCAAAAAAGACTCACTGTGCAGTCGGGGAAACCCCAGCCGGTGTTTGGCTCCCAATATCTTGAGCATAAGGTGATCCCGGGGATCCCAGCGGGCGGAAATGCCGAATTCAAAATGCACGGCCGTCAGGCGCCGGTTCAAATGATAGATTTGTCGCCAGGGCCAGCGCCAAAGATGGTATTTTTGCGTGAAAGCCGTCCACGGCGCCACGAACGGCTCCACCGTCAGGTCCGGCCAGAGCCGCGGCTGCAGGTCCAACGCAAACGGCTTGGCCAGCAGGGTAACGTCGAACTGTCCGGTCGCTGCCGTTAAAAACGGCGTGCCGATCACGAGGTCTCCCAAACCCCACAGTTCGATGATGAGCAGTTTTGGTTTCAAATCAGACGTTTTCCGCAACCCGGCAACTTTCCCCGCCTGTCCAGATTTGTTATGAAGCAGTTCGGTATGCGAATCGATACTTTTGTCGAAAAAACACTAGGGATTGATTCTCCGCCGGTCAAGTCGGACTCCCGGGAAAACAGCTGGCCCCGTTGAATTCGTTTTACCGCACAGGATCGCCGCGCAAAATCCTGAACGACTTCACACCGCTCGGACGTTCAGAGATCGGCCCGGTACCGCTGAAAAACCGGCCTTGGCCGCGGGAAAGGTTTTACCGGGCGAAGCAGCTGCTTCATCTCGGCCCGTTCCACGACCGGCTGAGCTACCCCGCCATTAAGAGCAATACCCAGTCCGAGAATACCGACGAGCGACAACATATCACTGTGCAACCCGCCTCCGGATACCGACAAAAACAATCCGATCCGAACCACCAACGTCGCCAGCAGAAAACTGTTGACGACTCGCAGGGCGGGATCGCCGTACCGATAGTTGTAATACAGCGCCCATACTCCCGCGACGGCAAACCAAACGAAGGTAATCATACCCCAGATCCCAAAGGTGATCAGTACCGAAATCCAGCCGTTGTGATAGTCGCCGGCAAGCGCGAGGCTGCCCTGGGCGGCATCGGAGGTATGAAAAGCCGTGTCCGCCGCCATGTATTGAAAGTCCAGGGAAGAGAAGCCATAGCCTTTGCCCACGATCAGGTACTTGGGCACCTGTGGCATCAGGGCTTTCCACATGTCTTCGCGCCATTCGACGCTGTCCTGGGCTGAAGCTCTGGCAACGGGATCCACCGGCAACGGCAGAAATGCCAAAGATCGTTGAACGGTAAAGGGAAGTTTCGGCGTCACCGAAAAGAGCGCTACCGCGGCACAGAGCGCGACAAAAGCAAAAATCGGCAGCAGTTTGGTGCGGTGCAGTCCTTCCAAAAAAAACTGGATCAGAAAAGCCCCTCCGAGCGAAATATATAACACGCGGTATCCGCCCAAAAGGCCGACGCAAAAGGACAGGACGAAAAGGGCGATGCGCCAGGGCCGGCCGGAGCTAAAAATGCCCCGAATTCCATAAATGGCCAGCATGTAACTGACAACTGCCCCGGAAACGGCCGCCGAGCTGCCCAATCGCGTCAGACCCCACTGCAGACCGGCATCAACTCTGAGGTTCGGCGGAAATAACCAGCCGATAAATGAGAACCCTGGTGGCGCATAGGTCACCACATCGCTGAAGACGGCAGTAAGTCCGCTCAGAAAAAACAAGGCCAGCGCCAGTTTTGCCTGATGAAGCGGAATTCGTCGGGCGGTTATGGCAAAATATCCCATGATGCCAGCCAAAGCGAAAATATACTTTTTGCCGCCATAAACATCCGAGCCAAATGCGCGAAATCCGAATCCTCCGGTCATCTTGGCGGTAAAAAACACCACGCCGATCATGCAAATCAGCGACCAGCTGATTTGCGGCACACGCAGGAAATGCCGTTCGCGGTCCAGAATGCGTTCCAGCACCGAGATGGTCAGACTCATCACCATCGTCACCATTCCCAGGGTGGGGGCCCCCTTCAACAGGAACACCACCGCGCTCATATTCCAAGTCGCCAGCATCAGAAGAAAATGCCAGCGCAACAACAACGGCAGGACCAAGACCAGCGCCAACAGGCCATAAATGGCCGCCGACGAATAATCCAGCGGGTTCGTCAGCATGTAGCCCACCATCACCGCCAGCGGCACAATGACCGCATAGATGATCAGCACCCGGAAAAGCCCTTGAATATTTTGATTATTGCCTGTCACACCAACCGCCGTGCCAACCGGCACCGCCGACAAACGCTGGATTGCATTTTTTACATTTTAGGCCAATCCCCGGATATAGGCAACCGGATTGTTCCCCGGGACTGAGTTCGGGGAACGGGTGGCGCCAAGCGGGTTGGTGAGGAGAATGCCGATCTGCTTACCGTGAGAATTTTACAAGCCATCAGCGGCCGGATTCGGCCACTGCCCGGTAGATTTCCACATGCCGCCGGGCTGCAATCTCCGGGTGAAACCGTTCCCGCATACAGGCTGCGGCGCCCTCCGGCCGGGGATATCCCTGCCCAATCCACCGGGCCATCGCGCGGGTCAAGCCGGTCCAATCATCTTGGGCAAACAACTCCGCGCCGGGCACTCCTTCCGCAATTTCAGCAATTCCTCCCAGTCGTGAACCAAAAAATTTCAGTTCCCGGGCCAGGGCCTCTGCCACGTTGAGGCCGAAGGCTTCTTCGGATGAGAAATGGACCATGCCGGCTGCCGTGTTATAACTGCGGATCAATTCGTCCATGGGCAGCCGGCCGAGATAACGGGCATAGCCCGCTGCTTCCATCGGTTTGATCCGGTCCAGAAACTTCTTGGAATAGTCGTCATCCGGCGCGGTCCGGCCGATGAAATGAAATTCAAATTTCAGGCCTTGCCGGTGCAACGCTTCGGCGACGCCCAGCAATTCCCATTGCCGTTTTCGGGTGCTGATGACCCCCACATTCAACAGCACACACGGTCGCGTGCCGGCCGGGCCCGGTGCGACGGGGGTCAGGAAGACGGGACGCAGCGCGGGGTAAACCACCCACGTCCGCCGGGCCCGGAGCCGCACCAACTCCTCGGTGTATTTGGAATTGCAGATCACCCCGGCCGTTCGCCGCAAGGTGAAATTTTCCAACCGGGCCGTCAGCCAATGGAAGCTGCCGAATCGTGCGCCAAAGAGACGGGCGATTTCCGCCATGTTACCCTGGATGGTGACCAGGTTCGGGACGCCGGAAAAAATCGCACTGATGGCGCAATCCCGTTCCGTACCGTAGGCGTGGGCCAGGTCCGGTTTTAACTCATTTATTTTTCGCCGCACGGCGCGAATACATCCCTGATAGCCGGTGCGCAGCCAACCCAGTTTCGGCACATGCAGATTGTGGCACCAGACCCGGTCTGCGAGTTTTTCCGGTGCCTTGACCGGCTGCTGAGTACAGGAGACCAGATGCACTTCGATCTCCGGAAAGGCGGCAAAGCCTTCGAGCAACGCCTCCACGCCCGGATTGAAATAGGGCACCGGCGCACCGTAGTCCTTGAACGGCTCGCGAATGTCATTGGCCAGAAAAGCGACTCGCATTGCGATTGGATGAATGCTTTTAAAAATTGCCGATCGGTTGTGGCGGCAACGTATAACACGGCTGCTGAAATCCCTGGGTGCGATTGCGCAAATCCGCCAGACACTGGACCGCAAAATCGCACACGTCTTTTGGGGCGGGCCGCCACGTGGCGATGGTCATAATGTATATCGGCACGCGGAAGGGATTCCAGCGCAAGGCCGGGTCCACCCGCCATTGTCCCTCACCCCAGATGAGGGTTGGTTTGCCACACGCGTTCGCCAGGTGCATTCCCCCGCTGGCTTCGCCGACCGCCAGCCGGGCTGACGAAATGGCCGCCACCGTCCCGCGCAAATCGGCGTTGCGATGGTCCACACAACCAGCCGGACAATAGGCATAGGCTGGATGTCCATAGCAGGCAACGGAAAGTCCCCGGTCCAGGCAATGCCGGACCAGTTCATCGGCCATGACCGAAGAATAATTTTTTACATGATCGGGACCGGTCTTTTGGACAGCGCGAAAGTGAAACACCACATCGTATGGTTTCGAAGTCAAAGGCGGTTCTTCCAGCAACCGGAATTCCTGTTTCCAGAAAAGGATTTTGTGGTAGCGGGTGCACAGCAGCGACGGATTGAAAATATCGTAGTCTTCCAGACCGATTTCCGCCGCCTTGGCCTCGGCCATGGCGCGCGCCTCCGCGGGACTCAGCCGTCCATACCAATAACCGGCGTTCTTGAGGTCTATTTCGTGGCTATGCACCCGGCAGCCGTCATACAGGTAATCCCGGCCCGGATAGGTCAGCACGTGTACCTGTTCGTAGCGGGGCCGGAGAGCCCGGACAAACCCCTGCCATTGCATCAGTTCGTAACCAAACTCACCGGCATAGGGCCCGGCGAACAGATTCCGTCGGGGACGCAATTTCTGTCGGAGGCACGGGAAAAACAGCCGTATTTTTTCTCCCCGGCCATAGGTATAAACCGGTGCCTTGACGATTGCCGCCGGCGTTTGTTCAGTACTCATTCGGAGGCATGACGGTAGTCGCAAGGCCGTTGGCGAATCAATCAGAAATCATGGAACGATGCGTCGATGCGGGTGAGGTCCGCCGGCCTGGATGGCGAGTGCCATCAGAACAACCTCCGCGCGTTGCGACCAGGCAGAATCGTGCCGCTTCCGTGCCCCGATCTCAGGCCTCATCGGACAATGATCTCGCCCATCGTCGCGGAAGGAGCTTCAAAATGGCACGGCGCGACCAGCCCGGCAGCACGGCCGCGGCCACCTCTTTCGGTTCGAGACGAAGCTGCCGCAGTTTTCTTTCCGCCGCCTCCAGGCTCGCCGTCGAAGGAGACGGCCGGATTTTCCGGGCATAGAACAGTCCCAGTTCGCTGAAATCGTGCACCTGCATCTCCCAGTTGTCCAACAACTGAAGATACGGCACCAGGAACTTGCCTTTGCGCATCCGGGCGTCATGCCCCAAAAGCTGCCCGCCGACCGGCAAATGCGGGTCCAAGAGCTGAAACTCAACGATTTGCTCCATCGGACGGTTGCCACCGTCCAGAAATACAAAGTCAACGGCAAACTCTCCGGATTGTTCCGCGATCAATTTCGGAATGGCCTGGTCGGAGAACCCAAAAACCGGAGTAAATCGCCTGGCCGCTTCCGGTGCAGCTTTGCGGATATTCCCGACCATCCGTTCATAGATGGAGGGATCCGCTTCAATCCCGTACAGATGACCAACCTGGTTTTGCTCCAGGGCCCGGAGAATATGCAGGGTGCTGCCGCCACCCAACCAGGTCCCGACTTCGATCGCAATCCGGGGTTTGACCGTTGCATTGAGGATGGCCCTGGTTATGAAATCCCGCTCGCCAGCATTCAACTGGCCTTCGATGATATCATTTGTCGCCGCCAATTTTTCGTCCACAAGCCTGGGAATTCTTTGAAAATCAAGCCTACCCTCCCGCACTGAAATTCCAATCTAAATCTTGCGGCCTTTCCCGGGAAATTCGGCGACAAAAGGACCGCGGCAACCGCGCCCACACGGCCGGTCGGGCGTTCAAAAACAGCGCGGTTTGGGTTTTCTGGCACATCAGTCCCACCGAATCGGCTTGCGCCAGGCGCTCAGCTGTTTGAAGCTGATCTGATTACGACGTGGTGAAGTTATTAACACCTGTTTCCCGGGTCAGTGCGCCGGGATTTTTATGAAAACAGTCATTATCACCGGTTCAGCCGGATTGATCGGTTCAGAAAGTGTCAAGCGCTTTGCCTCCGAAGGTTTCAAGGTAGTCGGCATCGATAACAACCTGCGCCAATGGTTTTTCGGCCCCGAAGCCTCCACGCTGGCCAATCGCCAGAAGCTCATCCAAACCATTCCCGGCTACCAGCACTGTGATTTCGATATACGGGACCAGGCGGCAGTCGAAAAGCTCTTCGGTCAACTCGGCAAAAATATCGTTTTGGTCATCCATACCGCCGCGCAGCCTTCTCATGACTGGGCCGCTCGCGATCCGCACGCGGATTTTGGCGTCAACGCCATGGCGACATTGAATTTGCTTGAAGCCACGCGCCGGTTTTGTCCGGAAGCTGTTTTTATTTTTACCTCAACGAATAAAGTCTACGGCGATACGCCCAACGGTTTGCCGCTCGTTGAACGGGATAAGCGCTGGGAAATCCAGGCCGGCCATGAGTATGAGCCGGGCATCTCGGAAACGATGAGCATCGACCAGACGAAACATTCGCTGTTCGGCGCGTCCAAAGTTGCCGCCGATGTGCTGGTGCAGGAATACGGCCGTTATTTTGCCATGAAGACGGCCTGTTTCCGGGGTGGTTGCCTGACCGGTCCGGCGCACGCCGGCACCGAACTCCACGGTTTTCTTGCGTACCTGATGCGCTGCACCGTGACCGGCACGCCTTATCGGGTATTCGGCTATAAGGGCAAACAGGTGCGCGACAATATCCACAGTCACGATCTCGTCGAAGCCTTCCACCAGTTTTTTCAGAATCCGCGTTCAGGCGAAGTTTATAACCTGGGTGGCAGCCGCCATTCCAATTGTTCGATGCTTGAAGCCATTGATCAATGCGAGCAAATCAGCGGCCGGAAACTGAAATGGACTTACGTGGAGGACAACCGTATCGGCGATCATATCTGGTGGATCAGCGACGTGCGCAAATTCCAGGGCCACTACCCGAACTGGAAGTTTCGCTACAGTCTGCGGCAGATTCTGGAGGAGATTCATCAGGCCTGCCGGCCGGGCGCCTGACCCTCAGACCGGTCCGGTCCGGGTGCTGGCGGCGCATTGCCGCAAGCCGTCGTAGAGGGCCGCGCGCATCCGGCGGGTATCAAATTCCATCTCCGCGCAGCGCCGGATTCCATCGGCATAGGTGATCTCCGGCCGGGGATCGGACAAGGCCGGGAGGAGTTGGGCGCTCACGTCCTCCAGATTGCCGGTCGTCAGGCAAAGGCCGACGTTATGGGTGGTCGCCATGCGAACGACGCTGCTTTCCGGATGCCCCAGCGTTATGATCGGCAATCCGGCAGCCAGATAGCTGACGAATTTTGTCGGCAGGCTGAATCGATTGTAACGCGGATCATCATCCACCAATCCCATCGGAGCAAATCCCCAGGTGCATTGTCTTAAGGCTTTGGCCAATTCCGCCGCGGCCAGATTCCCATGCTCCTGCATCCAGGCGGCATCGAACCAGCCCCGCGATTGATACGAATGATTGCCGAAAAAATCCAGCCGGACCGGTTGCGGCAGTTGCGGGCGAATCCGGGCCAGTGCCCGCACCAACAGAACAAATTCGTTTTCCACCAGAATCGTGCCGGCATAACCGATGCGCACGACCTCGGTGCGTTTTTCAGATGGGGCCGATAACCAGTCAAAATCGGACTGTTCCAGCCCCGCCCGCGCCACCACGCCGTCCCGACCGGTCCGGGCGCGCAGATCGTCCAACATCGGCTGACAAATGGCGTCGCGGGTGACTGCCGACGCATATAATTGGTCCGCCATCGCTGCCAGCCGGCGGCAGCGTTCGGCGCCGAACCTGATGACATTTCCCCGGACGTCGGCATAGTCATGAAGCGAAACATGAAAACCGATTTTTGATTGCGGCAACACGGCGGTCACCGGTGGAATGGACCAGGCATGGGGAATGACCCAGACGGCGTCCGGCTTTAAGATTTTCAGGGTGTTTCGAAAATGGCCGGTGGCCCAGGGAAGCCAGATTTTCTCCAGCCACCATGTTTTGGTTCGGCACCAGCGTCGCGAGGGATAGAGTTTGGCAGGAATGCGGGCCACCCGATGCGCCGCCACCTGCCGGTCGAAAAGCCGGTCGCGGTCGGGAAAGCAACTCCACCAGAACAATCGGTCCGCCGGCCATTCCCTCAGCATCTGGCGAATGACGGCGGCTCCGCCGCCCGCGGCGTTCGGCGAACACTCAGTGACCACCAGTAATTTCGGAAACGTGGACGGCATTCAACTGGTTGCGGATTTTTTCAGGCGTCGTCGGCGCTGCAACTGCCAATATTTCAGGCAGATCAGCGCGTGGTGAATCGGTCCGTTAAAGGCGGCTTCAATAAACAGCTTTCTTTCCGCGCGCCAACTGCCGCGCAAACCCCGGAAAATCCCCATGATCAACCGGTGGCACGCCGTTCGCAACGGCCGTCGTCGTATTTGTTCCCATTCCGGAGGCCAGGTTTCCTTCTCCCAACGCCAGCAGGGAAGATCGGTGGGCTTGCCCAACAACGATTGCGCAATGATGGCGCGCCAGTGATAAGCCTGCTTCCGAATCAGTACATTCTTGAATCCGTAGGATTTTCGATTCGGCTGATGATGCAGAATCATGTCCAGCGGTTCATAGCGGCCGTCCGGAATAACTCCTTGCTCGACCAGGCCGAAGAATCTCACCCGCCGGCGGTCAAAGAGGAATATTCGCCCGGGCCAACACTTTTTCGAAATGGCTTTTTGCCCGTTCCAGAGAGGCCAGATGCAGGTGAAACCGGAGAGTCCCGGATCCGGGTCGGGCAACGTGCGGAAGCGACGGAGCCAATCGATCATTTCGTCACCGGGAAATTCATCGGCATCCAGCCGCAGGATCCATTCGTGGCGGGCCTGTGCCCAGGCAAAGGGGCTTTGACCCTCCAGCGAACCGTGGCGAACGTTTTCGATGAACCGGCCGTGATGGCTTTCGACCAGGCTCCGGACGTTCTGATTATCCGGTCCATCATGAACCACCAACAGCTCATCATAACAACCGGACGATTTTCGCAACAGCCGCTCCAGCAAGTCGCGCTGGCCATAGATACAAACGACTAGAGAGAGCGCGGGCATCGGTTCAGGGTTGTGATTCGTCGACAGTCATAGCCGGGGCGGAAAGTTTGACTATTTGCCCGTCAATTTTCCAAAATTTTTCACAAAAAAGGCATTACCGGTGCCGTTCCAGGCTTCCACTCCCAGGCCGACACATAGAAAATCGTTGGATTCCAGCCGGGTTTTGATTTCCGGGAAGAGCAATGCCCCCTGGTAGGGCGATTGCGTCAGCGCCACCTCAATAAAAACCGACCGGGTGCGCTGCAAGGTTTCTGGACCGCCGGCCAGAACCTCGCCTTCGGCGCCTTGAACATCGATCCAAAGCAGATCGATCACCGGCAAATCCCCGGTTTCGCGGTCCAGGGTGCTGACTTCCACTTCAAAGGAGGTCTTGCTTTGACGGCTTTGTTGGTTGGCGGCCAACCATTTTTCCATGTCCGGTTCCAGCAACGAGCCGTTGCCGGCCACGGACAATTCGTAAAACTGTGCCTTGCCGGCCGCCCGCCCCAAAGCCCGGCCGGCAACTGAGACATTCGGCCGGCCGGCAAATTTTCGGACCAGGGCCTCATACGTCTTCGGATTGGGCTCGAAACACAAAAAACGGGCCCGCGAATAACCGCGTTGCATCCGGTCGACCTCTCCGGCGTCAAAGGCTCCGACGATCAGGATTTGTGAGATCTCCGATGGCGAGGTGTGTAAATAATTGTGCAAATGCCGTTCCACGTCCAGTTGCAGCGCTTCGTACGGCGGCGGCAATTCCATCTCCGGATGTTCCTCGTAATTCCGCCCGAGCCTTCGCCGCAGCGCCCGTGTCAGCGGCGAATGGATGGGACGCATCAGCTTCCACATCTTGCCTTTGATTTGATTATGCATGGTGGATGCCTTTAGCGGAAAGATCAGCGGGGAGCAAACTGGAAATGCTTCCGCCATTCGTGAAAACGTACACGATAATAGAACGGACGCAATACCGCCTGCTCCCGCCAGGTGTCCCCGAACTGATGTTGGCGAAGGTATTTGGCGGTGGCCATGGCCAGGTCAAGATCCTCTTTGGCCCGCGGATTCGTGCGCCCCGCCGCCGTGGCGGACAAAGCGCTTTCCAGCCGATCCAACGAAGTGCCGGGGTTGGCCAGTTGGCGAATGCGGTTTTGCGCCCGTTCGCCCATTTGCCGGCGTTTTTCCGGATCAGAACCAAGCCAAACAATTGCCTTCGTCATGCCCTCTGCGGTAGCCGCCGCAAAACCGCATTCCCCGTGCCGAACCAGCTCGAGCGGAGCCATATTGTTCCAGGGCGCAAAATTCACAATCGCCGGCTTGCCCAGGTTCATCGGCTCGGCAATCCCGTAGCCAAAACTTTCGCCCACGCTCGAGTAATGCAATACCACGTCCAGACTCGCGATGGTCCGGCGCAATTCCTCCGGGTCGGCGGTGACTGGAAGAATTATAAACCGATCGGCATCCGATGAACGGGCGATGGATTTCGCAATTTCCGGTGGCGGTTCGCGGATCAGAAATTTGAGATGGCCACAGACGCGTTGAGCCCGGCGGAACGCCTGCAGCGGCATCTCACTCCACCGCCGCGGATCGGGCCGGCACAATTGGCCAAAGACAACCTCTCCGGGTTTCACCCCCAGACCTTCCCGGAAACGGCGGACCTCCGCTTCCGACGGGCTGTCCACGGCATCCAGCGGATTGACCGCGACGCTGGCCCGTTGAAAGAACGACTCGTCCAGCCGGCGGAACATGCGCCTCGCCGCCTGCACACAACTGGACCAGGAAACGAATAACCGGAAATCCGTCCAGGCGTCTTCGCGAGGATTGTACAAATGCCCGAAGACATTGGTTTGAACCACGGGTATCCGGGGCAACCGCTTCAACGCCTCGCCCAGAACGTCGCCGATGTGGGGCTGGCCCGGACAATGGGTATGAATAATCTCGGGGCCGATTTTTTTCAATAACCCGGCAATGGGCCCGGCGGCACTGCTGACGACGTGAAACGGCACATGATGTTGTTCCAGGTCTGCCCGCCGGGGTCCGTCGACCAGCGTCAATACCGTCACCTGATGCCCGCGCTCCTGGAGTCCCCGCGCCCATCGGCAGGCCGCTTTTTCAGTGCCCCCCAGGCCCAGGGTATCCACAAAACTGATCACGTTCATGGGATTCAAATAATCCGAGCGGCCGGTTTCAACAAACGATTTGAACGCATCCGTCCTGAAGGATTCAACCGTTCCAGTCGATTATACCGGTGCCCGTCCAATGTCCAAAGGACGTCAGATCAAGTTTGGGCCGGGAAATCTCGCGCCAGATTTTTAGCATGTTCCAGTTCCGAATATCATCGAAAATGACCAGGGCGTTGGCCGGCAGGCGGATCCGATATAATTGCTCCAAAAGCGCCCGTTCAAATACGACGTTTTTGGGGGCGTCCACAAACAACAAATCGCATCCGGACAATGTTTCAGCAAAACGGTTGAAGAACGCCGGCTCGCTGAGATCGCCAATCACCTGGCGCAGGGTGCCGTCTTCAAAATCCGACGGGATAAACGTGGTATCCTTGATTTCCTTCCACGGAACAATGTCAACCGTGATCAGTTCCGAACCCGGCGGCAAACTGCCTTTCATGGACAGGGCGCTCCATCCGGCCAGGGTGCCGATCTCGATGACTCGCCTGGGCTTATGGACGGTAACCAGCCCGGCGAGCAATTTATAGTTTTCCCCCGGCCAGATGTCAGGCCAATAGGGGCCCGACCGCATTCGTTTTGAAACCCAGGATAAATCGACCTTGCGGGCTTGTTCGATGGCTTTGAGCGAAATATCCATTAATCGCTCGCTGGGACGGCAGGGGTCATCGTCAACACACGAGATGGTGGAGTACTCCTGATGCCGGCATTCGAATGGCAACGGCAGGCTCCAGCGCAAAGCTTTGCCCTTCAAATTGGCCATCAAATTCATGCCCGCAGCCTAGCGCAGCGTTTCCGGCCAAACAAGAATCGAATGGCCGCGGCCAAACCGATGGTTCGCATCAGACTTTTCCCGTCAAACCGGAATCGTCACCGCCAATTGGAAGTTTTCAGCAGACGTGTCAACGGCCCGCGCAGCAGCCACCCGCCCACCAGTCCGGCGTGCAGCGCGGCCGGCACCAGCAGCCACAGGGAATCGCCCGGAAGAAAAAGGTAAATCAGAGCAAAGATGCCTCCCACCAGGCCTTGCGCCGCCACCATCCACCAGGTCCGGATATCCAGCCAGCCGCCGGCCTTGAGCAAATGAATGGCAAATAAATCCTGCGCCACCAGGGCAATCCGGCTGAAGAGAAAGCCATACGCGACGCCGACCACCCCGAACGTGTTCCACCCGATCCATACCCCGGCAACCGCGAGCCCCCCGGCGGCTGCCGTGCAAATGATGGTCACGCCCAGCCGGTTCAGCGAAGCCAGTTGCGCCGTGGAAATGTTGGCCATGGCGCCCAGGCAACCTGCCGCCACCAATGGCACCAACAACGGGCCGACCTGCGCCGCGGTTTCCATTCCCAGCCTGGCCCCCATGGTATGAGTCAGCCACAGCCGCAGCAGCACCGGGTGCCACACTCCCAGCCAGATGGCAGCCAGGAGATACCACTCAAATACAAAGCCAAAGGTTTCGTTGTAAATCCGGGCCGCCGCCGTCCGGGCGTCTTCCACCACGCGGGTGGTATTGAACATCACCGGCGCCATGACGGATGAACTGAGACCCTGCAGGCGGGTGGCGACGTTGCTGGAAAAAACATAGGGACTGAAGCTCTGCGCCGGTGCAAACCGGCCCAACATCACGCGATCAATCGAGACAAAAAAAGAGCCCACAACCAAAACGATGAGATTTTTTCCGGTGTAGGTCGCCATTTCTCTGGCGTGCATAAGGCTGGCCTCCTGAAACTGGAAACCCACATCATACTTGCGGCGGGCATGCCACACGAGAACGACCAACTGCAGCAGGAGCACCAACGTTCCCCACGCTGTCACGAACAAGGGATTCCGGGTCAACCAGGCCAACATGACGCCCGGAATGATTTGCAGCAACGTCATCACAATCCGCGTTGCGCTGATGAACTTGAAATCCAGAAACGCCTGGGAGATGACCAGCCAGTAAGCTCCGTAATAGCCGAAGAACAATCCCAGACCGCCCGCAACAAAGCACCAGCGCAGCAGCAGGGCATTTTCCGGCAGGACATTGAACCATTTCGGCCCCAGCCAGGCGCCCAACAGGGCAAATACCAGCGACATCAACGCCAAAAACGGCAGCATGATCATGTTGCCGGTACCCCAGTATCCACGCATGGCGGCCGGGTCGTTTCTTCCCAAAGCCACGCCAACGTAACGTCCCACCGCTGATCCCAGCCCCATGTCGGCGAAACCGAACATCCCACTAAGAACCGCCACATATCCCCAGAGCGCATACATTTCGGTGCCGAGGTAGCGAAGAAACAACGGTAACGAAATGAAGGATACCATCGATGTGACCAGCAGCGGCAACATGTTCCACAAAGACTGTCGTTTGATGCTCATGCAGACAAAAACAACGGCTCGAAACCCGGTTCTCTTTTGTTCTTTTTCAGCTGGAGAGAACCGGGACCGCCATGGTGCTGAAGCTGATTCTCGGGTATTTTCAATTGGCGTGGAAGGTAGGGGCCTGGAATGACAATTGCAACTACCGTAAAACACATTCAGTTTGGCCGAAAATGGTGGAGCCGACCGTGATTCCACCCGGCAGGAACCGCAATGCCCCAATCCCTGACGCGTCGGCTAATCGGCGCCTGAAAAGGCTTGAAGACTCCCATTACAATGTTGAAGCTGGCCGGAAAAACAATCCGAGTGAATGGTGCTGACTTAAACCCGTCTTCGAGAGTTCTCCGCGACAACCGATATTACTCGTTGGATTTCTGGCGTGGAGTCGCGTGCCTTCTGGTCATCATCTTTCATGCTGTTTTTTATGCCACACGCAACCCGGACGTTCATTTGAACGGCAGGTTGCTCAAAATGTTCGCCTACCTCGCCGGGTTTGGGTGGGTGGGCGTGCCATTTTTCTTTGTTATCAGCGGTTATTGCATCGCGGCCGCCGGCGACTCCGCCAGATTCAAACCACGCGCCGTCGCCAAGTTCTTTCTCCGACGTTTCCGCAGAATTTACCCGCCGTTCTGGATCCTGTTGTTGCTGTCCTTTGCCATTATCGCCGGAACTTTTTGCGCGGGATTCCCCTCAATTTTCTCGGACCATATCTATCCCATCGTAAGCCCCTTCTCACTGAGTCCGACTCAGTGGGTCGGCAATATCAGTCTGACCGAAACGTGGCGCCATTTCATCTGGGGAAATGCCGAGGAAAGATTTTTCCTGGGGCATGCCTGGACCCTCTGCTACGAAGAGCAGTTCTATGCCATCTGCGGCTTAGCCCTGTTTTTAAACCGGAAATGGTTCTTCCTCGCTCTGGCCTGGGTGAGCCTCTTTGTTGTTTTCGCGATGGCCTTGCAATGCCACCGGGCGGTATCGATGGAAGGTTTCTTCTTCGATGGACGGTGGCTCGTTTTCGCCGCGGGCGTCCTGATCTATTACCGGCTCAATTACGCGGACGGATTGCCCGCCACCTTCCTGGATATGACACTCATCATCGGCTTGTATGGATCCTTCCTGTTTCACCACAAATTTCAAACGATGATTGGAGAAGAACTGATCTGGGGATTTTTGTTTGCCTGCGTCATCCGGTTGCTCCATTGCCAGGATTTGTCAATGGCCAGCAGCCGTTGGTTACGACCCGTCAGCCTGTGCGGCGTCATGTGCTATAGCCTCTACCTGGTTCATTGGCCGGTGGTGAAGGGTTTCTCGCACCTGTTATATATGGCAGGCGTGAAAAATGCCTGGTTGACGCTGTGTTTTACCATGCCCGCTTGCATTGTTATATCTGTGGGCCTGGCCTGGCGTTTTCACACGCTTGTGGAAAGGAGATTTTTGAACACAATCCCTTCTCTCCCTGAAGTCAGTTCCAGCAAGGCGCTTCTTCCCAGGGTCTCAACCCGCGATGTCGAAATCATCCCGGTAAACCCAAATTTTTTCAGAAATTTCTCCCGGAAGAATGCTCCCGTTGATGGCCGTACGCCCTTCGGGGCCGCAGTTAATTAGCGCTCGCGCTTTTCGAGTCAAGTCCGACCGTTGACCCTTTCAAACACAAACAGGTTGTTCAAACCCAGTTGAAACCGCCGCCGGCACAACAACCGAAAAGCCGGCGGCGGGAAAATATCCGTGGTCTGGTCCACCCGGTAACCGTGGTGTTCCTCCAGCGACATGCCGTCGATCAGCCTCAAAAATTTTAACGCCGCCAGGATCCGGTCCACGGCCGGAGACGGCACGGTAAGAATCAATCGCCCGCCCGGTTTCAAAAATCGACGGCAACCGTCGCGCAATGGTTCGTATTCCGATTGGGGAAAATGTTCCAGCACGGCCAGCAGGGTGATGACATCAAACGGTTCCACCGGCGGCATGTCCCGGGGAAAAAATCCCGCCACCAGCGGCACGTCGCCGGCCCGGGTGTTTGCCGCCAGAGTCGGGTCGATGCCCATTCCATTTCCTGCCGCCGTCCCCAATTGCCCGAACAACACACCGTCCGCGCTGCCAATATCGAGGATCCGTGCGCCCGGCGGAATATAAGGCCGGGCTTTGGCGATCCGCCAGCGCTGAAGCAATCGATCAATCAGCTTCATGGGTTGCCCGGACTCACGGAATCGTCAGGGGCGCGCGGCGGCGGCGTATGCGACCCGGTGCTGAGGCCCAATACACTCATGAAAAAACTGGAAAAGACCGTTTGAATGCCAAGGATCAACAACGTGGCCGCCGGGATGAGCAGACGCAGATTTTCCGCATACGACAATCGTCCATAACCCGCCTGCCGCCAGATCCAAACCGCCTGTGAAAACAAAAACAGACCCGCGGCCAGGATCACCAGACCCACCACCACGCCTTTTTCCAGAGTGAATACCCGGAACAACCGGGTGAATTTCGGATCCGCCGGCAACAGCTGATGGGTCATCGCGAAGACCTTGGTAAAAAAGGCAAAGGCGACGAGCTGAAACCCGACAATCACGGTCATGCACGCCGCCATCAGAGTCCCCACATCCAGCACCGCCTCACCGATGCGAATGTCATGAAACGACAGAATGCCTGCAAAAACGGTGCCCAGGGCGGTAAGCGCCAGGCCTGGAACCAGAAAAAGCCAGCGCGGCGAATAGATCAGCATGAACCGCAGATGCCGCCAGCCGTCCCGCCAGGGTTTCAAATGCGGCGGCCGGGACCGCCCGTCCTGGTGCAACGTGACCGGCACTTCGGTGATCCGGAGCCCTTTCAGCGTCGCCTTGATGACCATTTCCGACGCGAATTCCATCCCCGTGGTCTGCAGCTCCATCCGATCGAACGCGGCCCGGGTGAATCCCCGCAGGCCGCAATGAAAATCACGCGCCGGGCATTTGAAAAAAAGGCGGCCGATGAACGACAGGGCCGGGTTGCCGATCCAATGATTTTTCCACGGCATGGCGCCGGGCATGATCGTTCCGCCGCCGGCGGCGAGGCGGCAGCCCATGACCAGTTCAAAACCGTCCTGGAATTTTTTCACGAAACGGTCCGCCTCGGAAAAATCGTAGCTGTCGTCGGCATCGCCCATCAGGATCCACCGGCCGGCGGCCGCCTGGACGCCGCCGCGCAGGGCGTTGCCATAGCCTTTTTCCTTCACCGCCACCACCCGTGTCCCGAGTTTTTCCGCAATGGCCTGGGACCCGTCGGTGCTGCCGTTGTCGGCGATCACAATTTCACCGCGGACGCCGGAACGTTGGATTCCCTGCCGGGCTTTTTCGATGCACCTGGCCAGCGTCTCCGCCTCGTTCAGGCAGGGCATGACGATGCTCAGGTCAACCGGATCGGTCATGACCAGACGTTACCCGAAGGACAGCTGCTTTGGCGAGTGTGGGTTTTGGAACTGGCTTGGTCCGCAAATGGGGCAGCCCTTCCTCCCGGGCCCGCTCGTGGGTGGAAACGATTGCTTCAGCAAATTCCACTTCTGATTGTTGCCGCCGGCGGAGGACCGTTCATCCATCCGGGTCGTCTTGAATCTCTCTTTGGATAAGCCCGTTCCGACCATTTCGCAGGTGTGATCCGTCCGGCCCGGGATCCGCGAGGGCGGTCGAATCGCCTGGAATCACCAAAGCAAAACGGCGCGACCGAACTATTTCGGCCGCGCCGGGAAATGCGATAATTTCGGATTATTTCTTAAAGAACTTCACGCTCTGCCAGTAGCAGCCGGTGCGGGAAGTGTGGGTGGTGGTGTCACCCGCACCGGCAGGCAGGAATGCTGCCCCACAATATATGCTTAGCGGCTGAAATTCGTGATCCCCGGCACCGAGCAGAGCAACCGGCCGCCTTTCATGCCAATGGCCAGGTGACGGTTGGTGACCTGGCAGACCGCTCCCTGCACTTCGATCCATTGCACGTCAAGCGAGCCGCGGTTGATCTCGGCCCAGGTCGGCCGCAGGGGTTCCGGGACTGGCCGGTCCACAGGATTTTCAACCGCTGACATTCGATTCCCGGCGCAAACCGGCCGGGCACCGTGACACCCTCGATTTCAGAATATTTGCCGCGAGTCACGCCGCCGCGCGGACGGACCAGGTCGCGGACGTAAACGCCGCCGATTCCGTCCTGCACGCTGCCGTGGCGGAGCGTCGGCTGAATCCAGGTGATCACTCCGCGGATCCGGACCGGATACTGCCGGGCGGCTTCGCCGGGTTTCAGTCAATGAATCTGTTCGATGGTCGTCAGCGTCGGCAGCGCTGCGGCTCCGCCGGGTTGCGGCGGGATGGAACGGAATGTCGTTAGGCCGAAAAATCAACTCACTGTTTTGGATGCTTCATGACATACAACGTGCCGGACGTGCCGCCGTCATGAAAAGCGGAGAAACCGGCCAAACTCCATCCTTGGCCAGCCAACTGGTTTACTTGTGAAATATCATATACCGTCTTGTATTCCCACTTGGTGGAAGCGGGCCCGTGGGTGGTGCAGCAACCAGCCAGAAACAAGGTGCTGGCCGCGAATATGAGTGCGGCTGTTTTTTTCATGGTGTGTTTTCTGCTTGATGTGCTCACGATGCCTAACGCCAGAGCTCAGGCACAGCCGGGGAAACCGACTGCGAACTGAAAGCCTGACAATCTAGTTTCATAAATCGATCAACTGACCGGCGATCCGGCTGTTGCCGGCAGCGGTTTGTCAGGCGGCATCATGGATAATTCTCCGACATCTGCTTGATGGAATCATCAGGGTCAGTCTGTCCCGAAACCGCAACATATCTGCCATCAGCTTCCTTTTGCAAAAACATCAAATATCGCTTCTTGTCCTTCGGCTCAAACGACACCAACCCAGGCGGCCCCATCGATGCGATCTTCTTGGCTTCCTTGTAATGATGCAAAACCAAAGTCTTCGCTACGCACTCTCCTTTGAGCACGGTCAAAATCTGAAATGTCGTCTCAATCCCGCTGCCCATCACCGGCTCTTTGCTGCCGCCAGGATAAACGGTCACGATGTTTGGCAAGGCGGCGACCTCTGAAGTCTCTGTAACATTGGTTGGTGTGGCAACTACAACCAACGTCGCATTTGTAGCAAGATCGTCATAACTCCAGAAACGGTGGATTCTGGCGCGCGCTTCCGCTACAGCAAATAGACAAATCAAAAGTGCGAGGAATGTCTTCATAAAATCGAAACGTGTCATGCCGCCGCCTAAAGCTCAGCCACAGCCACCGGCGGCGGACTCAGCCAGGGAATGGTGATAATCGAATTTCATTTGTCGGTCAAAGCCGAAGGGGCAGTGACTGTGAGCTGCAGCGTATTGTTGGGCGATATCATAAGATCATTGGGTTAAGCTTACAACCACAGTGATTCCTGTCGTTTGGCAATAATCTGTGAGTGTCTTCACCTCCGCGTCCGGCGGCCGTACCATCTCTGGACTCGGGTGTAATCAAGGTTCCGGTCCTTCAATTCAATATATGAACCGCCGGTTCGTATATTGAAACCCGGAAAACTCTCCATGAACTTCAGTCAACCTTCCAGTGAATCTTGAGAAATTCCACGAATGGAGCAATTTGAACCCTTGCCATGGTTTCTTGGGGCAGGTGCCGATGGGAAAACTGCGGGTCCAGGCCGGGGCGATGTCCTCGCGGGGTATGCACCCACGCCTGTCGCAATAAGGCAACATCACCAACACATTTGGTTGGGTTAGTTGCATGAACTTACGTTCCTGGGTTTGTGGCATCGTTCCCCGGCTTTGGGATCGCCTCAAAAGGCGGAACATGGTAAAGCTTTGACGCATGAGCACCACGGCCCCATCAGCGCCCACTTCTGAAGCCGGCCTGGAAGCGCGTGGTCCTGTTTTCGTCACCACCCAATGGTCGGTTGTGCTGGCCGCCGCGCACAGTGATACAACGGAAGCACAGGCCGCCCTGGAGAAATTGTGCCGGACGTATTGGTATCCCATCTATCATTTCATTCGCAGACAGGGACGCTCCGTGCACGATGCCCAGGATTTAACACAAGAATTTTTCACGAGGTTGCTGGAAAAAAAATGGATTATGCACGCCGACCGGTCGCGCGGACGTTTCCGGTCCTTTCTGTTGCTGGTCTTGAAACGATTTCTGGCTGTGGGCTGGCACCGCGCGAACGCGAAGAAACGGGCCGGCGACCGCCATTGGCTGCCTTTGGACACGGCTGAAACACGTTACAACCGCGAACCCGCCGATACCAGCACAAGATGACCACTATTGCCGCCATCGTAAATTGGAATGGTTTGGATGGTCTCATGTGATGCCTACCGTTTAGATTTCAGCCGCGCGGGGCCGATCCGCAGGAACCGCGAAGTGGAACTGAGAGCGGGTGTTGCAGGATGCCGCCCACTTTGGATCAGTTTTCGTACACTGCGTCATTCGTTTGCCGCTCACTTGCTGGAGGTCGGCTACAACATCAGCACTGTCCGACAGCTGTGCAGCCCTATTGATGCACGTATTTTGCCCTTCAATCGGAGAGTAAGCTCCGCACCTGCACATCTGATGCCAAGTGCAAATTCTTCTTCGGCCACGGCTGAACAGCTTATGATCCTTAACCAATCACTGTTCAGTCGGCTTTTCAACCTGAATCTACAGTTGGCATACATTCGTTTCGCACCTTATTTTGCAACTGGACGAGCAATGCTTGCAAAGGTGCGTGTAGGTCACACCTGTGGGGAGATCAGGCTGAGAAATAGCCAGCGGGTGAGGCAGATCGATCCAAGATACACTGTCAGCAAACGTAAAAGACTGCGGCACCATCAATACCCACCGACTGAACGCACTATCACGGCTGGTTTTGCCCCGACTCCCTGCATACACTGGAACGCGTGACCGTTATATCGAATGGCTCGCACGTGCGCGCACGGGACATAGTCAAATTCGTATTCCCGAAATCTTGGCAAATCTGAAATCCATATACGGAGACGAGGCGAAGTGAAGGTTTCACCCCATTAAGGCTTTCCTGTTTAGCTGGTCTAAATTCCCCGTTTTACATGACTCATACGCCTAACATCCAGAGCTCAGGCACGCGGACCAACCAGCGTGAACCGCGAAGCGGAACTGAGAGCGCCATCCCGCGTTGCCTGCAGCGGTTTGTTAGGCAGCATGGTCATGTCTCAAACTGGATCGCCAAGCACGGAACTCCTGTAATGAGGCCACAAGCAAAACGAGGCCGATAAAAATCCCAAACCAAATCGGGAAATGCGAACTAGTCCAATCTCTAACCACGGCTATAAAAACAAGAACTGCTGCCATCACACCAATAAACAAATAACTGCGCCGTATTGAAAAGAAATTGCCGAGCGCAAGACATCCGATGACAATTGGAAAATTGCCATGAAAACCTGCAAATAAGCAAATCCAGCCGGCTGCCTGGAAAACCAAACAAGCCGCCAATTTGAGAGTGCGATTATTCATAAGCGTGTAATGCTGCCTAACGTCCAGAGCTCAGGCACAGCCACCGTGAGCCGGGTCGGCAATAGAAAAACGATAATCGAATTTTCATGTCTCGGTCAAAACTCAAGGGGCAGTGGCTGTTGCCTGCAGCGATTTGTTAGGCATCAGCTTTCGTATCATCTGGTTTTTGTCTGCAACGCTTGGCGAGGCCAATAATGGCAAATGTCAGTGCAATCAAATATACTGGAAACCAACCTGACCACCACCTGTCTGAAAAAAAGGCCGATGATGCCTGCTTCAATGCAAGCACCGCGACCAGATTTAAGACGGTCACAATTGCCAGTCCAATGACTCCGATTCTGAGTTGTTTGTTTTGTTTCATATTTTTATGTGCGTGTGATGATGCCTAACGATCCAAAGCTGAGCCACGGCGACGGGCGAGCGGCTCCGCTGGCTCGATAATCGTTGTATAACCCAAACCATCCATAAACTCAAGGGGCAGTCGGCGTTGGCTCCAGCGCAGTGTTAGGCGGCGGCATTTGATCACGGCTCAAGGCTTTATCTAATCGCGGCACCAGCCAGCGAAGGACGCGCCCCGGCAACCCCGGCACGAACCCACAACAAAGCCCGACATGTCCGTGCGGTAGCCGCCAGATGTCTGGCTGTCCCCACGCCCGCCAGAGGTCCTCGGTATCCTCCTTCAGGCAGATCATTGAATCATGATGCGCTTCGAGCAATAATATATTTTTTGTGGAGATGACTGGCTGGGCCGTCAGCAAATTCAGCGGCGTCAGATTCAACCCCTCGCACAGCTCGCGCACCATCGGCAATCTCGCCCGGTCTCTGAGCCTGACGGCCCTTTGCTCCACCCAAGGGCTCATGTGCACACCCGTCGCGCCTAGAACGACAGCGGCCAGCCGCACGTCGCGGCACGCAGCCATCCCCGCATACCACGCTCCCTGCGAATAGCCCCATAGCGCCACCGCGGGGCAACCTTTGCCCAGCAGCCATCCGGTCAAGGCGCGAACTTCGGCGATCGCCTGCGCCGTTGCCTCCGCGAACTGAAGGCAATCCGAGTAGCCGAGCGAACCACCAAGTTGGCGGGGACGGCGCTGAAATTGGTAAGGCGCAACTAATGAAGCTGCGTTAAGTCCTGCCCGATGACACCGGCGGGCGATCAACGGAAATAGGAATTTGTAAGTGATGGAATCGCCCGCCCCATGCAGTAGAATAACTACGGGCCGTTCTTGCCATCGCTCGCCGCAGCGGTAAAACCGGCCATGAACGACATTGTTTTCCGTGAACTCGCATGGTCGAGGCGTGGGAAAGCGGAAATGGAGAGAGCCGTTGAACTCAACCCGCGCCGGTTGACTATCAGTGGGAATGAAGTCCGGACCTTTCAAAAGTTGAAGTGCTTCCTCCAGCCGGGGAGGTTGCATATTGTCAGGCGGCGTCATCACCGTCACAGCCTGAATGGCCAACCAGTCCATCAATTTTGCCAACGGTGCAATCATTGGTTTAGCCGCCTAACGTCCAGAACTGAGCCACGCCGGATGTGTGATGTCAACCGCGAAAGCGGAACTGAGGCAGCCAACCGGCGTTGGCTCCAGTGATTTGTTAGGCCGCATGATGAGCCAAGTATAACAAACCAATCAAATCCATCAACGAGTGTGCCACAATAAGCGGCCAAAGTTGCCGCCACCTCTTGTAAACTAGTCCATATATTATACCTATCACAAACACTTCTGCGATTCCAACAATACCCAGATGCACGTGCAGAAACGCCCTGATGAGCGCGCTCACGAGAATCGCAGCCCACACGCCATATCTCTGGACCGCTCTGAAGACGTAGCCGACCTCCATCATTTCCTCGAAAACCCCATTGGTGATTGAATTGATGATGATAATCGGAAGAGTTATCTGCCCGGCTTTCAGACCTGAGGTCATGGCGGCGGGATGGATGACCTGTCCCAAAATAAAGACCAATACTGTCAGCGCGAACAACAGCAAACCAACGCCAGTCCATTTCCAGGAAATCTCAAATCCAAATGTTGCAAAAGACCAGCCTCGGAGACGGCCGATCCAGAGAAACACTAACGCCAAGACCAAAAGTTCGTAGATAACCACACCTATCAGCATATGGTCATTAAAATGGCCATAGCGCGGAGCGTTTAGGCTTAGGTGGCTGGCAATTCTCAAAGCACCGATGCCCAACCCGAAACAAATGAGGATGACAAGAATAGCCTCTCCACGAGGTGATAGATTGCGAATGAAGGACTTCATAGTCTAATGCGGCCTAACGTCCAGAGCTCAGGCACAGCCGCCAAGCGGGACGTGGAAATGAAAGTATGCCTAACAATTTCATAAATCAATCGCAACTGGAAGGGGCAGCGGCTGTTGCCTGCAGCGAATTGTTAGGCC
>Ga0335078_10000683_pt1 | contig 52278 bp, 50 predicted proteins | sample Lox_Sample_32_FD_206711 | JGI IMG/M metagenome (GOLD analysis project Ga0335078, IMG submission 206711) | Soil microbial communities from Loxahatchee National Wildlife Refuge, Florida, United States - Lox_Sample_3.2 | ecosystem: Environmental > Terrestrial > Soil > Wetlands | place: USA... | reverse complement strand
GCAGGCGCACGTCGGGCTCGCGCGACACGATATGCGCCGCTGCATCGTCTGCGCCATTTATGAAAAGCGGCAAATCATCGTCGCGGTCGCCGACGCGGCCGAGCGCCTTGGCCGCCCACAGCGCTTCGCGTCGCGTCAGGCCGAGCGAAGCAAAGGCATCGGCGTCGGCCAGGCGTTCCAGCACGCGCGGGCTTAAGCCCGTGCGCAGCCAGACGTCGCGGATGGAGTCGTAACTGCCATCGCGCCGCTCCACGATCAGCTTGGCCTCCTCCTCGCCCAGACCCTTGATCTCGCGCAGACCGAGGCGCATCGCGTGCGTGGTGCGGAGGTCGCCACGCATCTCGCGATGCAGATTGTGCAGGCGTTCGGCAGCATGCGGGCCGACCTCCAAAGTCGAATCCCAATCCGAGTGATTGACGTCGGGGCCACGCACCTCGATGCCGTGCTCGCGCGCGTCGCGCACGATCTGCGCCGGCGCGTAGAAGCCCATCGGCTGCGCGTTCAAGAGCGCGGCGGCGAAAGCGTCCGGGTAATGGCACTTCAGCCAGGCGGATGCATAGACCAAGAGGGCGAAGCTGGCGGCGTGGCTCTCGGGAAAGCCGTATTCGCCGAAGCCCTCGATCTGGTGAAAGCAGCGCTCGGCGAACTCGCGTTCGTAGCCGTTCGCCAGCATGCCGTCGATCATCTTGCGCTGGAAGGTGCCGATGGTGCCGACGCGCTTGAAGGTGGCCATGGCGCGCCGCAGCTTGTCGGCCTCCGCCGGGGTGAAGCCGGCGGCGACGATGGCGATCTTCATCGCCTGTTCCTGGAACAGCGGCACGCCGAGCGTCTTCGCCAGCACCGTTTCCAGTTCCTTCGAAGGATAAGAGACCGGCTCCTGGCCGCGCCGTCGGCGTAAATAGGGATGCACCATGTCGCCCTGGATCGGGCCCGGGCGCACGATCGCCACCTCGATCACCAGGTCGTAGAAGTTCTTCGGCTTGAGCCGCGGCAGCATGGTCATCTGCGCGCGGCTCTCGACCTGGAACACGCCGAGCGAATCGGCGCGGGAGAGCATGCGGTAGACGGCAGGGTCTTCGGCGGGGATGGTGGCGAGGGTGAGCCCTTCTCTTTCTCCACGCACAGCATGTTTCCTCCTCCCTTGTGGGGAAGGGTTGGGGAGGGGGGTAGTTGTTGTCATCGAGGGACCCCCACCCCGACCGCTTTCGACGGTCGACCCTCCCCACAGGGGGGAGGGTAAAGCTTGCGGATAATGTCGCTCCACCAGATCGAGCGCCTTGCGCAAGCACGAGAGCATCCCCAGCCCGAGCACGTCGATCTTGAGAATCCCCAGCGCGTCGAGATCGTCCTTGTCCCATTCGACGAAGGTGCGATCCGGCATGGCGCCGTTGCCGATCGGCATCACCTCGTCGAGCCGGCTGCGCGTGATGACGAAGCCGCCGACGTGCTGCGACAGATGGCGCGGGAAACCGTTGATCTCCTGCGCCAGCGCAAGGATCTGGCGCATGCGCCTACTCTGCGGGTCGAGACCGCTGCGCGTGACGGCGTCCTGCGATACCGCGCCGCCGCCGCCGCCCCAGATCGAGGAGGACAGCGCGCCGATGGTGTCTTCCGACAGCCCGAAGGCTTTGCCGACCTCGCGGATGGCCGAGCGGCCGCGATAGGAGATCACCGTCGCGGCGATGCCGGCGCGCTCGCGGCCGTATTTGCCGTAGATATATTGAATGACCTCCTCGCGCCGCTCGTGCTCGAAATCGACATCGATGTCGGGCGGCTCGCGCCGCTCCGGCGAGATGAATCGCTCGAACAGCAGATCGGCGCGCTCGGGATCGACCTCGGTGATGGCGAGGCAAAAGCAGACCGCGGAATTGGCCGCCGAACCGCGGCCCTGGCAGAGAATTTTCTGCGCGTGCGCGTAGCGCACGATGTCGTAGACGGTGAGAAAGTAGGGCGCGTATTGCAGTTGCGCGATCAATGCCAGCTCATGTTCGATCGACGCGCGCACCTTGTCGGGCAGGCCGTGCGGATAGCGCTGCCGCGCACCCTCGTAGGTCAAATACGTCAGCGCGTCCTGCGCATTGGCGAAGCCTTCGATGGTTTCGTCCGGGTATTCGTAGCGCAGCTCATCGAGCGAGAAGGAGAGTTCGTCGGAGAGGCGCAGCGTTTCCTCGATCGCCTCCGGCGCATCGCGGAACAGCCGCGCCATTTCCTCGGGCGGCTTCAAGAAGCGCTCGGCATTGGGGCTGAGCCTGCGCCCGGCGCGGTCGATGGTGACTTTCTCGCGGATGCAGGTGAGCACGTCGGCGAGCGGGCGGCGGTCTGGGTGATGGAAATGCACGTCGTTGACCGCGATCAGCGGCATTTCTGCCTCGCGCGCGAGCGCCGCGAGCCGCTTGAGCCGCGCGTCATCGCGTCCGCGATAGAGCATCGAGGCGGCAAGGCGGACGCGGTGCGGGGCGGCAGCGCGGAGAGTCGAGAGCAGGTGCGCATCTCCGCCCATGACGACCAACTCCAGCCCGAAGCTGTGCGCCAGCAGGTCGTCGAGCCGCAGAATGCACTCGCCCTTCTCGCCGCGCAGATTGCCGACGGTGAGCAGCCGCGTCAGCCTGCCCCAGCCGGCGCGGTCGCGCGGGTAGGCGAGGATGTCGGGCGTGCCGTCGGCAAAGATCAGCCGCGCGCCCGGGTGATAGGCGAGCGTCAGGTTCTGCTCGCGCTTGGCCAGATGCGCGCGCACCACGCCGGCCACCGAATTGCGGTCGCAGAGGCCGAGGCCGGCGAGGCCGATCGACTGCGCCTGCACCATCAATTCTTCCGGGTGCGACGCCCCGCGCAGGAAGGAGAAGTTAGAAGCGACCGCGAATTCGAGATAACGCATTACGCATACTCGCCTCACGCAAACGTCCCGTGCAAAAACCAGGTCGGCGCCGACGCGCCTGGTGCGAGATCGCGGTAGAGCCCGGCGCGGAATAGCCAGAAGCGCAGGCCCGCTTTGTCCTCGACTCGGAAGTAGTCCCGCGCGGGCCCGCCGTGCTCTCTCCACCAGGCGCCCTCGATGCGCTCGGGGCCTTCGGCGGCGATCACTTCGTGCAGCGCCCGCCGCCAACGAAAACGCAACGGCGGTCCGTCCGGCACTTCCGCCACGGCTTCGATCGGCTCCGGCCGCGCCAACAGGCGCAGCGGCCGCGGCGCCGGCTCGGCCGCGGCGGCATAATGACGATAGACCGGCCAACCCGGATCGGTGCCGGTCATTTGCGCCGGCACCGAAACGGCGGCGATCTCCGGAATGTGGCTGTCTTGCGCGATCAGCCGGCGCACGCGGCGCGCGTCCAGCCGTGCGCTCAAGCGATCGACCAGGCGGTCCATGTCGGCCGCGTCCTCGCCGCCGCCGATGCCTATCTGTTCGGGCGGTGCCGGCTCCGCCACCAGCACCGACAGCCGCGCCATGTCGAAGCCGAAGCCGGGATCGAGCTCGTCGGCGAGCGCGGTCAGCCGTTCGACGAACAGTGCGCGGATCTGCGACGGATCGCGCAAGGGCCGCGAGGTGCCGGCGGCGATGCGACGCACGTCGCCGTCTGTGCGGAACAGCGTGAGCTCGAGCCGGCGGGCGCCGTCACCGCGCCGTTCCAGCGCGAATTGCAGCCGCGCCGCCAGCCGTACGATAATCGCCAGCACGTCCTCCTCGCGCGCGATCGGCTCGGCAAAACGCTGCTCGGCGACGTAGGGTGCGACCGGCAGGCGCGGGTTGAGCGGCTCGTGCTCGGCCCCAAGCGCGCGGTCGAGCTGGCGCAGCAGGTCGGCGCCAAAGCGGGCGGTGAGGGGGCTGCGCGGCAGATCGACGATGTCGCCGATGCGTTTCAAGCCGACGCGCGCCAGCGCCGCAACGGTGTCGGCGGGAAGCCGCAGCGCGGCGAGCGGCAGCGGCGCGAGCAGTTCACACTCCTCGCCGCAGCCATAGCGATCCGGCTCACCGCAATGCGCGGCGGCATGAGCCGCGCCGATGGTGCCGGCGATGGCGATCGAAAAAGCGAAACCGGCTCGTTCCAGCCGACCGGCAAGATCGGCCGCCAGCGCCTCCTCGCCGCCGTAAAGATGCGCGCAGCTGGTGATGTCGAGCAGCAAGCCGTCCGGCGCATCGATCGCCACCAGCGGCGTGTAGCGCAGGCACCAGTCGGCGATTTTTTCCAGCAGTTCCGCGTCGGCCTCGGCATCTTCCGCGATGGCTTCGACTGCGGGATGCATGGCGCGCGCCTGCGCCAGCGCGAGACCCGTGGAGAGGCCAAGCCGTTCTGCCGCTTCGTCGACGGCGACGAGCAATTCGGCATTGCCACGCTTGCCATAGACGACGAGTGCTTCATCCCTCCCCGGAGGGGGGAGGGATAAGAAAGAGTCACGCGACCTTTCGATGCGGTCGGTCGAGAGCCGGCGCAGCCACAGGCTGAGCATGCGTTGCGAGCAGGAAACGCTCATCGCTGTCACTCCATTCGAGAATCCATGAACTGACCGGGCCGCGGCGGTTGCGCACGAGCTGCGCGGCGAGACAATCGTGCGGCGCGGCGCCGACGATCCAGCGCGTCGCCGCCGGGGAGGCGTCGTCCGCCGGCGACGCGCGCAACAGCAGCGCCAGCGCGCCGCTCTCTGCCGCGGCGAGCGAGAGCCGCCGCAGCGCCACCATGTCGATGACACCATGGCGCCATTCGCCGATCACCGCGCCAACGACGCGGCAGCGCAGCGCTTCCTCCATCGCCCACAACAGGTCGCGCGGCCGTGCGGCGCAAACCGTCAGCAGCCGCTCCGGCGCCAGGCCGAAGGCATCGAGACCGGGCCCATAAGGCGCGCCGCTTTCGCTGAGCGCCATGTCTTCGGCGAGCCAGACGATTCCTTCACCTCTCTCCGCGTTCTCTCCGTCATTCCGGGACGCGGGCGTCAGCCCGCGGACCCGGAATCCATACTCCGCAGCCGGGATTATGGATTCCGGGTTCGTCCGCCTTCGCCCTTCGGGCTTCGGCGGCCGCCCCGGAATGACAGTGTTATTTGTGCGGGGAAGAGCGGCCAGCCCCAGCGCCAAGCCGGTCGCCGCGGCGAGATGGGCTTCGCTTGCCGCCGCGATCTCGTGCAACGCGCCGCGCGCAAGGCCGCCGCCGAGCGCCTCGTCGATCGCCGCGATGCCGAGCGGCAGGACGCCCGCGCCGTCCTCGATCCCGGCGGGTTTCTGCAAGGCTTGCAGGCGCTGGCGCAACTGCTTGAGCATGGCGTTAAGCCTTTGGAGACACGAAGAAATCAGGCCAAATCGGGCAGGCTTTCCATCTTTAATGTTCACTATTTGTTCTAATGTGACTCCAGCCCTTGGGATCGTCAAGCCGCAAGGGATGGGGGAGGAACCGCGCCATGGCGCAGCCCGTGGTGATCAGCCGTGCTTGAGCAGTTGGCGCCCGCGCGGCGTGAGCACAAGCCGCGAGGCCTGCATGCTGCTGCCGTTCTGGAAGCGCACCAAGCCGTCGGAGATGGCGTCCTCCCAGATCGACAGATGCGGGCAGCTGCGCCGCCAGGCCTCCGCGTCGGCATAGCTGCGCGGGGCTTCCTCGACCCAGGCGAGGAACTGCTGCGTCAAAGCATGCGCGGCGGCGAGGTTCGACATGGCGGCGGGAAAATACTCCAGCGAAAAGTTGTTTTCAAACGCTGCCAAAGACTCCGTTCGTTCCCGCGGACGCGGAAACCCAGTCTTTGCCAAACGGCCCTGGGTCCCCGCTTTCGCGGGGACGAACGGGATGCTGCATCAGGCAGGTCTTTCCACCGTATGAATGTCGATCTTCGACGTGAGCGTCTGGTGCACCGGGCACTTGTCGGCGATCTCCATCAGCTTCGCACGCTGCGCGGCGTCGAGCGGGCCTTCCAGCGTGATGGCGCGCTCGATGTGGTCGACCTTGGTGACCTTGTCCGCGCAGTCCTCGCAGTCCTTGGTGTGGATCTTTTTCTCGTGGTTGAGCCGCACCGAGACATTCGCCAGCGGGATTTTCTTGAACTCGGCATAGAGCCTGATCGTCATCGACGTGCAGGCGCCGAGCCCGGCGAGCAGAAAATCGTACGGCCCCGGCCCCGAATTGAGCCCGCCGAGTTTCTCCGGCTCGTCGGCGAGCAGGCGGTGCGGCCCGGTCAGGATCTCCTGCTGGAATTTGCCGCCGTGGGTCTCACGGACCAGCACTAATCCCTCCTCGACTTCGGCTTCGGTCATGATTTCCGGCCGCTCGAGATAGCGGTCGGCCCAGGCGGCGATGACGTTGGCGACGTAAGCCGCGTCGCCCGCCTGGCTTAGCAGATGGTCGGCCCCGGCGAGCGAGACGAAGCTTTTCGGATGCTTGGCGGCGACGAAGATGTGCGAGGCATTGTCGATGCCGACCAGGTCGTCGGTCGGCGAATGGAACACCAAGAGCGCCTTGCGCAAGGTCGCGAGGCATTCGTCGAGCTTCTTCGCGGCGACGTCGGCGAGGAACTCGCGCTTGATGGTGAACGGCCGCCCGGCAAGCGACACCTCGACTGCGCCTTTCTCCTTGATCGCGCCGACGTGCTGCTTGAACAGGCCGATGACGTGCGCCGGATCGTAGGGCGCGGCGATGGTGACCACCGCGCGCGCCTCGGCGATGCGGTGCGCGGCGGCGAGCACGGCGCAGCCGCCGAGGCTGTGGCCGATCAGAATCGCCGGCGCGCTGTGCGCCGTGCGCAGATGGTCGGCGGCGGCGACCAGGTCGTCGACATTGGAGGAAAAATGCGTGTTGGCGAATTCGCCTTCGCTCGCGCCCAAGCCGGTGAAATCGAAGCGCAGCACGGCGATGCCGTGGTGGGTCAGCCGCTCGGCGATGCGCTTGGCGGCCAGGTTGTCCTTGCCGCAGGTGAAGCAGTGCGCGAACAGCGCGAAGGCGGTCGGCTTGCCGAGCGGCCAATCGAGCGTGGCGGCGAGCTCATCGCCGTTGGCGTTGGGGAAGGTGAAACGTTCGCTGCGCATGGTCTATCCCTTGAAGGTCGGCGCGCGCGGATGCACGGCATCCTTGAAGCTGTCGAAGCCCTTCCAGGCCGGCTCCGGCAGCTCGCATTTCGGCTGCGGCGTGTAGATCGACGGCCCGGTCATCTGCATGCCCGGGATATAGCGCGGGCAATTGGGGAAGATGGCGCGCGCCTGCACCCGCACGATCAGTTGCGCGCCGACGGTCTCGCCGAGCAGCGGATCTTTATCGCTCACCGTCGCGCTGCCGTTGACGCGCAGGCGCTTCGGCTTGTCGTGGAGCGCGATGAACAGCAAGCCGACATTTGGGTTCACAACGATGTTGCCGAGGCTCTTGAACATGCCGTTGCCGTCGTAGTCGGGAAACGCCAGTTCGGACGCGCCGGTCACGCGCACGAAGCCCGGCATGCCGCCCTTGAACGAGCAGTCCGGCCGTCCTTGCGCGTCGGCGGTGGCGAGAAAGAAATAAGCCGCGCTCTCGATGAAGGCCTTGTCGTCGTCGCTGAACGCCGTGCGCGTCAGCTTTTCTTCCAGCCGGTCCGAAATGCGCCGGCTGTCGAAACGGTCCTGCAGCTGACGATTGCCGTCGTGGTAGAGGATGCTCATGGGCGCCCCTTGCGTGGTGTCCCGCGAACCTTAGCAACTCGGGCAAAGGACTGGCGTAAAACTTGCTTGATTTGCCGTGTCAGAATTGCAGACCAACGACAAGGAGTTAGCCATGACACGCGACGGCCTCACCGAAAAGCTGCTCGACATCAAGCGCGAGAAGGGTTGGACCTGGAAATACATCTGCGGCGAGATCGGCGGCGCCTCGCCGATCCTGGTGACGGGCGCCATCCTCGGGCAGATGAAGCTGACCAAGCCGCAGGCCGCCAACGCCGCCAAATTGTTCGGGCTCTCCAAGAGCGAACAGGCGCTGCTCAACGAGGTGCCGTTCCGCGGCACCGGCACGCCGATGCCGCCGACCGACCCGCTGATCTACCGCTTCTACGAGCTGATCATGGTCAACGGCCCGGCGCTCAAGGCGCTGATCGAGGAGGAGTTCGGCGACGGCATTATGTCGGCGATCGACTTCGACATGGACATCACGCGCAAGAGCGACCCCAAGGGCGACCGCGTGCAGATCGGCATGACCGGCAAGTTCCTGCCGTACAAGTATTACGGCGCGACGGGGAATGCGTTGGCGTTGGGGTTGAAGGAGGAGTAGGGGGTGATCTTCGCCCATTCTCGGAGTCATGCCCGGGCTTGATCCGGGCATCCACGGCTTACTGCTTAAAACAGTGTTCGCGATGCCATTGCAGAAAATGAGGATGCGGACGATCGGCTAGGCGCTGAGGAGGACGCGCATAGCCGCCCTTGTTGATCAGAGCTCTAATGCCATCGGGGTCGTTCGCTTGCCGTGACACTAAAATCTGTAAGTCATCCGAAAGGCTGATCAGTCCCCGATCAAACATCCAGTGCACGGTGCCCGAAAGCGCGATCCCGTTGTTAATGATATCGGGACCGTCTTTTTCAACCGGTCGAATATGCGCTGCAGCGACTTCAGCACGCCCCATTCCATTTATAAGCCTCAAGCCACTGATGGCGCAGCGTTCGGAATAGGCTCGCAAAACGGTGCGGCGAAAAATCCGATCGCGCACAATTCTCGACACGGTGAAACTCGCGCGGTCACGGTTCTGCTCGAATTCGAACGGCACTTGTTGTTCGCCAAAGCCCGGCGTTTCTTCGTCGGTGCGTGGAAGCAGTGGCTCACTCTCGTTAAGGCCCAGAGTGACAATTCGACTGAAATCGCTCGGCGAGATTGGACGGACAGCCGATTGAGCGCGACCCGAAATTCGTCCTTGCTCGTTCAGTACGCTCTGTTCAATTACGGCCCCAGATGCATCGGTGAAGGGAACAGGATTTACGAAATCGAGATAGCTCCCGGGCTCGATAAGAGCGAGGTACATCCCGGACGTTGTGGGATCGGGAACGACGCGCTCAATTTTTGCTATGGCAAAATAACCCCGCGTTTCGGCTACTTTGCGAGGCTCATAATAGATGATCCAATCATCGACGCAGCCTTGAACGCGACCGAGATATTGACTGGGAAATTGGTAACGCTCGGCGGGACTATCGTCGTAAATCGAGTCCGAGCGATGTATGAAAACGCCATAGCTCATGACCCGATCTAATCCTAAATAAGCGTCTGGCCAAAGCCACATTTGGCAATGAGCGGAAAAACACCCCCCATGAAACACATCGGCTTCCTCTCCTTCGGCCATTGGACCCCGTCGCCGCAGTCGCAAGTACGGACGGCCGCCGACGCGCTCACGCAATCGATCGAGCTTGCAGTGGCGGCCGAGGCGCTCGGCGCCGACGGCGCCTATTTCCGCGTGCATCACTTCGCCCGCCAGCTCGGCTCGCCGTTCCCGCTGCTCGCCGCTTGCGGCGCGCGCACCAAACGAATCGAGATCGGCACCGCGGTCATCGACATGCGCTACGAGAACCCGCTCTACATGGCGGAGGACGCGGGCGCTGCCGACCTGATCGCCGGCGGCCGCCTGCAGCTCGGCATTTCCCGCGGCTCGCCCGAGCAGGTGATCGACGGCTTCCGCTACTTCGGCTACGCGCCGCCCGAGGGCATGACCGACGCCGACATGGCGCGGCGCCACGCCGAGGTCTTCCTCGACGTCATCCAGGGCAAGGGCTTCGCCAAGCCCAATCCGTCGCCGATGTTCCCGAACCCGCCGGGCCTGCTGCGGCTCGAGCCGTATTCGGAGGGCCTGCGCGAGCGCATCTGGTGGGGCGCCGGCACCAACGCCACGGCGGAATGGGCGGCCAAGCTCGGCATGAACCTGCAGTCGTCGACGCTGAAGATCGACGAGAGCGGCAAGCCGTTCCATGTGCAGCAGGCCGAGCAGATCAGGCTCTACAAGGCGGCGTGGAAGGAAGCGGGGCACACGCGCACACCGCGGGTGTCGGTCAGCCGCAGCATCTTCGCGCTGGTCAACGATCAGGACCGCATGTACTTCGGCCGCGACCGCAGCGAGGACCAGATCGGCTTCCTCGGCGGCAGCGAACGCGCCATCTTCGGCCGCTCTTACGCCGCCGAGCCGGACGTGCTCATCGATGAGCTGAAGCAGGATGAAGCCATCGCCGAGGCCGACACGCTATTATTGACGGTGCCGAACCAACTCGGCGTCGACTACAACGCCCATGTCATCGAGATGATTTTGAAACACGTCGCGCCGGGCTTGGGCTGGCGGTGATGCTTTCTTTCTTACCCCGCTGGAGGGGATGGGTCGACGCGCCTTTTTTCTTCACCTCCCCCTCCAGGGGAGGGTGAAGTGAATTCGACGCTCAGCTCTTCTTCTTCCCCGCCGGCTTTTTCTTCTTCGCATCGCCGCCGACGATCACATGCCCGTCGATGTCGTCGATCGACTTGGTGCCGGTGAGCGCCATGGTGACGCTGAGCTCCTTGCTCAAAATGTCGATCGCCTTGGCGACGCCGGCCTGACCGCCGGCACCGAGGCCGAAGGCATAGGCGCGGCCGATCATGCAGGCGCGCGCGCCGAGTGCCAGCGCGCGCATGGCGTCGGCGCCGGTGCGGATGCCGCCGTCGAACAAGACCTCGAGGTCCGAGCCGACCGCGTCGGCGATCGGCGGCAGCGCCGAGATCGAGGACGGCGCGCCGTCGAGCTGACGGCCGCCGTGGTTCGACACCACGATGGCGTCGGCGCCGAGCTTGGCCGCAGTCTTGGCATCCTCGACGTCGAGGATACCTTTGAGGATCAGCTTGCCGGGCCAGATGCTCTTGATCCACTCCACGTCCTTCCAATTCAGCGCTGGATCGAATTGATTCTGGATCCAGGCGCCGAGCGAATTGACGTTGTCCATGCCCTTCACGTGCCCGGCGAGATTGCCGAAGGTCTTGCGCCTGCCTTTGACCACGCTCCAGGCCCAGGCCGGCTTGGTGGCGATGTCGATGATGTTCTTGATGCGGATTTCCGGCGGCACCGTCATGCCGTTCTTGATGTCGCGGTGGCGCTGGCCGAGCACCTGCAGGTCGACGGTGAGCACCAGCGCGTTGCATTTCGCCTTCTTGGCGCGTTCGAGAATGTCCTTGGAGAAGCCGCGGTCCTTGATCACGTAGAGCTGGAACCAGAACGGCTTGCGCGTCGCCTCCGCCACGTCCTCGATCGAGCCGATCGACATGGTGGACAGCGTGAACGGGATGCCGGCCTCGTTGGCGGCGCGCGCGGCGAGGATCTCGCCGTCGCCGTGCTGCATGCCGAGCAGACCGACCGGCGCCAGAATGAACGGGGCCGCGAGCTTCTGCCCGACCACGGTGGTGGCGAGACTGCGCGAGGAAACGTCCACCAGAATGCGCTGGCGCAGCTTGATGCCTTCGAGGTCGGCACGGTTGGCGCGCAACGTCTCCTCGTTATAGGAGCCGCTGGCGGCGTAATCGAAAAATGCGCGGGGAACCCGGCGGCGCGCGAGCTGCCGCAGATCTTCGATGCAGGTGATGTGCTTCATGGAACGCCCGGACGGTTTGCAAGTCGACGAAAAGCTGGGTAGCACAGCGCCGGGTGCGGCGAAACGGCGGGTTCCGGCGGTATTTTCCTTGGAAAAGTGGACCCAGGCACCGAATGTTAATGGCGAGCGGTAATGATTACTCACAATTTTTGAAGTAAATTCACGGCGTTGGCCGTATTATACGGCGTCGCGGGGGGCTTCGCCGCCTGCCAATAATCCGGGCTCAAAACCGCCAAGCGGGCGTAGGGGTAGTTGCATGGTTCGTCGTTATTTCGGCACCGACGGCATTCGCGGCCGGGCCAACCGGGTCATTACGCCCGAATTGGCGCTCAAGGTCGGCCAGGCCGCCGGACTGGTGTTCAAGAACGGCGAACACCGGCACCGCGTGCTGATCGGCAAGGACACCCGCCTCTCCGGCTACATGATCGAGACCGCGCTGGTCGCCGGCTTCACCTCGGTCGGCATGGACGTGCTGCTCACCGGCCCGATTCCGACGCCGGCCGTCGGCGCGCTGGCGCGCTCGATGCGCGCCGATCTCGGCGTGATGATCTCGGCCTCGCATAATCCTTATGCCGACAACGGCATCAAACTGTTTGGGCCGGACGGCTTCAAGCTCAGCGATCAGGTGGAAAGCCAGATCGAGGACCTGCTCGATGCCGATCTTTCCAAGAAACTTGCCAAAAGTGACGAGCTCGGCCGCGCCCGCCGCATCGACGGCGTGCAGGACCGCTACATCGAATTCGCCAAGCTGACGCTGCCACGCGCGATCGACTTGTCGGGTTTGCGCGTCGTCATCGATTGCGCCAATGGCGCCGCCTACAAGGTCGCCCCCGGCGCGCTGTGGGAACTGGGCGCCGACGTGGTCGCGATCGGCGTCGAGCCCGACGGCATGAACATCAACAAGGAATGCGGCTCCACCGATCTGGCGGCGATCTCCCGCAAGGTGCGCGAGGTGCGCGCCGACATCGGCATCGCGCTCGATGGCGACGCCGACCGCGTGATGATCGTGGACGAGCAGGGCCATGTCGTGGACGGCGATCAGCTGCTCGCCGTCATCGCCGAAAGCTGGAAAGAAGACGGCCGCCTGCAGCGTCCCGGCGTGGTCTCCACCGTGATGTCCAATCTCGGGCTCGAGCGCCATCTCGACAACCTCGGGCTCGAATTGGTGCGCACGCCGGTCGGCGACCGTTATGTGCTCGAACACATGCGCGCCCACGGCTACAATGTCGGCGGCGAGCCGTCGGGCCACATCATCCTCTCCGACTACACCACCACCGGCGACGGTTTCGTCGCCGCGCTGCAGGTGCTTGCCGTGGTCAAGCGCAGCAACAAGCCGGTGTCGGAGCTTTGTCACCGCTTCGAGCCGCTGCCGCAGGTGCTCAAGAACGTGCGCTACAAGAACGGCAAGCCGCTGGAAAATGCCGGCGTGCGCTCGGCCATCGCCAGCGCCGAGAAGAAGCTCGGGCTGAGCGGCCGGCTGATCGTGCGCCCATCCGGCACCGAGCCGGTGATCCGCGTGATGGGCGAAGGCGACGACAAGTCGCTGGTCGAGGCGGTGGTCGACGACGTGGTCGAGGCGCTGACCGAAGTCGCGGCCTGACGCTCGCAAGATTTCCCAGTCGCGAATAAGCGCCGGCCGCGCGCCGCGCGGCGCCGGACTTCGTTACGCGAATATTATGTGGTGCAAACTTATAAAAGGCGATGTCGTGACTAATGACATTTCGCCGCCGCCGGGCAATGCTCATTGCAAGGTTGTTCCGCCGCTTGTTCCGATGCGCTTATAACTGCATCCGTTGCCGAGCAAATCTGGGACCGGACGTCGAATCATGAGCGAACAGCTGCACACGGCCGGCGACAATGTCGTGCCCTTGGCGACAAAGCTACGCATCGACATGGCGGCCGGCGCCGCGCCCTTTATCGCCGGCGGCCAAGACGATCCGCGCACGCGGGAAGCCATACGGCTGATCGAGTCGTTTCTGGCCATTGAAGACGCTTCCGCCCGCGCCGCCCTGATCGCCTTGGCCGAGAGCCTGGTCACGCACGACTGGCTGCGGCGCGCGCAGCAGCGCTGAACGCGCACCGCCAACGCCGCCGATCGCCGCAAGTTTAGAACGCTTTCAAAGAGCGGCTTTTTGACTTGGCGCAAGGATGCCATTAGCAAAATCGCCATTCTGCGGTTCCAGCGACCGCTGGAGCCGGACCCTTCGATGATTGTTTGTTCCTGCAACGTGCTGAGTGACCATGACGTGCGCAGCGCCGTAAACACGGCGGCGCCGCGCACCACCTACGAAGTCTACGGCTGTCTTGGCTGTAGCGCCCAATGTGGCCGCTGCGCGCGCACCATCCGCAAGATCATGAATGAGGCGCTTGCCGGCGCCGGCTGTCCGGCCGGATGCGCTTGCCCAGCGCATCGCACCCCGCAAGTCTGACGGCGCTTCTTCGATCTCCGGCCGGCGGCGCCCCGTTGACCGCATCGGCGGAACGTTGGCATTGTTTGTAAGCAGCAAGGTAATTTGCCGCGGCCGATGCCATCCACCAGGGAGGATGCGCCATGAAGGGTGATGCGAAGGTTATCGAATACCTCAACAAGGCGCTGCGCCACGAGCTCACCGCGGTGAACCAATATTGGCTGCATTACCGGCTGCTCGATAATTGGGGCTACAAGGATCTCGCCAAGCAGTGGCGCAAGGAATCGATCGAAGAGATGGAACACGCCGACAAGCTGGTCGAGCGCATCATCTTCCTCGACGGTTTCCCCAACATGCAGGTGCTCGATCCGCTGCACATCGGGCAGAGCGTGAAAGAAGTTCTCGACTGCGACCTGGCGGCGGAAATGTCAGCGCGCGCGCTTTATCAGGAAGCCGCGACATATTGCCACTCGGCCAAAGACTACGTCACCCGCGATCTGTTCGAGAAACTAATGTCGGACGAGGAACATCACATCGACTTCCTCGAGACCCAACTCGATCTCGTCGCCAAGCTTGGCCTCCAGCTCTACGCGCAGCATCACATCGGCGAGATGGGCGAGGGCGGCGAGGACTGACGCCGCGGTCTTCCCGCGAATCGCCGATCGCGCAGGGCATTGCCGTGTTCAACACGCCGCAAGCGTAAATGCTTTCTTAAACCAAACGCTTTCTTAAGTCGCATCGGCTGCCCGCATGGCGCTGCTTGCATTCGCCATCGCGGGCGGTGGTGAAATGTTAGGGTTAAATATTAGGGTTAAGTCTCACTTAAGGATTTGCTGCCATCGTCCCTCATCACCCAGCCGCCTGACGCGGGCGCTCGAGACGTGAGGGACAGTATCATGTGCATTGCTCGACTGAAGATCGCAACACTCGCGGCGTTCGCCTGCCTTGCGGTGACCGCCGCGCGGGCCGCCGACATGCCGCTGCCGCCGCCGCCGGCGGAGCCATGCTGCAACTGGTATCTGCGCGGGTTCGTCGGCGTCGGCATGACCCACAGCGATCAGATGCAATACATCCAAAATCCTGCCAATGCCGGCACCGATTTCCGGATCGACAATTCCACAATCGGCGACATCAATTTTGTTGGCGGCGCGATCGGCTACACCTGGAACAATTGGCTGCGTTTCGACGGCAGCGCTGAATATCGCTCGAAGGCGCGGGTTGATGCTTTCGGCCATTACACCGTCGCCTGCACGGACTCGGCGCTTAATCCGGAGGCTGTCTGCGACGACACCTATCAGGGCTACATCAAATCCTGGGTATTTCTCGCCAACGCCTACGTCGATCTTGGCACCTGGTGGTGTGTGACGCCCTTCGTCGGCGCCGGCATCGGCGGTGCTTACAATCAACTCGTTCAATTCAGCGATCTCAACGTGACCAGCGGCGGCTACGGCTTCGGCCGCAACTCTGCCGAATGGCACATGGCCTACGCCCTCTATGCCGGTCTTGCCTACAACGTCAGCAAGAATTTCAAGGTCGATTTCACCTACCGCTATCTCAACTACGGATCGATTACCGATCCGATCGACTGCGTGGGCGGTTGCAGTCCCGACTCCTATAAGTTCGGTAATCTCTACTCGCACGACTTCATGATCGGCCTGCGTTGGACCTGCTGCGACGTCGAGCAGCCGCGCACCGTCTACGCGCCGCCGCCGCCGCCGCCGCTGAGCAGCCGCGGCTAATCACAAGCGATACCCCAGCGCGCCGTTTCCTTAACGGCGCGCTGAGTTGGGTGAAAAATTATGGTTAAGCGCCCGCTAATGCGGTGCCGGTCGAGTGGTAGCGAAGGAAGAGTGGTCATGGGTTGGTTGAGGACGTCAGTCGCTTTTGGTGCGGTCTTCGGCGCGCTCACCGTCCTGATGGCGCCGGCCAGCGCGCTCGCCGCCGACATGCCCGAATTCTTGCGCGGCTCCTACACGCCGACCTACACGAATTGGGAAGGCTTCTACTTCGGCGCGCAGGGCGGCAAAAGCTTCGGGTCCGCTGATTTTAGCAACGCGACTCGGCCCATGATCAGTTACATCCTGGCCAATACCGAGCTGCAGGGCGTCGTCTCCGATTTTACCACGCTGGGCAAAGGCTCAACCGGCGCTCCGAGCTATGGCGCATTCATTGGCTACAATTGGCAATGGAGCGACGTCGTATTGGGCGCCGAGTTGAATTACAACCATATGTCGATGACGAGCGGCGGCCAGGATACAGTCGGGCCGATCATTGTTCCCGGCGCCAATCAGTCCGACGGCTCAGCGGTTCAGTATTCGATTGTAGAGTCGGCGGCGTCCGCGGTGACCATCCATGATGTCGTGACGGCGCGCGCGCGCGCCGGTTGGACCTTTGACCGATTCATGCCCTATGGCTTCGGCGGCCTCGCGGTCGGCATTGTCGACGTGTCACGCTTTGCGACTCTCGCCGGTTCGACGAAAACAGTCACCTCGACGGCTACGCCTCCGGTCGTCACCACCGGTCTTTTGCTGCTGCCCCGCGATCCGCAGTCGCTGTCGCAATCCGGTCTGGTCGCCTACGGGTTCGCGGCCGGCTTGGGTATCGAAGCGCAGCTCATGCAGAACATCTTCGCGCGTGCCGAATGGGAGTTCGTCGAGTTCCCCAATATCAACGATATCCGCGTGTCGATGAACTCGGTGCGCGCCGCGATCGGGTTGAAGTTCTGATCGCTGCCGCGGTCGCCAAAATCGCCGCATAGACCAGCGTTACGGACGCCAATACCGCCTTGCTGCAAGAATGAGCGCCGCGGGTCATTGACCGCGCGACCCAACTCGACTATGCCCGCCAGTGGGACACCTCTCCCCAACGAGAGGCGCCTATCTGGAAGGGTAGAGACATGACAGCAGCGAAGCCCGGCGTGCGGCCGGCCGTTCCGCACTTCTCCTCCGGCCCCTGCGCCAAGCGCCCCGGCTGGAATCTCACCGCTCTCACCGACGCAGCTTTGGGACGCTCGCACCGCGCCAAGATCGGCAAGGCGAAGCTCAAACGCGCCATCGACCTCACCCACGAAGTGCTGGACGTGCCGGCCGATTATCGCATCGGCATCGTGCCCGCGTCCGACACCGGCGCCGTGGAGATGGCGCTGTGGTCGCTGCTCGGCGCCCGGCCGGTGACCATGCTCGCCTGGGAGAGCTTCGGCGAAGGCTGGGTCAGCGACGTCACCAAGGAGCTCAAGCTCAAGGACGTTACGGTCCTGAAGGCGCCTTATGGCGATCTGCCCGATCTGTCGAAGATCGATTTTGCCACCGACGTGGTATTCACCTGGAACGGAACTACCTCCGGCGTGCGCGTGCCGAACGGCGACTGGATCGCCGCGAAGCGCGAGGGCCTCACGATTTGCGATGCCACCTCGGCAGCCTTCGCGCAAAAGCTCGATTGGGCGAAACTCGACGTCGCCACCTTCTCCTGGCAGAAGGCGCTCGGCGGCGAGGGCGCGCACGGCATGTTGATTCTCTCACCGCGCGCGGTGGCGCGTCTGGAAAGTCATAAGCCGGCCTGGCCGCTGCCGAAGATCTTCCGCTTGACCAAAGGCGGCAAGCTCAACGAGGGCATCTTCCAGGGCGAGACCATCAACACGCCGTCGATGCTCTGCGTCGAGGATTATCTCGATACGCTCTCCTGGGCGAAGTCGGTCGGCGGGCTCAAAACCACGATCGCGCGCTCGGACGCCAATGCCAAGGCGATCGCCGATTGGGTCGCGGTCACGCCCTGGGTCGCCCATCTCGCCAACAAGACGGAGCAGCGCTCGAACACCTCGGTGTGTCTGAAGGTGGTCGACCCGGCGGTGACGCGGCTGTTGGGCGACGACCAGGCGGCTTTCGCCAAGACGCTTGCCGGCCTCTTGGAGAAGGAAGGCGTCGCCTACGACATCGCCCATTACCGCGACGCGCCGCCGGGCTTACGCATCTGGTGCGGGGCGACGGTGGAGACGGGCGACGTCAAGGCGCTCACGCCCTGGCTCGATTGGGCCTTCGCCGAGGCCAAAGCTGCGCTGCCGAAAGCGGCGTAACGCGCGCTCTTCATCTCCCCGGCAGGCCGGGGGGAACTGATGACCAGCAAACCCATTCAAAAAGCAGCAATCGCCATGCCCAAAGTTCTCATTTCCGACGCGCTGTCGCCCGCCGCCGTGCAAATCTTCAAGGACCGCGGCATCGAGGTCGATTTTCAGCCCGCGCTGGGCAAGGATAAAGACAAGCTCGCCGAACTCGTCGGCAATTACGACGGCCTCGCCATCCGCTCCGCCACCAAGGTCACGGCGAAGATTTTGGAAAAAGCGAAAAACCTCAAGGTGATCGGCCGCGCCGGCATCGGCGTCGACAACGTCGACATCCCCGCGGCGACCGCGCGCGGCATCATCGTGATGAACACGCCGTTCGGCAATTCCATCACCACCGCCGAACATGCGATTTCGCTGATGCTGGCGCTGGCCCGGCAGATTCCGGAAGCCGATACGTCGACGCGCGCCGGCAAGTGGGAAAAGAACAAGTTCATGGGCGTGGAGATCTTCTCCAAGACGCTCGGCATCATCGGCTGCGGCAATATCGGCTCGATCGTCGCCGACCGCGCCATCGGCCTGCGCATGAAGGTGATCGCCTACGACCCGTTCCTGTCGGAGGAGCGCGCGCGCGACCTCGGCGTCGAGAAGGTCGAGCTCGACGAGCTGTTCAAGCGCGCCGATTTCATCACGCTACACACCCCGCTCACCGACAAGACGCGCAATGTTATCGACGCCGCGGCCATCAAGAAAATGAAGAAGGGCGTGCGCATCGTCAATTGCGCGCGCGGCGGCCTGGTCGATGAGGCCGCGCTCGCCGAGGCGCTCAAGGCGGGGCAGGTGGCGGGCGCGGCGTTCGACGTGTTCGTCGAGGAGCCGGCGACGCAAAGCCCGCTGTTCAGCCTGCCCAACGTGGTGTGCACGCCGCATCTCGGCGCCGCGACCTCCGAAGCGCAGGAAAACGTCGCGCTGCAGGTCGCCGAGCAGATGTCCGATTATCTGCTACGCGGCGCGATCTCCAACGCGGTCAATTTCCCCTCGATCACCGCCGAAGAGGCGCCCAAGCTCAAGCCGTTCGTCGCGTTGGCCGAGAAGCTCGGCTCGTTCGCCGGCCAGTTGACCGAGACCGGGCTAAACAAGGTGCAGATTTCCTACGAGGGCGCGGTGGCGCAGATGAACACCAGGGCGCTCACCTCGGCCGCCGTCGCCGGCCTGTTGCGTCCGATGCTGGAGGACGTCAACGTGGTCAACGCGCCGGTGGTCGCCAAGGAGCGCGGCATCATGGTCGAGGAGACCACGCGCGAAATGGCCGGCGACTTCGAGAGCCTAATCACGGTGACGGTGGTGACGGACAAGCAGACGCGCTCGGTGTCCGGCACCGTGTTCGCCGACGGCCGTCCGCGCATCGTCAACATCAAGGGCATCCGCATGGACGCCGAGTTCGGCCCTTCGATGATCTACATCACCAACCTCGACAAGCCCGGCTTCATCGGCCGCTTCTCCTCGACGCTGGGCGAGGCCGGCATCAACATCGCCACTTTCCACGTCGGCCGCGAGGCGCCCGGCGGCAATGCCATCGCGCTGATCGAGATCGATGGCGAGCTGCCCGCCGACGTGCTCGCGAAGGTGCGCGCGCTGCCGCAGGTGCAGCAGGCGAAGCCCCTGCATTTCTAGAAATAACGTTGGACGATCAGTTCCTTGAGACGGCCCGCGCTGTCCACCCCGCGGCCTCCTGTGCCTTGCCTCCGCCGTCTGCTTCCTTTATCCGAAGGTGGACCTGGCCGGCATCGCCCGGCGTCAGTGTCCAGAACGCTGGCGCAGGGAAGCAGTTCGAATGGCGAACGTGGTGGTAGTCGGGTCCCAGTGGGGCGACGAAGGCAAAGGTAAGATCGTCGACTGGCTGTCCGAGCAGGCCGATATCGTCGTGCGGTTCCAGGGCGGGCACAATGCCGGCCACACGCTGGTGATCGACGGCGTCACCTACAAACTGTCGTTGCTGCCCTCCGGCGTGGTGCGCGGGGGCAAGCTGTCCATTATCGGCAACGGCGTGGTGGTCGACCCTAAGGCGCTGATCGATGAGATTGCCCAGCTCAAGAAACAGGGCGTCGCCGTGACCCCGGACAGTCTGCGCATCGCCGAGAACGCGCCATTGATCCTGCCGCTGCACCGCGAACTGGAGGCGGTGCGCGAAGCCGACAATTCGGCGACCCGGATCGGCACCACCAAGCGCGGCATCGGGCCCGCTTACGAGGACAAAGTCGGCCGGCGCGCCATCCGTTTCATGGATCTCGCCGACCTGCCGGCGCTTGGGCCGAAGATCGACCGGCTGCTCGCCCATCACAACGCGCTGCGCCGCGGCCTCGGCCTTGGCGAGCTCGACGGCCAGACAATCTACGAATACCTGGCGGCGATCGCGCCGCAGGTGCTGCCTTACATGGATTCGGTCTGGTCGCTGCTTGACACCAAGCGGCGCGAGGGCAAGCGCATCTTGTTCGAAGGCGCGCAGGGCGCGCTGCTCGACATCGACCACGGCACCTATCCTTATGTCACCTCGTCCAACACGGTGGCGGCACAGGCGGCGACCGGCTGCGGCCTCGGCCCGAACGCGATCGATTACGTGCTCGGCATCTGCAAGGCCTACATCACGCGCGTCGGCGAGGGGCCATTCCCGACCGACCAGATGGATAATGGAATCGGCAAAACGCTGGGCGAGCGCGGCCGCGAATTCGGCACCGTCACGGGGCGCGCGCGCCGCTGCGGCTGGTTCGACGCCGTGCTGGTGCGCCAGACCGTACGCACCTGCGGCATCGACGGGCTCGCACTCACCAAGCTCGACATTCTCGACGGCTTCGACGACGTCAAGGTCTGCGTCGCTTACCGACTCGACGGCCGCGAAATCGACTATCTTCCCGCCGGCGAACGCGCGCAGGCGCGGGTCGAGCCGGTCTATGAGACCATCGCGGGCTGGAAGGAGCCGACGGCGCGCGCGCGCTCGTGGGCGCAATTGCCGGCGCAGGCGATAAAATATGTCCGCCGAATTGAGGAACTGGTAGGCTGCCCGGTCGCGCTGCTCTCGACCAGCCCGGAACGCGAAGACACGATCCTGATGAAGAACCCGTTCGAGCTATGATCGCCGCACAAGGACCAGAAGCAGGGCCGCGTTGACATAAGATGGCTGATTACCAACCCCTGATCGCACGCGCCGTCAACGGGCTCGATAAGAACACCGGCGAAAACCGCCGCGCCTTGTACGAGCGCGCGCGCGCCGCCCTGGTCAATCAGCTGCGCAGCGTCGAGCCGGCGCTTGACGAATCCGACATCACGCGCGAGCGCTTGGCGCTGGAGGACGCGATCCGCAAGGTGGAGGCGGAGGCGGTCAAGCGCACCATTGCCGAGCCGGCTGTGCTGGCGAAGCCTTTGTCCGACCAGGGGCTGCGCGATTTCCGCGAGACCTTGGCCGACGCCGAAGGTCTCGGCGGGGCGGCCGCAGCGGCCAACCGCTCGGCGCACGAGGTCTACGAGGCGGTGCCCGGCGAGCATCCGCCGCGCGGCGAGGCCGCGCCTTATTTCGAGCCGCCCGCGGAGCAGTTGTCGCACGAGGCGGCACATGCGCAGATTTCCCCGGCGCCGGCCGAAACCTTGTCGCCGCCGCGCGAGCAACGCGAAGCGGAAGCCTACGTACGGCCGCCACGCTCCTATGGCCCGGTCATCAAGTGGGTATTGCTGCTCTTGGTGCTGGCGGGCCTTGCCGGCGGCGCCTACTGGCAGCGGCAGCCGATCATGCAGATGGTGGCGAAATTCCGCAGCGCGCCGGCGCCCAAAGCGCCCGAAGCAGCGGCGCCCGCCAGCAAGCCGAAGATCGCCGACCGCATCGGGAAGGCGGGAGGCACATCGGCGCCGGCCAACGCGCCGGCCGCCGCCGTTGCGCAAAAGGTCGTGCTCTACGACGAGGACCCGAACAATCCGCAAGGCAAGCGCTATGTCGGTTCGGCCCTTTGGCGCACCGAGACCGTATCGCCCGGGCCCGGGCTCGCGCCCGAACTCGCGGTGCGCGCCGATGTGGAAATCCCGGAGCGGCACATGCGCATGACCTGGTCGCTCCGCCGCAACACCGACAAGGCGCTACCGGCGAGCCATACCATCGAGATCATGTTCACGCTGCCGGCGGATTTCCCGGAAGGCGGCATCGGCAACATCCCGGGCGTGCTGATGAAGCAGGACGAGCAGGCGCGCGGCGTGCCGCTTGCCGGCCTCGCGGTAAAGGTGACCAACGGCTATTTCCTGATCGGCCTCTCCGCCGTCGACGTCGACGTGCAGCGCAATATCCAGCTCTTGAAGGAGCGCGACTGGTTCGACATTCCGCTGGTCTACACCAGCGGCAAGCGCGCGATTCTCGCGCTGGAGAAGGGCACGCCGGGCGCGCGCGCCTTCGAGGAGGCGTTTCGGGCGTGGGGAGAGTAGTCCGCCGATTTCACTGATGCCCGTGGCTTCGCTTCGGCACGATGTCGGCGAGGAAGTCGAGCACGGCACGAACGCGCGCGGTCTTGATTAAGTCCTGATGCGCGACCAGCCAAAGATCGACCGAACGGACGCGTTCAGGCGGCAGCAAACGCACGAGGCCGGCGTCGCGATCGGCGGCGAGACAAGGCAAGATTGCCGCGCCAAGTCCGGCCTTGCAGGCCGCGTATTGAATGTGGCGTGAGTTGGCGGCAAAGACCACCGACGCGCCGCGCGCATACGTATCAAACCAATCACCGCCGCGGAAATTGCTCTCTTCCGTCCAGGAGATGACGTCGAAGTCGCGGAAGTCGTTCAAACCTGGCTGGAGTTTCTTCTTGGCGGCATATTCCTTCGAAGCATATAGCGCGCAGTTCCAAACGCCCGCCAACCGAATCACGAAATCGCCCTGGGCCGGCCGCACCGTGCGAATCGCGATGTCGGCTTCGCGCCGCGTCAGATTGACCACGTCCCAGCTTGACACCATTTCCAGCACGATGCCGGGATAGACGCGGCGGAAGTCGATCAGCTTGGGAGCGATGACGAAGGCGGCGATGTCTTCCGCAGTCGCGACGCGCACTTTGCCGGTCGCGCGCAGGTCGCGGCCAAATGCTTCGCGCTCGACCGACAGTACCGCTTCCTCAACCTCTTCCGCCTTCAGGCGGATGGCTTCACCGCTTTCGGTCAATGCGTAGCCGGTCTGCGCGCGGTCAAACAGGCGGACGGCGAGGCGCTCTTCCAAAGCGGCGATGCGACGGCCGACCGTGGCCGGGCTGGTTTTGAGCGTGCGTGCGGCCTCGCTCAGACTCCCCGTGCGCGCTACCGCCAGAAAATGCTTGAAATCATCCCATTCCATTGTTTTTCATAATTGAAAAATAAGTTTGCAATAATCAGCCTATGTCTTTCAAATTTCAAGAGCTAAGCTGAAACTGTTGGGAACATTTGCGACCACCCGGGTGGGGCTGAGGGGTAGCACGATGACCAAATTGACCCGTCGCACAGTCATTGCCGGGCTGGGCGCGCTAATGGCGCTGCCGGCCCGTGCTGAAGAAGTCTGGCCGAGTCGGCCGATCACCTTGGTGCACGGCTTCCCACCCGGCGGGCCTGTCGATGTGCTGTCGCGCATCTTGGCTGATGGCCTCACCAAAAAGCTCGGTCAGCCGGTGGTCGTCGAGGCCAAGCCCGGCGCCGCCGGCACGACGGCCGCGGGATTGGTCGCGCGGGCGGCCCCCGACGGTTACACGCTGACGGCCCTCGGTGCGACCTTCACGGCGGCTTCGGCGATGTATCGGACATTGCCGTACAACCCGTCGGAGGATTTCACCTTCATCAGTACCACCGCCGAGTACCCGCTCGTGCTGGTGACGTACCCTGACAGCGACCTCCGCACGGTGGCGGATATCGTCAAACTGGCACGGTCGCGCAGTGAGCCGTTGCTCTACGGTACCGCGGGCAACGGCACGCTGATGCACTTGACGATGGCGCTGTTTGCCAAGAAGGCAAATATCCGCTTGCAACATGTGCCCTACAAAGGCGGTCTGCCAGCGGTGACCGATCTGCTCGGCAAGCGCCTCGATCTCGTCCTCGAACCGCCGACCGTGCCGCTTCCGTTCGTGAAGGACAATAAGCTCCGTGCCATTGCCGTTACCAGCGCGGAGCACTTTTTCGCGCTGCCGGATTGTCCAACGATGATCGAATCCGGCTATGCCGGATTCGTCGTTACTGCCTCTCAGGGCGTCGCCGGGCCGTCCGGGTTGCCCGCCGCGGTCACGGCGAAGGTCAACCGAGCGCTCGCCGCCGTTCTGGCCGATCGTTCGGTCGTCGAGAAGTTGAAGGCCGTCGGCAATATCCCGCGGCCGTCGAGCCCGCAGGAATACAGAGCCCGCGTCGTCGCGGACGTCGCGCGGTGGAATGGCGTGATCGACGGCGCACACATCGCCCGCATCTAGCGCCGGCTTGAGCCGGCAAGCGTGCATCGCTACGCTGGCGGCGGGGTGATTGAGAATGCTCAAGGTCCGGGGCCGGCGAAATTCGTCCAACGTGCAAAAGGTGATGTGGGCGATCGGCGAGCTCGGCCTCGACTATGAGCGCATCGACATCGGCATGGAATTCGGCGGCAATCGCACGCCCGAATACCTCGCGCTCAACCCGAACGGCTTGGTTCCGACGATGCAGGACGGCGATTTCGTTCTTTGGGAATCGAATTCGATCGTGCGCTACCTCGCCAACCGCTACGGCGCCGGCACGATCGAGCCTTCCGATGCGAAACTGCGCGCGCTCGCCAATCAGTGGATGGATTGGCAGCTTTCCGTGTTTTTGCCGGCACACGAGCCACTGTTTTTCGGCATGGTGCGCACGCCGCCGGAGAAGCGCGATTATGCGGCGATCGCACAATCGAAAATGAAAACGATCGCGGCGGCAAAGATTTTCGACGCCGAGTTATCACGCCATGTTTTTATCGCGGGTGACGCCTTTTCTATGGGCGATATCCCGATGGGCATACGTATCTACCGTTTTCGCCAGCTCGTCCCCGAGCGGCCGCCGCTGCCGAACATCGAGCGTTGGTATGCCATGATCGAAAGACGGCCGGCGTTTCACGAGCATGTGGGCAGCGTGCCGCTGACGTAAGGCCACAAACGAAAATGGCCGGGACGAGCCCGGCCATCTGTACCACTGAATTTCAGCGCGCTTAGTGCACCGCGCTGGAGATCGCCGGCGTTGCCTTCGGCTGCTCCATCGCGGCCATGCGGCTCTTCACCGCCTTCTGCACCTTCTCGAAAGCGCGCACCTCGATCTGCCGCACGCGCTCGCGCGAGACGCCGAACTCGGCGGCGAGATCCTCGAGCGTGATCGGGTCGTCGGCGAGCCGGCGCGCCTCGAAGATGCGCCGCTCGCGCTCGTTGAGCACGTCGAGCGCGCCGATCAGCGCCTGATGGCGGTTATCGCTCTCCTCGTGCTCGGCCAGGATGCGCTCCTGACTCGGTGCGTCGTCCATCAGCCAGTCCTGCCATTCGCCGGAATCGCCGTCGTCGCGGATCGGCGCGTTGAGCGAGGCATCGCCGCCGAGCCGGCGGTTCATGTCGACCACGTCCTGTTCGTTGACGCCCAGCCGCTTGGCGATGACCTTGACCTGATCGGGCCGCAGGTCGCCCTCGTCGAGCGCGGAAATCTTGCTCTTCGCCTTGCGCAGGTTGAAGAACAGCTTCTTCTGGTTGGCGGTGGTGCCCATCTTCACCAGCGACCACGAGCGCAGGATGTATTCCTGGATCGCCGCCTTGATCCACCACATGGCATAGGTGGCGAGGCGGAAGCCCTTCTCGGGCTCGAAGCGCTTGACCGCCTGCATCAGACCGACATTGCCCTCGGACACGACTTCCGAGATCGGCAGGCCGTAGCCGCGATAGCCCATGGCGATCTTGGCGACCAGGCGCAGATGGCTGGTGACGAGTTTATGCGCGGCGTCACGATCGCCGTGCTCGCGCCAGCTCCGTGCCAGCATGTATTCTTCCTGCGGTTCCAGCATCGGGAACCGGCGGATTTCTTCGAGATAGTGTGAAAGACCGGATTCGGCCTTGAGTGCCGGCAATGCGGCTGTACGGGCCATAATAGCGCCCTCCTTATTTGCCCCCGGTGAATCGGCGGGCGATTGTCGCCGCCGCTCCCCGAGCCGACGGCACGCATCCGATTTCGCGACCGCGAAAGCTTGATCGCAACTGCAGCATAGCGGAACCCGGCACCGAAAACCAGTCTGCGTCCGTCACGTCACCGTGACCCCGGCGATAACGACCAAGCCATTGTCTAGATTGGTCTATTTGTGACGTTGCCGCGCCTGGTCGCGGCTTTCCGCGGCTAGGGCATCACGTAAACGACGCAAATCGCCCGGCAGTTCCGATTGGAACCGCAGGCTTTTTTCGGGTTGGGGGTGTTCGATGGCCAATAGATAGGCATGCAGGGCCTGTCTGCCAAGACCCTCCAGCGCGGCGCGGGCTTTTGGCCCCAATCGGCTGGCTTTGGTCTTGAAGCCGGTGCCGTAGGTGGCATCACCCAGGATGGGATGGCCGATATAGGCCAGATGCACCCGGATCTGATGGGTACGGCCGGTTTCCAGCCGGCATTCCAGGAGGCTCGCCACCGGCTTGCCGTCCGCTCCGGCGTAGCGCTCCAGCACCTGCCAATGGGTGACGGCCTCGCGGCCGCCCTCGCGCACCGCGCGCTTGTCGCGCGCCTGCGGATGGCGGTCGAGCGGGGCGTCGATGGTGCCCTTGGCACGGCCGGGCGCGCCCCAGATGAAGGCGAGATAGCCGCGTTCGAGCGGGCCTTCGCTCTTGTTGGCGAACTGGGCGCTGAGCGCGCGATGGGCGGCGTCGTTCTTCGCCACCACCATCAGCCCGCTGGTGTCCTTGTCCAGCCGGTGCACGATGCCGGGCCGCTTGACGCCGCCAATGCCGGACAGGCTGTCGCCGCAATGCGCGATCAGCGCGTTGACCAGCGTGCCCTGGGCGTGGCCGGCGGCGGGATGCACCACCAGCCCGGCCGGCTTGTCGATGACGATCAGGTCGTCGTCCTCGTAAACGATATCGAGCGGGATCGGCTCGCCCACGGGCTTGGCCGGCTCCGGCGCCGGTAGCGTCACGGTGATGGTGTCGCCGGATTTGACGTGGGTGGCGGGATCGCGGATCGTGCGCGCCGCGATCATCACTTGCCCGTCGAGGATCAGCGCCTTCAGCCGCGAGCGCGACAGCGCCGGGATGCGGGCGCTGAGCACGCGGTCGAGCCGCAGGCCTTGCTCCTCGGCGGCGACCTGGATTGTCTCGACGGCTTCATCAGGCATGGCTCAACCGATGTCCGACGCGCAGAAGCCCCTCGATCCCGACGCCGCCGCGGCGATCGCCAAAGTGCGCCGGCTGATGATCACCGTTATGGCGGCGACCTTCGTCGCCATCGCAATCGTGCTCATGGTCATCGGCTACCGCCTTTTCCAGGTGAAGGAAAGCGCCCCGTCTTTTGCGGACGTGACCGAGTCGCTGCCCGCCGGCGCGAAAGTGCTGTCGACCGCGGTCGGCGCCGACCACATTGTGGTGACCATCGAGGTCGGCGGCGTGACGGAGATCCGCACGTTCGATCCCGATACGCTGAAGCCGCTCGGGCGCTTGCGCCTGGAGCCGAAGCCTTAAAGCGCCCTGATCTTCTCCAGCACCGGCAGCAGATAGCCGTTGAATTTCTCCGGGTTCTCGCTCATCGGGAAATGGCCGAGGTCCTTCATGATCACCGCTTCGGCGCCGAGGCGGTCGGCGACCGCGAGCGTGCCTTCCGCGGTGCACGAGTAATCGTATTCGCCGGTGAGGAAGAACATCGGGCAGCGCGCGATGTCGATCTCGCCGAGCTTGCCGCGGATGTCGCCGTCGATCATATAGAAATAGAGGTCGCCTTTGAATACGCCGGGCCCGCTCTGCATGTAGTGCCACAGCGTTTCCCAGCGGCCTTCGGCCGGCGCGGTCGGCGCCACCAGGCCGGAGACGACGCCGGCGCAGACCATGCCGCCGTGTACGTCGGGCCGGTTGAGCCAGGACAGATCGTAATAGGGCGCGGTGAAGGCGGCCGACTCCAGGCCGATCAGCGCGCGAAAGCGTTCGGGCACTTCGTGCGCGAGATGCAGCACGATGCGGCCGCCGATCGAGCAGCCCATGGCGACCGGTCTGTCGAGCGCGAGCGCGTCGGCGACTTCCACGATCATGCGCACATAGTCGCGCGAGGTGAGCTGATATTCGGCGTCCTGCCAGCCCGCGGGCGGCGACGACTTGCCGTGCCAGGGCATATCGAAGGCGATGACGCGAAAATTCTTGGTGATGCGTTCGTCGTTCATCAGCCCGCGATATTGCCGCGCGTCGGAGCCGGCGGTGTGCAGGCAGAGCAGGGGAATGCCGTGGCCGGCCTCCTCGACATAAAGCCGGTGCGGCTTGCCGAGCAGCTCGAGATGCAGATAGCGGCCCGAGATCGGTTCAAAGCTCGGCTCGAAGCGCGGGCTCATCGGGCGACTCCCCGGCGCGGCGCGGCGATCACGTCCTTGAAGTAGAGCAGGTTGCTCATGAAGGGATGCAGGTCGCCTTCCACTTGCATCAGTTTCAGCTTCACCAGCGCGAAGATATCGGTGAAGCCGAGCGGCGGCAGCGGCTGCCAGAATTTCTCCCATACCGCGCGCGGCGCGCGCAGCGCGAAGCTGTAGTTGGGCGTGATGAATGGGCCCGGCGTCACTTCGGTGACGCGGCCTTCCTGGATGCGGATCAGCGTGTGGGCCTCGTCGATGGCAATCAGGAATGTCGTGTCGACGAAACGGCCGCGGCGGACGAGGTTGGCGTCGGCGTTCACGACGCCGGCAATGGTATCGAGCATGCGAAAGGCTCCCGGGCTGTCGCCGCAGGGTGGAATTTCGCGCCGCGGACCGCAAGGTGGCGCCGCCTGCTTGCGCCTGTGGGTGATCGAGGGTATCTCGGAGGCCTTGGCCAAGCTCCCTTCGTCTAGCGGCCCAGGACGTCGCCCTCTCACGGCGAAAACAGGGGTTCGAGTCCCCTAGGGAGCGCCAATGAGATCAATAGCTTAGCTGTGTTTTCAGCGACTCGCTCCGAATTCGCGGGCGAAGGAGCGTGATGATGACGAAACTCACGCAAAGCTATGTTCACGGCGCATCAAGCGTGCCGTTGATCGGCGAGACGCTGGGCGTGCATTTCGATCGCGCCGTTGCGCGCTGGCGCGAAGAACTGGCGCTGGTGGTGCGGTATCAGCAGGTCCGCTGGACCTACGGCGAGCTCAAGCAGCGGGTCGATCGTTTTGCCGCCGGATTGCTGGCCCTCGGCCTCAAGCCGGGCGAGCGGGTCGGCATCTGGTCGCCGAACAATGCCGAATGGGTGATCACCCAGTTCGCCACCGCCAAGGCGGGCCTGGTGCTGGTCAATATCAACCCGGCCTATCGTCTGACCGAGGTCGAATACGCCCTCAACAAGGTCGGCTGCAAGGCGCTGATCATCGCCGACCACTTCAAGACCAGCGACTATGTCGGCATGCTGCGCGATCTCGCGCCCGAACTCGACCGCAGCGCGCCCGGCCACCTCGCGGCCGCGCGGTTGCCCTCGCTATCCGCGGTGATCCGCATCGGCGCCGATGAACGGCGCGGCATGTTCCGCTTCGACGACATCATGGCCGCCGACGCCGAGCAGCATAAGAAACGCCTCGGCGAACTGGCGGCGATGCTGCAATTCGACGAGCCGATCAACATCCAGTTCACCAGTGGGACGACCGGGGCGCCGAAGGGCGCGACGCTTACCCATCACAACATCCTTAACAACGGCTACTTCATCGGCGAGGCGCAGCGGCTGAGCCCGCGCGACCGCGTCGCCATCCCGGTGCCGCTTTATCACTGCTTCGGCATGGTGCTGGGCAATCTCGCCTGCGTTACGCATGGCGCGGCGATGGTCTATCCGGGCGAGGGCTTCGAGCCGCTGGCCGTGCTGGAGACGGTCGAGGCTGAGCGCTGCACCGCGCTCTACGGCGTGCCGACGATGTTCATCGCCGAACTGAGCCATCCCGACTTCAAGCGCTTCGACTTAAGCTCGCTGCGCACCGGCATTATGGCCGGCTCGCCTTGTCCGATCGAAGTCATGCGCCGCTGCATCGACGAGATGCATATGAGCGAGGTGACGATCGCTTACGGAATGACCGAGACGAGCCCGGTCAGCTTCCAGACCTCGCATGACGATCCGCTGGAGCGACGCGTCGGCACCGTCGGCCGAATCCATCCGCATGTCGAGGTCAAGATCGTCGATGGCGAGGGCCGTATCGTGCCGCCCGGCACGCCCGGCGAATTGTGCACGCGCGGCTATTCGGTGATGCTCGGCTATTGGGGCGATGCCGAGCGCACGGCCGAGGCGATCGACCGCGCGCGCTGGATGCATACCGGCGATCTGGCCACGCTCGACGAAGACGGCTACTGCAACATCGTCGGCCGGCTCAAGGACATGGTGATCCGCGGCGGCGAGAACGTCTATCCGCGCGAGATCGAGGAGTTCCTCTATCGCCACAAGAAGATCGCCGACGTGCAGGTGATCGGCGTGCCTGACCGCAAATACGGCGAGGAGTTGTGCGCCTGGGTGAAGCTGCGGCCGGGCGAGACGGCGACGGCGGAGGAGATCCAAGAGTTCTGCCGCGGCCAAATCGCCCATTACAAGATCCCGCGCTACATCCGTTTCGTCGATGCCTTCCCAATGACGGTGACCGGCAAGGTGCAGAAATTCATGATGCGCGCCGAAACGATGCGCGAACTCGGGCTCGCCGAGGAAAAGACCGCCTGAAGCGGTTTCGCCGGAATACCGCTCCGGCAATATTGCGGCTTTGCCGGATGCCCCGTAAAAGGTCCCCCTTTTTCGGGACGGTCATGACCCAGAATCAGGTTCCTGCAACGGCGACCTTTATCGGCGCCGCCGGCAACAAACTCATCGCCGATGTGTTCGGGGAGGGCGGCTCGCCCGTGCTGCTGCTGCACGGCGGCGGCCAGACCCGCCACGCCTGGCACAAGACCGCGCAAGCGATCGCGCGCAAAGGCCATACGGCCTATGCCCTCGATCAACGCGGTCATGGCGACTCGGACTGGGTGGCGAACGGCGACTACGAATTTACCGATTATGCCGCCGACGCCAGGGTCGTCGCAGCCGAGCTCACCCGCCGCACCGGTACAAAGCCGATCGTCATCGGCGCTTCGCTCGGCGGTATCGCGGCGCTGCTCGCCGAAGGCGAAGCCGAACGCGACGAGGCTGCCAACGTGTTTTGCGCGCTGGTGCTGGTCGACATCACCCCGCGTGTGGACCTGAGCGGGGTGGCCAAGGTTCTCGGCTTCATGCGCGCCAATGCCAAAGAAGGATTCGCTTCTATCGCCGAAGCCGCGCAGGCGGTCGCCGACTATCTTCCGCAGCGGCCACGGCCGAAGAGCAATGAAGGATTGAGGAAGAATCTGCGCTTGTCGCCCGACGGGCGCTGGCGCTGGCACTGGGACCCGCGCTTCCTCGACGGCCCGCGCGCGGCCGGGGCGGATCGCCGCGCGCTCGAGGCGGCGTTGATCGCGGCCGCGCAACGCATCGAGATTCCAGCGCTGCTCGTGCGCGGCGGCTCCTCCGAACTGGTGAAGGAGGCGCACGCCAAGGAATTTCTCGAGCTGGTGCCGCACGCCGATTATGTCGACGTCAGCGGTGCGCGGCACATGGTCGCCGGGGATCGGAACGACCGCTTCTCGGCCGCGGTCTTATCGTTCATCCAACGGCTGCCGGCGGCGGCTTGATTGGGGGCGCTAGCCGCTTTCTTCGTCGTCGAGTGGGAGCCCCAGGATCAGGTAGCTCCACGACTTGCCGTGCGAGTCGAGATTGAGCGAACGGTTGACGCCGCCCTCGAGCGCGTCCTGCATGACGAAGTTGAGGCCGTTGAGGTGCGGCAGCTCGTAACGCGTGACCTCGCCGCGGATGAGGTGCGGGAAGGCCTGCTTGATGTGCTTCGGCGTGAGCGTCTTCTTGAGCAGCCCGTAGTCGGCGGGATCGTAGGTCCACACATTCACGTTCGAGGTGTTGCCTTTGTCGCCGGCGCGCGCATGCGCGATGTCGCGCACGATACGTGGAGCGTTGCGGTGGGGCGCGCTCATGCGCTCGTCACGTCGAGCGTCGGGCGAATACGTTCGCGCGGGATCAGCACCGACTTGGTCAGCACGCAGGGCACGATCGCGCCGCGAAAGCCGCCGCCGCCGGCCGGTCCGCAGCAGAGCAGCGATTCGACTTCCCACAACATCAGCTCGGCGGCTTCCTTGTCGCGCGAGCGCAGCGTCACGTGCAGGCGCACGTCCTGTGCGTCACTGGCGCGCAAACCGGCGGTCGCGAACAGCGAACTGGCGCCGATCAGATCAACGCGCAGGTCGGCCTTGCCGTTCAAGCGCGTCATGCGCTCGCGCACGATATCCGCCGCCAATTGGCCGCGCTGTTGCGCCGCAGGTCCCGCGTAGCTCACGCCGGCTTCGCCCTGGAAGCCGCCGTCGAAACCGACCGTTACCTTCAGTGTTTCGGGCCGCGCGCTGCCGGAAGCGTTTGAAACCCTGACGCGGTCGGCACCCGTAGCCGCGACCTCGACGCGGCTGAAGTCGGCGGTGACGTCGGGCGTCAAGTAGCGCGCGGGGTCGTGAACCTCGTAGAGCAACTGTTCCTTCACGGTCGCCGGCGTGACGCAGCCGCCGGTCTTGGCGAGCTTGGTGATCACGGCACTGCCGTCCGGCGCAACCTCGGCGATCGGAAAGCCGCATTGCGCCAAGTCCGGCACGTCCTTCATGCCCGGATCGGCGAAATAGCCGCCGGTCACCTGCATGCCGCATTCCATCAGGTGCCCGACCAGCGTGCCGGCGCCGAGCCGCGGCATGTCGCCGGCGTCCCAGCCGAAGCGGTGCGCGATCGGCGCCAGAAACATCGATGGATCGGCGAGCCGCCCACCGATGATGACATCGGCGCCGGCATCGAGCGCCGGGATGATGGCGTCGGCGCCGAGATAGGCGTTCATGCCAACCACCGGCATGTCGACATCGGCGAGCGTGCCCGGCTCGTCCATGAACGGCTGGTCTTTCGGCACCAGCGTCGAAACGTCGTCGCCTTCGATGCAGGCGATCTTCAGGCCCTTGAAGCCGAGTTCGCGCGCAATCGCCAAAGTGCGTTCGGCCGCCGCGCGCGGATTGGCCGCGCCCATGTTGGTGATCATCACGGTGCCGGTCTTGCGGCAGGCCGGCAGCAACGCGCGCATACGGCGTTCGAGCAACGAATTGTAGCCGCGCTTGGGGTCGGCCATGCGGTCGCGGTGGGCGAACGCGACGGTGCGCTCGCCCAGACACTCCAGCACGATGGCATCGAGGCGGCCGCCCTCGACCAGATCGACGGCGGGCTCTAGCCGGTCGGCCGAAAAGCCCGCGCCGGTGCCGATGCGAAACGCCGCGCCGCTCATTTGTCCTGCCGCAGCACGGTCAATCGCCTTTGCCGGCGCTCTCGGGGAAGAATAGATCGCCGATCGAGGCCGGCGCCTGCTTGATCGAGCCGATCTTGGCCATGAATAGCGCGGTGGCGAAGACTTTGTGCGGCTCGAGCGTGAAGGCGTAGTCCTTGTCGCTGATACTGGCGACGACTTCGTCGAGCGGCGTCTTGGTGTCGTGGGCGATCTCCAGATAGAGCTTCGCCGCCGCGCGCTTGTCCTTGTTGATGATGTCGATCGCCTCGCTCAGCGCCTCGAACACCGCCTTATAGGCTTTCGGATTGCCGTCGCGGAACTTGGCGCTCGAGGTCAGCACCAGCGCGGTCGCCGGGCCGCCGAGGATCTCGTAGCTGGTGGTGATCAGGTGCGCGCCCGGCACCTTGATCTCCTGTTCGTAGAACGGCGAGGTCGAGAAGTGCGCGTTGACGCCGGCGGTGTTGTTGATGAAGGCGAGCGTCGCATCCGGGTGCGACAGCGACACCGTCAGCGGATCGAGCTTGGCGTAGTCCTTTTCGCCGAAAGCCTTGGCCGCCGCCATCTGCAGCATGATCGCCTGCGTCGATATCTTGACCGAAGGAACGGCGATTTTGTCCTTGCCGCTGAAATCCTTGATGCTCTTCACGTCGGGATCGCGGGTGACGAGATAGAGCGGGTAGGTCGTCAGCGCCGACATCGCCTTGATCTGGCCATTGGTCTTTGACCACAGCGTAATCAGCGACGGCGCGCCCTGCGCGGCAAAATGCAGCGCGCCGGAGATCAACCCGTCGTTCATGACGCTCGGGCCGGCCACCTTCGCCCATTTCACGGAAATGCCGGGCAGCCCCAGTTTCGCCGCGTGTTCCTCGACGAGCTTGGACTTCTCCATCACCATCAGCGGCAGGAAGCTCACGCCATATTGCTGGGCGATGGTGATTTCGCTCACCTCGGCGCGGACGTTGGTAGCAACTGTCGCTGCTAGCGCGGCGCAAAGCGCGATGATTGTCTGGCGAAAATGCATGGGTTCCCCCTGGGCTGGTACACGATAAAACCAACATTTTCGCCGGTGCGCCATCCCCGCCTGTAACGGATGAAGCCATTCCTGCAGCGCATCATGCGGCCGCGTCGAAGCGTCTAGTCGCGCGCGGCAACGCAATGTAATCCTTCTTCGATGTCCGAATCTCCCGCACCACAGCCGTTCTGTCCCTCGCTCTCCGAATTGTTTCGCGCCTTCGCGCTGGTCTCGATTTCCGGCTTCGGCGGCGCGCTGCCGTGGGCGCGGCGCGCCATCGTCGAGCAGAAGCGCTGGATGACGACGCAGGAATTCAATGAGACCTTCGCGCTCTCGCAATTCCTGCCGGGTCCGAACGTGATCAATTTCTCCGTGGTGTTCGGCTCGCGCTTCGGCGGCGCAGCCGGGGCGGCGGTGGCGCTGGCCGGCCTGCTTGGGCCGCCGCTGGTCATCGTCATGGTGCTGGCGATCCTATACGAGCGCTACGGTGACATTGAGATATTGAGCCGCATTCTTACCGGCATCACCGCCGCCGCCGTCGGTCTCTTGATTGCTGTGGTCGCCAAGATGGCGGCGCCACTGTTTCTCAAGCGGTGGAATTCGGCGCCGGTGTTCGCGCTCCTGGCTTTCGCCGGCGTCGGCTTGATGCATTGGCCGCTGCCTTACGTATTTCTCGGGCTGGCGCCGTTCAGCGTGGCCTTCGGCTGGTTCGAGCGATGAACCAGCACCCGCTCACGTCGCTGTTCGGCTATTTCGCGCTGCTGTCATTGTTCGCGGTCGGCGGTGCCAACGCCGCGATCCCGGAAATGCACCGGGTCGCCGTCGACGTCATGCATTGGATGAACGATCGCCAGTTTGCCGACATGTACGCGATCGCGCAGATGTCGCCGGGACCGAACGTGATCATCGTCGCGCTGATCGGCTATCACGTGGCCGGTTTTGCCGGTGCAGGAGTCGCCATCGCGGCGATGTGCGGTCCGACCTGCACGTTGGCGTTTTTCGTGGCGCGCACCTGGGATCGCTTCAAGAAAGCGCGCTGGCGGATGGCGATCCAGGCCGGAATGGTGCCGCTCTCGCTGGGCCTGATCGCGGCGAGCGCCTCCGTGCTGGCGCGCACCGCCGATCACAATGTCTATGCTGCCCTCATCACCGCCGCGACTGCGGCGGTGGCGTTCTTCACCCGCGTCAATCCGCTGTGGCTCTTCGCCGCCGCCGGCGTATTCGGGCTGAGCGGCTGGCTGTAGCTTAGCCCGCGACGGCGCCTGTCACGGTAACGATGCCGGCGAGCAGGATCAGCAATTGCACGCAAAAGATGGTGACGTTCGCGTCCCATTGTTTGGCGACGATCGGGATCGGCGCCTTGAACGGCTGATAGCCGTTATCGTCATAGGCCGCGCCACCGTACACCGGCATGGCAATCAGCGCCGCGAAGAAGGCGGCGTAGACGATCGCGCCCATGAGTGCGACCAGGTAGAGCCGCTCGACGACAAGCGGCCCGGGCCACCAGATCAGGGCGAAGGCGAGCAGGCCGAAACCGACATAGCTCGAAATCTGCCAAACCACGTGGAAGCGCGCGTGCGGCGTCCATTTCGGATTGGTCGCGTGCGTCTTGTTGAAGTCGGCAAACACCGTGGCGACCGCCCAGCCGGCGGTCATCAACGTGAACAGGATGCGGGTGACGAGGATGTGATCGAAGCTCATGGTCACTCCACCTTGATATTTGCATCGTGAATGATGCGCGCGTACTCGTCGTGTTTTTCTTTGACGAATTCTCGGAATTCTTTTCCGCAGGCGACCGCCGGGTAGAGGCCGAGCGGCAATAATTTTGCCTCAACCGCGGGCGTCTTCATTGCCGCCGTAAACCAGGCGATCAACGACGCGATGCTTTGCGCCGACGTCTTTGCCGGCGCGAGCAAGCCGAGCCAGACCTCCGATTCGTAACCCGGGTAGCCGGATTCGGCGACGGTCGGCACGTCGGGCAGCGGCTTGATGCGTTTGCTCGAAGCGGTCGCCAGCGCCCGCAACTTGCCGGCTTTGATCTGCTCGACCGCTTCGGAGTAGTTGACCAGGCCTGCGGTGACTTGTTGGCCAAGGAGCGCGTTGACGACGGGTGCGCCGCCCGCATAAGGCACGAAAATCATGTCGGCCTTTGTCACGCGTTTGAACTGCTCGACGGCAATATGCTGCGTGGTGGCCGGACCGAGGGCGGCGAGCGTGAGTGTGCCAGGTTTGACGTGCGCCGCGGCGATGAGTTCGCCGATGGTTTTGTAGGGCGATGCGCCGTTCACGACGAAGACCATCGGCGATGTGACCAGATTGCAAACCGGCTCAAAGCTTACGACCGGATCGTAATTCGTCTTCCGCAAAAGCGGATTGATAACGACCGAATTTGCCGCCACCACGACCGTATTGCCGTCGGGCGTGGCCCGCGCCGTCAGGTCGTAAGCAATCGAGGCGCCGGCGCCGGGGTGGTTTTCGACGATCACGGTCTGCTTGTCGGCTTCGCCGATCTGCTGGCCCAGGATACGCGCCAGAACGTCGGCTGCGCCGCCGGGCGGAAACGGAATGATGATCCTGATGGGTCTGCCGGTTTGCGGCCATGCCGGTTCAACAAGCGTCGCGACCCCTGCCAGAACGATGCTGAGCGCTGCCATTTGCAGGCATGCGCGGCGCAGGATTTTCATGTTTTGATGCCCCCAATAGTCGTCCCCGTAACGCGATTTTACACGCCCAGGGACCTGTCGATAAGCCGCTGCCTGGAGGTTGCCGGGCGGGGTAAACTTGCCCATCTTGAGTCGTGGGAGGCAACCCCGGGACGATGCGCCAATACCTTGATCTGATGGAACATATTTTGGCCGATGGTGCGGAAAAACGCGACCGCACCGGCACCGGCACGCTGTCGGTGTTCGGCTATCAGATGCGTTTCGATCTGGCCGACGGATTTCCGCTGCTCACCACCAAGAAGCTGCATCTCAAATCGATCGTCTACGAGCTGCTCTGGTTCCTCGCCGGCGACACCAACATCAAATATTTGAACGAGCACGGCGTGCGTATCTGGGACGAGTGGGCCGACGAGCGCGGCGATCTCGGGCCGGTCTACGGCCACCAGTGGCGCTCATGGCCGGCCAAGGACGGCAAGACCATCGACCAGATTTCGCATGTGATCGAGATGATCCGGCGCAATCCGGATTCACGCCGCCTCATCGTCACGGCCTGGAACCCGGCCGACGTCGACAAGATGGCGCTGCCGCCGTGCCACTGCCTGTTCCAGTTCTATGTCGCCGAAGGCAGGCTGTCGTGCCAGCTTTACCAGCGCTCGGCCGATGTCTTTCTCGGCGTGCCGTTCAACATCGCGTCTTACGCGCTCTTGACCATGATGGTGGCGCAAGTGACCGGGTTTAAGCCAGGCGAGTTCATCCATACCTTCGGCGACGCGCATCTTTATATGAATCATCTGGAGCAGGCGCGGCTACAGCTGTCGCGCGCCCCGCGGGCGCTGCCGACGATGCGGATCAATCCGGCGGTGAAGGATATCTTCGGCTTCCGCTACGAGGATTTCGCGGTCCAAAATTACGATCCGCACCCGCACATCAAGGCCGAGGTGGCGGTGTGACCCTCACGATCCGGAGCGCGCGTCCAGCGGACGCCGCGCTGGTGTTTGCGCTGGTGCGCGAACTCGCGGATTACGAAAAGCTTACGGCCGCAATGGATGCAACCGAAGCGCAGATCGCCGCGGCATTGTTTGCGCCGCAGCCGCGGCTGTTCTGCGACATCGCCGAGTGGGACGGCGCGCCGGCCGGTTTTGCGGTTTGGTTCCTGAATTTCTCCACGTTCCGCGGCCGCTACGGCATTTATCTCGAGGATATCTTCGTGCGGCCCACCTTCCGCCGGCGTGGCATCGGCAAGGCCTTATTGGCGCGGCTGGCGAAGCATTGCGTTGACGAGGGCTACACCCGTTTCGAATGGGCGGTGCTCGATTGGAACGTGCCAGCGATCGAATTCTATCGTTCGCTCGGCGCGGAGGTGCTAGGTGACTGGCGTATTTGCCGCTTGAGCGGCAAGCCCTTGCGGGAGTTCGCGCGGATGGCGCAGTCCTGAGCGTCTCGGGCTACCTCTCCCGGAGGGAACGGCCCGATCGCACGGCGTCCTCCTTCATCGCTTGTTTTGGTTCTACAATAATAAATGGTTGGACAATCATCGCCGGCACGGTCAAACCGACGACAAGAGCAACGCGAACGAACCCCCGCGAGGGGACGCCCTGATGCAAATCGTGCTGGTCGCCGCTATTGGCGAAAACAATGTGATCGGCGGCGACGGCCACTTGCCGTGGCGGCTTAAATCCGACCTCAAGCATTTCCGCCGGCTGACCATGGGCAAGCCGGTGATCATGGGGCGCAAGACGTTCGAGTCGATCGGCAAGCCGCTCGACGGCCGCACCAATATCGTTCTCACCCGAAACCTCGCCATCAAGGTTCCCGGCGGTGTGCTGGCGACCAGTTTGGACGCAGCTCTTGGCGCTGCGCGTGACGACGCCCGGAAACGCGGCGTCGACGAGATCATGGTGATCGGCGGCGGCGACGTCTTTGCCGACACCATGCCGCTTGCGGACCGGCTGGAGATCACCCATGTGCATGCCTCGCCGAAGGGCGACGCCTATTTCCCGCCGATCGACCCGGCGGCATGGCGCGAGGTCATGCGCGAGGAGCATCCGGCGGGGCCCGACGACAGCGCCAGTTTCACGGTCGCGGCTTATTTGAGGCGCTGAGCGGCAAAAACGCGGTAAAAGGCGGCTTTCCGGCGCGTTGTAACCACCCGCTCGGTCCCCTATAACCCCACCCAACACAGCAGCCGGTCGCAGCCGGCGCCGGGAGAACATTCGATGCCATGGAGTAATCAGGGCGGCGGAGGCGGCGGCCCATGGGGCTCGGGCAGCAAAGGCCCCTGGGGCTCGGGACCGCAACCGTCGGGTTCGACGCCGCCGGATCTGGAGGAAATCCTCCGCCGCGGCCAGGACAAATTGCGCCGCGTGCTGCCGGGCGGCAATCTTGGCGGCAAGGGCTTCGCGTTGCTCGCGCTTGCGGCGGTCGCGCTGTGGGGCTTCTCCGGCTTCTTCCGCGTCGAGCCGGACGAGCTCGGCGTGGTGCTGCGCTTCGGCCAAGAAGTGCGCGAGGTGCAACCCGGCCTGAATTATCATCTGCCGTACCCGGTCGAGAGCGTGCTCACGCCCAAGGCGTTGCGCGTCAACAAGATCGACATCGGCATGCGCCAGGTCGAGGACGGGCGCCGCTCGGCGACGCGCGAAGTGCCGGAGGAAAGCCTGATGCTGACCGGCGACGAGAACATCGTCGACGTCAACTTCTCGGTGCTGTGGAAGGTGAAGCCGACCGGCGTCGGCGATTACCTGTTCAACATCCAGAATCCGGAAGGCACCGTTAAGGCGGTGGCCGAAAGCGCCATGCGCGAGGTGGTCGGCCGCTCCGAGATCCAGCCGATCCTCACCGGCGCGCGGCAGACCGTCGAAACCGCGGTGCAGGACCTGATGCAGAAGACGCTCGACCATTACGGCGCCGGCATCCTGGTGCAGCAAGTTCAGTTGCAGAAGGTCGATCCGCCGGCGCAGGTGATCGACGCCTTCCGCGACGTGCAGGCGGCGCGCGCGGACCTCGAGCGTCTGCAGAACGAAGCGCAGACTTACGCCAACCGCGTCGTGCCGGAAGCGCGCGGCAAGGTGGCGCAGATCACGCAGGCCGCGGAGGCCTACAAGTCGCAGACCGTAGCGGAAGCCACCGGCCAGACCTCGCGCTTCTTGAAGATCTACGAGCAGTATAAGAAGGCGCCTGACGTGACCCGCGAGCGCATGTATCTGGAAACGATGGAGCGCGTGCTCGGCGGCTCCAACAAGATCGTCGTCGACACCAGCAAGGGCGCGCAGGGCGTCGTGCCGTACCTTCCGCTCAATGAGCTTGGACTGCCGCGCAGTCCGCAGTCGCCGGGAGGCCAGCGATGAGGCTCAATGTCATTGGCGGCGTCATAGCCGTTCTCGCGTTCGCCGCGCTGATCATCGTCTATAGTGCGCTGTTCACCGTCTATCAGACGCAGCAGGCGCTGGTGGTCCGCCTCGGCCAGCCGGTGCGCGTGGTCGGCGAGCCCGGGCTGCACGTCAAGGTGCCGTTCATCGACAGCGTGATCGACATCGACAAGCGCATCCTCGATCTCGAGGCGCCGGCGCAGGAGGTGATTGCCTCCGACCAGAAGCGGCTGGTGGTGGATGCCTTCGCGCGTTACCGCATCCAGGACCCGCTGCGCTTCTATCAGACCTTGGGCTCGATCCAGGGCGCCAATTTGCAGCTGGCCATTCTGCTCAATTCGGCGCTGCGCCGCGTGCTCGGCGAGGTGACGTTTACTCACGTCGTGCGCGATCAACGCGCCGAGTTGATGGCGCGCATCCGCGAACTGGTCGATCACGAAGCGACCAGCTACGGCATCCAGGTGGTGGACGTGCGCATCCGGCGTGCCGACCTGCCCGAACAGAACAGCCAGGCGGTCTATCAACGCATGCAGACCGAGCGTCAGCGCGAGGCGGCCGAATTCCGCGCCCAAGGCGCCCAGCGCGCGCAGGAGATTCGCTCGCGCGCCGACCGTGAGGTCACCGTGCTGGTGGCCGACGCCACCTCGAAGTCGGAGCAGATCCGCGGCGAAGGCGATGCCACCCGTAACCAGATCTTCGCCGACGCCTTCAACAAGGACCCGGACTTCTTCGCCTTCTACCGCTCGATGCAGGCTTACGAGGCCGGCCTCAAACCGGCCGACACGCGGTTCCTGCTGCAGCCCGACAGTAATTTCTTCCGCTTTTTCAACACCCCGTCCGGCAAGCCGCAGGCCGAAGCGACGCCGGCGCCGGCTGCACCGGCGCGTTAGCGTCTCGCCGCGGGCATGGAAGATTTTCTGGCGGCACTTGGGCTGGTCTTCGTCATCGAAGGCTTGGTCTTTGCCGCGTTCCCGGCGCCGGCCAAGCGGGCGATGGCGAGCGTGATGGAAACCCCGGAAGCTTCTTTGCGGGCGATCGGCATCGGCTCGGCCATCGTCGGCCTGATTTTGGTGTGGCTGGTGCGGGGATAACGGCGGGCAAAACCTGGGGCAAAGCCTGGGCGTGACGGGGTCTTGATAAACCGGTGCCCTTGAATCGCCTTGAAGTCAGGGCCACCTTGCAGCAGACGCTTTTCCTGGAGAAACGACGCCCATGGGCGCACTTTTGACCCGCATGACGGCACCCGTCAGCCGTGCCGGCTTGGCAATTTTGCTCGCCGCCGCAATCGCTTGGCCGGCAATGCCCGCGTTTGCCGCGGTGCGCGGACCGGACGCCATTTCCGACGTGGCCGAAGCCGTCATCGACGCGGTGGTCAATATCTCGACCAAGCAGACCGTGGACATGAGCAACAACGCCATGCCGCAGCTGCCGCCCGGCTCGCCGTTCGAGCAATTCTTCGACGAGTTCTTCAAGAACCGGCAGGGGCAGGGTCAATCGCCGCGGCGGGTAAATTCGCTTGGTTCCGGCTTCATCATCGACCCAACCGGACTGGTGGTGACCAACAACCACGTCATCGCCGATGCCGACGAGATCAACGTCATTCTCAATGACGGCACGACGCTCAAGGCCGAGATCGTCGGGCGCGACACCAAGACGGACCTGGCGCTGCTCAGGGTCAAGCCGGACAAACCGCTCAAGGCGGTGAAGTTCGGCGATTCGGACAAATTACGGCTGGGCGAATGGGTGATCGCGATCGGCAACCCGTTCAGCCTCGGCGGTACGGTCACCGCCGGCATCGTCTCGGCGCGTAACCGCGATATCAACTCCGGGCCCTACGACAACTACATCCAGACCGACGCCGCCATCAACCGCGGCAACTCGGGCGGGCCGCTGTTCAACCTCAACGGCGAGGTGATCGGCGTCAACACCGCAATCATTTCGCCGTCGGGCGGCTCGATCGGCATCGGCTTTGCGGTGCCGTCGAAGACCGTAATGCCGGTGATCGAGCAATTGCGCCAGTTCAAGGAAGTGCGGCGCGGCTGGCTCGGCGTGCGCATCCAGCAGGTGACCGACGACATCGCCGACAGCCTCAGCATCAAGCCGCCGCACGGCGCGCTGATCGCCGGCGTCGACGACAAGGGGCCGGCCAAGCCCGCCGGCATCGAGCCCGGTGACGTGATCGTCAAGTTCGACGGGCAGGACATCAAGGAAATGCGCGACCTGCCGAAGATCGTCGCCGAGACCCCGGTCGGCAAGGACGTCGAGGTGACGATCGTCCGCAAGGGCAAGGAAGAAACGAAGATCGTCAAGCTCGGGCGGTTGGCCGACGAAAAGCAGGCCGCGCTGACCCCGAAGCAGGACACCCCCGAGGAAAAGCCGGTGGTGAAGCAGGCACTCGGCCTCGATCTCGCCAACCTCAACGATGAGCTGCGCAAGAAGCACAACATCAAGGACAAGGTGCGGGGCGTGCTGATCACGGCGGTCGAGCCGAATTCGGCGGCGGCGGAAAAACGCCTGATGCCGGGCATGGTCATCGCCGAGGTGCAGCAGCAGCCGGTCTCGACCGCCGCGGAATTGCAACAGCGCATCGAGAAGCTCAAGAAAGACGGCAAGAAGGCCGTGGTGCTGCTGGTGCTCACCCCCGACGGCGATCCAAGCTTCGTGGCGCTGAGCTTGCAGTGATCTTTCCCTCTCCCCGCAAGCGGGGAGAGGGAGATGTGCCTCAATCCAGCACGTGATTGACCATGCCGTCGGCGAGCTTGGGCTCGAACCATGTTGATTTCGGCGGCATGATGCCGCCAGCGTCGGCGACCGCCATCAGATCGCTCATCTGCGTCGGATAGAGCGCGAAGGCGACCGCCATCTCGCCTGAATTGACGCGCTTCTCCAGCCCGTCCAGGCCGCGAGCGCCGCCGATGAAATCGATGCGCTTGTCGGTGCGCGGATCCTTGATGCCGAGCAGCGGCTCGATCACGTTGCGGGTCAGCACAGTGATCGGCAGCCGGCCGATCGGGTCGCTCGGCACCAGATCGGGATGGACGCTGAGCTTGTACCAGCGGCCGGCGAGATACATCCCATACTCGTGCGCAGAGGCCGGCCGCACCGGCGCGGAAGACGGCGTCACCGTGAAGCTCTTGGCGAGTTCCGCAAGAAATTGCTCGGCTGTGCGGCCGCTCAAATCCTTCACCACGCGATTGTAGTCGAGGATGGTCATCTCGCGTTCGGGGAAGATCACCGACAGGAAATATTGATGCGAGCCGTTGCCCTTGCGCGTGGCGGCGACGCGCGCGGCCGCCGCCGAGCGGTGATGGCCGTCGGCGATGTAGATCGCCGGCAGCGCGTCGAAGGCGCGGGAAAGTTTGCCAATGGTGGCCTCGTCGGCAACCACCCAAAGCTGGTGGCGCACGCCGTCGTCGGCGGTGACGTCCACGTCCGGCTTGCCGGCAGAGGCCTGCGCCAGGAGGGCGTCGATTTCCGGCGCGTTCGGATAGCCGATCATCACCGGTCCGGTCTGCGCGTTGACCGCCTCGATCTGGCGCACGCGGTCGTCTTCCTTCAACGGCGTGGTCAGCTCGTGCTTGCGGATACGGTTCGTGGCGTAGTCGGCGAGCGAAGCGGCTGCAGCCAAGCCCGTCTGCGTGCGGCCGCGCCAGGTGAGGCGGTAGACGTAATAGCAAGGCTTGCCGTCGCGGATCATGACGCCGCCGTCGATCATGCGCTTGAGGTTGTCGGCGGCCTTGGCATAGACCGCCTTGTCGTAAGGGTCGGTTGACGGATCGAGATCGATCTCCGGCTTGGAGATGTGCAGGAAGCTCCACGGCTTGCCGCCGGCGCGCGTGCGCGCCTCCGCGCTGGAGAGCACGTCATAGGGGGGCGCCAGCACCTCGGCGGCGCGGCCGGATGCGGGACGAAGCGCGCGGAACGGTATAATGAGCGGCACGGCGATCTCCGAAGTCTTGATGATGGCGGTGCTTATTGCAGGCCGGACGGCGAGCGGCAAGCTCGCCGCGAGTTCCGGCCGATTTCCCGATTGATTTCGGCCGGCAATTCCTGCACGTCACACAGCATGAGCGACGAAGCTGAAATTCTCGCTGCGAATACCGCCTATTACGACGCCTTCACCAGCGGCGATTTCGCGGCGATGAGCCGTATCTGGGCCGACGACCATGTGTCGTGCATTCATCCCGGCTGGCCGGTCATCATTGGGCGGCGGGAGATCCTTGAATCCTATCGCGAAATCTTACGCAATCCGAACCAGGACCGGATTGTTCCGCGCAATGAAACGGTGCTCGCGTCTGCCGAGAACGCGCGTGTGATCTGCGTCGAGTTCGTCGGCGGCGCAGCCTTGGCGGCGACCAATTTGTTCAAGCGCATTGGCGGCGTCTGGCGGATGACGCATCACCAGGCGAGCCCGATCGCGGCGCTGGTCGAGGAAGCGATTTCGCAGCCGCCGTCGCGGCGGTTGAACTAGTGGAACTCGGGCGACTTCAAGCCCATGCGCAAGCCCACCGTCATTCTGATCGCCGGGCCGACCGCCAGCGGCAAGTCGGCGCTGGCGCTCGCGGTCGCCGAAAAGCTCGGCGGCATCGTCGTCAACGCCGATTCGATGCAGGTCTATCGCGATTTGCGCATCGTCACCGCTCGGCCGTCGCCGGACGAGGAAGCGCGCGTGCCGCACCGGCTTTATGGGCATGTCGATGCCGCGGAGAATTATTCGGTCGGGCGCTGGTGCCGCGATGCCGGCGACGTGTTGGCGGAAGCAATACGTCGGGATCGCCCGGCGGTCTTGGTCGGCGGTACCGGCCTCTATTTCAAGGCGCTGACTTCGGGGCTGGCCGCGGTGCCGCCGATCCCCGCCGATATTCGCAGCAGCGTACGCAGCCGGTTGCAGACTGAGGGCGCCGCGACGTTGCATGCGGAGCTCGCGCGGCTCGATCCGCGGACCGCGCAGCGGCTGATGCCGAACGACCGCTCGCGCATTTCCCGCGCGCTGGAAGTGGTATTGGCGACCGGCCGTTCGCTCACCGACTGGCATCGCGAGGGTCTGCCGCCGCTGGTCGATGCCGACAGCGCGATAAAAGTCTTCGTCACTTGTGAGCGCGCCGAGCTGGTGCGGCGGATCGAGGCGCGTTTTGCAGCGATGCTTAAAGCCGGCGCGCTCGAGGAGGTGAGGGCGCTGGCAGCGCGCAATCTCGATCCATCGCTGCCGGCGATGAAGGCACACGGTGTGCCCTGGCTGATCCGGCATCTCAACGGTGAAATCTCGCTGGAGACGGCGGCGGCCGGCGCGATCATGGACACGCGTCGCTATGCCAAGCGCCAACTCACCTGGTTTCGCAATCAGATGCCGGGCTGGTCGGCAATGACGGCGCCAGAGGCGGAAGCCGCGATCATAAAGCAGAGCGAGAAACTAAAATGATAAAGTAGATCGAGAAACTGGCATAACGAGAATCGGCCCCGAATTTAATCCACGATTAGTAAGTTTTACGCATCCTGTGCGCGTCGCAGATTGAATTTTTCTTTTGGCGACGCGGAAAATTCCACGCAACGATCAAGGATGTGTCAGACATGAAAACTCGGACAATAACCGCGGCTACCTTCGCGCTCCTCGCCGGTACCGCGTTCGCGTTCGCCAGCGGACCCGCGACCAAGGACGCGGCGGTGGCGATGGTGAAGAAGACCGTTGCCGCGATCAAAGCCGAAGGCACGGAAAAAGCTTACGCGGCGATCAACACGCCAGGCAGCGCGTATCAGGACGGCGAAGTTTACGTTGTCGTGCTAGGCGCCGACGGCACGACGCTCGCCCATCCGGTCAATCCGAAGCTGATCGGTAAGAACATGATGGACGTACAGGACGTCGACGGCAAATTCTTCACCAAGGATATGGTCACGCGCAGCAAGACGGAAGCCTCGTTCTGGTACGACTTCAAGTTCGTCAATCCCGTGACCAAGAAGATCCAGGTCAAGGACATGTACTGCGAAGCCGTCCCGCCGACGACCGTCTGCGCCGGCGTCTATCGGCCGTAACTCATTGTCTTGCCTTTGTCAGCCGCCCGGTGATGCCGCATGACAGCCGGGCGGCGATCGTTTTGGCGCTGGGAACTCGCTGTCCGCGCGATAAAATCCATATCGCGGCGCAAAATGAGCTTGACCGGCACCGAGACCGGGATTATAAGCCGCGCAATGAAAGTTCGGATGGCCTCAATGCCGCGCAATATTGTTACCGTAGTCGAGGTTCGGACGCAGCCGGGATCCCCCTGACCGGGGCTTTCCAGGGAAGCGTCCGGACATGGCCCTTTACGGGCCTTTTTTATTGGGCCCAACGATCAGCGACGAGTGAAGACGACAGGCAAGGACAACGACCATGACACGCGAAATGACCGGCGCCGAAATGGTGATCGAGGCGCTCGCCGACCAGGGCGTGAAACACATTTTCGGCTATCCGGGCGGCGCGGTTCTACCGATCTACGACGCCCTCTTCGCGCAGGACAAAGTGCAGCACATCCTGGTCCGGCATGAGCAGGGCGCGGTGCACGCGGCGGAGGGCTATGCGCGCTCGACCGGCAAGGTCGGTTGCCTGCTGGTCACGTCAGGACCCGGCGCCACCAACGCGGTGACGGGGCTCGCCGACGCGCTCTGCGACTCGATCCCCATCGTTTGCTTCACCGGCCAGGTGCCGACCCATCTGATCGGCAACGATGCCTTCCAGGAAGCCGACACCGTCGGCATCACGCGCCCATGCACCAAATACAATTACCTGGTCAAGCGCATCGAGGATCTGCCGCGCGTCCTGCACGAGGCGTTTCACATCGCCTCGAGCGGCCGGCCCGGCCCGGTCGTGGTTGACCTGCCGAAGGACGTGCAATTCGCCAAGGGCGTCTATTCCAAGCCGAAGGATTTTCCGCACACCGGCTACAAGCCCAAGCTCAAGGGCGACATCGACAAGATCAAGCAGGCGATCGACCTGATGGCGCATGCCAAGCGCCCAGTGTTCTACACCGGCGGCGGTGTGGTCAATTCCGGCAAGGCGGCCTGCGATCTCCTGCGCGAACTGGTCAAGCTCACCGGCTACCCGATCACCTCGACGCTGATGGGCCTCGGCGCCTTTCCGGCCGCCGATCCGCAGTGGATCGGCATGCTCGGCATGCACGGCACGCTGGAAGCCAACATGGCGATGCACGATTGCGACGTGATGATCTGCATCGGTGCGCGCTTCGACGACCGCATCACCGGCCGCCTCGACGCCTTCTCCCCCGGCTCGAAGAAAATCCACGTCGACATCGACCCGTCCTCGATCAATAAGAACGTCAAGGCGGATGTGGCGGTCATCGGCGACTGCGCGCATGTGCTGGAGGACATGGTGCGGCTATGGCGCACCAGCGCCATCCACCCCGACAAGAAGGCGCTGTCGATGTGGTGGACACAGATCGACAAGTGGCGCGGGCGCAAATCGCTCGCCTACCGGGCGTCGAACGAGGTGATCAAGCCGCAATACGCGATCCAGCGGCTCTACGAGGCGACCAAGGACAAGGACGTCTACATCACCACCGAGGTCGGCCAGCACCAGATGTGGGCGGCGCAATTCTACGGCTTCCAGGAGCCGAACCGCTGGATGACCTCTGGCGGCCTCGGCACCATGGGCTACGGCCTGCCGGCCTCGGTCGGCGTGCAGCTCGCGCATCCGAAGTCGCTGGTGATCGACATCGCCGGCGAGGCCTCGGTGCTGATGACCATGCAGGAGCTGTCGACTGCGGTGCAGTATCGGCTGCCGGTCAAGATCTTCATCCTGAACAACCAGTACATGGGCATGGTGCGGCAGTGGCAGGAACTGCTGCACGGCGGGCGCTACTCGCAGAGTTATTCGGAGGCGCTGCCCGATTTCGTCAAGCTGGCCGAGGCCTATCACGCGGTCGGCATCCGCTGCGAGAAGCCGGGCGATCTCGACCACGCCATCAAGGAGATGATCGAGGTCGACCGGCCGGTGCTGTTCGACTGCGTGGTCGATCCGAAGGAGAACTGCTTCCCGATGATCCCGTCCGGCCGCGCGCACAATGAGATGATCCTCGGCGATGCCGCGCAAAGCCTGGATGAAGCGATCACTGAGGAAGGCAAGGTGATGGTGTAACGATGAAACTCGCCATCATTGGTGCCGGCAATGTCGGTGGTGCGCTGGGCACGGCCTGGGCGCAGAAGGGCCATGACGTGTTTTTCGGCGTGCGCGACCCGAAGGCGGACAAGACGCAGGCCTTGCTGAAGAAAATCGGCGGCAAGGCGCGCGCCGGCACGGCGGCGGAGGCGGCGGCTTCCGCCGATGTCATCGTGCTGTCGACGCCATGGCCGGCGACGGAAGCGGCCATCCGCTCGATGGGCGATATCAAGGGCAAGGTCATCCTCGACACCACCAATCCGCTCACGCGCGGTCCGGACGGCATCGCTTTGGAAATCGGTCACAGCATATCCGCCGGGGAGAAAGTGCAGGGCTGGGCGGTGGGCGCCTCGGTGTTCAAGACGCTCAACAGCACCGGCTTCGGCAATATGGCCAATCCGGTATTCAATGGCGTGAAGGCGGTGATGTTCGTCGCCGGCGACGACGTCGCCAAAAAACCGAAGGCGGTCAATCTCGTCGGCGATCTCGGTTTCGAAGTGATCGACGCCGGGCCGTTGCGCAACGCGCGCCTCTTGGAGGCGCACGCCATGTTGTGGATCGACCTCGCGCTGGCGCGCGGCCAGGGCCGCGACTTCGCTTTTGCAATTCTGCGACGTTAGCGCGTGATCCCGAAAAGTGGGAACCGGTTTTCGGAATAGATCACGCGCAAGTGTAAAGGAACTGAGATCATGAACGCTCCCTCGACAAGCCATTATCCCGCGGCGCCGACGGCGCAGAAAGCTGAGACCCACACGCTGTCGGTGCTGGTCGACAACGAGCCGGGCGTGCTCGCGCGGGTCATCGGCCTGTTCTCCGGGCGCGGCTACAATATCGAGTCGCTCACCGTGTCGGAGACCGAGCATCAGGCGCACCTGTCGTTGATCACGTTGGTTACCACCGGCACGCCGATGGTGATCGAGCAGATCAAGAACCAGCTCGACCGGCTGGTGCCGGTGCACCGCGTCGTCGACATGACCTTGCTCGGCCGCTCGATCGAGCGCGAACTGGCGATGGTCAAGGTGAAGGGCAAGGGCGAGCACCGGGTCGAGGCGCTGCGCTTGGCGGACGCCTTTCGCGCCCGCGTCATCGACGCCACCACCGAAAGCTTCGTGTTCGAGATCACCGGCAACAGCGACAAGATCGAGCAGTTCGTCGCCCTGATGCTGCCGCTCGGGCTGGTCGAGGTCGCACGCACCGGCATCGCCGCCATCGCGCGCGGCCCGGACGGCATGGACGCGCGATAGAGCGCGATCCGTCATCCTTCGAGGACCGGCTGCGCCGGCCGCTTCAGAATGACGGGGCTAGGCCTTGATTTTCTCCGCCCAATGCCGTCTTTGCGTCTCAAATTAGCTGGAAGGGGTTACCGACAATGCGTGTTTATTATGATCGCGATGCCGACCTGAACCTGATCAAGGGCAAGAAGGTCGCCATCATCGGCTATGGCAGCCAGGGCCACGCCCATGCGCTCAACTTGCGCGACTCCGGCGTGAAGGAGGTCGCGGTGGGCCTGCGCAAGACCTCCGGCGGCGTGAAGAAAGCCGAGGCCGAGAAGTTCAAGGTCATGGATGTGGCGGAAGCCGCCAAATGGGCCGACGTGATGATGATGCTCACGCCCGACGAATTGCAGGGCGACATTTATCGCGACCACCTCGCCGCCAACATGAAGCAGGGCGCGGCGCTGATGTTTGCGCACGGGCTCAACGTGCATTTCAATCTGATCGAGCCGCGCGCCGACCTCGACGTGCTGATGATCGCGCCCAAGGGCCCTGGCCACACGGTGCGTTCGGAGTATCAGCGCGGCGCCGGCGTGCCCTGCCTGATGGCGATCCACAAAGACGTCTCGGGCAACGCGCATGACCTCGGCCTGTCCTATGGCTCGGCGATCGGCGGCGGTCGCGCCGGCATCATCGAAACCACGTTCAAGGAAGAGTGCGAGACCGATCTGTTCGGCGAGCAGACGGTGCTGTGCGGCGGCGTGGTCGAGCTGATGAAAGCGGGCTTCGATACGTTGTGCGAGGCCGGCTACGCGCCGGAGATGGCCTATTTCGAGTGCATCCACGAGATGAAGCTGATCGTCGACCTCATCTACGAGGGCGGCATCGCCAACATGAATTATTCGGTGTCGAACACCGCGGAATACGGCGAGTATGTCTCCGGTCCGCGCGTGATTACGCAGGAGACGCGCGCCGAGATGAAACGCATCCTGGCCGACATCCAGTCCGGCCGCTTCACGCGCGACTGGATGCTGGAGAACAAGGTCAACCAGACGTCGTTCAAGGCGACGCGCGCCAAGCTCGCCGAGCATCCGGCCGAGCAGATCGGCGCCAAGCTGCGCGAGATGATGCCGTGGATCAAGCAGCGAGCGCTGGTCGACAAGAGCAAGAACTAACCTTGCGCACGCGCAGCGCTATCCTCGCAGCGGCCGCCCTCGTCGGGGCGCCCGTTTCTGCATTTGCCGGCGCTCAAGGCGAGCCAGACCAGGATTGCGGGGCCAGCACGCCGGAAATGGTCGAATGTCTCAACGTCAAGACGGCGGAGTGGGACAAGCGTCTCAACGCCGCCTATGCCAAGGCGCTGAAAGAGGTGGAAACGAAGCAGCGGGAGTCGTTGCGCGCGGCGCAGCGGTTATGGGTGCAATATCGCGACGCCAATTGCCTCTATTACAGCCTTGGCGAGGGTAGCATCGCGCGGGTCGAGGCGGCCGGCCGCATGCTGCGCATGACCAAAGCTCGCGCGCTGGAGCTCGAGGGTAAGGAAGACCGCGATTAGCGGTTACTTCTTGTCGATTTTCTGCTCGAGCCAGCGCGCGACCTCGGCCGGCGACGTATTGCCGTTGCTGGCACGCAGGTTGGCTTCTCGCATGTTTGCGACGTCGATGGCGCCGATGAGCGGCTGCAGCGCCGCGATGACGGCTTGGTCGTTCGCATATTTCGGACCGAGCAGCAGGATGGCGTCGTAAGGCGGGATGGCGTGTTTGGGATCGTCGAGCACGGCAAGATGGTATTGCGCGATGCGGCCGTCGCTGGTGTAGGCCGAGACGACGTCGACGTCGCCCGCGGCCGTTGCCCGATACACGAAATCCGATTGCATGGTGCGCTGCTCGCGGAAATGCAAGCCGTAGGCGTCCTGAATTGCTTTCCATTCCGGGCGTTCGAAAAATTCGTAATCGCCGGCAATCGAGAGTTCGCCCGCATGCGCGGCGAGATCGGCGATCGAGCGGATGCCGAGCCTGTCGGCGCGGGCACGTGGCATCGCCAGCGCATAGGCGTTCTCGAAACCGAGCGGGCCGAGCAGGCGGATGCCCAGCGTTGTCATGAGCCAGCGCGACACCTCTGACAGCACCTCGGCGCGCGGCTTGACGTCGCTGCGGTGCATCTCGTTGGCCCAGATCGTGCCGGAGTAATCCACGTAAGCGGCGATGTCGCCGGAAGCGAGAGCATTGAAGATGACGCCCGAGCCGAGCCCGTCACGGTGCCGTGCCAACAAACCTTGCGCCTCGAGCCGCTGCTCGATCAGCGCGGCCAGCACATATTGTTCGGTGAACGGCTTGGCGCCGATCATATAAGTCGCTTGCGCGCGGCTATAGCTGGGCAGCAGCGCCGCCAGCA
>Ga0335078_10000682_pt1 | contig 52297 bp, 23 predicted proteins | sample Lox_Sample_32_FD_206711 | JGI IMG/M metagenome (GOLD analysis project Ga0335078, IMG submission 206711) | Soil microbial communities from Loxahatchee National Wildlife Refuge, Florida, United States - Lox_Sample_3.2 | ecosystem: Environmental > Terrestrial > Soil > Wetlands | place: USA... | reverse complement strand
GTGTCCCATGCAGTCATACCCGTAGTATGTTGCGTTCCCTGCCTCGTCTGTTTCCTGTATTTTCCTGCCGAGATTGTCAAGTACATCTACCTTTGCCGTATTATTGGGATACCTTGTCTGCCATGGCCTGTTTAATTGGTCGTAATCCGTGTATGTGGTATGACCGAGATTATCGGTTGCGGATATCTGATTCCCGTTGTTGTCATAGCCGTAACCCGTGGTTATACTTCCCCTTGTCGCGCTTGTTTTTCGTCCTGCCGCGTCGTAAGCATACGTAGTCACCACGCCCTGCTCATCTGTTTCTGTGGATACCCTGCCGTCACTGTCATATACCATGTTTGTATAAAGCCCGTCAGGGTATGTGGTTTTTATCAGATGGTTGTCGTTGTCATAAGCGTATGCCGTTGTCCTGACTGTGCCGTCAGTGTATGTCTGGGCAAAGCTTGTCTTGTTGCCGTTATTGTCATATCCCGTAGTTTCATAATGACCGTCAGGATAAGTGACCTGGCTCACCCTTCCCATATTGTCGTAAACAGTCAGGGTCTGCCTGTTTTTCTGGTCTACTCGCAAGGTCGGGTGCCCGAGGGAGTCGTATACTGTCTGTGTTGTTGTATTGTCGGGATATGTCGTCTTTACCAGCCTGCCGTTATTGTCATAAGTATAATATGTCGTTATTGTGCCGCCGGCATTATTCGGCGCGGGTTTTGTCTCTGTCAGCCTGTTCCCGTTCCCGTCATAGGTATAGCTTGTCGTCACATTGCACTGTGTCTGGGATAGCTGGTTGCCTGATGAATCATAAGTATATGTTGTGATATTGTTCATCACGTCTGTCTGCGACAGCACATTGCCGTTTGGATCATAAGAGTATGTTGTGGCATGGTTAAGCGCGTCTGTTGTAGATAATAGGTTCCCTTTTGTATCATAAGAGTTTGTGGTTGCATAGCCGTTGGGGTCAGTTGTCGTCAGCACATGACCGTTTGCGTCGTACGTGTATGATGTCGTGTGGTTCAACGGGTCTGTCTGCGATGTCATCAGGTGGTCGCTGCCGCCTGTGTTGTTGTTATTGTATACATACGTGAACATTTCCCCTCCGGGCTGCGTCTCGCTAACCTTGTTGTTGTACGCGTCGTAAGTGTATAATGTCGTGTATCCTAGCGGGTCCTTTTCAGTCAGCACATTGCCCCAGCTGTCGTAAGTATATGTTGTTTGCTGGTTGTTCCTGTCTGTGACACTATAGCTCTGTGTAACCGGGTTGGCATCCGGGTATTTTATCGCGTTGCCGAAGGCATCAGTGCTGCTCTCCAATCTGCCGTCGTCATAGTATGTGTTTGTTATGGGTTTGCTCGCGTTGTTCCTCGGGTCGCTTATGTTAAGCAGTCCGTGCGTGCTGTTATATGAATACGTAACCTGTCCCTTGGTGCTGTCCGCTGTCTCATCCCTGTCCTTGAAAACCGTAAGGTCGCCTGCGCTGTTGTATGTGTATGTCAGGTACTTGCCGTCAGGGTCTGTTATCTTTATTATCCTTCCCTGCCCGTCGCGGGTAAAGGTGATGCTCTTCCCTGTAGAGCTTATTATGCCCGTGCTGCTCATGGTGAGCTTATTGCCGTTCATGTCCGTCATGCTCTGCAAGCCCGTTGTGTCGCTTATTACATACTGCGTGCCGTTTTGCAGCGTGAGCTGGTACAAATGTGCGTCCCAGACATTGAGGCCGTCAAGGTTCATAACCTCTGCCTCTCCGGGCGCGCTGCCTGACGTGTTGAACTGCGTGCCGTTATCCACAGGCGACAGGCTGTCTCCCGTGTCTATCAGCTCATTGAAGCTGAAATTGCCCGACGACTCGGGTATCACGTTCTGCGACGGGTTGACAACAGCCTCGAACCTGTACACCTTGCCGTTCGGGAAGGTTACCGATATTATGTGCGACTGCTCGGGGTTCAGGTCCCACAATCCCACGCTGAACAAAAGCGGGTGCGGCACAAACTGCCAGCCGTCGCCCATCCTGCACGACTGCTGCAGGCTTATGTTCTTTACGTCAAGCGTCCAGCCTATGCCGAAGTCCCCCTGGCTCTTGTTCCTGCTGTCATATGTCCTTATCACGTCCATGTTTATGCCTGCCACAGGCACCGACAGGTCCGTGAACGACATGGTGAAATTGCCTATTTTCATGTTCCCGTCCACTGTGATGCCGTTTTGCTGGGGCACGGTGTAAGTGTACGTGCCGTCTGTCTCGTATACCGTGCACATGAACTGGTACTGCCCGTTCAGCATCAGGGTCGGGTCTATTTCCCCGAGCACCCCGTTTGACACCTGCGTCGTGCTGCTGTTTATTATCGTCCACGAATTTGAGCCCGGCGCGGCTATGGCAAGCTCATAGTGGTCGAAAGCTCCGCCGTACGCGCTGCCCACTACCAGCATGGGCTGGGTCACGTCCGCTCCGTCCACGTTTATCAATCCTGTGCCGTCGGGCTTTGTCAGGCTGTCCACTTCCACGAATACCGTTGGCGAGGCAGTGACCGTGCTTGTTATTGTCGGCGAAACTGTCGGGCTCGGCGGCGTTCCTGTAATGCTGGCTGTCACTGTCGGGCTTATGGTCGCTGTCATGGACTCAAACTCGGTCGGCGTCGTTGTCGACGTAATTGTGCTTGTTGCGCTCGGCATTGCCTGCAGGCCCTGCACCTCTATGGCCGCTATCATGGCGTTGTATCCCAGGGTATCGGTCGCGGCGAGCCTTATGTCGAGCGGCCCTGCCGTCACTGTCAGTCCATAGAAAGCCGCGGTATACGGTCTCTCGAATTCTGCCTGGTAATATATATCAAGGTTGCTTACGGCCTTGCCGCCGTTTATGAATACGTCGAATGTCCTCTGCCCTGGGTCGGTAGCCTCGAATTCCGCCCAGCTGAGTGTTACGTTATAATAGCCCGGAGGGACGTCGAACTTGTAGTCAAGTTCGCCGCCGTCTGTATAATTCATGTACAGCGCGCCGTCCTGCGTATCATGCACTATGCCTGACGTGCCGAGCACATCAATCGCTGTGCAGCTTAAGGCATATCCGTAACCCGCGCCTCCTGCGGAAAGCGGCGTATACGGCGTATCCGCAACCCATGTGAACCCGGTTGCCGCACTCACGTAATTATTCAGGGAGCCGCAGTCGAGCCTTATGTGGTAGTCTCCCGGAATCTCGGTCGCTGTGGGCTGCGGCGTAACCATTTCCTGCAGCCCCAGCACCTCTATGCCCGCTATCGTGGCGTAATCCGAAGATGAATTGAACTGTATGTCTATGGTCCCCTGTCCCGTGCCTGTAGTGTCGTCCACGTGCGCGTCAAACGCCGGCTCAAACGCGTTGAACAGGCCCTGCGTTGCCACAAGGTCCAGGTTCTGCTCGACTGTCGTGCCGTTTATGCTTATCGAAAACACCCGCTCTCCCGGGTTTTCGAAATAATACTCGGCCATGAAGAGCCTTACCTGGTAGTCGCCGGGCGGCACGTCAAACCTGTACTCAAGGTTCGTGTCTTCCCTTACCATATTATATGTCTGGTTTGCCGCTGTCCCTGCAATGACAGCCGGCGAGGTTGTGTACTCATTGCCGAAATCAGTATACCCGTATCCTCCGGGCGTATATGCCTGGTCGGACGACCATACCCTGCCTATGGAATCAGTGTAGCCGTAGTCGGCGCAGTTTACGCGCAGGGCGTACGCGCCGGGTATCGGCGTAAGAAGCACAACCATGGTCTGTGTTATGGTCGGTGTTGCTGTACAGGTGGCTGAAACCGTAGGCGTTATGGTTATGCTTGGGGTGGCTGTAGGCGTGATAAAAACTGAATTGGTTGGAGAAGGAGTTATCGTCTCAAATTCCGTCTGGGTAGGTGTTATTGTAAATGTGTCTGCAGGCGCGGCAAAAGTCACGGTCATGGTAAGTGTCGGCGTGACTGTGTATGTGGCTGTCGCGGTCATGGTGGGAATGCCGGGCTTTACTGCCGCGGCAAAATCCGTGGTCAGGTTCATGGGCCAGAATACCCGGCCCAGCGACACGTGGAATACCTGGGTCTCCCCGGCGCCTATGTGCCTGTTTGTTGCCTGGTCGCTCTGCATGAGCCCGCCGTCAAGGTATGACGCCGCGGAAAGGTTGTAATACCCGTCTGATGTGCCCGTAACAATAACCGTGTAAATGCCGTCGGTTGTGGCTTTTATGATCACGTCGGAGCAGTCAGGCGCGGAAGAGTCGGGAATTCCATTCACAGTTGCGCCTCCGGAACAGCCCGTTGACTGTCCGTCCTGGCTTGTCACATATATTTGCACGGGCCCGTTTCCGCTGCTGATTTTCAAGGACCCGTAGGTCACCATGTCGGACAGCTCCGTGTCTATGCCTAATACTGAGAACACGGTGTCGAGCGTTTGCGGCTCTTCGTTGTCGCAGTGGTAGTAGCATCCGGCGGGATAGGGATCGCAGGCCCAGTCGCATTCCGTATAATGCCAGTGCCTGGCGCATGTATACCCGCCCGGCAGGTTTGAATCCGAAACAGCTATGCTTTCAAGGTAGTTTTTAAAATTCAGGTACCAGTCGGGCATAGTGGCGGAAAACGCGTTTCGCGGTATCAGGTTCAGGTGAAACGCCTTCATCGCGCCCACTGTATAGTAATAATACCACAACGACCTGTATTGTATGTCGCCGGGCGTATGGTCCGGCGGGTTGAGCGCGTTTGCCTGGTGCCACAGGAAGTTGTCCCAGGCCAGGGCCGGGCTCTCCTGCTGGTTGTTGTATACGAGCGGTTCGTCTATGCAGTACGCGCCGAGCAAAGCCGAGGCCGAAGCGGAACCGTACGCGTGGCAGCTGTTGGTATAATTGCAGGCGTGGTAATTGTTCCCCGGACTGCTCGGGTCAGGCGCGTAAACATCGCCGTCGGGCGCGATGGTTACAGCCTGGTCGCCGGCTCCTGTGTGCCTGTCGAGGTAAGTAAGGTAATTCGGATAGTCGGCGCAGCGTATCAGGAAAATGCCTGCCGCGTCCTTGTTTGCCTGGGGAAACGAAAGCACGGCATTTGGAGGGTTCGAAAGCGGCACGGCAGCCGGGTTGTAATTCACGTCTGTCGCAAGCTCCGCCGACTTCAGCGCCCACAGGGAGAACTGCGTGTTTGATATATCTGCACCGCCCTGCGGCATTTGCCCGTAATGCCAGCCGCCGTAATACAGGTTTGTCGGGTCCGTGCCCTGGTATACCTGCATGGAAAGCAGCCATTGCTGCGCTTTGTACATTGCCTGTTCCACCCATGACGGCACAGGCAGTCCCTTTGCCAGCAGCACCTGCCTGTACGCGGCCAGGGTTATAAGCGCCACGGATGTATCGTAATTATACGTCAGGTCAGGGTCCACCGACGCGCTCATATCAGAGATGATTCCGCTCTGCTGGTTCACGCAGGATTTTATATATTGCATGCCGAGCTGGAAGCTCGGGTCGTCCAGCACGCAGTAATTTTTGCCTGTCGCCGGGTTTACGGTCCCGAGCGGAATCCATTTCGTATTTGCCGGGAAATCCGCGAAAAATCCGTATTCATACCTGTTTAAAAACGCGAGAAGGACAAAGGACGAGACCCCGACGTCAGCCGCGTTTATGTTGAAAGTGTCCGCGTCCGCCCACGAGCCGTATTCCGAGCTTGTCGGGCTGACGCCGTTGAACTCGACACCCTGCTGGGAATGAAGCCAGTCTATGGCGCAGTCCTTGACCGTGAGAGTGGGTGTTGCCCTGGCCGCGGCTATCGGCGTGGCCGGCGGGCCTATGAAAATTTCGGAATTAAAGAAATTGTTGCCGTAGTTCGGCTCGTTGAACTGCCACGTAAAGCTCCCGTTCATGCCTGCCACGAGCCACACGGGCCCGTTTGCCGTTGTTCCCGTGGGTATTGTTATTATTACGTTCGCGGTTGTTCCCGGCGCGACGGGCCCCGCTGTCTGTCCGGTCGCGAGCAGCTTGCCTCCGGACCTTTGGTCGCCTGCAAAAAGCGAAACATATACAAACGGCCCGGCTGATGCAAAAGGCGATTTTGCCGCGTTTGCCACGCTTGCCGTGAATGTTATGGTCTGGCTGTCCGCGGTCATTGTGAGTCCTGTTGCCGCCAGGTCGGGCATGGGCGAGCCGACCGGAGTCGGGCTTACGTCCGCGCACAGCTGGAATGTTTCAAGCCTGCCGTTTCCGGCGTCGGGTACGTACGCGATGCCGTTGCTTCCCGTAATTATGCCGGGCGATATGAACTGGGCCAGCCCTGAGCCCGTGCCTCCGAAGCTTGAAATCGGCGTACCGTTAATATCAAATACATACACGAGGTTGTCTGCGGAATCCGCCGCGTAAATGAGCCCGTCCGAGCCTTTCCTCACGCCTGCCCATACGTTTGCTCCCACGAGGTTTGCGGGATAAATGCCCCACATCCCCGAATAATTGCCGTTATAACCGAATTTTGTTATCCTGTCATCCTGCCCGTCTGATACGAAAACAAAACGGCCGTCGGCTGCGATGCCCTGCGGCTGCACAAACTGGCCCGGGAACGTGCCTGAAGAACCCCATGCGTTCACAAAGACGGTGTTGTTCAGCGCGTCGATCGTGAACTTCTCTATCCTGGTGTTGCCGCTGTCGATGACAAAAACATTGCCCACGGCGTCTGCCGCCACTCCGGAAGGCCCGCTGAACTGTCCCGGCCCCTGTCCGTATGAGCCGATTGAGGCCAGGAAATTGCCGCTTAAATCAAACACGGAAACCTGGTTTGCGCCCAGCTCGGCGACAAAGGCCCTGTTTCCCGATATCGATATGCCCACGGGGGTGTTAAGAGGCGCTCCGTTTGCGGACATGGTCCATCCGGTTATATAACTCCCAAGGGATGTAAACACGTCGACCCTGTTGTTTGCGGCCTCGCATATGTACAGGTTGCCCGAGGAATCCGTATCGCCCGCATAAGCAGGCGCATTTATCGATACCGCAGTAGGCACCGGTGTCGGCGTCGGCGCTGCCGGAAGCTGCCATGACTGCTCGTAAAGTATGCAGTAAGCAAACCCCTTTGGGGTCGGCGTAATGGTGGGTGTCGGCGTGTTCAGCCCGCAGACGGAGAATACGAATATCATGTTGCTGCCTGCCTCACATAAATAATAATTGCCTTTGTTGTCGCCTTTGAACGCGGTCACGCTTATGAAAGGCGTGCCCCTGAGCCCCTCGCCGTTGAGCATCTCAACAAAATACCCGTTCTGGTCGAATGCCAGCAGCCTGCTTTCGTTTGTGCTGTAGTTGGTATCCACGACCCATACAAGTCCGTAGTTGTCCACGTAAATTGAATTTAAATGCCCGAAAACTCCGTCAGGGCTGCGCTCCTGTCCCCATGACAGGTTAAACGAGCCGTCTGGGTTGTACTTGGTTATTGTTCCCATGCCGTTATCCGCCGCAAATACGCTGCCGTCCTTGGCAACAGCTGCCGACATTGGCTGTGTCAGCCCGCCGTTAAACAGGCCCCAGCCGCCGTACTGCTGGAGGAAATTGCCGCTGTAATCGAATTTGCATATTCTTGCGTTGTTCGTATCCGTCACCAGCACATATCCCTGTCCGGATATTAAACCCAGCGGGTTTGAAAGGCTGCCCTTTGCGCCTGCGGACGACCAGGATGTGATCGTCCTTCCGCTCGTATCCGTCTCCCATATTGTATTGTTCGCGGCGTCTTCTATATAAAGGTTTCCGTTCGGCGCCATATCTATGCTTGCCCCGCCGCTGAACTGGCCGGTAAAGCGGCCAAAATAGCTGCCGTTCGGGTTGAATATTGTAATGCGGTTATTGCCCGACTCAGACACGTATATTTTCCCGTCTGCCCCTATCGCGATCCCGGACACCGACGTGAAATCTCCAAGCCCCTGTCCGCCTATTGTGATGTCCGGCGCAAGGCATACGGTCGGCCCTGCTGTCGGCGCGAAGGTTGGCGTGGCTGTCGGTAATGCTGCTCCGCATGGCGAAAATTTTTGTATGCGGTTCACGGCAAAATCGCTTATATATATGGAAGTGCCGTCGGTTGCTATGCCGGCCGGGTAATCAAAATCGTATCCGCCGTCGCTCAACCCTGTAAACTGGCCCACGTAACCGCCGTCTGTCGTGAACATCTCGACCCTGTTGTCAAAGCTGTCCAGCACGTACAAAAGGTTTCCCGGGCCGTACACTATGTCGCCCGCGGTCATGAATTTGCCCTGCCCCTCGCCGAAAAGGCTGAAACCTCCGAAAGTTTTTATGAAGTTGCCGTTCCTGTCGAATTTCGAGACACGCTCGCATATAAGCTCGGTGACGTACAAGTTTCCGGAGCCGTCCACTGTCAGTCCGACCGGCCCTCCAAACTGGCCCGGGAACACGCCAAGGCCGCCGACTGTCCTTATATAATTGCCGTTCCCGTCGAAAACCTGTACCCTGGAATTATTCGCGTCTGCCACGTATACGAGCCTTCCTCCGGGATTATTCTCGTCTATGGCAATGCCCATGGGCTTCAGGAACTGGCCCTGTTGTGAGCCTGTGCCGCCCCACGAGCCAAGCGTATTGCCGTTAACGTCGTATATGTCGACCATGTTGTTTAGCTCGTCCGAGACGTAAACCCAGCCGTCCGAGCTTACCGCGACTGCGCTGGGCGATATGGCCTGTACGCCGGAGGCCCATATGCCCGAGCACTGGGCCAGCAAACCGCCCCTTGGGTCGAGTATAGATACTGCGTGCGCTCCTATCTCGCCCACGTATATGCGTCCCTGGGTGTCTACAGCCATGCCGGACAGGGGATCTCCGTTTACATTTATCTCGGTAAGCGCTCCCCATTCGTTGTTATAACTCAGGCAGGGCGCGGGCGTGAGCGCCGGGGTTGGCGTGGGTGCCGGGACATTGCCGCAGGCATAATATTCCTTTATTGTGGCTCCGAGCGCTTCAGAAACAAATACGTCTCCGCTGTTGTCGACTGCGATTTCCAGCGGGCTTTCCAGCTGCCCGGGGTCTCCCTGGATATTTCCGATATTCGCCTGCAGGTTGCCGGATGAATCGAAAACCTGCACCCACCCGCCTGCTATGCTTTCCAGTCCCTGCACATAAAAATACGAGTCGCTCACGTAAACAAAGCCGTTGTTGTCGGTTGCTACGCCGAAAGGCGAAATAAAATTGCCGTTGCCGGTCCCGTATCCGCCGAAAGAACCCGCATAGCTTCCGTCCACAGTGTTCAGCATCTGAACACGATGGTTATTTGTGTCGGCCACGTAAACCGTGCTGCCGTTTACTGCAATGCCTGAGGGATACTCAAACTCATCCTGCCCGCTGCCGAATGACCCGGCCGTCCATATCTGGACAGGCGTTGCTGCCGGGTTCAGCATCGGGTTCTGGTATTTTATTATATTTGAATATCCGTCGGTGATATAAAAATTTCCCGCAGGGTCAAAAGCCATTCCTATAGGGTAATAAAAGGATTCTGCCGGGCCGGTCATGCCGAGCTGGGCCTGGTAATTCCCCTGCAGGTCGAATATCTGTATGCGGTTATTCGAGCAGTCCCATACGTAAAGGTAGCCGTCGGGCGATATTGCCAGCGTGCCCGGATTGTTGAATTGGCCCTGTCCCGAACCCGGGCTTCCAAAGCTGTTTATCACGGTGCCGTTGTTATCCAGCACGGCTATGTTGCTGGTATATATATCGTCCAGGGTGATTAAACCGAGGTAAGGCCTCAGGACAGGAAAATAATAATGCACTATGTCGTAGTAAAGGTTGTCCAGGTTTACGGTGTATTGCAGCGAAACGTAAGTGTAGTTCGTGTTGTTGTCGCGGGCCATGCCGTAAGGCGAAACCTGCTGGCTGCCGCTTATTACCGATAAAAATGTGGATGCGTCCTCATCCATGCCCCAGTTTTGCCCGAACTGGACGCATACCGTGGGCGTGCCCGCCGGTGTGGAGGTGCATGTAAAACTTGAGGTTGGCGTTATAGTAAACGAAGGCGTCTCTGTGTTTGTCAGGGTTTCGGTATAAGTGAATGTCGGTGTTTCTGTGAATGAAGGCGTATCTGTATTTGTATAAGTCAATGTTTCGGAATCGGTCGGGGTCGCCGAGGGCGTATCTGTCGGCGAGTCAGTTGGTGTGTCTGTAGGTGTATAAGTTGGTGTCATTGTCGGGCTGTCCGTAGGAGTATCTGTCGGTGAATCAGTAGGAGTCCACGTAGGCGTTTCTGAATTCGTCAGTGTTATTGTCGGTGTTGCTGTGGGGCTGTCGGTTGATGTATATGATGATGTGCTTGTTGGCGTATTCGTTGGAGTCCATGTAGGTGTTTCTGAATCTGTCAGTGTTATCGTCGGCGTGATTGTTGGGCTGTCCGTGGGAGTTTCAGTCGGCGTATATGTGAATGTCCATGTAGGTGTATTCGTTGGCGTCCATGTTGGCGTCGTTGTAAACGTAAAAGTCATTGTCAATGTTCCTGTAAACGTGCTTGTTTGGCTCCATGTCGGCGAACTTGTTGGCGTGTCGGTCGGAGTGTCTGTGTAAGTAAAGGTGGGGGGGAAACTGGGGGATGGGGTTGGAGTCGCTGTCGGGGTATCGGTAGATGTATTAGTTGGCGCATAAGTTGGAGTCCATGTAGGTGTACCTGTGTAAGTAAAAGTAAGGGTGAAACTGGGGGATGGGGTTGGGGTAGCTGTCGGGCTGTCCGTAGGAGTCGCCGTAGCCGAAGGCGAAGGAGACAGCGTGCTCGTAGCCGAAGGTGTATTTGTCTGTGTTATGGTTTGGGTCGCGGTAGGCGTTGCTGTGGATGTAATGGTAAGCGTAAAGCTTGGGGTTCCTGTCGGAGAATACGTAGGTGTTTTAGTCGGAGTAACCGTAAATGTCGCAGTCGGCGTCCAAGTTGGTGTATATGTAGGAGTTTTTGTCGCTGTATTTGTAGGGGTATCCGTCAAAGTCGGCAAAACTGTTTTAGTGAATGTTGGCGATATAGTCCTGGTTTTTGTGAGCACAGGTGTAGGAGTCCTGGTGCTGGTGCCTGTCACGGTCTGCGTGCACGCGCCCCATCCGGGCGGCACACCTGTTTCCGGGTCTATGGACCCGTCTGCTTTTGTCTCGCCGACAAGCGTGCCGTTTGAATAAAGCGCGAAATGGTGGTCGTCGTAATACGGGCCGGCAATGTTGCCGTCGCATGAAGACTGACCGAGCGGCAGTCCGGAGTAGTCGTCATCCCAGTTATCCCAGTTTCCGCAATCCATCGCCACCTGCCCGCCGGATGCCAGCATCGAGCCCGCCGCCACCTTCCATATAAAATCTGATACTGCAGGCGGGTTATTATATCCGCCGGAATTTGCAGGGTCATAAAGGTCCTTCATCGGCCCGCTTTCAGCCAGCCCGCTGCAGCATGCCGACGTCAATATTATCTGGAAGCCCTGCACATAACCGCCGGCAGGTATTGTCGCCTGCCCGGACTGGTAAATGAAATTTACCGTGCCCTGCTGGTTTGACATGTGCGAGCTGCTTTCCACGAACAAAGGCACCCATGAAAAGCTGTTGTATGAGGGGTTCTGCTGTATTGCCATGGTGCCGATGCGCGTGCCCGTGGAATCATACACGTCGCCGTTTTGCCCGCATACGCCCAGGCACCTTAGCTGCGATTCGTATACCCAGAAGTTCATTGAGAGGTTTAAGGATGAAATTTCCACGGCATTGGGCGACCTGTTGAATATTTTTACGTAATAGCGCCTGTCCTGCGCGCCTGTCTCCTGGCATGTTATCTGTAAATCGAGGTTTTTGGTGATATCCGCACCGCAGGGAAGGTTCACAGCTGCAAGATGGGAAACCGGGAAAATATTTAAGGCAAATAATATAGGAATGATTATAAAGACGTGCCGGAAAAACGGCGAGTTAAAAAACACATGCTTTTCGAGCCTCACAAGGCCCTCCCCTTTTCACATAATTTTCAATTGCCAATTCTCAATTGTCAATTAAAACCGCAAAATAAAAAACGGAAATTCTTTATTGATAATTATTTGGTATTTCCCTTTTCTTTCCCTCACTACTTAAATACAATTTATTTTGTTGCGGTAAGTATATACAACAATACTCCAAAGGTCAAGTTAATTTTTTGTTAAATTGTTATTTTACGATAACACGTGCATAAAGTAAAACAAACAGTCATGCCCTGCTGATTCTTTATTTATCCTTTTTCACCATTGCTTTATAAAACATGTTATCCAGCGCCCTAGGCGCGAAAAAATTCATAAAAGCAAGGAAACCCGGGCCGTAAGTCACTTCACGTTTTTCCTGTTCTATTGCCTTTACAATATGCGGCGCGACATCGGTCACTTTCTCGAGTTTCATGCCCGGCCTTTTGAACTTTATAAAAGGCGTGTCCGTCGCCGGCGGGTTGTAGGTCAGGACCTTCACGCCCTCACCCATGAGCTCCACCCTCAGTCCCTCGGAAATCTGGTTAAGCATTGCCTTTGTCGACCCGTAGGCGGAAAGAAAAGGCAGCCCTCTTTTGCTCAGGCCCGAAGATATATTCACTATCATGCCTTTCGACGCTTTCAGGCAGGGCATGGCTTCCTGTATCATGTAAATCACGCCGTAAATATTTGTCTTGAGTATATTCTCAAATTCCTCCATGTCCAGTGTTTCAATTGCCCCATAGTGCCCGACACCGGCGCAGTTTACCAGTATGTCTATCGTGCCGTATTTGGCCACGGCCTGCTTCACGGCGTTTTTTACGCTTTCCCTGTCTGTGACATCCGCCTTTATCGGGGTTGCTTCCTGCTTGTTTCTCTGCATTTCAGAGGCAAGCGCGTTCAGCTTGTCGACGCTCCTGCTCAACAGCGCGAGTTTCGCGCCCTTTTCAGCCAGGATTTTTGATACTGCGAGCCCTATTCCGCTCGAAGCGCCGGTGATTACAACTACTTTGTCTTTTAGTTTCATGGTTTTCTCCTTGGATAATTAACTTCGGTCTCAGCTTTTAGCTGAATTGTTGCTCGGATGGTTATAACTATGGCGGTTTTTATATCTGTATTTCCAGCGACAGCACGTGGGTGCTGTCAAAAAGGGTGAACCCGTTCCACAATACGGGCCTGTAATCGTAATTGACGGAAAAAGTCGCTATCTGGAACTGCGATATTGATATCCCCAATCCAAGGGAAATATATGAGGCCGACTTGAAATCCATGTTCTGGTCATATCCTGCCCTTATATAGAACATTTTTGCCATCATCTCCTCAAACCCTATTGCAATCTGGCCCGAATCGTAAAAATCCTGTATGTAGTCCACATCAATCAAAAGCTGGTTGTTCTTTTGGAATTCTATCTTATATGATGCGCCTGCGCGTAAAGTGAGCGGCAAGGGCTCTTGGTCGTTTATCACCTTTACAGGGAAACCCAGGTTTTGTATGACTGCTCCCAGCCTGAAATTTGAGTCAGGCGGGGTAAACTGCGTGCCCAGGTCAACGGCGTATGCTGTCAGCGGATATATGCCTATATTCTCATAGATTATTTTCAGGTTCATACCGACGTTAAAATTCTTATAAAACTCCCCCGGTAAAAAATAACTGAGTTTGTTCGCGTATGTGCCGTCAAGAACAAAATCATAGTAATTTACAGGCTGGTCAACCGCATTCTCGTTTGAAATAAGCGGCATGTTCCTGTATACCCCTGATAAGGCGACATTGCCGTCTACAATAAAATTCTCAAGAGGCTGCGCGTATGATACGTTATTGACCCCTACATCCGCGTATGATATCCAGTACATGTATTGTATTTGTTTTTTTGTTATTTCCTCTATCCCGGCAGGGTTATATATGGCGGATTCCACGTCGTTTCCCGCTGCCGTGTATGCGCCTGCCATGCCCGCTGCCCTGCCTCCTACAACGACATCCAGGATATCGCCTACTGTAGTAGCTACAGCATGCAGGTTCGATGCAGCCGCCAGCACAGCTATGAGGATAATAAGTAATTTAGCTTTCATTTACCACCTGCAAAGTTTCCAATTTCCGGTTTTCAGTCTAAAATCATTTTATTCTTTTATACAGTTTAAATAATTCCTTGAACGCCCTTAATATGACCTTCAGCTTCGCGCCTGTCTGGGTGCCGGCTGTCCTGGGGTAGTGGTGCACGCCCACTTCTTTTATTCTATACCCCATCTTGTTTGCCTTGGCAAGCAGCTCGGTGGAAATCATGGCGCCTTCTGCCTCGGGTTTTGCCCTGTCTATTATTTCTTTTTTGAAGAGTTTGAAAGCGCAGTCCACGTCGCGCACCTTAAAGCGGAAAAGGAGCTTTACCATAGAGCCCCACATGAACGCGTTCAGCTTCCTCATAAACGAGTCCGCCCTTTTTATGCGGTACCCTGCTATAAAATCAGCCTCGCTTGTGTATTTTGCGAGCTCTTTTATCTCGTTCACGTCAAACTGGCCGTCACCGTCGGTAAAAAATACCCACTCCAGCTTTGCGCCGTACAGCCCTGATTTCACGGCAGCGCCGTATCCCTTGTTTACCTCGTGGTTTATAAGGCGGATCTTCGGGTTTTCCTTTGAAAGTGACTCTGCTATTTCCTTTGTCCTGTCCTTTGACCCGTCGTTTACTATTATAACCTCGTAATCATCGCATATCTCAGAAAGCACCTTTGCGGTCTTCCTGGTAAGTGTTTCTATATTTGCCTCTTCGTTATGCGCCGGGAAAAAAGCCGAAATCTTTAAGCCCACGTGATGCACCTTGATTTCCAATTATCAGTTTTCAATTATCAATTCAGAACCTTAATTGAAAATTGACAATTCTTAATTGACAATTATTTTTCAGTCATTATCAAATTGCTTACTTCGTTTGCTATTTTTATGCTGTAGCTCATGCCCCTGTCCTCGGGATATACCTGGCTCATGTTCGCCAGGTACAAATTCCTGGCAGGGGTTTTATAGTCCAGCTTGATTTTCGAAAATTCCTTTTCCACTACAGGCTGGGAAAAAGGCTCCCTGAATACCCTCCACTCAATCACATCCGCAGGGTCAAAAGCCTTGTTCATCTTTTTAAGGTAATCAAAAAATATTTCCTTTATTTCCTCGCTCGGCGCCTTGTAAAGCGCGTCCTCTGTGGACAAATACTTGCCGAGGTATATTATTACGTTGTTGTTGTAGTGCTCCTTCGGTATGAAATTCGTGTGCTCCACGCAGGCCACAAAAGGCGACTGCCTGTCGCCCATATTAAGCCAGTATATTTTGCTCAAAGACTTTTTCACTGCCATGACCAGGTTCAGCGCGCCGTAATACTGTATTTTGCCCAGCCGCTCCATGTAATCCTTGTCCGGGAATTCAACCATATGCTTCACCAGCGCCGGGGCGCAGGTAATTATGATTTTATCAAATGTATAGTTGCGGCCCCGGGCCTCGAGTCCCGTAGCAACGCCGTTTTGGATAAATACTTTGTTTACAGCCACGCCCTTTAATATGGCGACTTTCCTGCTCATAAGTATGGACTCCAGCTCGTCCACAAGCGTCTGGAACCCGTCCAGCATATAGCCCAGCACTTCCTTCATGCCGCCGTTTTCGCGCGACGCAAAGCGCGCCCTTATCCTGCCGTATAGCCACGCCATGGCAATATCCTTTGCCTTGTCCCCGAATTTCTGCTCAAGCAAAGATCCCCATACGATCTTATATACTTTTTTGCCGACGTATTTTTCTATCCAGTCCTTTACCGTGATTTTTTCGTATTTTGCCCAGTCCTTCACGCCCTTCAAATACAGCGACATAAAGCCGAGCTTTATCCTGCTTATTATCGAAAGCGGCGAAAACATCATGAGGTCAAGGGGTGTCGTGAATTTATATATTTTTCCGTTATAGAAGAACCCTACTTTAGAGTCCACCCACCAGAGCTTTTCTGTAAGGCCAAGCTCATCCACAAGTTTGATTATATCCAGGTCGCTTGTAAATATGTGCCGGTAAAACCTGTCAAGCCTCGACCCTGCCAGCGAAAAGCCCTGCGCCAGCCCTCCGAGCTGCAGGTCTGTCTCAAAAATCGTGACCTTGTGCCCCGCGCCAGACAGCCTGTAAGCAGCAGTAAGCCCTGCTATGCCTCCACCTACTATGCCGATATTCATTATATATTTTGCTCCTTTTAACGGTTTTTATTGTTATGTGCTTTACCCCATTTATTAAAGGGGGATACAGGGGGATTCAAACTTCTGCGCGCCCCTGAAAACTGGTTTTACACCAGTTTTTAAAGTATATCACAGGGGGTAAGATAGTCAATTGCAAAGATAATTTTGCCGGTAGGGACAGGACTCCTGTCCTGTCCGAAAACATGTTATTTATTAGCCAGGGGTTCGGGCAGCATGGGAATGCTGCCCCTACAAAGTTTTATTTCTTTTTCACCGGCGGTTTTTTGCCGAGGACATACACCTTTACTTTTTTCCTGCCCCATTTTAAAGCGTCTTCGGTGCTGTTGTAGCACAGGTCAAGCCTCTTTCCCTTTATATCCCCGCCTGTGTCGCCTGCCCACGCGAACCCGTAGCCGTCCACGTATATCAACGAGCGCAATGGTATCACTTTCGGGTCCACGGCCGCGATGCCGTACCTCGCGCGCCAGCCCAAAAACGTGGTGCCTGCCCAGTCCAGCTGTCCAGAATCAGGGTACGGGTCATAGCCTGTGGCAACCACAGGTATTGTATCGTGCATATATGTTGTCTGCGGCACGTTTATAGGGCACTGCTTGTCGGATACGCCTTTTATCAGGAAGGCTTCTTCAGGCCTTTTCAGGATATTTGTTTCATATAAAATTTTTTCCCTGAAAACTTTTCCAAGGAACGAAAATCTTTCTTTTACCGCATTTTTATACCCGTCAACCCCCTGCTTAAGCCATATCATCCACCCTTTTTGCACAAAATGGCTCTTTCTCTCTGAAACTTTGAAAGGGATGTAGTTTTTTTCAACAGAATAAGAGTGGCTTACCCCTGCCGACAAAACCATAACAACGCACCAGAGGCAGAAAAGCACAATTGTGAAAACTTTGAGTATTTGAAGGTATTTTGTGGTTGTCATGTTACCCCATATAATACTATTTAACCGGCATTTGGCAATAAAAATTATATCAGTTTCTTACCAGGAATATCTTGCCTGTCATTGTACTGTTGTTGTTGTTCCATGTAATAGTGAAATAATATATACCGGGGGAAACATTGATATTGTACTCATTTGTGCCGTTCCAGTACACAATTGCGCTTCTTTCCCTGAATGATTTTACAATTTCCCCTGATACGGTAAAAATGAGTATCTGCGCGTCGGTCGGCACATTTGCGAATTTCAGCGTGCCGCCCACTGCGGTCAGCGGGTTATACGGGTTCGGGTACACTACAATGTTACCTACAGCAATGGTTGCCGTGCCGCTCGAAAAAGTATTGTTCTTGTTGTATAAAGGGTCAAAATAAGTGCCTGATAATCCTCCTACGGTCACCGAGTCGCCTGTGGTAAGGGATGAGCTTGTCTGTATCGCAAAATTTATCGTAATGCTCGCTCCTGCAGCAACCGTGCCCACATTATAGCTGAAAGTATTCCCGGTCAGCGTCCAGCCCGCGTTTGACGAATTGTTGGTCGGAAAAGTGGAGTTTTGGGGAACCGTGTCCCATATTATTACGTTTTGCGCCTGCGAGCCGATGTTTGTGATTGTGATGCTCAGCTGTGCCGTGCCGCCCGGCAGTACAGATACATCCACTGCCTCTAAAACCATGGTCGGCATTGCCGGCAAAGGCGTGGTTGTCATCGTGACCGTCGCTGTATTTGTATAAGTGCTTGTCGGGCTGTATGTAGGTGTTATGGATGGAGTCGCCGTATATGTCGGCGAGTTTGTCGGCGAGTAAACAGGCGAGTCCGTATATGTAGGCGTGATTGTAGATGTGATTGTCGGCGTGTCTGTCGGCGAGCCCTGAGGTGTCGGCGACATGCAGTTCACGTCAAAAACCACAGGGTTTGAGAACTGCGCAACCACGCCCGGCGCTGCTATGCCCGCCACGTTTGTGAAGCTCTGTCCGCACGCGTTTGTCGTGGCCCACCAGGTATAAGAGCCGCTCTGGTCAGCAAGGTTATTAAGCGCCCATGTAACCATGTTCGGCGAGCCGCCTGTTGTAGTGCCTGCAGGGTTTGACCCGCTGTAATTAAGCCCCGCAGGTATAGTGTCGTAAAGCACCGCGCTTGCCGATACGCCTGATGTCATTATAGCCATATTGTCGTATGAGTCCTGTACTGCCCCTGCGCTGCCGCCTGACTGCTCGCCAACACCGGGCCTCCAGTCATTGTATGTGCCTGTGCCGCTGCAGTTCCATGCCGCGTTGTTTGCAGCGCCTGCGTCTGTCCAGCTTGCCGTGTATCCGGACGGCTCCGGAGATCCGAACTGCCATACCTTCGCGTTAAATATATAATCACCGCCGGCGTCTGTCGTCATCCATGTCTTTGTATGATACCACGTGTCGCCGGATATCGGAAAAGTGGTCTCCCCTGCATACCAGTTACAGCTTGAGCCTGCGCATTTCTGAAAGCCGACATATCCGCCTGCCGGATTGGTATCAATGGATAAAAGCAGGGCATACGCGTTTGAATTTCCGCCCTGGTTATTATTTCTCAATATTACCAGCCCGTCCGCACCCTGGTATCCGTTTGGCGGTGTGGCATCAGGGTTTATATATACGTCGCAGGCCACTATACCCGTGCATATATCCACGTTTGCCGGCGTAGGGTCGTCCATAAGCAGTGCCGGATAAGAGCTGCCCTGCGCCGCCCCGGTTAATGTCCTGTCGCCTGTGCCGCACGGGTCCGATACCGTCCATGTCCCGTAATCGCTGCCGCTCGGCTCAAATATCCAGCCCGGCGGAGCCCCGGTACCGCTAGTGTATGTCTGCGTCGTAGTGTTGTCAAACGACCTGTATGCCCTCAGGCGGTCGCCGTTTACCGTGTAATTTAAAAAATATGTTATGGTCGCGTTGTCGCCGGTCAGCTTCAAAAAAGAGCTTACGCTTTCCAGCTTCTGCACCGAGATTGCGGCAGAGCCCACGGTGATATTCGCCGACGCGCTTGCGTTATTCGCCCCGCATGTCGCGGATGCGGTGTTTGTAATCTGTGTTCCGGGAGATAATAACGTACTCATCTGCATCAGTATCCACACCGTGCCCTGTTTTGTATAGGTTGAGGCCGGCAGGGTCCATACAATATTGCCGGAAGACGAGCCGGCTGCCGGAGCAGTGACGTTGCCGCCGCTTATCGTGCTTGGCCCGACTGAAACAAGCGTTAGCCCGGCTACACCGGGCAGCGGGTCAGTGATTACAAGCTGTCCGTTCCCGTAAGTGTAATCTATTGAAAATAATACCAGGTCCCCTGTATCCTGCAGCATGCCTGTCGCCCTTTTATCGATAGACAGCGAACCGGGCGGAGGAGTCGGCAGTGGCCAGCTTAGGTCCGCGCCTTCGGAATTATTGCATACGCCCGCGCTTGTACCTGTCCAGTCGGTCGAAGACAGACCCGAACTTTTTGTCGCCGCAAGCAGGTACAGCGTGGTGGAACCGCATGCAGTACCCATGTCCGATGACTGCGGCATTGTGAGGTTAAACTGCAGGTTCTGTGTATATCCGTCAAAACCGCCGCCGTTTGTGCAGGTATCGCAGTTCAAAACCGGCGTAGGATTCGGCACCGGCAGGGTATAGCCCATGTCACAGCCGTTATATGCAAGCTGGCCGTTCTGGCATTTCGGGTTTGCAGAGTGGGCATCAACACCCTGTGAGCTTATAAGGAATATCTGCCCGCCTGTGGGTGCAGGGTTATAAACATTGCTGGTGCTTACTGCCACAACAAGGTCGTTTTCCGAGTTGTATGCGTCATGGCATACCTGCATGGTCAAAACAAATTGCTGTCCCCAGTCAGGGTTTGTAGGGTTCATGGTCATGGATATGATTGCAGGCGTTCCGGCAAAAAGTGATGCGGAGAGTAAAACGTTGCAACAAATTGACATGATTAAAAATATTTTGTGTTTCATATTGCCTGGTTTTCCTCCCGCAGCTCGTACTATACTCACCTTGCTGAACAAAATTATTTCATTACTGCTATTTTTCCGAATTCCTTTTTCTTGCCGTTACTGGCGACAGCCTCAATACTGAATATATAAATGCCGCTTGCCACGTCGTTGCCGTAACTGTTCTTCAGGTTCCATAACAGGGTCTGGTCGGTTCCGGGCTGGGCGTTGCTGTTTTCCACGCTGCCTATGTACTCGCCGCTTATCGTGTAGAACTTTGCAGTCACATCGGCAACCACGCTTAAGTCGTAATCAATATAAACTCCGGGCGCGCCAGGCTCTGCCGGATTCGGGTAAACTGCTTTATGGTGGAAATTGAAAGGCTCAGGCGTAGGCGTGTAAGTGGGTGTGATCGTAGATGTCGGCGTGATTGTCGGCGTCGTGGTAAATGTAGGAGACTGGTACGGCGTGGGTGTCGGTGTAAAGGTCATGGTTCCGCAGGATATATCAAACTCTACCTGGTTTGATGTAAGCGGTATCGGATTATTGCACCATGCCACTCCGTTCAGCACGGCTGTGTTTGTAAAGCTGCCGCAGTTTGCCGCAGTCGCCCACCATGTGTATGAGCCTGATGTGTTTGATATTTCACCCAGGCTCCATGACACCAGGTTTCCTGCTGTGGTCCCGGCCGGGCTGGAACTTGCATAAGTAAGGCCTGTGGGTATTGTGTCGTACAATACAGCGTTTGCTATTTCACGGGCAGGTAAAGCTTTAAAGTTGTTATAAGAATCCTGCGTAGTGCTCCCTCCGCCCTGCTCGCCTATTCCCGGCCTCCAGTTGGTATTAGTGCCGTTGCATGACACGTTGGGTAAATCTGCTGCGCTTGGCGTATCTGTCCAGGATATTGTTGGCAAAGCAGGCTGTGTTCCGGGCAACTGCCACACATATGCATTAAAGGTAAATCCATTGTTGGTTACATATATTTTTACCCTGTACCATTGTAAATTATTTATTGTAAGCGCATTTGTTCCGGCATTCCATGAAGGCCCATTGGCCCCGTCATTTTTCTGTATTGAAAGATATGCCGGTGATGTGTCGACAGAAAGGAGCAATCCGTAAGCGTATTGGCCGTTTCCCTGCATCCCGTTGCTTCGGATTATTACCAGTGCATCAGAACCGTTATAATTCCCTTCATTAATATATACATCGGATTCTATTATGCCATCGCAAAATTGTACCGTATCTGTGTTGCCCGGATTGTCAAGAAGCAAAGCAGGATAATCTCCTGACGCCGGCACATTACCTGTTATTATATTATCTCCGTTATTGTTCGGACTGCTCACAACCCATGTACCGTTTGTGCCGTTGTTGGGTAAAAATTCCCAACCGTTAGGCGGAGTAGCCGAATACGTCCCTGTTGCTATATCGTCAAATGTCCTCACCGCTTCAAGCGAATAATCCCCCTCGTTTATATTATAATTCAATGTATAAGTAACCGTATCTGGCAATGAATTGGGTAGCGATCCGTTTAGGCTGGATGTTTTAATAAGCGACATTGAAACGCTTTCTACTGTAGTAGATGTTACTGAAGTGCTGACATTCGGGCCGCTTGTGCCTGTAGCCGTATTTGTAATAACCGTACCTGAATTTATGGCGCTTGTCATGCTTAAAAGCATCCATACTGTGCCTGATGTCATATAGGTTGAGGTTGGAAATGTCCATGTTACTGTTCCAGACGTAGCGCCTACCGCAGGCGTTGTTATGTTGCCCCCAACAGGGCTTGGGCCGGCTGAAACAAACGCAAAACTGCCTGTAGTCGGTACAGGTATAGAATCTGTTATTGTCGGGGCCGTTGTATTGTTGCCGTACTGGTAATCTATAGAATAAAGCACGAGGTCTCCCGGCAACGCAAGCGTACCTTCCGCTGTCTTTGTCACTGCTATGGAATCCTGCGGCGGCGGCGGCACAAATAATGTGAACGGAACCGATGCCTGTGTATCGATTGCAAGTCCTGGATTTGCATAAAGATTACAACTTCTTACAGCAACAAGCGCATAGTAAGTGCCCGGCGTTGTCCATGTTGTGGGAACTGTCATATATATAGGTGCACCGCCTGGCTCCATGCCGCATGATGCATCCGTATTATTGTGCCAATTATTGTCACCGTTACACTGGCTTGTCCTTCCGCCGTTTACACTGTTATTTACAACATCCATGCCAGCTTCTGAAACAAGCAATAGCTGGCCCGCTGTTCCGTCGTTTTGCAATGTACTCTGGTTTGATATTCCTGCAAAGTATGCGGTTTTGCAGCCTGTATTTGTGCCCATAAACTGAAAAGTTATTGTTATATTTTGTCCCGGGGATACTGTGGAAGGTGAAACCTGCAAATTTTGAATACTGTCTGCAAAATTATAGCTGGATAATGAAAGCATAATGAAAACTAACAATCCCAGTTTCTTTAAGCTTTCGTGAATTTTCATACGTTTTACCACCTGGTTTAATTTTATTTTCTAATATTAATTCTTACCAGCAAGAAACGGCAAAATAGCTCTAAAAATAATTGCTAAAAAACTCACTTTTAATAAAGTATACAACATAAAATCATTTTTGTCCATTATGTTTTTTTTCTGCATTTTCGTCTAGCGGCACAAGAATACCTTTGACTTTCAAATTATAATAATATAAAATCGTGTTGATAAATATTATTATGGCGAGGAATAAAGAGTGATAAAAATCCAGGATATTATGATCAAAGACGTGCTCACAGGCAGCAGGGATGACTCTGTAATCTCCATGGTCGAAAGAATGCAAAAGCACCACATAGGCGCTGTTGTTGTTATCGACTCTGCCAATGCCCCTATCGGCATAATTACCGAGAGGGACATTATGCGCGGGCTTTTGATATTCAAGGAGGATATTTTTCATAAGACAGCCGAGTCACTAATGAGCTCGCCTGTGGCTTCTCTTGAGCCGGGCGAGGATATAGAGACCGCGATTATATTCATGACCTTAAACAGGATAAGAAGGGTCCCGATAACACAAAACAACAAGCTCGTAGGCATTATCAGCTACATGGATATTTCCCAGGCGCTCAGGAAAGGCTACTACATTCTCGAGGAAAAAGCCGAGATACTTGCCGACAGGGCAAACAAGGATCCCCTGACAGGGCTTTATAACAAGGGCTACCTGATACGCTCGATTAAAAAGCACATCAAGCTCGCGAAGAAAAACAACACTTCCCTTGCGGTTATGATGATAGACATTGATTTTTTCAAGAAGGTAAACGACACCTACGGCCATTTGTGCGGCGACGAGGTCCTGAAATCCCTGGCAAACCTTTTGCGTGAAAAGTCCCGCGCAGTGAACATAATATGCAGGTACGGGGGCGAGGAGTTCCTGATAATTGCTCCCATGGCAAACTTCAAGACGGCGAATTATTTCGCGGAAAGGCTGAGGTCCACCGTGGAAAATAACGATTTTTATTACGGTGAGCAGAAAATAAAGATAACCGTGAGCATAGGCGTGGCGCTTTTCAACCCAAAAATCAAGAACGGCCGCGAGCTTGTAAAACAGGCTGACCAGGCCCTCTACGCGGCAAAAAGGAACGGCAGGAACCAGGTTCAGGTAGCCGGACTGGAACTAAAATACGTGGAATAGATTTAATTTGTGATTTGGCATTTGGAATTTGGGATGTGAAAATCTTTTTGAACTCACTTAGAACATCCTTACGAACTCTCTTCGAACTCCTTCCGGACTCTTTTAGAATATCTTTATATTAATACCAGCTTACAACCGCCGCTATTTTTACAACTTTTGTCTTCCTGCTGCCGGAGCCGTCAACTCCCTCGACAATGCATATATATGTGCCGTTTGATACTGTCTGCCCGCCCGGAGTCTTCATATCCCATGCAATGCTGCCGTCGGACAGGTTGCCGGCAAGAGTGCGTACAAGCTCTCCTGCTATATTGTAAATTTTTATCTTTATTGTCCCGCCGTTTCCATTGTAAATCCATGAAAACGTCATTGGAATTGACTTATCCGTCGATGCATATGGGTTCGGGTACGCTTTTATGCCTGCCAGCATGTCATTTGTAACTCCCTGGTTTAAAAGCGTGATGGTCTGGCTCATTTTCTGGTCCGTAACCTGATTTGTCTTTATGATAAGCTGCACTTCGTATACTCCGCTGTCCAGGTAATCTCCCTGGGAGTTTTTACCGTACCATGTCACTGGCGGCTCATCTGAACTGTACTTTATAGTTATTGGAAAAGCAGGGTTGCCTACGACATACGCACTGTTGTTGTTTGCGCCGCTTGCAATATCCAGTAAAATCTGACCTGTACCGTCATAAGGCTCCTCCATGGAGTTTACGAGCTCTCCGGCGCTGTTATAAATATTAAGCATTGCATACTGGCTTTCATTAATTACGGTTACAGGCTTTGTTATCACGTCCGTGTTTCCGAACTGGTCTGTCGTAGTTTCCCTTATATAATAAACCCCGTTTGCCACACTCTGTCCCGCGTCATTTGTTCCGTACCAGGGATATGAGAAACTGCTGCCTTTCTGCCCCGCCGTCAGTACCCCTGGCAGGTCTATATTAAGCGGAATGTTTGAGCCGCCCGCAACGACGTTTGTCGAGTTGCCGCCTGATTCCAGGATCATACTCTGCGGCACGCCCGATGAAGCGGTAACTGTGATTGATTTTACAAGCTCGCCTGCCTCGTTATATATTCCTATATTCAAAAGGTACTGGTACGGCTGGCTGGTTGCTGTTATTGTAGGCGTCGGCGTTATTGTAGGCGTATCGGTTATAGTAGAAGTAGGCGTATCTGTGTACGTGAAAGTATAAGTCACGCTCCAGGTAACAGTCGGCGGCACCGTGCTTGTAAAAGACTGCGTCGGGGTATTCGTGCAGGTAGGCGAATCCGTCGGCGTGTCGGTAGCTGAATTCACAGGTGTATCGGTCAAGGTAGGGGTAAAAGTTTGCGTGTCGGTGTTCGTGCTTGTGTCTGTCTGCGTCGGCGACCACGTGAGCGTCACGGTATATGTAAATTGCGGCGAGTCTGTGTAAGTCGGCGTGAAAGTCACGGTATATGTAGGCGTGGGAGTTATTGTAAATGTAACAGTTATGCTCGGTGAATTTGTCAGTGTTAAAGGCGGCGACAGCGTGCTTGTAGGTGATATTGTCGGGGTATAAGTGATCGTATTTGTAGGCGTGTCGGTGAAAGTGAATGTGTATGTCACGGTCCAGGTGTAAGTGACAGTCGGTGAAAGTGTATTAGTCAGCGTAGGAGAAGCAGTATTCGTTGGCGACGGAGTGTAAGTAAGCGTGCTTGTCTTTGTCACTGTAAATGTGACTGTGATCGTGGCTGAAATTATAACCGTCGTGTTGGTCATGGTTATTGTTGACGTCTGTGTTATTGTATTGCTCGGCGTTGGCGTGTAAGTGGATGTATATGTAACCGTGCGTGTATATGTATCTGTGGTGGTAAGCGAATATGTGAACGTCGGCGTGGCCGTAGGCGACGGCGACGGCGTATTTGTATACGTGATTGTCATTGTTATTGTTTTTGTTGTCGACGGCGTAACCGTGTAAGTGAAAGTATATGTTACGGTCTGCGTATATGTTATTGTTGTCGTAAATGTAAATGTGTCGCTGGGGGTGGCTGTCGGCGACGGTGTAGCGGTGAAAGTCGGCGTGTTCGTCCTGGTAAATGTAACACTCGATGTGACCGTTACGGAAGGCGTAGGCGTGTTTGTATTTGTAAACGTATATGTATAGGTAAAGGTGAATGTTACCGTCTGTGTGTAAGTGGGTGACGGCGTCTTTGTTGCGGTAAAAGTCGGCGTGCTGGTATATGTGGGAGTATAGGTGAAAGTCGGCGTTGATACCGGGCACGAATCGTGTAAAAGCACAGTGGATACCGGTGATGGTACTCCGTTGTATGCCACAGACGCGTTGTTGTGCCAGTTGCAGGTTGTATTATGCTGCGCGCTTCCAAGGAACATCTGGAAAGTAAAGCATCCCGAGAAGCCTGTAGGTGTAGGCACAAATATAAATTGTGTCCATCCCGTGCTCGGCGTGCCCACGTTTGCAGTCAAAGAATATATCCCCGGCGCCGGAGAAGAAGTATAATACGGGTTTTGGTATTGCCAATCGTCGTTGGAACCGCTGGACCAGTCGTCGTATACCGTAAAATTCTGTGTGCAGGCCCCGCTGTTGTTGCATATTGCTATGCTAAACGTCAGCTGGTCCGATGAGACTATGTTGGTTGTTATGCTTGACGTTTTTGATATTGTAAAAGCAGGCGTGCCTGTAGGCGTTATAGTCGGCGTCGGCGAAGTGCATTCTACATTGAATACTGTCTGGTTTGAGAATACCGCCGCAGGGCTGCCTGCCCCGTTACCGGCAATACCGCCTACGTTTGTAAAACTCTCGTTGCACGCGTTTGTCGTAGCCCACCATGTATATGACCCGCTCTGGTCCGATATTGTACCGAGGTTCCAGGTTATCATGCTGCCGTCAGTGCCTCCGATTGCCGGGTTTGCTCCCTGATACGTCAGGCCTGTCGGTACCGTGTCATATAACACCGTGTCTGCCGATGTCCTCTCGTTAAACACCAGGAAATTATTATACGAATCCATAACCGTGCTGTCATCGCCCTGCTCTTCGACGCCCGGCCTCCAGTCAGTGTTGGTGCCTCCATGGTCCGGGCATTCCCAGTTAGCGTTTGTCTCATCCGCTGTATCCGTATAGACCATCTGGTAGGCGCTCGGCTCTGGCTGGCCCACCTGCCATACTTTTGAGCTGAAAGTAAACCCGTTGTTGCTTACCACTACTTTTACCCTGTACCATGTATTGCCTGTTATCACAAGGCTCGCAGGGTCCACATAAGCCGGCCATGTGCATGTGCCTCCCCCGCATACCTGCATGCCGACATACCCTCCGGCTGGGTTTGTGTCTATCGACAAAAGCAGCGAGTACGCGTAACCCAGGTTTCCCGTCTGGCCGTTACTGCGGATTACTACAAGGCCGTCGGCTCCCGGGTAATCTCCCGGGTTTATCATAACGTCTGATTCTATAATTCCGGAATCGCATATCTGCACGCTTGACTCGTTTGCCGGGTCATCCAGAAGCAGGGCCGGATAATCAGATGAGCCCGGCACGCTGCCTGTAAGTATCCTGTCTCCTGTGTTGCACGGGTCGCTTATCGTCCATACTCCATTTGTCCCGTTTTGCGGCTGGAATTTCCACCCTGGCGGCGGCGAGCCTGAATATGTCCCGTTTGCATCGTCGTCAAACATCCTTACTGCTTTCAGCACATCGCCGTTTATCTGGTAATTTAAAAAATATGTTATTGTCACTGTGGCGCCGGGAAGTTTAAGGAATGTATTAATGCTCTGCTGTTTTGTTAATGACAGCGCGACCGTCCCAACTGTAAGGTTTGTGGAAGACGTGCTGGTGTTTGCGCTGCTTGTGCCCGTGGCTGTGTTGGTTATCACCGTGCCCGAAGGTATGGCTGTCGTCATCTGCAGCAGCATCCATACCGTACCGCTTGTGGTCTGGGTTTCATTCGGAAGTGTCCATGTTATTGTGCCTGATGTTTCGCCTATCGTCGTATTTCCCGATATGCTGCCGCCTGTCGGCGCAGGATTCGGCCCGAAATCTACAAGCGCCAGGCTGCCTCCGCCCGGTATGGGGTCGCTTATTGTAACCCCGTTTCCTACGTATGAATAATTGATTTCATAAAGAACCTCATCCCCTACCAGCGCCAGAGTGCCCTCAACTTCCTTGTGTATCGTTACATTTGTTGTCGGCGCCGGGATTGGCCAGCTTATCGTTTTGGAGCATGACATGCCTGTGCCCCAGTTCATATAATTATTCTGATACGCGGCAACAAGATACAAATTTGTTATGCTGCTGCCGCATGAGCCGCTTCCCATATCTGCAGCTTCCGGCATTGTAAGTGTGTACTGCGATGTTACTACCATGCCGCTGGTTGAGCCGCCGCATTCTGTGCAGTCTGCCGCGAAAGGACTTGGTACGGATACAGGATAGCCGATGTTGCCGCCGGAATTTGGATTCGCCGAATGCACATCAATCCCAAGATTGCTTATCAGGAATATCTGTCCCGCTGTGTTTGCCGCTTCAGGCCCGTTGTTTGTGCTTATAGCCACATCCAGGTCTCCGGCGTTATACTGGTCTACGCAATATGATAAATAAACAACAAATTGCTGTCCCCAGCCCGGGTTTGTTGGATTCATGCTGACTGATACTATGCCGTCAGCTTTTATTATGGAAGGTATTATTAGAAATGCTATTATAAGGCCTACACCCCAATTTTTTACCGCTTTAATGATTCTGCCCTTTACAGAACTCATAATTATCATCGCCTTTCAGGACTTTCTGGTACGTGTTTCACTCTATTTGACAATTTTCATTTAAAAAAGTTCCGATATAAAATGCATGTTTTGCATATTGAAATTTAGCCCTTTTGTTACAATAATACTATATTTTTACATGTTACGTCAAGTATTTTTTTATATTTAATGGTATTAATTTTAGGAAATTTTAAGAAAAACCAGGATTATTACTTTTAAAGGATAGTGGTATTTTAGCTTACAATGGTTGGATTTTTTATTGGCTTTTTTCGGACTATCTTTTAATCACGGCCAGTTTATTATAACTGATTCTTTAAGTATCTTTGTTTTCTTATGTCCTGTTCCATCAGTTCCATTTATAACACATATGTATGTTCCGTTTGATACTGTCTGCCCGCCCGGAGTCTTCAAGTTCCAGTTAATACTGCCGTCAGACAGGTTCCCCGAGAGTGTTCTCACGAGTTCTCCTGCTATATTATAAATTTTAATTACAATTGTTCCGCCGTTTCCGTTATATTGCCACATGAATGTCAAAGGTGTATTTACGCCTGCGGTATAGGGATTTGGGTATGCTTTGATGCCTACAAGCATGTCCTGCGTTGTCCCCTGGTTTAAAAGCACGATTGTTTTGCTTAATATTGTGCCTGCATTATTATTTACCTTTACGATTGCCTGAACCTCGTACACCCCGCTGTCCAAATACTCGCCCTGTGCGTTCGTGCCTGTCCAGGTAACCGGGTTCTCCGAAGAAGAATACTGGATATCTATGGGATAAGACGGGTTTCCTATCAGGTATGCGGCGTTGTTGTCGCTCAAGCCGCTTGTTATTTTCAGGAAAACAGTGCTGGTACCGTCATACGGCTCCGCCATGGAATTAACTATTTCACCCGCGCTGTTTAGTATGTTTATCTCAACATACTGGGACTCGTTTATTACGGTAATTGTCTTTGTTATTACGCTTGTGTGCCCGTACTGGTCGGTTGTAGTTTCTTCTATATAATAAACTCCGTTAGCTACGTTTTGGCCTGCGTTGTTCGTGCCGTACCACGGGTATTGCACGCCGCCCTTGCCCGGCTGGTCCTGTGTCTGTATGCCGGGCAGGTCAATATAAAGCGTTGTGCCTGTACCTACAGTTAATACGTTTGTTGTTGTCCCATTTGCCTCAAGTTCAATGCTGCCCGGCGGGTTTGAAGAGTTGGTGTTTGTTATTGTTTTTACAAGCTCGCCAGCCTCGTTATATATGCCTATGCTCATTATGCACTGGTAAGGCTCAATGGTCAGTGTTATTGTCGGTGTCGGCGATATAGTAGGAGTATCCGTCATAGTAGATGTCATCGTGTCGGTATACGTTAATGTGTATGTTACGCTCCACGTGGCGGTCGGCGGCACAGTATACGTGTAAGTTTGAGTCGGGGTATCTGTGCTTGTCGGCGATGCCGTAGGAGTGTCGGTCGGCGAATTCACGGGCGTATCAGTATATGTTGGAGTAAAGGTTTCTGTGTCGGTGTTCGTGCTTGTGTCAGTCTGTGTCGGAGAAGATGTCAGCGTCACCGTGAATGTAAATTGAGGCGTATTTGTGTATGTAGCCGTGAAAGTCGGCGTATTTGTATAAGTCAGTGTGAATGTGAAAGTCGGCGAGTTTGTCTGTGTTATCGTGAAGGAATCGACGGGCGAAATAGTCGGCGTCGGGGATATTGTAGGCGTGTATGTCACCGTATTTGTGGAAGTGTATGTAAAAGTATATGTATACGTCACTGTCTGCGTATATGTGTCTGTCGGTGAAAGCGTATTTGTCAGCGTAGGCGACGGCGTGTCTGTCGGCGTATAAGTATATGTAACTGTAAATGTCTTTGTCACCGTGAAAGTCGGCGTGAATGTGGCTGATATTATTACCTCGGTATATGTCATGGTGATCGTATAGGTCTGCGTCTGCGTGTTTGACGGTGTCGGCGTGAATGTGGAAGTATAGGTCACCGTGTTTGTATAGGTTACGGTTGTTGTAAGCGAATATGTAAATGTCGGGGTTGCCGTGTAGGTCGTAGACGGGGTGTTGGTCACCGTCATGGTCTTTGTGTCCGTCAGGGTCGCTGACGGCGTGGCTGTGTATGTGTATGTGTACGTAACGGTCTGGGTATAAGTGGATGTCGGGCTCGGCGAATTGGTCACGGTCGGCGTATTAGTCTTTGTTGCTGTAAATGACGGTGTAAAAGGCACCGTGTTTGTCAACGTTACGCTTGACGTCGGCGTGAATGAAGGCGTATTTGTTTTTGTAAAAGTTGACGTGTACGTATATGTATAGGTGTAAGTAACAGTATTTGTGGATGTTGGTGTAAAAGACGGCGATGGTGTCACCGTATTTGTCTTTGTTGGCGTGGCCGTATAAGTCGGCGACGCGCACTGGTCCTGCATGAGCACCGTGGACACCGGCGATGCAGCCAGTCCCGGGTAAGTAAGCGAGGCGTTATTGTGCCAGTTGCACGTCTTTAAATTATCCTGGTTGTTGTTCAGCCACATCTGCCATGTATAGCAGCCCGTGAACCCGCCAGGCGTCGGCACTATGGAAACCGTGCTCACGCCATTGCTCGTGTTGACCTGTATTGTCGATATGCCGTCCGCGTTTACGTTTGTATTATTGCTCCAGTTAAACTGCCATCCATCCGCGGTATCGCTCGACCAGTCGTCAATAATGGTGAAAGGCTGTATGGCTGCGCCGCTGGTGTTGCAGAACACAAGGCTGAATGTGATGTTGGCATTATCGGTTACTAACTGTGTGTTGGCTGATTTTACCAGCGTAAAAGCAGGCGTTGGCGTAGGAGTTATAGTCGGCGTAGGCGATGTGCATTCCACATTAAAAACTTCAGGGTTCGAGAATTCAGAAATAATACCTGTCGCTCCTATACCTGCCACGTTTGTGAAAGCCTGGTTGCACGCAGATGTCGTTGCCCACCATGTGTAGGACCCGCTCTGGTCGCTGATATTGCCAAGGCTCCAGCTTACTATGCCGCCGGAATCCGTGCCTGCCGGGTTCGATCCTGAGTAAGTTAGTCCTGTCGGCACAGTGTCATACAATGTAGCGTTCGCGGCCACCCTTGGCACCAGCACCGTGAAATTATTATATGAATCCTGCACTGTACCGTTGCCGTCGCCAGACTGGTTGCCGACTCCCGGCCTCCAGTCTGTGTATGTTGCTCCTGAACCGCAGCCGTATGCTGTCGATACCGCTCCGGTATCATCCCATGTCACCTGGTATGCCGATGGCTCGGGCTGGCCGACCTGCCAGACTTTGGACTGGAATTCATAACCTGTGCCTGCGCCGTCAATGGTCATATAGGTTTTTGTGTGATACCATGTGTTTCCGGTTATTACAATTGAGCTTGAAGCTCCGCCGTAAGTGCATGCCGCTCCGCCCCCGCATTTCTGTATTGCCATATAGCCGTTTGCAGGCGCTGTATCTATGGATAACAGCAAAGAGTATCCGTAATTATTGCTGCCTGAAAGGCCATTGTTCCTTAGTATGACAAGCCCGTCAGCTCCGGGATATGTTCCGGGGTTTATAAAAACATCCGCTTCAACTATGCCCGTGCATATCTGCACATTTGAAGGAGTCGGGTCGTCAAGAAGCATTGCCGGGTACGATGACGCCTGTCCTGCCCCTGTCAATATCCTGTCCCCTGTATTGCACGGGTCTGATATTGTCCATGTGCCGTTATCGCTGCCGTAAGGCTGAAGCTTCCATCCGGTAGGTGGAGCGCTTGTATATGTGCCTGTGGCTGTGTTGTCAAACGGCCTGTATGCCTTTAACTGGTCTCCGTTTACCTGGTAATTCAGGTAATATGTTATGGTAACTGTCGCGCTCGGCAGTTTCATGAATGTATCCACGCTTTCAAGCTTTTGCACCGATATTGCAGCGTCACCTACTATTAAAGTAGCTGATGCGCTTGCATTTGTTGACCCGCTTGTCGCGCTTGCAGTGTTCTGTACTGATGTTCCTGATGCCATCGCAGTGGTCATCTGCATTAGTATCCATACTGTGCCTGACTTCATATATGTGGATGTCGGGAATGTCCATGTAACTGTTCCTGATGTGGCTCCCACGGCCGGTGGTGTCACAGTGCCCCCCGATATGGAGCTTGGCCCGACTGACACAAGCGCGAGGTCTCCGCCTCCCGGAAGCGAATCAGTAATTGTCATTGGCCCGTTTCCGAAAGTATAGTCCATGGAAAAAAGCACGAGGTCCCCAACGTTCTGCAATACTCCTTCCACCCTCTTGTCAAGAGTAAGTGTATTCGCCGGCGGTACAGGCAGCGGCCAGCTTAATACCTTTGTGTCGCCGTTATTCGCGCACGCATTTGCTTCAAAGCCTGACCAGTCGCTCGAGGCCAGATCGTCGCTTTTCATTGCCACCATCAGATATAAAGTTGTTGCACCGCATGATGTTCCCATATCTGATGACTGCGGCATTGTAAGGTTAAACTGCAGGTTCTGCGTGTATCCGTCAAATGAACCTGAGTTCGCGCAAGTATCGCAGTTTAATGCCGGCGTGGGATTAGGGTTTGGCAGGGCGTAGCCCATATTATTGCCGGTTGTCTGGCCGTTATCGGGATTTGGGGTGTGTACGTCAATTCCGTTATAGCTTACCAGGAACATCTGCCCGCCGGTATTTGCAGGCGAAAATGTCCCGGTTGTATTTACTGCTATGTCGAGTTCATTTGTGTTATAAGCGTCATGGCATACGCTCATGGTTACGACAAACTGCTGTCCCCAGCCTGGGTTTGCAGGGTTCATGTTCAGGGATAATATAGCCGGTGTGCCTGCAAATGCAAAGCCTGAGTAAAACAATGCAAGTACAGCTATTCCGGCCAGGACTGTGTATCTTTTAACATTAAAAAACATTTTCATTTTACCGCCTATGCTTAATATATCCCTATTTACAAGGGATTGATTTCCTTTATTTAATCGCTAATTAGACAACAAAAATCCGTTTAAGTTTCGGTAAATAATTATTAATTTTAACACTATTTAATGCAGTATTTTATATTCTAAAGCGGTGTTTTGTCAATTGTTTTCTTTGGGATTTAAAGGTTTAACAGTCGGTTAGAACAATGGCTATTTTGAGGACGATAGTAATGCGGTCGTATTATCCAAATATGATACGTTCATATATATGGTTTTCTTACGATACTGGAATCTTTTTAGAACAAAAATACCAAGGACGTAGGCCCAATGATCTTTATTTGGTAATAATCACCGATATTTTCACGATTTTTGTTTTCTTATTGCCGGCTCCGTCCACTCCGTAAGCCACACAAATATATGTCCCGCTTGCTACAATCTGGTTTCCCGAGCCCATAAAATCCCATGTCAGGCTGCCGTCGCCGAGATTCCCTGTAAGCGTCCTTACGAGCTCACCGGCTATATTATATATTTTTATAACTATATACCCTCCGTTTTGGCTCGCTGTCCAGGCAAAATTCATGGTATTTTTCCCCTCGCCTATATACGGGTTTGGATATGCCTTTATCCCTGCGAGCGTGTCTGACTGCGATCCTTCATATAAAAGCTCTATTGTCTTGGAAATCTTCGGGTTCATGCTGCTGTTTGACATAAGCACCAGCTGTACTTCATAAACTCCGGAATTCAAATAATTCCCCTGGGAATCTGTACCGCTCCAGCTTGCGGGGGTCTCTGAACTGCAGTATTCTAAAATTATAGGCTGGGCTGTGCTCCCGACCAGGAAAGCGCCTGATCCCTCTGTCTTGCTTGTAATGCTCAGGTACACGTAACTTACACCGTCATAGGGCTCATCAAAAGAATTTACAATCTCTCCCGCGCTGTTGAAAATATTTATCATTACGTACTGGTTGTCCGTGATAACGGTTATTTCTTTGGTTATAATATTTGTATGCCCAAACTGGTCGGTCGTCGTCTCCCTTATATAATACACTCCATCGGCAACATTTTGCCCCCCGTCATTCGTGCCGTACCACTGGTACTGGGCGCCTCCGCCTTTGGCTGTTGAGTCCGCGGCATATATACCGGGCAGGGTTATGTCAATAGGGGTGCCGGAATTTTGCGCGACAACATTTGTGGGAGTGCTGTTTGCGGTCACGTCCATTTCATTCGGCATTCCTGTAGATTCCGTGTTTGCGATGGTTTTTACCAGTTCGCCGGCCTCGTTATAAATACCGATATTCATTATAAAAGTGTAGGGTATCACAGTCTCTGATATCGTCGCGGTAGGAGTGATGGTCATTGTGTCGGTTATTGTCGGTGTCGCGGTATAAGTCGGTGTATCTGTGTCGGTAAAAGTTATTGTCGGCGTATCAGTCTGTGTGTTTGTAATTGTGAAAGTCGGCGTCGCGGTATATGTGGATGTCTGCGTATCGGTAAAAGTAAAGGTCGGCGTATCTGTGTCGGTATCTGTGACTGTAAAGGTCGGAGTATCTGTCGGGGTGTCCGTGGGCGACAATACCGGCGAATCTGTATATGTCGGCGTTATGGTCGCCGTATCTGTTATTGTGCTTGTGGGTGTAGCGGTATATGTGGATGTGTAGGTAACTGTCTGCGTAGGAGTGTCGCTGGGCGAGAGCGTATCGGTCTGGGTCGGCGAGTTTGTGGATGTCGGGGATTCTGTGTAAGTAGGCGTCATGGTCATGGTATCTGTCTGTGTGTTTGTAGGCGTGGCAGTGTACGTGTATGTGTACGTATATGTCTGCGTGTATGTATCGGTCGGCGATGGCGTGTTTGTTGCGGTCGGTGTCCATGTAAAAGTCGGGGTTATGCTCGGTGAGGTCACGGGCGAAGCTATAAGCACCACTGCCGTAGCAACGCCGCCGTTTGTAGCACCGGCATAGTTTACTATCATATTGCTGGGTGTGCTCGTGAAAGTCGGCGTCGGCGAAAGGTACGGCCCAACAGTAAAAGCAACGCACATCTGCTGGTCGTCACTAACACCCGGGTTCGCGTAAATATTGCAATCCCTCACGCACACTATTGCGTAATAATTGCCGTCTGCCCATGCCGCTGGTACGGTCATGTAAATCGCGCCGCCGCCTGATTCCATGCCGCAGGATGCATCTGTGCTGTTGTGCCAGTTGCCATCGGCGTTGCACTGGCTGGTCCTCCCGCCGTTTACCTGCGCCGCGCAACACGCAACATTTATTCCTGTTTCATTGACCAGTATTGCCTGACCTGCCGTGCCCGCAGATTGTATTGCGCACTGGTTTGACAAGGCCGCAAAATATGCAACCTTGCACCCGGTATTAGTGCTTTTAAACTGGAATGTTATTGTAATATTCTGTCCAGGCAGGGCATTGGGTGCCGTTGTTATGAGGTTTTGAATGGATGCCGTGGCAAAAACCGCTGCCGGTATTGCCGTAACAAATAATAATATAGAAAATATTTTTTTTATTGTTGCGTTAAAAAACCGCAGTATCCGGCCTTGAGCTCTTGAACTTTGAGCCCTTGTACATTTCATTATTGTTCATCTCCCCAGTCATGGTATTGCTGCTTTGGATCATCCGTATAGCCCTGCCCTTTGCCTGAAATAAGTGTTTTCAAAAAATATTTTGCGTCGGCAAAATAATCCCTTTGCGTAAAAGGGTTAAGCGGGTAGCAGTTGACCGTCCCTGTCCATACTATCGGCATACCGGAAGCGCTTGGCGGCAGCGTAAAAGGCCCCCATACAAGCATGGAACCTACTGTGGCGCCCCCACCCGAGTTGACAACAGACACGCACGCAGGTATTGTGTCCCAGACATATATTCCTGTCGCGGTCAAAAGCGAACTGCAATTGCTGAAATTGAGCGTAAAAGTCACGGTCCCTCCCAGGGTAACGGTAGTCGGGCTCGCGGTCTTTGTGAGCCCTATTCCCGGCGTCGGGCATATGACCTCGGTAAATACAGTGTTTGAAAATACGGGTAGTATCGGCAGGTCGCCGTCAAGCCCCGCTGTATTTGTGATGTTGCCGCAAGTGTTTGCCGCGCCCCACCATGTGTACGAGCCTGACTGGTCGGAAATATTTCCCAGGCTCCAGCTCACCAGACTGCCGTTCACTGTTCCGGCAGGGTTTGAGCCCCCGTAAATGAGCCCTGTTGGTACTGTGTCGAATAAATACGCGTTTGATGCAACCCGCGGTATGTACACAATAAAATTATTGTAATTATCCTGTGTTGTGCCGTCGCTGTCGTTGCCCTGCTCTCCTATGCCCGGCCTCCAGTCATTGTATGTGCCGGTGCCGCTGCAGTTCCAGTTCGCGTTTGTGACAGCGTTCGTGTCGGTCCATGTAAGCTGATAGCTGCCGGGCTCAGGGTCTCCTACCGGCCATACTTTTGACTGGAAAACATAATTATTGCCGCTTTGCGTAAGCCAGGTCTTTGTCCTGTACCATTTATTGCCGACTATCTGTATTGCGGGCGATGTGTCATAATTCCAGCTGCATGTACCGCCCCCGCATTTCTGTATGGAAAGGTACGCGTTTGCCGGAGCGGTATCTATTGAAAGCAAAAGTGAATAGGCGTATCCGTTTGCACCGCTTAACCCGTTGCTCCTTAATATTACAAGCGCATCAGAACCGGGGTATGACCCGGGGTTTATCATGATATCGGACTCGACTATGCCGGTGCACATCTGGACATTATCGGTATTGCCGCCCGGGTCGTTAAGCAGCAGCGCCGGGTATTTTGCCGATGACGATACGCTGCCTGTTATAATATGGTCGCCTGTATTGCAGGCATCGCTTATTGTCCATGTGCCGTACTGGCCGCTCCCGTTTCCGTCGGGTATTGCCTCCCAGCCTGCGGGTACGTCAGTGGACGGTCCTGTCGGCGAATATGCGCCTGTCGCGTTGTCGTCAAAGGGCCTGTAATCCTGAAGCTTGTCGCCGTTTATGTCGTAACTTAAATAATAGGTAATATTATTGCCCAGGTTCACCTGCGGCGAACTCGCGGACTTAATCACATTCATCGCAGGCTGGTCCGTGGTTATGTTTGTGGATGCCTGCTGGACATTGGAATTCATTGTGCCTGTGGCCGTATTTGTAATTACAGTATTTGAAGGCACAGTCGGGTTGTTCCACTGCATGAGCAGCCATACCGTGCCTGTAGCTGAGCCGAGCTGGCCGGTCCTGTCGGGCAGTGTCCACACAAGCGTGCCTGAGCTGGCTCCTGTCCCAGGGTTTGTAGTGATAAACTCTGTCGGGCCTGCAGAAACCAGTGATAGGTTCCCGCCTCCTGGCAGGGGATCTGATATTGTAAGCGGCCCGTTGGCATAATCATAGTCTATTGAAAACAGCACAAGGTCGTTCTGCGCCTGAATGACGCCCTCAACCCTCTTATGAAGGTCAAAACTCGGTGATAAAAGCGGTATTGCCCATGACACCGGAAAGGAATCGTTTGACGCGCAGGCAGGCAGCGATGTCCATTCGCTTGTGCCCATGTTGCTGTCTTTCATCACGACGTGCACGTACAGGTTCGATACATTGCATCCCGGGAACATGTTTGAATTTGGCACGTTTACGGTGAATGATGCTGTGCCCATGTATGAGCTTGCCGGTCCGCAGTTTGTGCAGGCGGTTCCTGATGTCACGGCAGGCAGAGTGTACGCGAAATTGTTTGCCTCGTTTACAATATCACTGTCTAAACCGTTTGAATCAACTACAAAAACCTGCCCTCCTGTGCCTGTGGCTTCCCTGTTTGCGTTGTTGCTTATGGCTATTGCTATATAATTGCTTCCGCCGCCGTCCTTTGCGCAGAATTGCACTGTTATCGTGACAGCGTCGCCGAAATTCGGGTTTGGAGGTGACATTGTAACGCTTGTTACTGCCGGGTAAGCTCCGAAAGCTGACGCAGCAGATATTAAGCAGAAAAATAAAACCAGAGCTGCGGCTCTGGCCCCTTTATTAAATTTCAAGCTTGTATTCATGTTCGCACCTTTTTATATGATTGATAAAGTTCTTCATTTATTAGTAATTAGACAATTTCTATCAAAAAAAGTTTCGTAAAACTTTACATATTATATACCATAAAATTGAATTTGTCAATGTTTATGCACACTTTTCCTGTTTTTATGATTTTTCGCTTGTTTTTACAAGAGTTTGTTGAGTATATCAAAAGTTTCAAAATTCATTGTTTATCCCAATAAAACATAAAAGGCGGCTTTCGCCGCCTTTTATTATAATAACCTTTCTTATCTTTTTAATTTGTCATTCTTGCCATTCTTCCGGGCATCCGAGCTTCCAAACCCCTACAGCCTTCTAACCTTCTAAATTACTGCCCTTGCGCTGAACCGCTTACTATTGCGGACATTTTAATTATTTTTACTTTCGTGTCGTTATTGTTATCAACACCCTCTGCAACACATATATATGTCCCGCTTGAAACCTTCTGCCCGCCTGTTGCCCTGAGGTCCCAGTTGACATAGCCAAGGTTCAAGTCTCCTGTCAATGTCCTTACAAGCTCACCGGCTATGTTATAGATTTTTATCCTAATTGCTCCCTGCGTCCCAGGTGTCCATGCTATCATAAGCTGCGGCGTAGTGCCGTCTCCTACATACGGGTTCGGATATGACTTCAGGCCGTTAAGAATACTGTTGTTCGGCTGGTTAAGTATTGTAATGGTCTTGCTTGCCACCACTTTAAGCCCCTGTTCTGTTTTTACCACAAGCTGTACCTCGTATACTCCGCTTGATACATAATTTCCCTGTGTGTCGGTACCGTTCCATGTAATAAAGTTGCTCGCAGTGTAAGTAATGGTCATTGGCTGGTTCCCGTTACCCACGACAAACACACTGTTGTTGCCTGTATTGCTTATCAGGTTTAGCGATATCTCGCTGCTGCCGTCATAAGGCGCTGCAATGGATTGAACAATCTCGCCCGCGCTGTTGTATATGTTTATCTGCGCGTAATTTGCGGCATTTATGGCAGTAACAGGCTTTGTTATTATTTCCGTGTGCCCGAATGTATCTGTCGTTGTCTCCTGTATATAATATACTCCATTCGCTACATCCTGGCCTGCGTTGTTCGTACCGTCCCACTGGAACGATACCGTCTGGTTTTTATTCTGTGACCCGGGTGTCTCTATTCCGGGAACTGCTATGCTCAGCGCTCCGGGAGTACCCGGCACTATCACGTTTGTAGTGTTTCCGTTTGAATCATACAAGCCTACCCCGAGCGGTTCAGACGAGGTCGTGGTAACTGTTATTGATCTCACCAGCTCCCCTGCCTCGTTGTACACGCCTATGCTCATTGTATAAGGGAAAGGTACCGGTGTAATCGTAATTGTCGGCGTCAGCGAAGCCGTGCTTGTGAATGTAATTGTCGATGTGCTCGTGTAAGTGCTTGTCCCTGTGGAAGTATTGGTGATTGTCGGCGTGTCTGTCCAGGTATTTACAGGAGTGTCGGTGTACGTCAGCGTGAACGTGTATGTGAATGTAAGTGTAGGCGTGAATGTAAATGTGTCGGTAACGGTATTCACAGGTGTGTTCGTGTATGTCGATGTCAGGGTGACCGTATTTGTATCAGTCAACGTACTGGTAAGTGTAGGCGTGTCGGTAAATGTGCTGGTTTGTGTATACGTCAGCGTCGGGGAGCCTGTAAAAGTATATGTAGGCGTATTAGTATATGTCGGTGTCTGTGTCATTGTGTCTGTCAGCGTATCGACAGGCGAGTTTGTGTATGTCGGCGTCGGCGTCGGCGTGCTTGTAAATGTCGAAGATTCTGTGGATGTAAGCGTGGATGTCAGTGTTGATGACGGTGTATTTGTAGGCGTCGGTGTATTTGTTATCGTGAAAGTAGATGTATCGGTAAATGTCGGTGTCCATGTCGGCGTATTTGTGTATGACGGCGGGTTTGGTATTGTATTTGTCAGTGTCGGTGTTACGGTTATTGTGCTTGTGTCAGTCTGTGTGTTTGACGGAGTCGGTGTGTAGGTAGATGTATATGTCACTGTGTCTGTGTACGTATTTGTACTTGTCAGCGTATTCGTGAATGTCGGTGAATTGGTAAACGTCGGGCTTGGCGTGAATGTCGGCGTGTCTGTAGCTGATACGATAAGCGGCGTAGCTGTCAGCGTTATCGTAAATGTCGGTGTATTTGTGCTTGTTATTGTAACTGTCCTTGTGTCGGTAGTTGTGCTTGACGGCGTGGGCGTGAAAGTCGATGTGTATGTCACTGTATTGGAATATGTTGATGTCGGCGACAGCGTTACTGTCTGTGTCGGTGAGTTAGTATTTGTCGGCGTTGCTGTGTATGTCACTGTAAATGTCTTTGTGACCGTAAATGTCGGGGTAAAAGTCGCCGATATTATAACCTCGGTGTAAGTCATGGTTATCGTGTATGTGGATGTTATTGTGTTTGACGGCGTCGGCGTGAATGTTGATGTGTATGTCACTGTCTGCGTAAATGTGGACGTCGGTGACAGCGTGTTTGTATATGTCGGGGATGCCGTGGGCGACGGCGACGGCGTATTCGTATATGTGATTGTCATTGTATCTGTCCTGGTCATGGACGGTGTCGGCGTAAACGTAAAAGTATATGTCACTGTCTGCGTAAATGTCGATGTCGGCGACAGCGTGTTTGTCAGCGTTGGCGATGCTGTGGGCGACGGTGAAGGCGTGTTTGTATACGTAATCGTCTTTGTTGCAGTATTTGATGCTGATGGTGTGACCGTGTAGGTAAAAGTGTATGTCACTGTCTGTGTAAATGTCGATGTCGGCGACAGCGTGTTTGTGTATGTAGGCGTGGGCGTGGCAGTCAGCGATGGTGTATATGTAGGCGTGAATGTCCTTGTCACAGTATTTGACGCAGATGGCGTGACAGTATACGTATACGTGTACGTCACCGTCTGTGTATACGTAAATGTGACCGATGCTGTGTATGTGTTTGTCGGCGTCAGTGTCGGGCTCGGCGTCTGCGTGAATGTCGGCGTATCTGTCCTTGTAAATGTCACGCTTGACGTGAACGTGACAGTCGGCGTCAATGTTGGCGTAAAAGTGCTCGTATAAGTATATGTGTTTGTGTATGTATATGTGACCGACGGTGTATTTGTCTTTGTCATTGTCGGTGTAAATGTAAATGTGTCCGTATATGTGGCTGTATTTGTATATGTATAAGTCGGGGTCGGGGTCCTGGTAAATGTAGGCGAAGGCGTAATTGTAAAAGTATCTGTTTTTGTGAATGTAAATGTCGGCGTAGCCGTGAAGGTCGGCGACGCGCACTGGTCCTTCATGAGAACAGTTGATACAGGCGAGGCCGCCAGACCCGGGTATGAAAGCGATGAGTTATTTTCCCAGTTACACTGGGTTACATGCTGGTTGTTTGTAAGCCACATCTGCCATGTATAGCAGCCCGTGAAACCGCCCGGCGTCGGCACAACGGAAATCGTTTCTACGCCGTTGTTTGAGTTGACCTGTATTGTCGATATGCCGTCAGCGTTTACGTTTGTATTGTTGCTCCAGTTAAACTGCCATCCGTCCGCGCTGTAATCGCTCGACCAGTCGTCAATAATGGTGAAAGCCTGTGTCGCTCCGCCGCTGGTATTGCAGAACACAAGGTTGAATGTGACGTTGGAATTGGTGGTTGTTATTAAAGTTGTGCTTGCTGATTTTGACAGCGTAAAAGCAGGCGTCGGCGTCGGCGTTATAGTCGGCGTTGGCGATACGCACAGCACATTTGCCACCACCGGATTTGAAAATTCAGCCGGTATTCCTGTGGCGCCTATTCCTCCCACGTTTGTAAAAGCCTGGTTGCAGGCCGAAGTCGTGGCCCACCATGTATACGACCCGCTCTGGTCGCTGATATTCCCAAGGTTCCAGCTTACCATACCTCCGGAGTCCGTGCCTGACGGGTTCGATCCTGAGTATGTAAGTCCTGTAGGTATCGTATCGTACAATGTTGCGTCTGCAGCCACCCTTGGTATTAATACTGTAAAGTTATTATATGAATCCTGCACTGTGCCGTTGCCGTCGCCTGACTGGTTCCCTACGCCCGGCCTCCAGTCTGTGTATGTTGCTCCTGCGGCGCAGCTGTACAGACTGGAAGTCGCCGCAGCTCCTGTATCATCCCATGTAACCTGGTATGACGATGGCTCCGGCTGGCCCACCTGCCATATTTTTGACTGGAACTCATACCCTGTGCCTGCGCCGTCAATGGTCATCCAGGTTTCTGTGTGGTACCATGTATCCCCTGTTATCTGAAATGCGGTTTCTCCGCCGCCGTATGTGCATGTACCTCCTCCTCCGCATTTTTGTATCCCCGCATAACCGCCTGCCGGCGCAGTATCTATGGATAATAACAGCGAATATCCGTAATTGTTTGTGCCGGACAGCCCGTTGTTCCTCAGTATTACGAGCGCGTCAGCTCCGGGGTATGTACCGGGATTTATATAGACATCTGACTCAATGACACCGGTGCATATCTGCACATTCGCCGGGTTCGGGTCGTCAAGGAGCATTGCCGGGTATGAGGACGACTGTCCCGCTCCGGTCAATATCCTGTCTCCTGTACCGCAAGGGTCTGTTATTGTCCATGTGCCGTAATCAGAGTTAAAAGGCAGCATCTTAAACCCTGACGGAGGGCTGTTTGTAACTCCATAAGTACCTGTAGCAACATCGTCAAACATCCTTACTGCTTTCAGCTGGTCGCCGTTTACCTGGTAATTAAGGTAATATGTTATTGTCACTGTCGCGCTCGGCAGCTTCATGAAAGTATCCACGCTCTGGAGCTTTTGCACCGATATTGCCGCGTCTCCTACTACCAGGGATGCCGATGCGCTTGCATTATTTGAACCGCTTGTCGCACTTGCAGTGTTCTTTACCGATGTGCCTGATGCCATTGCAGTCGTCATCTGCAGCAGCATCCATACCGTGCCTGATTTTGTATATGTGGATGTCGGAAATGTCCATGTTACTGTTCCTGAAGTTTCTCCCACCGTAGCCCCGGTCACGCTTCCGCCTGTTATTGAGCTGGGGCCTACAGACACCAGCGCCAGGTCTCCTCCTCCGGGTATAGCGTCTGTTATTGTCATCGGCCCGTTGCCGTACGTGTAATCCATGGAAAATAATACAAGGTCACCTACGTTTTGCAGCACTCCCTCGGACCTTTTGTCCAGCGTCACTGAATCAGCTGGCGGCACAGGCAGGGGCCAGTTGAACTGCATGACATCGCTGTTCCCCCCCTGGTTGCATCCTACCTTATTTGAGGCCCAGTCGCTCGACGCAAGGCCCGAACTTTTCATCGCGATATCGAGGTAAAGTGTTGTTGCCCCGCATGCAGTTCCCATATCAGACGCCTGCGGCATGGTAAGGTTAAACTGAAGGTTCTGTATATAACCGTCATCAGAGCCTGAGTTTGCGCATGTATCACAGTTTAATACCGGTGTAGGGTTTGGATTTGGCACTTCATACCCCATATCGCATCCGGTGTTTGCAGGTTGACCGCTCGCGCATATCGGGTTTGCGGCATGCACGTCGACGCCGGAGGAACTTACCAGGAATATCTGCCCTCCTGTTGGCGCTGGGTTAAATGCGTTGCTTGTGCTTACTGCGATATCAAGGTCATTTTCCGAATTGTATGCGTCATGACAGATTGACATTGTCACAACAAACTGCTGTCCCCATCCAGGATTTGTCGGGTTCATGGTAACTGAAAGAAGGGCGGGGGTGCCTGAATATACATAACCACACAGGATTAAAAAAATAATTCCTGTAAAAATCCCGGCTCTTTTAAAATTTTTTAAGCTGATAATGTTCATTGAACCGCCTAATTTAATTTATTCCTTTCAATTCTTGGAATAACTTTGCCTTCCGGATAACACATAATTTTAGACAATGAAAAGCTGTTTTAGTTTCGGTTTATTTTAATTTTTTTACCTAAACTCGAAACCAAAACCTCAATAAATAATAGGTATTTTAGCCCTTATCCCATGTTTTTGTCAATAAATAAATGATTTTAAGATTTTTGATGGTTTCATGTGTTTTACTCAGAAAAGGTAGCTCTCTCCGCCTTCTATAATAATATGTTATCACATTTCGTATCTGTTCTTTTTATCATTTTTCCGAACTCAATTTTAACTCTTTTTGAACACCCTTCGAACATTCTTTTGAACTCTTTTAGAACGTTTTTAAAACTTATTGCCCGCCGGCAATAGACGCCAGCTTTAGTATCTTTGTTTCTTTGTCTCCCATACTGTCAGTCCCTTCAACCACACACACGTATGTGCCGCATGACACGCTTTGTCCGCCCGCGCTTTTCAAATCCCAGGTTATGCTTCCTGTCCCAAGGTCTCCTGCAATTATCCTTACAAGCTCGCCTGCAATGTTATATATTTTGATCCTTATTGTGCCTGCTCTTGCCTGCCAGGAAAATGTAAGGGGTGTTGTTATGCCGCCTGGGTACGGGTTTGGGTATGACTTCAGTTTTATAAGCACGTCCTGCGTCCCTTCGTTAAGCAAGGTGACGGTCTTGCTTGCTACTACATCCAGCCCCTGCGCTGTCATGGCTACAAGCTGTATTTCGTATACACCGCTTGCCACATAATCGCCCTGCGCATTTTTGCCGTACCATGTCATTGAGTTTGAAGCGGTGTATTGTATTGTCATTGTCGCGTTCCCGTTTCCTACAAGGTACGCGTTTCCGTTGCTGCTGTTGTTTTCGATATTCAGCATGAGCCAGCTTACGCCGTCGTACGCTGATTTTATTGTATCTACCAGCTCACCGGCGCTGTTGTAAATATTCACCTGCACATAAAGCGCCGTATTTATTGCCGTAATCGTTTTTGTAATTGATGTTGTATGGCCGTACGGGTCTGTCGCCGTTTCCTGTATGTAATAAACTCCGTTTGCAACGTCCTGTCCGGCGCTGTTTGTACCGTCCCACTGGAAGCTTGCGTATGACACTCCGCCTTTCGGGTTTTGGACCGGATTTATGCCTGGCAGCATTATGGTCAGCGGATTGCCGGAACCCGGCTCCATCAGCGTTGTCTGGCTTCCGTTTAACAGCAGTTCCATGCTCTGCGGGTCGCTTGGCACCACGGTATTTGTTATGGCTTTCACAAGTTCCCCTGCCTCGTTATACACATTTATGGTAAGCATATACGGGAAAACCTGAGGTGTGATAGTTACCGTCGGCGTAGACGCGCATGTAGCGGTATAAGTCATTGTTGCCGTGTAAGTCGGCGTTTGTGTCCTTGTAATTGTAAGCGTCTGTGTGCTTGTGTATGTGCATGTCTTTGTATAAGTGGCTGTTGAGGATAATGTGTTTGTGTAAGTCGGCGTATTTGTCAGGGTAAACGTCTGTGTATTTGTTTGTGTAGCTGTCAGTGTATCTGTCCGCGTCTGTGTGGGCGTATCTGTATAAGTGTTTGTGTATGTTTCCGTATACGTGCATGTATTTGTCTGCGTCAGCGTGTCCGTATCTGTCGGCGTTATTGATAATGTAACTGTCTGTGTATATGTCTCCGTAAATGTATATGTATCTGTCTGTGTCAGCGTGTATGTGATTGTAGGCGTATCTGTTGATGTGATTGACTGCGTATTCGTCAATGTTATTGTCAATGTTTCGGTTTGCGTCCTTGTCGGCGTCGCTGTATCAGTATATGTATATGTCTCCGTAAATGTATATGTATCTGTCTGTGTCAGCGTGTATGTGATTGTAGGCGTATCTGTTGATGTGATTGATTGAGTATTTGTCGGTGTTATTGTCAATGTATCGGTTTGTGTAAATGTCGGCGTACCCGTATAAGTATATGTGTATGTCACTGTCCGGGTATATGTATCTGTCATAGTCATTGTGTCCGTGTATGTAGGTGTATTTGTCGCCGTGACCGTCTGCGTGTACGTCGGCGTCATTGTCAATGTATCGGTTTGAGTAAGTGTCGGAGTGGCTGTATAAGTATATGTGTATGTCACTGTATAAGTGTAAGTTTCAGTCGGTGTAAGCGTATCTGTGTACGTAGGCGTTGGCGTGTTTGTGGGTGTTGACGTCTGCGTGTATGTCTGTGTATTTGTCACCGTATATGTCCTTGTAGGAGTACGGGTATAAGTGCTTGTATATGTGTAGGTTTCAGTCGATGACGGGCAAAAATTCTCCAGTTTCACGGTGCTGCTTGATGAAGCCAGCGTTACTGTGTTGTACCATACCTTGCAGTCTTCGCTTGAGGGAAAATTACTGCTTTCAAGCACATAAGTGAAAGACAGGCAGGGCGCAGGGCATCCTGTACATGTAACTCCTGGAATCCCTTCCTCAAAATAAACATAGTTATTGTCGTTTATATTGTCGGCTGAGAATGAAATGTCTCCGAAAAAAATCCCTCCTGAGTCAACATCATACCAGCTGCCTGTCGGCGACACATAGCTCCATGTCGGGTCTGTCCAATGGTCTCTTGTAAAAGTCGTGCTTGTTGTGCCGCCGCCGGAATTGCATATGCTGTAATAAAAAGTCAGGTCCCCCGGCCCCTGTATGCCTGCTGTCTGCCCCGCTGATTTTGTTATTGTCAGGTCCGGCGGCATTGGCGTGGGTATTTCATTCAGGGTAAATCCCTGCCTGAAATATATCTGCTGGCATCCGTTTGATACGTTGCCATAGCCCAGGGGCTCCAGCACATTGTGCGTTTCAAAAGAATTAATTTTCTGGCCGTATTCATGCCCTAAATAAAGTACAGTGCCGGCGGGCCTCCATGATAAGTCGCTTGCTTCATTGTAAAGCGGGTTATACCAAGTATATGTGCCGTCGTCCGGCCCCGCATCACAGGATAGCGATGTGCCCGAGGAGTCCGCACAACATGTATTCATGTCGGTAAGCTCATCAACCCCTGCGCCGCTGTCGCTGTCCACGTAACTGTAGCCGCCGCCCTGGCAGGTTATCTCCATGGTCCATGTGGCCCACATTTCGCAGCAGCTTATGTTCTGGTCATGCACTGCTATGACATTTCCTGTAGGATTTAACGTTGCAAGCTGGGCCGCAGTCAGGGTCATGCATGACGGGGAGAACCTTCCTGTATTACTCACGTCTTCATACCAAAATGTCCCGAGATAAATACCGTTAACATAAATATCGGAAACGTCGTCAACAGCGGCGCACATGACCGCTGATACAGGGGTGCATACCGGTGCCGCGCGCAGGCCGGAACCTGACAAAATAAAAAATAAAAATATAGCTGAAATTATTATTATTTTTTTGCCAGGCCCGTTTTTCGCAGCGTGAATAAAATCCACGTGCCTTATTTCTTTGATGTGCATTACTCATGCCTCCATGCGCCAATAAAACCAGAAAAATTCAGTTTTATGCAAGAGTTGAATTTTCCCTTATATCATTTGCCGTTTCATTGATGCCGCAATACTTAACTAAATTCCGTATTTTAATTGTCGTGGATAACTTTGCTGCTCTCCCTTATTGCCCGATAACAGCCGCCAGTTTTAATATTTTTGTTATCCTGTCTCCCGTAGTGTCTATGCCTTCAACCACGCAAATATATGTGCCGCTTGACACTTTCTGCCCGCCCACACTTTTTAAATCCCAGTTTATTTTTCCTGTTGACAGGTCGCCTGTAAGCGTCCTTACAAGCTCGCCTGCCATGTCATAAATTTTGATTCTTATTGTTCCCTGAGTATTTTGCTGCCAGGCAAAAACAAGGGGGGTATTTCCCGTATACGGATTTGGATAGGCTTTTATCCCTGATATGTCGTCCGTAGGCCCTATATCCAGCAGTTCTACTGTCTTGCTTGCCACTACATCCAGCCCCTGCGCTGTCATGGCCACAAGCTGCACTTCATATATGCCGCTTTCCACATAATTCCCCTGGGCATTTTTGCCGTACCAGGTTATTGAATCTGAGGAAGTGTACTGCACCGTCAAGGTAGCTTTGCCGCAGCCGGCTACATATGTGCTTCCGTTTCCGCTGTCGTTCTTTATGTCCAGCGTCAGCCAGCTGTAGCCGTCATAATCGGACCTTATAGTATCCACAAGCTCTCCGGCGCTGTTGAAAATATTCAGTTGCGCATAAAGCGATGCGTTTATTACCGTAATCGGTTTTGTAATTGATGTTGTATGCCCGTACGGGTCTGTAGCCGTCTCCTGTATGTAATAAGCCCCGTTTGCTACATCCTGCCCTGCATTATTAGTGCCGTCCCACAGGAAAGTCGCGTACGATACCGCGCCTTTTGCAAGCTGCACGGTCTGTATTCCAGGCAATATTATTGACAGGTTGTTGCCCGAACCCGGCGATATTGCCGTGGTTTCTGTGCCGTTCATTAAAAGCTCCATGCTGTTCGGGTCGCTTGACGCGGCAGTGTTTGTAATTGTCTTTACCAGCTCTCCCGCCTCATTGTATACGCTGATGTTGATTGTGTACGGATATGTAAGCGGGGTCATGGTTATTGTGGCAGTCTGCGTAATTGTAAACGTACGTGTTATTGATGGCGTGTCAGTATTTGTATTTGTGAAAGTGATTGAGCACGTATTGGTGAATGTGCATGTCTGTGTCATGGTATCTGTCCTTGTTGATGTGGATGTCTGAGTAGCGGTTGATGTATATGTTGGCGTGCCTGTATGGGTATTTGTCTGCGTATATGTCGCTGTTTGAGTTTTTGTCGTTGTACAGGTCATTGTATAGGTAAATGTGTTTGTTATTGTGGACGTAGTTGTGAATGTGTTTACCGGCGTCCATGTATATGTCTGTGTTGCAGTGGATGTGTATGTGTAAGTCATTGTCTGGGTTGGCGTAGCCGTGGGTGACAGCGTGTTTGTGCACGTAGGCGATGCCGTGGCTGTGTTTGTTCCGCTAGATGTCGGCGTGATTGTCAGGCTGACTGTCTGTGTTGATGTCGGCGTTGCCGTGAATGTATATGTGTATGTCACGGTTTGCGTATATGAATCTGTCGGTGATAATGTGTCTGTATATGTCGGAGTGGGCGTGCGTGTGTCTGTCTGCGTGAATGTGGGTGTTATAGTTTCCGTGTCGGTCTGCGTTGACGACGGCGTCGCGGTGTCTGTAAATGTATATGTTACTGTCTGCGTGTATGTGTCAGTCTGCGTGTAAGTATCCGTAAGCGTTGGCGTTGCTGTAGACGTGTCTGTCTGGGTATAAGTTGGTGTCTGTGTCTTTGTGTCTGTTGCCGTATCCGTCGGCGTGGCTGTGAATGTGAAAGTATATGTGTATGTCTGGGTATACGTGTCGGTCACCGTGGGTGTATCTGTGAAAGTCGGCGTGTTTGTGGGAGTGTATGTAGGCGTGTAGGTCGGCGTCTGGGTAAGGGTGTCTGTGGGGGTAGGCGTCCTTGTGTACGTAGACGTCGGCGTGTATGTAGGGGTAGCCGTGTATGTCGGGGTTACCGTCGGCGTGTCTGTTATTGTCGATCCGGGCGGCGGCGGTGTATTTGTCGGCGACACGCATATCACATTGAATACCACCTGGTTTGAAAATTCCGGTACTATATTTGTAGCGCCTATGCCTCCGGTATTTGTAAAGCTCTCGCCGCACGCTGCCGTGGATGCCCACCATGTATACGAACCGCTCTGGTCGCTTATGTTTCCCATGCTCCATGTCACCATCTGCGGCGTACCGCCTACGCCTGTCGCGGGCGGATTTGAGTTTATATAGTTCAGTCCGGCTGGTATCGTGTCAAACAATACCGCGCTTGCCGCGACCCTCGGTACATATACGGCGAAATTATTGTATGAATCCTGTACATTGCCTGTGTTGCTTGACTGGTTGCCTACTCCCGGCCTCCAGTCGGTATATGTCGCGCCGGCGCCGCAGTTAAAAGCCGTGGCGGCAGCGCCTGTGTCGGTCCAGCTGACCTGGTACCCCGACGGCTCGGGTTTTCCGATCTGCCATACCTTTGCGTTAAAAACATAATCATTCCCGTTCTGGGTCATCCATGTTTCTGTCCTGTACCATGTGTTTCCTGTTATTGTAACCGCATCGGAGGCGCCGCCGTATGTGCAGCCCGAACCCGCGCATTTCTGTATGGCCATGTACCCGCCTGCCGGGTTTGTGTCTATTGATAAAAGCAGGCTGTACGCATCGGCATTATTGCCTGCCTGCCCGTTGCTCCTCAAAATCACAAGTCCGTCCGCGCCCGGGTATGTGCCGGGGCTTATATACACGTCCGATTCAACTATGCCAGTGCATATCTGCACATTGGTGGTATTTCCATTTGGATCATTAAGCAAAAGCGCCGGGTAATCATTCGCCTGCCCGGCTCCTGTCAGTATCCTGTCTCCCGTGCCGCACGGGTCTGTTATCGTCCATGTCCCGTAATCGGTATTATACTGCAGGTATTCCCAACCAGACGGCGGCGTCAGGCCGGTGTACGTCCCCAGGGCTGTATCATCAAACGCCCTGTAGTCCTTGAGCTGGTCACCGTTTATCTGGTAATTGAGAAAATATGTTATTGTAACTGAAGCGCTTGGCTGTTTCATGAATGTGCTCACGCTTTCAAGCTTTTGCACTGATATTGCGGCCTCTCCGACCGTAATCGTCGCAGAAGAGCTGCCGTTGTTTCCCCCGATCGAGCTTGTTGCGGTGTTGGGCACCAGCGTGCCCGATGCCATTGCCGTGGTCATGCTCATCAGCATCCATACTGTCCCCTGTTTCGTGTAGGTTGAGGCAGGGAATGTCCATGTTATTGTTCCTGACGTCGCGCCAATCGCAGGCGCCGATGCGGTAACCACGCCGGCCTCGGTATCCGGGCCGTATGAAACAAGGGCAAGGTCCCCTCCTCCCGGCAGGGAGTCTGTTACTGTAAAAGGGCCTCCGTTTCCGTATGTGTAATCTATCGAGAATAATACGAGGTCTCCGGGATACTGCAGTACTCCCTCCACCCTTTTGTTCAGCGTGAATGAATTTGCGGCCGGCACAGGCATTGTCCAGCTTAGAGCCTGCGCGTTGCACGAGCTGCTTGTCAGGTCGGCCCAGTCCTGCGACTGGAGTCCGGCGCTTTTTGTCGCCACAAGCAGGTAAAGCGTTGACGAGCCGCATGCAGTCCCCATGTCAGCCGCGTTCGGCATTGTTAGGTTAAAAGAAAATGTCTGCGGATAGCCGTCGTTTGTTCCGGTGCACGTGCTGCAGCTTAATACCGGTGTCGGGCTTATATCCGGAGGCTGCCATCCCATGTCGTTGCTCGGGCCGTTTGGGCTCGTGCTGTGAACATCAATGCCCAGGTTGCTCACCAGGAATATCTGTCCTCCTGAATTCGCGGGCTGGAATGAATTGTTTGTGCTCACGGCTATATCAAGGTCGTTTTCTGAATTATAGGCGTCATGGCATATCTGCAGATTTACCACAAATTGCTGTCCCCACGCCGGGTTTGGAGGCACCATACTAAGTGAGGTTATTGTAGGATTGGCGGCGTAAATAAAATTACATGATAATAAAAATACAGACACCAATATCAATGTTATTTTTTGGATAATTACCCGCAGCTTCATTTAAAATTCACCCTCGTTTTACATTGGCGGAATTTAAATAATAAAATGGAGTAAATTAGGTTTTGTTTTCTTATATCATAAATCAGCCTGGACATTAATAATGTTATAATACCAGGCCGATTTTGTCAAGTAAAATTCGTTTAAATGAATTTGTTATGCTTTTATTGTCCTATTCGTATTAATTGAATTGTACTATAAGATATTAGATTGTACTAGATGAAACCGTTTAACCTCTTAAACTCCACACAATTAAAAAAGGCGGCTTTCGCCGCCCTCTATATGTTAAGCTTTCTTATTTTTCATTCTTCTAATCTTCCGAGCTTCCGAGTTTCCGTTCTTCCAACCCTCCATGCCTCTGCTTTTATTGCTGCGCCCCTTGAATAACCGATACTTTTATTATCTTTGTCTTCTGGTCCTGATTGCTGTCTGTTCCCTCTACCACGCATATGTACGTGCCGTTTGATGCCTTTTGTCCTCCTGTTGCCCTCAAATCCCAGTTTATATATCCTGTGTTCAAGTCCCCTGTCAGTAT
>Ga0335078_10000681_pt1 | contig 52332 bp, 49 predicted proteins | sample Lox_Sample_32_FD_206711 | JGI IMG/M metagenome (GOLD analysis project Ga0335078, IMG submission 206711) | Soil microbial communities from Loxahatchee National Wildlife Refuge, Florida, United States - Lox_Sample_3.2 | ecosystem: Environmental > Terrestrial > Soil > Wetlands | place: USA... | reverse complement strand
GGTGCTCATGATTACCATCGCCACCGCGTGCCTTAGCGTTTATCTCTATGGCCAGGCTCCGAAAGGATTCTTCCCGCAGCAGGATACGGGGCGGATTCAGGGTTCGGTGCAAGCGAACCAGGACATTTCATTTGACGCAATGAGCCGCAAGATGCGGCAATTCGTCCGCATTGGGATGGCTGATCGTAACATCCAGAACATGATCGGTTTCTGCGGCGGCAGCACGGCGATGAACCAGGGCCGCATGTATATCACGTTGAAGCCGCTCGGGGAGCGAAAACTCAGCGCGGACCAGGTGATCTCCGAACTGGCGCGCAAATTCTCCGTGGTCCCGGGCGCGATGCTCTACATGCAGGCGCAGCAGGACCTGAGCATCGGCGGCCGCGTGAGCCAGGCGCAGTATCAATACACGTTACAGGGCGAGGACCTTGCCCAGTTGAATGAATGGGCGCCGCTGCTCTTGCAAAAAATGCGCCGCCTGCCGCAATTGCGCCAGGTGAATACGGATCAGCAGGATAAAGGTCTGGCCAGCAATGTGATCATTGATCGCGACACCGCAGCACGGCTGGGCGTGGCTCCCGCCGATATTGATTCCGTGCTCTATGACGCCTTCGGGCAGCGGTTTGTCTCGACGCTTTACGAGCCGCTTAACCAGTATCACGTCGTGATGGAGGTTGACCCGAAATTTCAACAAAGCCCCGATACGCTTCAGGATGTTTACCTGCACTCGTCGAACGGAAATATGGTTCCCCTTGCCGCATTCGCGCATTTTGGCGACGCAAATACCTCCCTCGCTGTCAGTCACCAGGGGCAATGGCCGGCGGTAACGATCTCGTTTAATCTTGCGCCAAATGTTTCTTTGGGGCAGGCGACGGATGCGATCATGGCCACGGAGAAAACCATCCGTTTCCCGGCGACCATCAACGGAAGCTTTCAAGGGACTGCCGCGGCGTTTCGAGACTCATTGAACGGCCAGCTGGTATTGATTGTGACCGCGCTGCTCGCTGTGTATATCGTGCTTGGGATTCTCTACGAGAGCTACATCCACCCGATTACCATTCTCTCCACGATTCCTTCCGCCGGTGTGGGCGCTCTGCTCGCATTGAAGATCACCCACAATGAACTGAATGTCATCGGCCTCATTGGCATCATTCTGCTGATTGGTCTGGTAAAGAAGAACGCCATCATGATGATTGATTTCGCACTGGAAGCGGAGCGCAAAGAAGGGAAGGCGCCGGTGGACGCGATCTTCGAAGCCTGCGTTCTGCGTTTCCGTCCGATCATGATGACCACGGCAGCGGCGTTGCTGGGTGGCTTGCCTCTGGCTCTCGGAACCGGCACCGGCTCAGAGCTGCGCCGGCCGTTGGGATTAACCATTGTGGGTGGTTTGATCGTTAGCCAGGCATTAACGTTATTTACGACTCCGGTTGTTTATCTCTACATGGATCGCGTCCGCCAGACCTTTGCCCGAAAGAAAGCCCGGATGCCGCGGCCTGTCACCCCCGCATCAAGCCACGCAGACTGATCCACGTACGGATCGATGCTCGTATTTTGTGAGATTTGAGAGGGGCTAACCTTTTCGGAACAGAGACAATAGGTCTGGTTCCGTCGCCGGAAATCTAACTGCCTTTCCTTCACACCCTGAGTACCCGTTGGTAACTCGACAGTACTACGGCTTTGGTGATTTGCGTCACCGCGGAAGATCGCAATACGCTTCAATATCCCCCAAACCGCGCGACGTAAGAAGAAGGTCACAATGAAGTTGAACGCAGTAAAAGCCGCAGTTTTGGCCTGTGCCGTTTCAGTTCTTGGCATAAGCTCAAGCGCTCAAAGCAGCTACCAAGTGATAACCGTTGCCGACGGTGGAACGATCAAAGGCGAGGTCAAGTGGTCGGGGCCCGAGCCGCATCCGCTCACTTTGCCCATCACCAAGGATCCGCAAATCTGCGATCCTGACTCGCAAAAGACCCGCAATCTGGAGCGCCTGGTCATTGGCCCCGAGGGCGGAGTGGCGAACACGATCGTTTTCCTGAAGGACATCAGCAAAGGCAAGCAATTCGACTTTCCGCCGGCGCGCCGCTCGCTCAACCAGAAGCATTGCCGTTACGAGCCTCACATTCTTCTGGTGCCGCAGGGGGCGTCGCTGCAGATGAAGAGTTCCGACGCTACGCTGCACACCATTCACATGGACGGGGCAGCGACTTACAATTTGCCTTTTCCTTTCGTGGACCAGACGATCTCCCGCGATATGAATAATCCGGGGGTGGTCAACGTGAAGTGTAACGGCGGACACGTCTGGATGAACGCAGAAATCATGGTTGCGCCACATCCGTATTTCGCGGTGACCGACGAGAGTGGCAAGTTCGAACTGAACAATGTGCCGCCTGGCACTTATCAACTGGTTGCCTGGCACGAGGGTTGGCAGATCGTGAGGCAGGAAGGCGCGTTCGACGTTCTCACAGAGCGCAAGGTGGACCGGCCTGTCTTCTCACCTCCGAAGAGCTGGGAAAAAAGCGTGACCGTCAGCCCGAACGGGACGACGGTGGCCGGCTTTACGATTTCTGAAAAGTAAGTAGTGGGCAAAGTGGAGAACCTGCCACTTTGCCTGAAGTCTTTTCCCTGGCTTGAGTTAAAGCTGAGAACTTCTGCCGTGCCAGTTGCGTATTATTTGGCAGAGGCGGAGTTCTCCCATGTTCACCTTTCTGCTGTGGTGCGTGCTGTTTGTCCTCTGCTGGCCCCTGGCGTTGGTAGCGCTCATCGCGTATCCGTTCATTTGGCTGATGCTGCTGCCATTCAGGATCGTCGGCATTGCCATCCATGGAGTGCTGGAGCTGGTGTGGGTGGTGGTTACGCTGCCTGCACGACTGCTGGCTGTGCCGTTCAGGCTGTAGGCCGTTAGTCTGGCTTGGCAGGGTGGCTCAGTCCAAGTTCTTTCATGACCATCTGCAAGTCTTTCCACGCTTCTTTTTTCTGACGCGGGTCGCGTAGCAAGAAGGCCGGATGGTAAGTTACCGCGAGTTTCGTCCCCCTGAAGTCATACCAATGCCCGCGCAGTTCGGCCATGGGCGCATTGATGGCGAGAAGTGTTTTGGCGGCGACGGCTCCCAACGCGACGATCGCCGTCGGGCGAACGGCAGCAATCTGCCGCATTAAGAATGGCGAGCAGGTCTCGCATTCTTCCCGCTCCGGCGTGCGGTTACCGGGCGGACGGCACTTAATGATATTGGCGATGTAAACATGTTCGCGACTTAGTCCCATCGCTCTAATCATATTGTTGAGGAGTTGGCCAGCGCGTCCTACGAATGGCTCGCCCCGCTCATCTTCATCCGCTCCCGGAGCCTCACCGATAAACATCAGCTCGGCATTGGGATTGCCTACGCCGAATACGATCTGCTTGCGCCCTTGCTTGTGCAGCACGCAGCGCGTGCAGTCACCGATGTCTTCGCGAATGAGTTTGAGAGCGGCGACGGGGTCGACGTGTGCGGAGCGGGCGCTCTCGCCCGTCATGTCTTCAGGCGTGATTCCGAGATGCCTTGGGGGCGAGGTAGTTGCATCTTCTGGTGTTGGGAGCAACTCGCTGCCTCCAGCCCGCTCGACAGGTCTCCGGTAAAAGTCATAAATCCCAAGTTGGTTGTAGTAGCGGATGCGCTCGGCGATGGCGCGCTTCAAATCCGGGTCAATTGTACGTGGCATCTGCGAAACAGATTACCAGCAAAGCGGCTGTGAACAATGCCCGACTTCAACTCACTGGACGAGCATGTGAATCCAGGTCGGCACCATCGCTAGGAACAGCAGGATGAGCGCCTGGAGGCCGGTTGTACGGGTTCTCGGTGGCCTGCTGTTTTTGATTGAGCTCACAAGGAAGAACAGCGCTAGCAGGAACACGGCCCCGTACGAAAAACGTGGAAGGATGCGCATGCCGCCTTGCTTCAGGAAGGTGACAATGAGCCCGGAGAGGCCTATAAGGCACCAGAGTGTGAAGATCGACCGCACTAGCACAAGCGAGGTCGTCTCATTTTCGCGGCCGGAGCTGAGCGTATCGAACAGGGCCTGGTTCCTCACGAAGATTTCAACTGCGGTTTTCGCTCACGCAGCAGCGCCACCTGATCAAGCACTCTTTGTGCTACTTCCCATTTTGAGGTTTCGGGGACGTCTATGACTTCGGCGTGGGTGATGATGGTGACCGCGTTGCGATCGGAATCGAAGCCGACGCCTTCACGCGAAACGTCGTTGACCACGATGGTGTCGAGCGATTTTGCTGAAAGTTTTTTTCGGGCGTTTTCGAGAACGTTTTCAGTTTCGGCGGCGAAACCAACTACGATCTGAGAAGTTTTGCGGCGAGCGATCTCCTGCAGAATGTCAGCGGTCGGCTCAAGTTCGAGCGTCATGGTTCCTTTGCGCTTTATTTTTTGCGGGGCTGCGGTCGCCGGCCGGTAGTCCGCCACTGCCGCAGTCTTGATTACGATGGTGGCCTGCGGGAGCAGATCGAGCACAGCCAGTCGCATCTCCTCCGCGGTTTCCACGCGTGTGACCTCAGCCCCGCCGGGCGGAGCAATTGTCGTAGGACCTGTGACGAGCAGAACGCGCGCACCGCGGCGCAACGCAGCCTCGGCCAGCGCATAACCCATCCGGCCGCTGGAACGGTTGGTAAGATAGCGAACCGGATCAATTTTCTCGCGTGTCGGCCCAGCAGTGACTAGAAGCGTCTCGCCAGCCAATTCCTGGGAAGCGCCAAGCGCCTCCAAGCTTGCCGCGACGATCGCTTCGTTCTCGGCAAGCCGGCCTGGGCCGGTCATACCGCAGGCCAGATATCCGCTTCCAGGCTCAACGATGCGAATTCCGCGCTTTTTTAGTACTTCGAGATTCGATTGCGTCGCCGGATGATTCCACATATTGACGTTCATGGCGGGCGCAACCACAACCGGAGCCGTGGTCGCGAGATACAGTGTGGTCAGGAAATCATTGGCAATTCCCTGGGCGAACCTGGCAAGGACATCCGCCGTGGCGGGAGCGACAACCAACCCGTCAATCGATTGTGCGACTGCGATATGCTCGACAGCCGAATCGATGTTGGGTGCATCGTTCCCGGCCGGGAACATGTCGGTAATGACTTTTTCTCCAGAAAGTGCAGCAAATGTGAGAGGCCGAACGAATTCCTGGGCGGCCGCGGTCATGATGACCTGCACGCGGATGCCGCGCTCCTGCAGAAGGCGCACGATCTCTGCTGCTTTATAGGCGGCGATTCCGCCGCTGACGCCGAGAGCGACTTTCATAATATTTGCGCGTGGGGAAGTGGGAGACGCGCGAGGGCAAAGCTACGCCGGTTCCGTGCCGAGAGCCTTGTCCAGCATATCGCTGACGGCCTCCGCCTGGGACTTGACGGTCTCGGGAATCACCCATTTCACTTTGCCGGCCTTGATCTCATCCTGTGCGATCCTGCACGGCTTGCGCGAGTGGGTTTCAATGACCGGAGGCGCTCCGCCTTGCAATTGACGCGCGCGCCGCGCAGCCACCAGGATGTACCGATAATTGCTGTCGAAGCCGTCCATCAACTTCATTGATATTCTCCCCTGCCGTCTAATCCCCGCCCTGCGCCGCTGCCGGCATAAACGAGGCCAGGATTGGTTGCAAGCGCTGCTGCACGTTTTGCAACCGGAATTGTTCTGCCCGTTCGATCGTCTTTCGTTCTTCCGTCGAGGGCTCGACTGCTCTGCGCTTCAATCGCTCTGCCAGCAAGATAGCTTTTAGCGCGTCCACTGATTCTTCCAGGCGATCGTTAACCAAAATATAGTCGTATTTCGCGTAATTCTCAATCTCACGGGTGGCCGTGACCAACCGGCGTTCGATGACCGACTTCTCGTCCAGGCTGCGATTGCGCAACCGGCGCTCGAGTGTTTGCCGGTCCGGAGGCAAAATAAAGATGCTCACCGCGTCCGGTATGTTGCGTTTGATCTGCGCTGCCCCCTGGACGTCAATGTCCAACAGAAGATCACGTTCGCTACGTTGAGCTTCTTGCAGAAATCGTCTCGCCGTTCCGTAGAAATTTCCAAAAACGTCGGCATGCTCGAGAAATTCGTTGCGCCCGATCATTTCCTCGAACCGGGGACGGGGAACGAAGAAATATTCGCATCCGTTGCGCTCGCTGCCGCGTGGAGCACGGGTTGTGAATGATATGGAAAAATCGAGGTCTGGAAGCAGCTTCCGAACTTCGTTCACGAGCGTGGATTTGCCGGATCCGGAAGGCGCGGAAATAATGAAGACCGTCGTCATTCGAGGTTCTGCACCTGCTCGCGCGCTTCTTCGATATCCGACTTCATCGAAAGCCCCAGCTCAGTAATCTTGAGCGCCTCACCCGCGAGACCGGAAGTTTTTGAAAGCAGGGTATTGGCCTCACGATTCAGCTCCTGCAAGAGAAAATCCAGTTTCTTTCCAATTTCTCCACCCTTATTAAGCAAATCAAGAAAATGCTGCACATGGGTTTCAAGCCGGACGAGTTCTTCCTGGATGTCGCTGCGGTCCACCAGAAGCGCCGCCTCCTGCAGGATGCGTTCTGGCTCGACCTGCGTGCCGATCAACTCTTGCATCCTGCTCTTCAGCTTCTCGACATAGATTTGCAGCATTGTGTGCCGATGCTTGTGGACCGACTGCGCGGCTTTGCGCACATGCTCCATGCGCTCGCGCAACTCGCGGTCGATGCCGCGACCTTCCTCCTCACGCATCTGATTCAGTCGCCCGAGAACTTCTCCCACACTCGCGAGGACTGCTTCGTCCAAGGCGCCGTTGGTGTGCGATGCGCGTGCCTCTAGCGTTCCGGGAATCCGCAGCATCGCATTCAAGTCAGGTTCGGCGGCGATGCCGAACTCGGCCGACGCGGCCCGAAATGCCGTGATGTACCCCGCCACCAGTTCCTTATTCAGTGCGAAGCCGTTCGTGCCCTGGCGCTCTATGCTGAGGGTCACCTCCACGTGGCCGCGAGCTAGACGCTCTTTCAAGATGCGGCGTAGCTTCATTTCAAGCTCATCGCACTCCGCCGGCATGCGGAAATGGAGATCAAGAAACCGGTGATTGACCGACTTCACCGAAAGCGCAAAAGTAGCAGCAGGCTCCGGAACTTGTCCTTTGATCTGTGCAAAGCCCGTCATGGAGCGCAGTGTCACGCGTTATCGCCTCACGCCCGCGGTGGTGTGCACCGGCGACTCGGATTCAACAAACTGCAGATCATAAAGCCGCCGATAAATTCCGAACTTCTTCATCAGATCGTCGTGGCATCCGACTTCTTCGATTCGCCCATTCTCCAGCACGATAATACGGTCGGCGCGCCGTATAGTGGAGAGCCTGTGGGCGATGACGACGACCGTGCGTCCTGTCATTAAGTTCTGCAAGGCGGACTGCACCAGCGCCTCGGATTCGCTGTCAAGGGCCGAAGTCGCCTCGTCGAGGATCAGAATCGGTGCATTCTTCAGCAACGCGCGTGCGATGGCGATGCGTTGACGCTCCCCGCCGGAAAGGCGAAATCCCCGTTCGCCGATCATTGTGTTGTAGCCCTCCGGAAGTTCCATGATGAAGTCATGGGCCAGCGCAGCGCAGGCAGCCGCTTCCACTCTTTTCTGCGAAACCTCGGGTTGCCCGTACGCGATGTTGTGGCGAACTGTATCGTTGAAGAGCACCGTATCCTGCGTTACTACGCCAATCTGACTGCGTAGCGACGACAGCGTAACCTCACGAACATCGCGACCGTCTACCAGCAAGCGGCCCGACGTTACGTCAAAGAAGCGCGGGATGAGATGCGCCAGCGTGCTTTTGCCTGCGCCGCTCGATCCAACCACAGCCAGCACTTCGCCAGCGTGGACCTCGAGATCGATATGAGAGAGGATGTCGCGCGAGGATTCGTCACCTGGCTCATACGAAAACCCGACATCTTCGAATCGTATGCTGGCGGTAAAGGCAGGCAAAGTTTTAGCGGCCGGCTTCTCGCGAACTTCATCCTGCGCGTCCATGAACTTGAACAACTCCGAGGATGCGCCAATCGCCTGCTGGAAGTTGTTGTTGAAAAGCGCGAACTTTCGCACCGGGTTGTACAGGCTGAAGACAGCGGCAAAAAACGCTGCATAAGTACCGAGCGTAAACTCGTTGTGCGCGATCTTTGCACGCCCGAGCAGCAACAGCAGCGCCAAAGCAATCGAGCCAAAAATATCCATCAAAGGCGAACTCACCGCCGCCGCTGCTACGGAGCGCAAGTTGGCTTTAAAGAGTCGCTGCGCGGCTTTGCGGAATCTTGCTACCTCCCACGACTCCATGTTGAACGCCTTTACAATGCGATGCCCGGCGATCGTTTCCTGCAGAATGTTCTGAATCTCGGCGAGTTTGTCCTGGCCTCGTCTCGTAGTGTGACGCACACGGCGGCCGATTTTCGCCGACGAGAAAATAATGAACGGAATGAATAACAGCAACACCCATGCAAGATTTCGCCCCAGGATCACCACGGCAGCGGCCGTGAAAAGAAACGTGAACAGCTGCTGCAGAAATTCGCCCATTACACTCGACAATGCATACTGCACGCGCTCGATATCGTTCACGATGGTTGAGATCAGCATGCCCGTCGTGTGCTTTTGGAAGAAGGCCGCAGAGCGCCGCAGCACGGAATCGTACAAATCGTTGCGCAGGTCAGTGATGGTGCCAAATCCAGCGTGATTCACCAGGTACGTTCCTACATAGTCGAACAGTCCCTTCAGCACTGTCGAGGCTACCAGCGCAAACGCAACCACCGTCCAGGCATTGTGCAGCCGCGAAGGGACGAACTGCTGAAGATAAACAACGTGGTGGGTACCGGGCACGGTAAACAGCTGAATCTGGTCAGATCCCGATGACGGCTCCAGCACCCGGTCGAAAATCGGTTTGACCAGCACCAGGCGAAATGCTTCCAGAAAGCCGACGCCCGCCAGCAGCAAAACCCCCGGTATGAGCTGCAGCAGGTAAGGCGCAACGTATCGTATAAGGCGGGTCAACTGCCGCATTGAGGGCTCTGAACCACTGTTTTAAGGCGTACTGCCGCGCCTTTAATCCGCGTCATGGTAAAGGTTTATTCTACTGCACTCTCCTGGCAATCGGCCGTTCCTGGCGGGATACCGGCCGCCGATCTCATGCTGTTGCCGCAGGACTATCCCGATGCACGGTTTTCACGTGGTACCCCGCTTTCCGCAGCCGCTTGCTTACGTCTTCGGCAATCATTACCGAGCGATGCTGACCTCCGGTGCAGCCAAACGCGATCGTGAGATAGCTCTTTCCCTCGCGAATGTAGTGCGGCAGCAAATACACCAGCAGATCGGAGATGCGCTTAATGAATTCCCTCGTCTGCGGAAAAGAACGAATGTATCTCGCTACTTTCGGGTCGCGACCGGTCAGCGGCCGGAACTTGGGAATGAAATGAGGATTGGGAAGAAAACGTACGTCAAAGACCAGGTCGGCATCTTCCGGAACGCCATTGCGAAATCCGAAGCTGACGCAGGAAGCCAGAATGTCCTTGCCCGCTTTTTCTCGCTTGAACCGGTGGATGATATGGGAACGAAGCTCATGCACATTGAATTTCGATGTATCAATGACGACATCTGCCAGCTGACGGATCGGCCGCAAGTGCCGACGCTCGGCCGACAAGGAAAATTTGACGGGGGCGTCTGTACCTAAAGGATGGGGACGCCGAGTCTCGCTAAAGCGGCGAAGCAGAACGGCGTCAGAAGCCTCGAGAAAAATGATCCGCGTGGGCAGAATGCGGCGGACTGATTTCACAATTTCTGGCAGGCTTTCCAGCCGCTTACCTTCGCGTACATCTACGACGATTGCGGTCCGAGCGATCTCAGAGGAGTCGACCACCAGCTGCGCGAAATGTGGGATCAGCCCTAGCGGCAGATTGTCCACGCAGTAGTAGCCGAGGTCTTCGAAGGCTTTCAGGGCAGATGCTTTGCCAGAGCCGCTCATGCCGGTAATGATGACTAGCTCGCCGCGCCCATCGTGATGGTGCCGCGCACGACTGCGTTTGCGGGCCCCACCCCGGGCGACCTGGCCAGACGCTTTGGAGGGCATTGACCGTGATGGTATCAGGGAGACCTATCAGTCGCTAGTTCTCAGCCAGGTCTCCCTCAGGGCTGCTTCACAGCCGGTTTGCCGCATCGCGAGTTATACTGGAACGTTTCATTCCAGCTTCGCCATTCTTCTTGCGAGAAAGGTCATCACTATGGCATCCCCTGCAGTGGCTTACGCCCGTGAAAATCAGCAGCGTTTCTTGAACGAATTGAAAGATCTGCTTCGCATTCCCAGCATCAGCACCCTCGAAGAACACAAATCGGACGTGCAGAAAGCTGCCGATTATGTCGCCGCTGAGTTGCGGCGTATTGGCATGGAGAACGTCGAGATCATTCCCACCGGGGGGCATCCCCTGATTTATGCTGACTGGCTGCATGCGCATGGCAAGCCCACCGCGCTCTGTTATGCGCATTACGATGTGCAACCGCCTGATCCGCTCGATGAGTGGATCAGCCCCCCCTTCGAACCATCCGAGCGTAACAACAACATCTATGCCCGCGGCGCGGTCGACGATAAGGGCCAGCTCTGGATGGAGATCAAAGCGATCGAAGCCCTGATGAAAGGCCATGACGGGAAGCTGCCAATCAATGTGAAATTCCTGATTGAGGGCGAAGAAGAAGTTGGGGGCGAGTCGATAGCAGCCTACGTTCGTAAAGAAAAAGCCAAGCTGAAAGCCGATTTTGCGCTGGTCTGCGACACCGAACTTTTTGCCCCCGACCTGCCTACGCTCTGCGTTGGCCTGCGCGGGTTAGTCTATACGGAGATCGAAGCCTATGGCGCCAAGACCGATCTCCATTCCGGGATGTATGGTGGCGCGGCGCCCAATCCGTTTTTTGCGCTGATTGAGATCATCAGCAAGCTGAAAGACGCCAAGGGCCGCGTACTGATTCCCGGCTTCTACGGCAAAGTGAAAGCGCCAAGTAAAGACGAGCTCAAAGCGTGGAAGAAGCTGCCGTTCAATGAAGAGCACTATCGCAAGACGGAGGTCGGCTCGAAGGTGTTGACAGGCGAGCCGGGATATTCGGTGCTTTATCGCACGTGGGCGCGCCCGACACTTGAGGTGCACGGGATGCCTGGTGGGTTCACCGCTCCTGGCGCAAAGACCGTCATCCCCGCAAAGGCCTCTGCCAAGGTTTCCATGCGGCTCGTGCCCAACCAGGACCCGGATGACATCCTGAAGCGCTACACAAAATATGTGAAGAAGCTCACGCCGAAGGGCATTGAGACGAAGATCAAGGTCTGGAGCAAGGGGCCGGCCTGCGTGGTCGGGACGAACAACAAGTTCGTCAAGGCCTCAACGGAAGCAATGCACGATGTATTTAAGAAAGATACGGTATTCATTCGCTCGGGCGGCTCGATTCCCATCGTCACCGATTTTCAGGATGTGCTTAAGATTCCCAGCGTGATGATGGGCTTCGGGCTGCCGGACGACAATCTGCACGCCCCGAACGAGAAGTTCCATATTCCAAACTTCTATCGGGGAATTGAGTCGATCTGTTTGTTCTTTGAGAAGCTGGGGCACTGACCGGCGCCAGCTTGGAAATACCGGAAATTGTCCGACCGAGGTGGGGCGGGGTAGGTTAATCTCTTGCTACGCTGCCAGCTACCCCACCTTCGGATTGACGGTTATGCGCATTCCCGAGAAGACGCTACACCTACTGTTTCGACTGACCCGCGTCCCAAGGAAACTACCGCTGTTATTTACTCACGCGAGCCACTACTTGGCATGGCGCTTCCCGGCTAGCCCGGATACCGCAAGGCGACGCTCTTCTGGTGCTGTCCTCTGCTGATGTTTCCTATTTAGGATTCCATCCCGTATTACCGCTGCCGGACTCCTTGACGTAGAGTGTCAAGCCGGGAGACCCATCAAGGCGGAGATATAGTCCTCCGACCACAGAGGTAACCACCCCATTAGGATTTCCCGTTCCCGTAATTATTAGTGGCCCAGAATCTCCGCCAGATTAATCGAGCCAAAAGCGTTACGATCAAGTGGATCGTCTTCATGTATCGCCCACGAGTTCGGATTTCTGCCGCCGGGGTTTCCTTGATTTTGGGACGCTATCCTGATCCCCTCGCGCGTCTGAAATGTTCCCGTTCCGGTACCAAGCCGAGGGCCCTCAATATTTAATCCCCAACTCGTTCCAATAGTTCCATCCTGCGGACCGCTGAACCCCGTCGTACCAATACTTACCCCAACTGTTTTCGTAATATTGTAAGTGGCGGTATTAACGCCATCCCCCAGCAGAGTTTCAGTGTAAATCCCGATGACCGTTCCGACTGTCTGCGTATCTCCGGGAGCGATTACCGAGCCAGCAGTGGCATCGAGCGCATCAAACTCCCCGATCGAAGTAGGGCTTGCCATTGTTGTATCTATACTTACACCAGCAATATAAACGTTTGATTGATCTTGCGTGTTTGAGGGGTCATTCGTTACGCCTACTACAAGTCCGTTGAAATTAAAATTGTTCGCAACGGAACCGGTAGGCATGTAGTTCCTTGAATTGCGATCCCGGATTCCCCATTCGCCGGGTTCGAAGTTGTCTGAGAATTATCAACGAATGCTACAGCGGCGCTGGTGCCGACTCCGTTCGTCTCTATTGCGACAAGATTGCTGCTAGCTAGCTGTAGTCGTGGCACTGAGGTGGATGCCGGAGGGATTTCCTCTTCCAATGGCCCAATTTTCACCACGCCTGTGGAGGACAGCTCAAATGAGGAGATGCCACCAAAATTCCCCACTACCCGCGTTGTATTGAATTTGAAGTCGTAGGTCCGCCGGGTGAACCTGTGGGTGGCTCCCCGAGGCCACCGGTGTCGCTAGATGTTTCTGGTATGGCAATGGCCTCTTCGGCGAAAAGCAACGCACTGCCCGTTAGTGCTGCTTTAATTAAATTTCTTCTGCTGGTTTCAGACATGTAGGACCCTCCTGTCACAAGGTTTTGGCCAGCTACAATACCACATCTCGCTCAGGAAAGTTTCGAGATGACTGGCATTCGTTGCCACAAATGAAATACGACATCGAAAGGCGGAGTAACGGACCGCTGGTGCTGAAGAGTGCCCTTCCGAGGGTGCCCGGTGCTCCTCCGTAATATCCATCGAGAATGAACGCTGTCACAGCAGTTGCACCTGTGGGAACAACCCACGATTTTGGGAAGTTCCTTAAGTATGGAACTCCCATAGGCAACAGCCATGCGAAGATGTACCACAAGTTACGGTCTAGCAAAGAAGAGATCAGATGGCCAAAGTAATGCTGGTTCTGATGGAGGGAGCGCCCAAAGTCGATAAGATTTCCGCTGGCCTTAAGAGCTAAATGCAATTCAATCAATGTCGCAACACTCAGAGCACCACTGCTAAAAATCCAAATTGTGGTTCCGCGCCGAGCCCATTCACGCCTCATGAGAACCCAAGCGACCAGAAAAACTATGCTGAATGGTACAAACGATTCTTTGGTCAACGCACCTAACACAGCCGTGGGCAGCAACATCCAAAACCGGTGCGTTTCAACGCTCCACAGAAGCATGAGCAGGAAAAAGCCTTCTCCCGCATCGACTAACCCGGTGAGTCTTAAATTTGCATTCGCGAAATTGACGAAGTAAAGGAGAGCTGCGACGAGGCCTACTACATCGCCTCCGAGCTGCATGCCTCCTAGAAGCACAATCAGTAAACCTGTCCCCGCAACGAATAGCGAATCCGCCAGAAGCAGGCCGAACATCGAAGAGTTCCAACTGCCTACATTTCCATCGGCCACAGCGCGGATTCTTCCCGCGATCCACGGCACCAGAACCCGGTAGCGCATGTGATTCCGAACCGTGCCTCCATTTCCTGACGCCATTGCTGCGTAGCTCCGGACATCCCCCAGTCCCGGAGTTTCACGCGGGTCATATCGATTAAGGATCGGGTAACCAAGGCCGAGGCAAATAGCTAAAAACAGACAGAACACAGCAGCTTTGTGTACACGTTGGAAGGGAACGGGAGTATGCTTTCCGAGCATAAAGGTTTGACAATTGGAATTTATCATTCCTATGTGAATCGGGCGGACGGAAGCAGTGCCCTCATCCGGGCATTGCAGCGCGTAGCATCTTCCCCATTACGCGCGGAGTACTCCAAACGGCAATAAATACCTGGGAGCTCTCAGGCCACTCAACACCAACAAGAGCCAGGAGCGGCGTCTATCTTACGTCGGCACCTTCAAAATCAAATACCCGCCCACGAACGCGAAAATCAAATCCGGAGACCAGGCGGCCAGCGTCGGCGGCAGTTGGCTGATATTTCCCATGGCTTCGAACAGGCCCGACACCGTCCAGTAAACCACGGCAATTCCTACCGCGAGCGCCACTCCGCCAACCGCACCCCGTTTACCTATTGACAACGCGAATGGCACCGCGAGAATCGCCATGACCAAAGCGATCGCTGGAAATGCAAGCTTCTTCTGCAGTTGCACTTTCAGGCGCAGCACATCGAAGCCGCTCTGCTGCAGGTCGCGAATGTAGCGGCGCAGCTCTTCGTAGTTCATCTCCGAGGATTGCTTTACTTCTTTCTTGAAGTACGTCGGGGGCTCGTTCAGGACAGGAAAAGTCGAGACATCGAACGTCCGATACTCGGCGATGGCAGGGCCGTGAAAGTCACGCACCCATCCTTGCGTGCACACCCAGCGCTGCAGCCTGCCCTCCCAGTTCGCCCTGGCAGCTTCGATGCGCCGGCGCAACTGAAACGTTGAGGGATCGAACTGGAACACTGAGAGGCTTCCAAATACGTTTCGGTCAGAGTCGAAGAACTGGTAATAGTAAATGTCGTTGTGCTGCCCGAAGATCCACTTGCGATCGGGGTTTAGATAGGTCTGAGGAGGCTTGCCCTTGATTATGTTGCGCAGCGCGTCCTGCCGCTGGTTCGCGTGCGGCAGATAAAACTGGTCGGACAAGAAAAGCCCGGCAGCGAGCAAGGCTGCCGCGACAATCAGCGGCACGATGATCCGATAAATGCTGATCCCCGTCGCTTTGATTGCCGTGATCTCATTCGACCTCTGCATCACGCCTAAAGTAACCAGCACCGCCAGCAACATGCTTAACGGGGCGATGTTGTACACGAAGTAGGGGGCGACGTTAACCAGATACTCTGCGACGATCAGGGGAGACACCTGATTGCGAAGAATATCTCCCAGCAGTTCGAACACGGTGAACACGAGCAGCAGCATCAGAAACGTCGAGAGGATCAGCGCAAGGTTCACCGCGAAGTCGCGGAGCACAAGATCATCCAGCAGCATGGGAAAGCGCGCGCTGAACACGCGTTTCCTGCCGGCCTGGCGTTCGAATGCGTTCTCATTGCGCGGCGGCAGGAAGCGCACGGCGCCGTTCGCAGGTTTGAGCCGCTTGAACGGGTTTGGAAGGCGGAGCGCGGAGATGCTGAGCGGGCGGCTCTCCACCCGCCACAGAAGGAATGCGCCTCCAGCGAAGATGATATCGGCCATCCAAACGCCGAATCCGGGCGAAACCTTTCCTTGCCTCGCCAGCGAGACTCCAACGATCGAGAAAAGATAATATGCAAAGACCAACAGAATAGTGATCACGAATCCGCTGGATTTGCCGCCCTTTTTTGACGAAAGTCCCAGCGGAATTCCCACCAGCGCGAGCACTAGACATGCGGTTGGTACGGCGAAGCGCCGATGCAGCTCGATCCAATACCAGCGGGCGACGTCGGGCCTGCGTATGATCTCCGCTTTGCGCCACAGCTCATGCGTGCTTAACTGAGCCAGCGGAGCCAGATCCTGCTCCTTCGCTGTATCCGACTGCGGTACCGGCACCGGCAGGTCAGTCTGCTCGAATGTGGAAACCTGATAGCGATCTGGCTGCTTCGGATCAACCTCATGCGTCGAGCCGTCGATCAGATGCAAATGCAAGGTATTGGGCGTCTCGCTGACCAGAATTCCTTGCTTCGCAAGGGTGATACGAGGCGAGGCTGCATCGGTCATGTCCGCGATAAAAACTCCCTTCCAGATCGCGGCGCCTTGCGCCGCCTTCACGTCCTGGACATACAACACAAGGTGAGGGAAGCCCTCATAAAAGACCCGCGGTTGCACTTCAAACGAGACCTGGGATGCCTTCAGACGATCTTCGAGATGAGCCATTCCGGCCTGTGACCGAGGCGAGAGATAGAGATCATTACCCAGTGCTAGCAGCCACGCTGCGATCACAAAAATCGACAACACGCGCAGGAAGGTCCACAGGCCGATTCCGCTGGCGCGCATGGCTGTAATCTCACTGTCGGCCGAGAGCCGGCTCAGCCCAATCAGAATTCCCACCAGTACGCCCGCCGGAATGCTGATTGTCAGGGTTTCAGGAACCGTGAGGGAAAAAACCTCGGCCACGCTGGGCAACGGGGCGCTGTTGCGAACAATAAGCTCCAGTAATTGCGCTAGGTCGCGCGTGAACAGGACGAAGGTGAAAACCGCCACCCCGATCAATGCGTGAGATGTGACTTCACTCAGGATGTAGCGGGTAAGGATCCGCATGGCAACGCAGCTAATGGGAGTCTAGCACGCGAAAGCTGAGCGCAGTTCCTGAGCCAGAGTCTTCAATTCCGGAATTGAACCTACTCGAAACAAAGGTTCTAGTCTTCGGCAAGTTTGGTCGCCAGGATGCATCTAAACCAAGAGCGCCACGAATCTCTGGGTGCGACGGTGCATTGCTTTTATGAGAAGTACGACCATTCTGTGCGTGGATGACGACGCGAGTATACGCGAGCTCTACCGCTCAATCTTGGGCAGCTTTGGTTGGCATGTCCTGCTCGCCGAAAACGGAAACGGTGCCTTGAAACTTCATCATTCAAATAGGCATAGCATTTGCGCCGTGATCCTTGATTACCAAATGCCGGGAATGAACGGAGTGGAACTCGCGGCTCGTTTGAAGCAGTTTGATCCCAATCTGCCGGTGGTCCTTATCTCAGGTTCGCACGATCTGGACGACAAGCCTGAAGCAGTAGATCTGGCACTACCGAAGGGACTTCCGATCGAGAAACTGCTAATGGAGCTCGATTTCCTCATCCGTCGTGCGGGAGACGTGAATGCGGCGAAATCCCGCGACCGTCATGCAGAGATTTCCTCAGCCGTAGCGACCGTCTAGAAAAGTTTGTGCCGCTGAACCGGCAGTCGCGCCGGCTATTCGGCTTTAAGGAAAAGCGCGGCTAATGGAGGGAGTGTCAATTTAAGTGAAAAAGAGCGCGCGTGCGCCGGTTGGTCCTTCGCCATCACTCCTCCGGCATTCCCCATTCCACTGCCATAATAATCTTCAGCATCGCTGTTCAGCAGTTCTCTCCAATATCCGCCGCTCGGGACCCCTAGTATGTAGTTGAGCCGAGGTACTGGAGTGAAATTGAAAACTCCCACCACAGTTTGCCTGGGTGATCCGCCATGCCGCATAAGCGAGATCGTGCTGGTACCGCTGTCATTGCAATCGATCCATTCGAATCCCGCCGGGTCATTGTCCAGGTGATGTAAAGCGGGTTCGCTGCGATAAAGCCGGTTTAGCTGTTCCACCCATCGCTGCATTCCACTGTGCACGGGATACTGCAGGACGTCCCATTCCAGGCTGGTGTCGTGAGCCCACTCGCGTACTTGGCCAAATTCACCTCCCATAAAGAGAAGCTTTTTCCCAGGTTGGGCGAACATGTACCCGAACAACAGCCGCAAATTGGCAAACCTCTGCCACTCATCACCGGGCATTTTCCCAATCAGGGAACCTTTCCCATGGACAACTTCGTCATGCGATAAGGGCAAGACAAAATTTTCTGTGAACCCGTACAGCATGCGGAAAGTCAGTAGGTTGTGGTGATATTTGCGGTGAATCGGATCGTGGGAAAAGTACTTCAACGTGTCGTGCATCCAACCCATATCCCACTTCAGCCCAAATCCAAGGCCACCGATGTAAGTGGGCCGCGAAACCATGGGCCACGCGGTCGATTCCTCAGCGTAAGTCTGGATATCCGGATGCTCTTTGTACGCTTCCTGATTCAGCTGTCGCAGGAAATCGATGGCTTCGAGATTTTCCCGCCCGCCAAACTGATTGGCCAGCCATTCTCCTTCTTTCCGCGAGTAGTCGAGGTAGAGCATCGACGCAACCGCGTCCACCCGCAACCCGTCAACGTGATACTTTTCCAGCCAGAACATCGCGCTCGAGAGCAGAAAACTGCGAACTTCAGTGCGGCTGTAGTTGTAGATGTACGTGTTCCAGTCAGGATGGAATCCCTTGCGCCAGTCGGCATGTTCGAAAAGATGCGTACCGTCGAAATTTGCCAGCGCATGATCATCAGAAGGGAAGTGCGATGGTACCCAGTCGAGGATTACTCCGATCCCATGCTGATGCAGAAAATCAACCAGGTACATAAAATCCTGCGGTGTACCATATCGCGAGGTGGGCGCGAAATACCCTGTCGTCTGATATCCCCAGGAACCATAGAACGGGTGCTCCATCACCGGAAGAAACTCAACGTGTGTGAATCCCATGCTGCGCACGTACTCGGCAAGCAGAGGCGCGGTTTCGCGATAGGTTAGTGGACGATTGTGTTCTTCAGGAACACGCCGCCAGGAGCCGAGATGCACCTCATAAATTGAGATCGGAGCATGCAACGAGTTTCGTCCGGCTCGGGTGCCCATCCACTCTTGATCGCCCCATTGGTAATCCAGGTCCCATACAACCGACGCGGTTCGCGGCGGCTTCTCGTACCAGAAGGAGAACGGATCGGCTTTGTCGCCCACGTAACCGTGATGCCGAGAGACGATGTGGTACTTGTACAGCGCCCCTTTTCCCGCGCCGGGGACAAAGCCCTCCCAGATTCCCGAGCTGCCGCGCGGGTAAAGAGGATGGGAGTGATTATTCCAATCATTAAAACTGCCAATGACGGAAACCCCGCGTGCATTTGGCGCCCACGCCGCGAACGACGTCCCCTGCTCCCCGTTGGCGTCCGTCAGGTGCGAACCCAGTTTTTCGTAAGCGCGATAATTGCGGCCTTCGTTAAACAGATAGATATCTTCCGCAGTAAACAAACTCAAATCAGAGCGGGAGCTGAAACCTAGCGTCTGCATGGGATTCATCATTTCTGGCACTTAAGATGCTGCTTTAGTGTAACGGAATGGATCTGTCCAGAGGGAAGCCGAAAGTTCCATGCTAGACTGCCCCTACCGGTGTCCCTCCGGATTCGACTGAATGCCTGTTCTTCGCGTCATTACCCTCTGGCACCAGCATCAGCCGTTTTACAAAGACCTTGTTACCGGCGAATACCGTCTGCCCTGGGTGCGTCTCCATGCGCTTAAAGATTATTACGGCATGGTTAAGGTTCTGGACGAATTTCCCAACGTCCATCAGACCTTCAACCTTGTACCTTCGCTAATTAAGCAAATTCAGGATTACGAAGCCGGCACGGCAAAGGACCCATTTATGCAAGTGGCAGCCAAGCCGGCGCGCGACCTCACTCCAGAAGAACGCAGATTCGCACTCGAGTACCTCTTTCAAGCCAATCCTGTCCACATGATTGGCCGTTACCCGCGATATCGGGAGTTGTGGGAGCAGTTTCGCAGCAGCGGTGGTTCACCTGAACGAGCCGCGAAGTATTTTCAGCCCCAGGATTTCACCGATCTCCAGGTGCTCTCGCAACTGGCCTGGTTCGATGAATTTTTCCTTGAAGACGCCGAAATTGCAACCCTAATAAAAAAAGGCCATCGGTTTTCGCTCGAGGATCAGCAATTCGTAATCGAAGTACAGAGCAAACTTCTCAGCCAGGTTTTGCCGGCACATGCGGAGGCGGCGAAGCAGGGCCGAATCGAAATCTCCACTTCGCCTTTTTACCACCCAATTCTGCCGCTGGTTTGCGATACAAATATGGGCGCGATTTCCACGCCCGGACTGCCGTTGCCGCAAAATCGGTATCGCCATCCTGAAGATGCGCGCGAGCAGCTGCTACGCGGTCTCGACCTGCACGAAGAAAGCTTCGGAATTCGTCCACAGGGCGTGTGGCCCTCCGAAGGCAGCGTCTCGGAAGAGGTGCTCGCGATTGCATATAGCGTTGGGATCAAGTGGATGGCCACGGATGAAGGCGTGCTCGGGCGAACGCTCGGGATCAACTTCGCGCGTGATGGCGACGGCCGGCTCGGCGGGTATCCCTCCGAAAAGCTCTATACCGTACATCAATACGAGAATGGCCAGACGCAAATGCATCTCGTTTTTCGCGATCACACCATTTCCGATCTTATCGGTTTTGTCTATTCAGGGATGCCGGCTCAAGATGCAGCCAATCACCTCATCCACAACATCAGGCAAGCTGCGCAACCGGTTCTGGCCCAAGGGCGCGATGCGATCATGCCCATCATTCTGGACGGCGAAAATGCCTGGGAGTATTACCCGCAATCTGGTCGCGAGTTCCTGCGCCGTTTTTATGATCGGCTGCAGAAGGAGCCCGGGATCGAGGCCGTGACCGTCTCGGAAGCCATCGCGCGCCATCAGGGCGTTAACAAGCTGACGTCGCTTGCGCCCGGCTCGTGGATCAACGCAAATTTCAACGTATGGATCGGCGCGCCAGAAGATAACCGCGCCTGGGATTATCTTTATCACGCCAGAAACTGCTACGCGCAGAAAGCCGCGCAGGCAAGTGATGCTCAACGCAAACTAGCCTTTGAAGAACTGCTGGTCGCAGAAGGTAGCGACTGGAACTGGTGGTACGGGCCGGAGCACCATTCGGCGAACGACCGCGATTTTGATGAGCTTTATCGCAAGCATCTGTCGAATGTTTATCAGGCGCTCGGCGCAGCTCCACCCGATTACCTTGCGCAGCCGATCACGGGCATGATGTTGCGGCCCGCGTTCACTCCGCAGACTTCTTATATTCATCCTCGAATGACCGGCGAGCCGGTGCGCTACTTCGAGTGGATGGGCGCAGCCCATTACACCGCAGATAAGCGCGCGGGCGCGATGCACGGCAAGCGTTTTCTGCTCGATTCAGTTCACGCTGGAATTGACGAAGAAAATGTTTATGGCCGTCTTGATTTCGCGGATAAGGTTCCTGAGGCGCCATTCGAGGTTGTGGTAAATCTGGAATCGTGGGCTGCTGACGCGCAGCGCCCGCGAACTGTGTTGCGCATTGATGTGGAAGTGAACGGCGGAAAAATTCAAGACTGGAAGGTCACTGCACCGGATGAGCAGCAAACAGTCGCATCGGCTTCTGATGGAGCACCTGCAGCCGCGGTCGTTCTCGGCAAAACCTTCGAATTCAAGCTGCCGCTGAAGTGGCTCGAGGCAAGGCCAGTGGCTTGGAAGCCCGCCGGAGCCGGTTCGGCTGACCCGATTGTAACGACCTTGCGCGTGCGTCTCAGCCTGTGGCAGAACGGGCTTCCTGTCGATGCCCTGCCGGTTGAAGGTTGGATTGAACTGCAGTTGCTAAGCGAAGCCGATCTGATTGCCGCAGCATACTAGCTGCGCTCACAACTCCCGCCGCCCCTCCATGGCTTTTAACATGGTAATCTCATCGGCATATTCAATGTCACTGCCTACCGGGATACCCATGGCGATACGTGTGACCTTCAGCCCCGCGCGGCGCAATTGCCCAGACAAGTAAGTCGCCGTGGCCTCACCCTCGACCGTCGGATTGGTCGCAATGATCACCTCGTCCACTGCGCCGCTCTCGATACGTTTCATCAGGTTAGAAATTCTCAGTTGTTCCGGGCCGATGCCGTGCAGCGGTGAAATCGAACCATGCAGCACGTGATAAACGCCATTAAAATGCCTGGTCTTTTCGATGGCCGCGATATTGGTGGGCTCTTCAACCACGCACACAAGCCGCTGGTTGCGGGTAGCGCTGGTGCAGTACAGGCAAGGATCGACATCCGTGATGTTGTTGCAGACCGAGCATAGCCGCAAGCTGGCTTTCACATCGTGGACCGCCGCCGCAAGCAACTCGGCGTCCTCATCGCTGGATCGCAGAATGTGAAAGGCGAGCCGCTGCGCCGTTTTGCTGCCAATTCCCGGCAGCTTCTTCAGTTCGTCAATCAGCCGCGACATTGGCTCTGCAAAGCGAGACATAGAAATTGAATAATTTGGGAAGTTAAGTCTTAAGCGATTGAGTACAAAGAGTAGGTTTCAAATGACTGCATCACCCAATCGCTAAATGCCCGGTATTCCCATCCCGCCGAACATCCCGCCCATCGTCGATTGCAACGTCTCGTCCACTTTGTGATTCGCACCATTCACAGCGGCCGTCACGAGGTCCTGTAACATTTCAAGATCGCCTGATTTCACGATCTCAGGGTCGATCTTGATGCTGCGCACCTGCTTGCGGCCATCCATTTTCACGATCACACTCCCGCCGCCTGAGGACGCTTCTACGACGGTCTCTTCCATTTTTTTCTGCAGCACTTCGTATTGCTGCTTGGCCTTCGACATCAGTTCCTGCAGGTTGAATCCGCCCATAATTCCTCTTGCTCAGCGTTTCTGCCGGTAATCGATGATGGTCCTGATTTCCGCGCCGAACTTTTCTTTCATGCGTTGCACAACCGGTTCCTGCTCGGCGCGGCTGCGCCCACCACCGTTCGATGAAACGTTCTGCGTCGCGGGCTGAGGTGTTCCGCCCGGCAGTACTTTCAGTTTCGTGGGCCTTCCGAGCGCCCCGCTGGCTGCAGCAATAATGGTGCGCCTGGCATCGGCACTCAGGGACATGTCAATGACGGTTGCCGACACGGCAACATTGATGACAAGCTCATGGCCTTGCATGCTCCAGTCACCCGCTTCGAGCATTCCGGCGAGCATTCGCTGCTCCGACACAGCATTCAGCACCTGCTCGCGAACCCGATCGATCTCGACGGTGCTCCCGATCATCAACTCCGGTTGGGAAATAAGTTCTGCAACGGCTGGAGCCGCCGAACCCATAACAACTTGCGGCGCCGTCGCGCTGACTGGCATTTGCGCTGATGCGGTTGAAAGTTCCGGCTTTCCTGAGCCCTTCCGCGCCGAATCAGCCGCAAAGGGCGAAACCGCGGGACGAGCGGGCCTCACAGGCTCAGGACGAGGCAGATGGGCAGCAACAATAGGTTTAGATGACTGGGACACAACGGCAGGACCCGCGATGTCACTGAGCAACTGCTCAATCGGGAGCAGCCGCTGCGCATGCGCCATCTTTAAGAGTCCAAGCTCGAGATGAAAGCGCTGCTCCTGCCGATAACCTAACTCAGCATGAGTGCGAAGCATGATTTGAAGATGCCGCGCAAGGTCCTCTTCGCTGAACAAGTCTGCGACTCTCGCCACCCGCGCCCGCTCATCGCTGGAAATCTGCAGCAGGGAAGATTCCGAACCGGCGACTTTCGTCACAACGGCATTTCGCAAAAATCGAACCAGTTGCCGCGCAAAATGTGTCGGGCTATGCCCTTCGCTAATGAGCCCATCGACAATGTTCAATACGTCGCGGCTCGATCCTGCTCCAACCGCTTGCATCACATCTTCCATTACACCGGAAGGCGCTACCCCGACCAGTTGCCGCACTCCTTCGGCAGTAATGCATCCGTCACAGGAAGCAATCGCCTGATCGAGAATCGAAAGCGCGTCGCGCATGGAGCCGTCGCCAGCTTCGGCGAGAAGTGCCAGCGCATCATCGTCAGCTTCGATCTTTTCTCGCGAGATGAGGTCTTTTAACTGCCCGACAATCTCTTCGAATCGTACAGCGCGAAAACTGAAATGCTGGCACCGCGAGCGGATGGTCTGGGGAATATCCTCAGGCTGCGTGGTCGCGAGCATGAAAACGACATGCCCTGGCGGCTCTTCCAGAGTTTTCAGCAGTGCATTGAAAGCTGCGTCCGTAATCTGATGAGCTTCGTCGAGAATGTAAATTTTGAAGCGATCGCGCGCCGGACGGTAACGTGCCGCCTCTCGCAGCTCACGAATTTCGTCAATTCCGCGGTTCGTCGCGGCGTCGATTTCGATCACGTCTACCGAATTGCCGGCGCGAATTTCGATGCAGGAGTCGCACACTCCGCAAGGTTCCGTGACCGGCTTGTCGGACGAGCGGCAGTTCAGTGCCATCGCAAGAATCCGCGCGACGGTTGTCTTGCCGATGCCGCGATGCCCGCTGAAGATGTAGCCGTGCGCGGTGCGCCCCTGATCGAGGGCATTCTTGAGCGTATTGGTGACGTGCTCCTGCCCGATCACTTCAGAAAAGTTCTGGGGACGATATTTACGGGCGAGGACCTGGTAACTCATGAGGAAAAGCTGATTATACGTGACCTGCGACCGGGCGGAGTGCGGTGTCCTTGCGGAAAAATCGCCGCACAGGTAGGCTTTTGGAGGTACAAAGCGATTCCGGAGGGGGCATGTCGATGCAATTAAAACTTACGACGACTGTTGTAGATGGAATCCTGGTAGTTCATTGTGCCGGCCGCATTGTTTTTGGGGAGGAGTCTGGTTATTTGCGCGACAACGTCAAGAAGTACATTAGTGAGCACAAGAAGATTGTGCTCGATCTCGCGCAGGTCACTTACATCGATAGCGGCGGCCTCGGGACACTTGTCGGACTGTACACGAGCGCCCGCAACAACGGCAGCGCGATCAAGCTTTCCAGCCTCACGGAGCGGGTTGGAGAGTTGCTGCAGGTGACGAAGCTGGTGACGGTTTTCGAAGTCTATGACAGCCCGCGGGATGCGGTTGAAGCGTACAAAAAAGGCGCGGCAGCGTAGAACTGTGCCGCGCCGCGAAGCCGCACTGCAGCATTCATCTTCATCTTCATCCACGCCGGCGATGCGCGAGCGAATCATCACCGCCATTCAGGAAATTCCCGAAGGAAAGGTTTCAACCTATGGCGCAGTTGCCTGCGCCGCAGGATGTCCCGGCGCAGCACGGCAGGTAGCCGCCGTTTTGCATCGATCGCAGGGAATGCCTTGGCAACGGGTTCTTGGGGCAGGCGGCGAGATCAAGCTGCGCGGTGAATGGGCGATTGAACAGCGTTTCCGGCTGGAATCGGAAGGCGTGAAGTTTCGGGGGCGCCGCGTAGACATGCGACAGCACGGCTTCACATTTTCGAAAGGCGCCGGCGCAAGGAAGACCGGCACGAGCAAGACCGCCGGAAAAAGGAAGGGCAAAGCCGCAACCTTTGGCCCGCGCTCTGGCTTGAATTCACTCATTTGCCGTCGCACCTCGGCAGCACCTCCTCGCCATAAAAATCTATGACGCGCTTCTGGTCCGGTTGCCCGGCGTGCACATGAACTTCGCTGGCACCGCTCCTCTAAAGCTTCAAGATGGCATCAACATGGACATCCGGGCCAGTACTGATCGGCCCTCTCTCCATAACCTTATCGAGCGGCACCCGTTGCTCGGCTTCTTTCCGGATCGTCCGGGGATCGAGAATATTAAAACAAGGGTTCCACGCCTTCGGACCAAAACGCCAAAGATCTGCAGCCTCATCGGCTTCTTTCTTTCCGCCAACCGCAACGTAGTGTTCGATAAACACTGGCATCTGTGCAGGGTCTTTGCCTGATCGACCAACTCGGTAACTGGGAACTGCGCAAAAGCCAACTGAAAGCCGACCATGCCATTGCGCAACCCGCTGCCGGGTTCGCAGAATTTCCGCTTTGCTCGTTCTGCACGTGCCATCTGGTTTCAATGACATTCCCGTGAGTTCAGATATTTCAGATTGTGAAACGCCGCGACGAAGTGACCTGTCATGTCCTGACCAACGATCGCGTAGCCTGCTGCCTGAAGCCATCGATGCCGCGATCGCACCAGGCTTCGACCAATTAGAATCTCCGCGGCCATGATGCCGCTCGCAACGCCGTACATTCGTGCTCGCGTGGGATGTACTCCGTAGAGTGTGGGACTCCAGCTTTCAATGCAACCATATCTTTGTCCGACCATTGTCGTTTCCGTGTCGGCCACTACCGATGCCGCTCCAAGCGTGGAAGTAACCCAGAAGCTCCTGGGAGTTGCCGGCCTCGGTGCATTCGGCAGTTCCTGACATGAAGCGACGCCCAGGAGCAGTACCAGTGCGATGAGAATTCTTGCGGACAACGGTCTTTCCTGAGACTCCGAACAAGCACCGCGACTGCGGGAAAGACCCGAATGCCTTTACCCAAGACTCGATCCGCTTGCTCTCGAGACCAGGAGCTATGATGGCGCAAAAGAGAGGACGGTTTGTTGTCAGCAGCCGAAGGAAATGAGGACCCAGGTTGTGCGCAATATCGGCCTGGTTTGGCTTACATCCCAATGCCACAGATGCGCCAGCCAATTGTTAGTTATTATTATTTCGTAGGTACGAGCAGACAACGCACGAATGCCAACAACAGCCAAGAGAGATTATTACGAAACACTCGGCGTCAAAAAGTCCGCCTCCGCCGACGAGATCCGCAAAGCTTTCCGAAAGCTGGCACGCAAGTATCATCCCGACGTCAATCCGGGAGACAAAAGTGCGGAAGAGAAGTTTAAGGCCATTTCAGAAGCCAACGACGTCCTTAGCGACCCGAAAAAACGCAAAATTTATGATCAGCTGGGATTTTATTCCGACAATATTGACCCCGCAGCTGCTGAAGCCTACGCGCGTGGCGGGCCGACTGGCGCTGGTGGCTTTGGCGGATTTCCGGGGGCCGGCAGCAGTGGAGGCACAGCGCAACCCAGTGGAGCTCAGGGTTTCGATTTCGGCGGTTTTGATTTCTCCGATCTGTTTGAAGGAGCGGGCCGTGGCGGCCGGCGAACTTCAACCGCCGGCACAGGCGGGTTCCGCGACATTTTCTCGGGTATGTTCGGCGGGCGCGGGGGCGCAGGCGCTCAGGAGGTCGCTGAGCCGGGCACAGATCTTGAATATCAGGTGAATGTTCCGTTCTGGACTGCCATTCGCGGCGGCGTTATGCGACTGAATATCACGCGCCGTGATACCTGCTCCAACTGTCACGGCAAAGGCTACATCGAAGCGCCCGGCAAGTGCCCTGAATGCGGCGGTACTGGCCAGGTCACTCAGACTGGCGGGCGTATGAAGTTCAACGTTCCTTGCCCGCGCTGCCATGGTACTGGCAAGAACATTTCTACGTGTCCGGTCTGTCACGGAGAAGGCACCGTCGAACGAACTGAACCGCTGGAGGTTCGCATTAAGACCGGTACTCGCGACGGCCAGCGGATTCGCATCCCTGGCAAAGGCAATGCGGGATCAAACGGCGAAGCACCCGGCGATCTGTACGTGATCATTCGCGCCGGCGACCACCCCATCTTTCATCGCGACGGCGATGACATCCGGCTCACGGTTCCGGTCACTGCAAGCGAGGCCGCCCTGGGCGCAAAAATCGAAGTTCCTACTATCGACGGCCGCGCCCAACTCAAGATTCCTCCCGGCACGCAATCGGGGCAGAAACTTCGGCTGCGTGAAAAAGGCGTTCCTTCGGCAATAAAGGAGGGAGTTCGAGGCGATGAGATCGTCGAGATCAAAGTTACAGTTCCCATGCCGCGCGATGAGAAGACGAAGGAGTTATTGCGCGAACTCGCAAAGCTTAATCCGGAGGACCCGCGGGCAGAATTATTCAAGAGCGTCTAAGTGAAGGAGGTAATGGGATGAATTCTCCTCCTGCCTCACAGCGGGGCGATCGCATGAGAGCCAGTGACGAAAGAGTGCCCTGGAATCGTTGTAGCGTTTGTAACCTTTGCCTTATTCATAGGCTTCCATAAAATGTGGTCGGTTTTCGACCCTGTGCACGAGATAGGCGCGGTGCTATTTGGGATCTTGCTGCTCTTTCCGGTGAAGACGTTCCCTGATATTCGAAGGGTCAATCCTCTTCGACTGGCTGCCACGCTCCCCCTTTACGTGCTACTTTATAATGTCGGCTATGGTGTTCCGAAGATAGCCCGTGCGTGAGCAACGACCAGTAAGGGGCATTTCAGAGAAGCTCAGTCCATCTCTCCTATTGTGGCCTGTGTGGTCTTCCGCGAGCCTACTTCGTTATGTTCACCGACATAACCTTGATGGTGTCATCATTCAGCATTCCTTTGACCCTGGCTTTCTGGCCCGCCAGCGCATTCAGTTCGTCCAGGGCCGCTTTGTTCTCGCCGTCAAGCGTATAAACCTTGTCCCCTACAACCAGGGCATATTTCGCGCCTTTGGAAACACACGCCCGCGTGCACTCAGCCGGTGTTGCGCCAGGCTCCATGTGGTGTGCCCCGCACATGGCGTCACTGACCTGGCCAACGAAACTCTGTACCTTGCCGGAGGCGAGTAACGGCATCGAGATCAAAACTAAGAAAGGCAGCAATAATAGCGAGAAGGTCATCCCCCAATTTTTCATCCATCCGTCTCCTTATTCTGCGATTCTAGCCTGTCCGGGGTCGCAAAACATGCACTGGGGCCAAATTTTGCGATAGCATGTGCTTTCTTCGCTGCATGCACGCACGTCAAAAGGCTCAAACAAAATTGCCTCGAATGCCAACGAAATCGAATCCCACAAATATGTGCATAAGGCTATGGGGGAAATTGTTCATCTTCGCAACCTTGCTTTTTGTGATCGCGTTTGCGGCGCAGGCACCATCGCCGAACCCCAACGCTCCCTTGCCCCAGGATACAGGCACGGCTGGGCTGAAAGAGATGCTTCGGCGTCTTCACACCACAGCGCGCTTCATGCAAACGGTCGCCCATCCTGATGATGAAGACGGAGGGGTGCTCACCCTCGAATCCCGAGGCAAAGGTGATACGGTCTTGTTGCTTACTTTGAATCGCGGCGAGGGCGGCCAGAACAAACTGGGAAGCAATCTGTTCGATGTGTTGGGCGTGCTTCGAACGCTGGAGCTGCTGCAGGCCGACAGATATTACGGCGTGGAACAGCGGTTCACTCGCGTAGCTGATTTCGGATTTTCCAAAACCGCCGAGGAGACATTTCAGAAATGGCATGGGCACGACATCGCGCTGGGTGACATGGTGCGCGTAATCCGAGCCTTTCGCCCCGATGTCCTGGTTGCCCGCTTCTCCGGGACAGACCGCGACGGCCATGGCCATCATCAGGCCTCGAGCATTTTAACGCGCGAGGCATTCCGCGCAGCCGCCGATCCCAATCGCTTTCCCGAGCAGATTAAAGAAGGTCTTCAACCCTGGCAGCCGAAGAAGCTTTACATCGGCAACGTCTGCGGATTTGGCGCCATGACTTGCGCAGACGAGAACTGGACGGTGAAATTAAATACGGGCGAGGAAGATCCTCTGCTCGGGGTCTCTTGTGCGCAGTTCGCGATGCTGGGTTTGAAGCACCAGCTCTCGCAAGGCGCGGGTGGGTGGACGCTCAATCCCGGTCCGCACTACGCCTTCTATAAGCTCGTTGATTCGGTTCTGCCGCCTACCACCGACAAGAGTGGTCACGGGCAGGATTTCTTTGACGGCATTGATACCAACTTGCCCGCATTGGCCACGCGGCTCGGAACCGACCAGGACAAGGTCCCATTTCTTCAGCAGGCCCTCCTTCAGATGCAACAAGACATTGATCAGGCCGCGACTGCAGTTGAACATGGTCCCGAAGATGCCGCCACGCCTCTGCTCTCCGGTTTTGATCTAGCAGAAAAGACGATTCAACAAGTGAACGCGTCGAAATTGTCTGCCGCTGAGAAAACCGAGCTTCTGGTGGAGCTGAACACCAAGAAGGATCAATTCGCAAAGGCCGCGAATCTGGCGCTGGGAATTGCCTTTCACGTCACCGCCGAACCGGAGCGGGGAACTGAGGACGGCTTGCTTGCCGTCCCGGGCCAAATCTTCAAAGTGCACGCCGAATTCACTTCCCCAAAGAGCAAAGTTCATGAGCTGCGCGTCCATCTCGATCTGCCCGCAGGCTGGGAATCCGAAGAATCAAAGAGTACTGACGAAGCCGGGGCTGAATTTAAGATCACAGTCCCTGAGAATGCCACCTATACGCGCCCTTACTGGCATCGCGATAACCCGGAAACTGAGACCATCAACATAATTGACAACCCGCGATATGTGACCCTGCCGTTCCCTCCTCCCCCAGTGCAGGCAGACGTCGAGTACTCCTTCAATGGCTTGAAAGGCGAGGCGCATACCGTAGCGGTCGCAGAGAACGATGTTCCTGTTGCGGTTGCGCAGCAGTTTTCCCTAACGGTTGAACCGAGCGAGCAGATCATTCCCGTGCAGGATGAATCCGCGCGTCACGTCCGCATTGAAGTTCAAGCCAACATCGCACCATCAAGCGGCGATTTGCATCTTGAGGTGCCGACAGGCTGGCGCGCCGAACCCTCCAACGTAGATCTCAAGTTCAGTGATCACGGCGAAAAAAAAGACTATGAGTTTCAGTTGATTCCTGTGCACCATGGCGAGGGACGCGTTGAAGCCCGCGCCATCTTCACCTCGCAAGGCAAGCAATACAGCGAAGGCTACACAATTGTCACGCGCGAGGATCTGGGCACGTTTTACTACTATCAGCCTGCGGTACAGCGAGTAAGTGTCGTCGATGTCAAAGCGCCGCACGATCTCAAAGTCGGTTACATCATGGGCGCAGGCGATGACATTCCCACTGTGCTGAAGCAGATCGGAATGGAAGTAACTCTTATTCCCGCTGAGAGGCTCCCAACTCAACACCTGAGCGACTACGCCACCGTCGTGCTCGGGATTCGCGCGAATGACACGCAAAAAGAAATCGCTGAAAATCACGAGAAGTTGCTCGATTATGTCTCCTCTGGTGGCACGCTGTTGATGCAATACAACACCGGAGTCGCTGATTTCAACAAAGCTGGCCTGACGCCCTATCCTGCCGAGCTCAGCCGGGCGCGAGTTTCAGTGGAAGAGGCGCCGGTGGAGATTCTCGATCCACAAAATCCTGTGTTCCACTATCCCAACCAGATCACCGAGGGCGACTTCGACGGTTGGGTGCAGGAGCGGGGGTTGTATTTCATGGACAAATGGGACGACCATTTCGAGCCGCTGCTCGCCTGTCACGACCCGGGAGAACCGGAGCAGAAAGGTGGCTTGCTGCTCGCCCACTACGGCAAAGGCATTTATATCTACACCGGGTACGCCTTTTTCCGCCAGTTGCCTGCAGGGGTTCCGGGAGCAATTCGGCTTTACGTGAATCTGTTGAGTGCCGGGCACGGCGGCCACTGACGTTGTATGGAACCACACGCACAATCCGCTGATGGTTCCACGCATCTAGTTCGCGGCATCGGTCTGGGGTCGGCGACGGCGCTCAACATGATTGACATGATCGGCGTCGGACCGTTCATTACCCTCCCGCTGATCGTGAGCGCCATGGGCGGCCCGCAAGCCATCCTGGGCTGGATCTGTGGCGCGTTTTTTGCCGTCTGCGATGGGCTGGTGTGGGCGGAACTTGGCGCTGCTATGCCCGGCTCCGGCGGCTCTTATCGCTACTTACGGGAAATCTACGGGCCCAACAAATTCGGACGCCTGATTTCGTTTCTGTTTATCTGGCAGCTCTCGTTTTCTGCGCCCTTGTCGATTGCCTCGGGTGCAATCGGCCTGGCAGCCTACGCAGCCTATTTTCGCCCGGGGCTCGAAAGCGAGTTCCTGGCGCAGAATTGGAGCATTCCTCTTCCACTCATCGGCCATCTGCAGGTCACCTGGATTGTTTCCGGCGCAACCTTTATCGCGATTGCGATTGTTCTGCTTGCGCTATTTCTGCTCTATCGCAGGATTGCCAGCATCGGCTGGATTTCGAAGATATTGCTCGTGGGCGTACTCGCAACCATGGCGTGGATCATCATTGCTGGGTTCACTCATTTCAACCTCTCGCGCGCGATTGATTTTCCGCCCGGCGCATTCACGCTTTCCGCAAACTTCTTTCTCGGGCTCGGTTCAGCCATGCTGATTGCGACCTATGATTACTGGGGCTATTACAATATCTGCTTTCTCGGAGACGAAGTTAAAGAGCCCACAAAAACCATCCCACGCGCACTGTTGCTATCCATTCTGCTGGTTGGATGTCTATACGTGTTGATGAATTTCAGCGTCCTCAGTGTGATTCCCTGGCAGGAAATGGCCACCTCAGGGCCCAGCAACTCCGGCCTACAGGTGATTTCAGTTTTCATGCGCCGAATCTATGGACTCTGGGCGGCTGATCTGGTGACCATTTTGGTCATGTGGACTGCCTTCGCGTCCGTTTTTTCGACTCTGCTCGGCTACTCGCGTGTACCCTATGCTGCCGCCCTCGACGGAAATTATTTCAAGATAATGGGGCGCGTACATCCGGAGAAAAATTTCCCTTACGTCTCTTTGATAGCTCTGGCGGCAGTGGCTGTTCTGTGCTGTTTCCTGCGGCTCGCGGATGTTATCGCCGCTCTGGTCGTGATTAGGCTGATCCTGCAGTTTCTGGTGCAGGCAATCGGCCTGATTATTCTGCGGATCCGCCGTCCCGACCTGCCGCGGCCATTTCGGATGTGGTTGTATCCCGTTCCAGCCATCATTGCGTCGCTTGGATTCATCTTTATTCTTGCTTCCCGTAGCAACTCGCTCGTGCAGATTCGTTACGCCGCCGTGATTATTATTACCGGCGTATTGCTTTATTTCTTTCGGGCGCTGCGCAATCGTGAGTGGCCGTTTGCGCCAGCCGCCGAGGTCTCAGTCACATCCATTTCTTGAGCTATGGCCGAGACGGTGAAAATCCCGAATGAACTGCCGCTCCATGATCACTCGGCCTGGTCGCCGTTGCGCGAGCCGCTGTTTCGCTCGCTCTGGGTTGCATCCGTAATCTCCTACGTGGGCACCTGGATGCAGAACGTTGGCGCGGGCTGGCTGATGACCCAGCTCACGACGTCGCCGCTGATGATCAGCCTTGTGACGGCAGCCGGCACCTTGCCTGTTTTTCTGGTAATCCTGCCTGCCGGCGCGCTCGCCGATATTGTTGATCGCCGCCGCCTTTTGCTGGTCACGCAGAGCTGGATGGTCATTGCTGCCGGTCTGCTCGGAATTTTTACTCTACTCGGGCATGTAACCCCGTGGGTTCTGCTCGCCTTCACATTTGTCCTGGGCCTCGGGGCAGTGATGAACGACCCTGCCTGGCAGGCCATCACGCCCGAAGTCGTCTCCCCTGGGCGCCATGCTGCCGGCGTGGCGCTGAACTCCGTCGGGTACAACGTCGCGCGAGCAGTTGGGCCGGCAATCGGAGGCGCGGTCATCGCGGCCACCAACTCAGGAATCGCTTTTCTTCTCAATGCACTTTCGTTTTTCGGTGTCATATTTTTTCTTTATCGCTGGAAACGGCCGCACTTTAACCATATCGACGGCGGCAGGGTGCTAGATGCCATGTGGACTGGCATCCGCCATGTCCAGGAATCTTCCCCGGTGCGCTGCGTTCTCATTCGCACCGGTGCGTTCAGCCTCGGAGCAAGCTCGCTTCTGGCTCTTCTGCCGATTATCGCGCACCCGTACGGAGCAACGGGTTACGGTTTACTGTTGGGCTCATTTGGACTGGGTGCGCTCGCCGGCGCCTCAGTTCTGTCGCGCCTGCGCAGAAGGTTTTCAGTGGATGGCGTGGTGGCCTTCGCTATCGTGATCTTCGCTGCGATGACGGGTCTCGCGGGGCAAGTGCAGAGCCTCTCGTGGCTCAACCTTATCCTGTTTTCCAGCGGCGTGGCATGGATCGCCATTCTTGCATGCCTGAACGTGGTCGCGCAAACTATGTCCCCAGCCTCCTTGCGGGCACGCTCGCTTTCTATATACTTGCTCGTGCTCCAGGGGGGCATGGCGTTGGGCAGCGCAGCGTGGGGAGCGCTGGCCACACGGCTCGGAGTTCCGGCAGCTTTGTTATACGCTTCACTCGCTTTACTGGTCGGATTGTTCGCAGTCCGGCGCTACCGCCTCTCGTCACACGAGTTGCAGTACGCGCCAGTCGTCGTACGGGATTAAATCGCTTTTCATCTCAAACTCGCTGAGGAGAATATCGCATGATTAAAGTGAATTTGTTTCTTGCATGTTCGTTGCTGCTCTGTTGTTCATTCGCCACTGCACAGATGGGCAAGGGCGATGAGCCCCGCAGCCTGACGCAGATTGTTGACCGTTCGCTGTCGGGAGTGGAGAGCGAGTTCGTGTCTGCCGCTGATGCCATGCCGGAAGATAAATACTCATTCGCCCCGACCCATGGCGAATTCAAGGGTGTGCGCACATTTGAACAGCAGGTCAAGCACGTTGCCGCAGTTAACTATATGATCGGCGCTGCCATCATGGGCGAGAAGCCGCCGATGGATCTTGGTGGCGAGAATGGCCCGGATTCCATCAAGAGCAAAGCTGATGTTATGAAGTTCTTGAAGGACTCGTTCGCCTATATGCATAAAGCCGATGCCACCATCAATGCCGAGAATGCAACTGGTCTGGTCGCGAGTCCTTTTGGGCAAGGTAAATCGTCGCGCTTAGGACTTGCAACCCTCGTGTTTGGCCACTGCTTCGATCACTACGGTCAGATGGTGGAATATTTACGCATGAACGGCATCATTCCGCCAGCGAGCAGGCATTAAGGTTACTGTCCAACTCCGCTCAGCAGCAGCATGTGCGGACTTCCGGCGGCCGAGTCTGAAATGATGACCGTGCCAAACCGCGGCTCGTTGATGGCCGGTTTGAAAGTCACGCTGATCGAGCACTCCGCGCCCGGGGCCAGTTGCTCCGGGCAGGTGCTGGCCTCGGAAAAGTCGATGCCCGAAACCGTGATGTCATCGATCGCCACCCGCGCTTTGCCGATATTGGTAAGTGTGCTGGTTTGTGGCTGACTAGCCACGCCGACCGGTTGTGTACCAAAGTCTATTTTGTTGGGCGTCAATGTGATAGCGGTGGCCGGAGTTTCTGCGCGCGCGACATTAGCGTACTGCGGCACGTCCACTGCGAGCAGCAGGGCAATGGAGAATGCAGCCTGGAAGTAGAGTCGCAAGTTCAATCGCTATCTATTTTAGCAATCGGAAGTGCGGCGGCAGATACTTGATCTTCTACATTAAGGGGTAGGGTGGATCTCAGCGATTTTGTGAGACCCGGACGGATCTTCGCGTTGAGTCCCCGAGCGCCGCGAGACAACCCCCTACTATGGCAAAAGCTTCTACCCACAGCACCATTGGAGGGCAGGATCGTTGAGTGTGAGTCTTGACCGCTATCTTGCGGCAGTAAAGAAGTTTCACGAATCTGTCTCCGAGTTGGCGGCAAAACTCGAGGAAATCAATAACGCCCGCGCCGAAGTCACGCAGGCGGGTCTTGAACTCCGGCGGGAGCTCGACGAAACCGAGCGCCAGATGCGCGAGGTCACTGCCGCTGTTCAGCAGCAGATCGCGGGCGAGATTAGCAAGAAAGTAGCGTAGTAATGCCTTAGAGAAGTTTTCAGCCCCTTACGATCTTTGTCTTCGCGCCAGCCCGCCATTCTGCCACTAACCTCCCTGTTACAATCTCTTTCATCCACCTGCTATGAAGTGTCCATTTTGCGGCTACATCAATGACAAGGTTGTGGACTCGCGGGAGAGCAAGGAAGCTGAGTCGATCCGGCGGCGGCGCGAGTGCCTGAAATGCGGCAAACGGTTTACCACCTACGAACGCATCGACGAAATTCCGTACATGGTAGTGAAAAAAGACGGCCGCCGCGAGCGTTTCGATCGGCAAAAGGTTCTGAACGGCTTGATGCGCGCCTGTGAAAAACGCCCCGTCCCGATCAGCAAGCTTGAGCAGATCGTGAACGAAGCGGAAACATTCGTAATCGAATCTGCCGAGCGCGAACGCAAAACCAGCGAGCTCGGCGAGCTCATCATGAACCGGCTGCGGCGCTACGACAAAGTCGCCTACGTCCGCTTCGCCTCGGTATACCTCGACTTCAAGGACGTGAAGGAGTTCATGGAAGAGTTGAAAGAGTTGGTGAAATCCAAGGACGCTCCTGAAGCGCGCGGTAAGATCGCAACCCAATAACAAAGCGACCGCAACTTCGATTCGGGATGAATTTTTCAACCGTATCCACTTTCATCGAAGTGCACGCGTGCGCTGCGCGTCCATACGATAAACTCGAAAGAGTGTCTCACAAGATCACGCTTATTCCCGGCGACGGCATTGGACCTGAGGTAACAAATGCCGCTGTTCGCATTCTTGAAGCAACCGGCCTGCAATTCGAATGGGAGAAATTCGAGGCAGGCGCCGAAGCCTACGAGAAATATCACGAGTACATTCCCAAAGAACTGATCGAGTCGATCGAGCGCACCCATGTTGCCTTGAAAGGACCGGTCGCGACCCCAATCGGCGGCGGTTTTTCGAGCATCAACGTCGCGTTGCGAAAAAAGTTCGATCTCTACGCGAATTTTCGCCCGATTCGCAACCTGCCTCATATTCCCACGCGTTATCCTGACGTCGATCTCATCATCATTCGCGAAAATACTGAGGGCCTATACTCCGGAATTGAGCACGAAGTGGTTCCCGGCGTGGTTGAAAGCCTGAAGATCATGACTGAAAAGGCCTGTACACGTATCGCGCGTTTTGCTTTCGAGTATGCGCGCAAGCACCAGCGCAAGAAAATTCACGCCGTACACAAAGCCAACATTATGAAGATGTCGGATGGCCTCTTTCTTCGCTGCGCGCGCGATGTATCAAAGGGATATCCCGAAATCACTTACGGCGAGCACATCGTCGATAACACATGCATGCAGTTGGTAATGAATCCATACCAATACGACATGCTGCTCATGGAAAACTTGTACGGAGACATAATCTCTGATCTGTGCGCCGCTTTCGTTGGTGGACTCGGGTTCGTTCCCGGCGCCAACATCGGGGACCATTGCGCGATCTTCGAGGCTGTGCATGGGTCAGCACCTGACATTGCCGGCAAAGACATTGCCAACCCGACGGCAGTCATTCGCTCAGGCCTGCTGATGCTGCGGCATCTCGGCGAATTCGATGCAGCTCTTAAAATCCGCAATGCGTTAGAAAAAGTCTATCGCGAGCGTGACAAACTCACGCGTGACATTGGCGGAAAATCCGGAACCACTCAATTCGCCGATCACGTCATTGCAGCTATAGCGAGCTGAACCTGCTCACTACCGTTTCGTCTCTTTGTGGTGAATATCGCTTTTCCAGGCATCGGCTCTGCTTTTCCGCGCAACAAAGTCCTGTAAACAGGGTTTATTCCCCACAACCCCAGCCTGTGAGGTATTCGTGCCGGTGCGTTCCAGCTGCTCCCGTTTCCGTAGTTTTCTTCTCATCCTCACGGTTGCAGGCTTTTGCGCATCTCTGTTCGCCTGTGGCGGTGGACCTTCGTCGAGTACCACTACTCTAACCGGACCTCCTCCGCTCGGTACCCTGGGCTCCGTCACGAAGGAACAGTCCGTCACGTGCGACAGCGTAGGTGCGAGCGGCGGAACGACCAATGCTAGCTGCTACGAGCTGCTCATTTCATGCCCAGAAGTTGCCGATCAAAACATGACGCTCAAAGTAAACCAGCCTACCGGCGCTTCAAAGGGAACGGTTCTCTTTACTATTGGCGGCGGGGCCTCGGGATGGTATGACACGCGCTTTACCTATGGCACGTCGGAGATCAATACAGTCATTCAGGCGGGATTCACAACGGTACAGATGAACTGGTCGATCGAGCCAACAGGATTTCCCTCGGGCGGGACCTTCGCCGGCTGGATGACCGGACCCGGCGGGGCGCTGCGCCTGGCATGCCGATGGGCAACGGCAGCCAAATGGGTCCACGATAATGCCAATATCAGCGCGCCCAGCGAAGCGTTCTGCGCCACTGGCAATAGCGGCGGATCTGGAGCTGCGGCCTATGCTGTTGCGCATTACGGGCTCGATCCCATGTTCGACATGCTGGAAGAGACTTCCGGGCCCCCGTACACGCGCATCGACAAGGGGTGTATTTGTGATCCGTCTTATGCGCTGAACACGCCTTGCGGGCAGGGTGTAGTCTCCGAGTGCTATCTGGGAGATGCGCAGATGTTCATTGATCCTTCATACAATCCGCTGGGCGACGAATGTTCTGGCGCGGAAAAGACCCACTCGACGACGAACCAGACCACATTCCTCGACGACAGCATTATGGGATCAAATCCCAAGTTAAGCTACCCCAACACCTATGTCCATTTCTTGTTCGGTGGGCAGGACAACACGTCTGCCGTGCCGCTCGCTTTAGAATGGCAGACGCAGCTCACCGGAAAGAATGCGCCCACGCCCGGTTCAGCCCCCATCGACTGCGTAGCTGACGCACCTCATGACATGCCGCAGGTCCAGGACGCGTCGCAAACGATTGCCAACGATCTCATCGCGAATTGCCATCGTTGAGGCCACTCGGTCAGTGCAGTAACCGCACAGGCGAAAGACCGAACAGTAACCTGCCCCTGCGTGTATTTCGCTTATCGAGTTTCATGATAACGTGCAGCGCAGTGGAGGCCTTATGCGTCGTGCTCTGATATGCATTATTTTGGTTACGGTATGGGTTTCGGCGGCCCCAGCTCAAACTTTATGCGGTCAGATGAGCCTGGGGCAGGAGGCAAGCCTCAATGGATTCATTCCGTTCCCGCCAGATAACGCTTGGAATCAGAACATCTACAACTCTCCCGTAGATCCGAACTCGGACTCGTATATCAGCTTCATCGGCGAGACCACGCCGCTGCATCCGGATTTCGGAGCAGGGCTCTACGACGGCCAGTCGATGGGCATCCCCTATATCGTCGTCAGTGGAACTCCGTTGGTGAATATCAATTTCACGGCTTACGGAGATGAGAGCGACCCCGGCCCAATGCCGGTCCCGAAGAATGCCCCCATTGAGGGTTACCCGCATCCCGGTAACGGCGACCGGCACGTGCTTGTGCTGGATCGCGATAACTGCTGGCTTTACGAGATGTATGGTTCCTATCCACAAAAGAATGGGACATGGAATGCCGCATCTGCTGCGGTATGGGATCTGCTCAACGACGAACAGCGCCCCTACACGTGGACCTCAGCCGACGCGGCGGGGTTGCCAGTTTTTCCGGGCCTGGTTCGTTATGACGAGGTGGCGTCAGGACAGATCAAGCATGCGGTTCGTTTTACTTTGCAGTACAGCACCGAGGCGTTTACCCCACCCGCAACGCACTGGGCATCGAACTCAAGTAGTCAAGATGCTGCCCCGATGGGCATGCGGTTACGCCTGAAATCGAGCTTCGATATATCCTCGTTTCCTGCGCAGTCGAAAGTCATCCTCGCTGCTTTGCAGCAGTACGGAATGATCATGGCAGATAACGGGAGTTCGATGTACATTACCGGCGATCCGGACAGTCGCTGGAACAATAACGATCTCGCCAGCTTGAAAACTGTGCCGGCGTCAGAGTTTGAAGTGGTGCTGATGGATCCGATTTACACGCCTGACAACATTCCACAGGGACCCGTGCCTACCATCAGCAGTTTTACTGCGAATCCGCCGACGATATCGGCGGGACAATCTTCAACTCTGACTTGGACCGTGAGCGGAGCATCGTACTACATAGTTTCGCCGCAGATGGGGGCGGTGCGCGGGACGTCAGTCTCAGTCACTCCGAGAAAAACCACTACGTACACGCTTTATTCGACGAATGCGTACGGCCGTTCAACAGCCAAGGTGACGGTAAAGGTGCAGTGACGCCACCCTACGAGGAATCTAACTCATCGACGCCTAAGCAGAAACGCGGGTAGATGGTAAACAAGAATCATTGTTACTTCCCAGCTACCCGCGAAGTTATGGGAGGGAGATGGTGCAGGAACTCAGAAAACGTGCTGTGCCGAATCTCCTTTGAATACCAGCGTATGTAATACGCGCTCGTTCGCTGGATTCACGGTGAAGATTTGTTCATCTCCAGGGGCAGCCTTCGCCAGCGGCACAAGTTGGCACTTTACGCGCGCCTCGGCAGCCTTACTTTTGTTTATCTGCTTAAAAACCATGATGTGGTCCTGGCCCTCCATCGTATGGAGCACAACGTAATCTCCTACCGGCAGCAGAACACCGCCAACCCACGTCGGCACGAAAAGTTCAAGATTACGCTTATCGGCGACTCCAAACTGATTTTGTTTTGCCGCAGCGAATACGCTGCATGCCAGCACGCACATGATGAATATCGCAACAGTCCTGAACAGACGCATAAATCCTCCGGGTCCTTAGTAGGACACGACAAAACGATAGGAGAATTGTCCAGACTCATCCGTGCGCTGGTTCACAGGGTGCTGTGATCGTATGGGACTGATGAGACGAGAAAACTTAGGGCATCCGGCCGGCTAATCCCGGCAGCGTCTTCGCGAGATCGTTATAGATCACCATGACTGCGAACAGAACTAGGAACACAAACGCTGCCTGGTAAATGCGTTCTTTTATCCTCAAGCTGATATCACGGCGCATCAATCCCTCAATGAGCAACAATAAGATCACACCGCCATCGAGAATGGGGATCGGAAGCAGGTTAAAGATACCCAGGTTCAGGCTTATCGCAGCGGTCAGACCCATCAATGGTGTCCAGCCTTTTTTCGCCGCCGCTTCACCCGCATCCTGGGCAATGCCAATCGGCCCGGAGATGGTTCGCAGCGAAACCTTGCGCTCAACCAGCTTCTTGAACAGTTCGAGAATTAGAGCGGAGTCTTTCTTGTTGTCCTGTATCGACAGGGCGAATGCGCGCGGAAACGGCAGGCTCATTACCTTCAAATCGCCCGCGTCCTGGAAACCGATCCGATAGCGTTTTTCGTTCGGGTCTTCAGTCTTTGCCAGGACGGGCGTCACGGTGAATTGCATCTCCTGGCCCTCGCGTAGAACGGTAAGATCAACCGGTTTGTCTTTGGTCTGTTGCAGTCGCTCGATCATAGATTCAATCGAGTACAGGTGGCGGCCATCCATCGCAATGATCTTGTCGCCCTCGTGCATGCCGGCTTTGGCTGCTGGCATGTCCGGCTCCAGGGGGCCGACCACGATGGTTTCATCTGGATACCAGCCGGCAGAGCCAATTTCCGAGGTAGTAACCGGTGTGGGAACGATCTGCCTGCTTATCATCTGTTCACCCCTCTGCACCGCCACGTTCAGAGGCTGGTTCGGGCTGAGCCAGACTTTATAATCCACCTGCTCCCAGGTCGGATTTTCAATTCCGTCGATGCGGGTGATGTGATCGTCGGTTTGCAACCCGGCCTGAGCTGCCGGTGAACCGGGTTTTACGCCCATGATCACGGCCGGCTTGTCCCACCAGGTGGGGTACTCGTAATGCACCATGTACACGCCGGTCAGCAGCGCAATCGCCAGCAAAATGTTCATGAAGGGACCAGCAATAGCGATCAGGAAGCGGTGCCAGCGGGGATGAGAGAGAAATTCCGCCGGGTCTCCGGTGCGCTCATCCATAGGATTCTCGCCGCTCATCTTCACGTATCCGCCGAGTGGGATGGCAGCGATCCGGTAATCGGTGTCGCCTTTGCGGAATCCAAACAGACGTTTGCCGAACCCGATCGAGAAGACCTCGACCCGTACGCCCAGCAGTTTGGCAACGGAGTAATGTCCAAATTCGTGAATCAGGATCATGAATCCCAGAATCACGACGACCGCAAGAATGGAGATGAAAAATTGCTGCATAAAGGCGTTACTAACCTGCGGAACTCAGCGAAGTCGGGACGTGGCCACGGCGCGCCACATGCTCTCTTGCTTTGCGGCGGCCCTGGGCGTCAGCCTCCAGTACTCCCTCTATAGATTCCAATCTCACAGCTTCCGTTTCATCAAGTACCTGTTCAATTATCTTGGGGATCTCGTCGAAGCCGATACAACCATCGAGGAAAGCAGCCACTGCCACTTCATCGGCGGCGTTAAGTGCAACCGTTTTCGTGCCGCCAGCCTCCGCGGCTTCATAGGCCAGAGGGAGACAGGAAAATTTTTTCATGTCCGGCGGGCAGAATTCGAGGTTCCGTAAGTTCATGACCGGGAAGTGCATTTCTGACTCAATTCGCTCAGGATAGGTCAACGCGTACAAAATCGGCAGACGCATGTCCGTGATGGAAAACTGAGCAAGTATGCTGCCATCCACAAACTCCACCATCGAATGGATCGTAGACTGTGGATGCACCATCACTTTCACCTGGTCGGGACGCAAGTTGAACAATCGGCAGGCCTCGATCACTTCGAAACCTTTGTTCATCAGCGTCGCCGAGTCAATTGTGATTCGCCGTCCCATCTTCCAGGTTGGGTGATTCAGCGCTTCCGTCACCGTAATCGACGAAAATCGCTCCACAGGGGTGTGGAGGAACGGCCCGCCTGACGCCGTCAGCCACACGGTTTGGACTTCTTCTTTTCGCCCGCCGCGCATGCACTGGTGCACGGCGTTATGCTCGCTGTCGATCGGCAGCAACGGCTTGCCTTGCCGTCTCGCCTCCGCCGTGATGAGTTCTCCTGCGGCAACCAGGCATTCTTTATTTGCGAGTCCTACTATTTTGCCAGTTCTGACTGCCTCATACGTTGCTTCAAGTCCCGCAACGCCGACTATCGCGCTGACGACGAAATCTACCGCGGGATGCGTTGCTACCTGTACTGTGCCCGCCGAACCGTGCAGGACAGCGATTTCTGCTAACCCGCTGCTTCTCAGCCGCTCACTGAGGCGTGCTGCATCGCTCTCCGAACCGACGGATAGCAACTTGGGGCGCCAGCGTTTCGCTTGCTCAAAAGCCGCTTCAACATTCTTTCCGGCAGCCAGTGAAATCACTTCGAAGAGATCGGGATAAGACTCCACCACGCTGAGCGTACTTCGCCCGATTGAGCCAGTTGAGCCTAGAATTGCGATTTTTTTCATCGAACAAATTGAAGTGACGGAGGCGAGGAGCTGGGGGACTTTACCGCATCACCCGCCACGCCGCATAGTACCATAGCACCGGTACGGCAAAGAGCAGGGCATCAATCCTGTCAAGCATCCCTCCATGGCCCGGCAAAAGCGCTCCCGAATCCTTTACTCCTGCGCCGCGTTTAATCAACGATTCCACCAGGTCGCCCAGTTGGGCGGCAATGTTAATTGCCAAAGAAAGCCATGCGATAACAAATAGCGGAGGCTTCTGCATGGCAAAATACCCATCGCGCCGTTCTATCAGATGCGCATTCAATAGCGCCGTACTGATTCCGAGAGCGTGGTCATTGAGCAGAACTCCCACTCCTACGCTTGCGATGACTGATGCCAGCGCTCCTTCCCACGTTTTCCTGGGGCTGACTCGTGGAGACATAAAATGATGCCCCAGGGACCGACCCACGAAATACGCAAAAATATCCCCCGCCCAAACCAGCAGAAGTAAATAAAGAACCAGAAACGCGCCACACCACTGCTCGCGCAGCTGCACGAGCAAGCCCAGCGGCAGCGCGACATATACGAACGCAAAGCTCGACGTCATGGCAGCGCCGAGCGAACTCCGCAGATCGGCACGGGTCATCCCGATTGCCAGAAAGATGAAGGGCGCCAGCGCCGCCGCAAACGCCGCGCTATAAACGAAGGTGGCAGTCGAAATCAGCGGTTTATCGCTTGCCGTCGCCGCAAGTAACACGAAAAAGCAGGCGATGTAAATGTAGGTCGGCCAGTGAAAAGGCCGAACCCCGTAGGCTTCGCTCAGCTTCAGCAGCTCCTGCGTGGTCAACAGCGCGATCAACGCTGCCACCGCGCTGAGTGCCGGTACCGGCGCTTTCAGCACCAGAAGCAAAACTACAGGGATTAAGACGACCGCGGTGAGCACTCGCTTGAGCAGGTGCAAGCGGTTCAACTCCGCACGAAAGGCGAAGATTTAATAGGATGGGAATGATGGCCGTCGGTTCCCGCCAGCCCTCCGTAACGGCGCTCGCGCTTCTGATACTCCTCGATGCCTTCCAGCAGGTGCACGCCGCGAAATTCCGGCCACAGAGTCGGCGTGACATAAATCTCTGCATATGCCAGTTGCCAGAGAAGAAAGTTACTCAAGCGCATCTCCCCGCTGGTACGGATCACAAGATCGGGATCGGGAAGACCACGAGTGTAAAGATGTTGTGAAACCGCGTCTTCATCAATCTTCAAATGGCCCAGTCCGCCGTTGTTCGCGGCTGCGACGACCATAGCGCGCATTGCATCAACAATCTCCGTGCGTGCGCTGTAATTCAGCGCAAGCGTCAATACCATGCCATTGTTGTCGCGTGTCGCATCGCGCGCCCAACCCATTTTTTCCTGCACCACGGCGGGAAGTTCGTGCTGCCGGCCGATATATTCCAACCGAATATTGTTTTTGTTTAGCGTAGGAACTTCCTGCCTGAGATAGCGGCACAGCAGGCTCATCAGGAAATCCACTTCGCTGCGCGGACGCTTTTTCCAGTTCTCTTCGGAAAAGGCGTACAGGGTCAGAGCAGGAATCTTTATGCGAGCGGCGGTCTCAACCGTCGACCGCACCGATGCCACTCCGGCGCGGTGTCCGGCGACGCGAGGCAAATGGCGCCGCCTTGCCCAGCGCCCGTTTCCGTCCATAATAATGGCGATGTGTTGTGGGAGCCGCCCCGGATCCAACCGCAAGAAAGCTTCTGTTTCCTTGCGGTCCAGGCCGGCAGGAACTGTTGCCTGCAAGCTAAACTCCGCTGTGTTCCGAAGCTAACACAGGCAGGTAGGAGTTGCAATGAGCGGGGGTGCTTTACAGGTCCATATCCCGGCCGAAGTCATCATCGCGCTTTAGGCCTAGCTTGGATACTTCAATGGCGAGTGCTGAAGGTATCAAGGAGACAGTTCGAGAATGCTGAGGCCTTCTTCAGAGGCGTGCGCTTTTCCCAGGTTTTCTCGCGTTTTCTGAAGGGTGAGCTCCAACCGTTACTCTTGCTTCTACTCTGTCGCTTCTTCCGGCACGATCTGCAGCTCAATTCTCTCCGTCCAGCGAATTGCCGTGAGTGTGCTCGCCAGACCCATCCTTGCGTCTGTCAGCAAACGGTGCAGATCGTCCACTCCGGCCACCGGTTTGCCGTCAAATGCGACAATCACATCGCCTTCTCGCAATCCCGCTTTCTTTGCAGGGCTGTTCTCGGCGGCGGAAATAACAACCACGCCGGTTTCCTGGCCAAGATCGTAAAAACGAATCAATCGCCGATGCAGAGGCGTCGTCTGCGCCTCGATGCCAATATAGCCGCGGCGAATGCGTCCTTCCTGCAACAGTCGGCCGGCAACGAATTTCGCTGTGTTGATTCCGATCGCAAAACACAACCCTTGCGCTCCCATAATCGTAGCCGTATTCACTCCAATGACTTGTCCATCTGAGGTGACCAGCGGCCCTCCTGAATTTCCCGGATTCAGCGACGCATCGGTCTGGATGACATCATCAATCAGCCGGCCTGAGTAGGACCGCAGCGATCGCCCCAGCGCGCTGACTACTCCCGCTGTCACTGTGTACTGGAACCCGTAAGGGTTGCCAATCGCAATCGCGATCTGCCCAACCCGGAGTTTTTGCGAATCTCCGAGGGGTGCGGCAGCAAAGCCGCCCGAGCCAGTCTCCGGATCGTTGAGGCGAATGACCGCCAGATCGGTGGCGGGATCCTCTCCAACCGCATAAGAACGGAAACGTCGTCCATCTGGCAGCGAAGCTTCAATGCGCTTTGCCCCGTGGACAACGTGGCTGTTCGTCAATGCCAAACCATCGGGAGTGAAGATAAATCCCGACGCGCCCCCATGCCGCTCGCGTTCCTCACGGTTCCGGCTTCTGGCCGGCTGTGCAACCTCAATCTTAACCACCGACGGACTGATCTTCTCCGCGGCCGTAACCACCGCAAGCGAATAGGCATCCAGCAAACTGCGATCGGCTTGCGGCAACAGCGCGGCGCTTTCGACTTGGGTTTGCGACAAGCCTGCCACAGGTTGCACAGATTGGACTTCCGCATTCATGGCTTGTAGATGATGGTGCGGACAGACTGGATTCAGCGCACCGGTCCTGCGTGCTGCCAGGGGTTATTCCTTAGTGATCCGTAACAGTTTCCAGGTAGGAAATAAGCGCTTCGTATCCGGCTTCGCTCACCGCGCTGTCGCCACTCGTCACCGGACAAGGGCTTGCCGGCGCTATGTAGCAGTTCGCCAGAGCGCGCTCGGCAGTCTGCAAAACGGTTTCGTTATTGTCATTGAGTAGCTCGAGATTGGCGCCCGCGTTGACCAGGTCCTGAACGATATGAAGATCGCCAACCCAAGCAGCATCATGCGCTGCCGTCCACATATTCAATGCCTGGTGATTGATGTCGATCCCTGCAACGGTCACGAGGTAATCGGCTACAGAATCCTGACTATTGAAGGAAGCAGCTAATAGAGGGGTTTTGCCGCGAAGCGTATCCGCCTGGTTGACATTTGCCCCAACCGAGACGAGATACTCCACCACATCCACGTGGCCGTTGGCGGCAGCTGGTTCGAGGGGCGGTGCACCGCCATCGTTGGAATCCGCGAAATTCACGTTTGCCCCGGCAGCCACGTCCGCCTTCACGCCTGATAGATTGCCGTTTGCGGCATCAGTCCACAACTGCTGATCGATAGCGGAGGGCGGGCCGGTCTGCGTACTCGTAGGGGAATTATTGCTTCCACACCCCACAAGAAGCCCAAACCCAATGATCGTCAACGTCATCAATAACGCATATTTCATATCTCACTTTCCTTACATAGCGCGTCCTAACAGCAGGGTGGGTTGTGAACACGTTCAATGATTACACAAATCAAGGCAATGGTTGCTACCACCATCTGATCAGAAAACCGTACGCATTTTGCTGTTTTATGCCAAAGATTTACCGCCTATTTGTGGAGAAACTTCTTCTATAGATCGGTGTCTCCATTAAGTCAGCTGGTCGTACGTGCGGGCATGGACGATGGTCAGCGCCCGCGATACCATCGGTGCGCCGAGCTTGGAATCGTGGATATCTTGAAGAGCGGTGGAGTCCAAACGCAGGACGAGGCTGGGGAGTTGCTGCGCCACTGCGGCCTCTCCGGCGAATGTGAAACCGTAGAGCCTTCCTCGAGCTCCAAACACCGGGTCGAGGAGTGAGCGAACTCATCAAAGTTTCCGCCGTGGGATTACGAGCGCGTTTGCAGATCAGTCGGGAGGGGACCATACTGCGGATAGAAAAATTAGCGCTGCTTTAGGCTTCACGGTGCTCCTACCGTCGGCCCGGGCATCTGAAGGTTCCGGATCGAGAATCACCCTGACTTTGGGAGCCAACCTGGTTTCGAGCCTGAAATCCGCGGGGAATATCATCTTTCCGGAGCATTAGTGAGTTTCTCAGGGTGGTTTCGGCTGAATGATAACGCAGAACGCCCGCAAGTTTCATCACCACAGAGCACACGAGTCCCCCAGGTCAGCGTCTGTGATCCTCTGTGTTCCCTGCGGCCTCTGTGGTGAGTTGTGCTTACCGCGCGGCTGCGAACTGCGAGTGCTCGCACTCCATCCCGCTGAGAACCATCAGCGCATCGTGGAAGGAGGAAATCTCGAACACGTGGTCGAGATGTGTGCGCTGCAGGACTTCCATCACAAACTGCGAAGGATTTACCAGCTTCAGCTGCACTCCCGCCTCCTTGGCCCATTCGTGCAGTGAAACCAGGGCAGCCAGACCTCCGGCATCGAGCGCCCGCACCTCGGAGAGATCGAGCACCACGATACGAGTATTCTTCCCGCACACCACCGCGTCGCGCAGGCAGAAAACTTCTTCCCCGCGCACGATTCTTCCATGGCAGCGCACAATAGTTACATCGCCGGTTTTTTCTACATCCAAGGTAAGCATGACTGCCTTCCTCGCTTTCATTTCTGTTTCTTTATACGTAATTAGACGCCCTTAGGTTCCCGGTGTCATCCACCAGAAGTGAAAACCTCGTAAAAAATTGTTACAACGAACGAGCCTCAGAGTACATTGCAAGTCTGTGAAAAACCTGCTTTGAATGGTTTAAGGTTGAGATGGGTATGTCTTTCTCACGCCCGAAAAAGGTCGAAACCGAAACCGAACTTTACGATTACGCGGTCGGCGCGCTTGCTCGCCGCATGCGTTCGGTCGCCGAACTAAAACGTCTGTTGCGCCCGCGGGTGGATATCGAAACCGAATACGGCCAGACCTTGGTCGAATTGGTGATTCGAAGATTGAAGGACCAGGGATACCTGAACGACGAAAAGTACGCTGCTGCCTATTCCTCTTTTCGCCGCGACAACCAAAAACTCGGGCGCAGGCGCGTGATCAGCGATTTGAAAGTGCGTGGCGTGCATGCCGAGCTCATTGAAAAAGCCGTGGACGCAACCTACGAAAGCATCAACGAAGAGAAGCAGGCCCGCGACTATCTGAAGCGGAAACACACCGCAAAACCGCAAGACAACAAGCAGGTAGCTCGCGTTTTTCGCCAACTGGTGCGAGCTGGCTTCACTTCGAGAACCATCTTCACCATTTTGAAGAAGTGGAATGTGGAGGAAGATACTCTCGCTGCCTTGGAAACCGAACTTCCTTTGAACTAGATGGTGCCTTTTAGCATGCCAAGCGCCAGAATCGAGTCCAGTGAACCATAATGATTATGTGTTCCTGACTTTGGTAACTTGAATGGGTTCGTGTGCTCTTCACAGAGCATCTTTTGCGGAGAGCCTGTAATTATTGCGTACGCGTTACAGACGAACCCCCAATCCAGCTCACGAATTGAATGACCCGCAACAACTTACCTTGGCCTGCCTTTGGCTATTTGCTTGCCTCACCTTTGACCGAGGCCTCCCGAATGTCTGAAGTAGTACCCGACGCTCCGCAAGAGTTTTGGCGCCCTCCCGCCGTTCCCACTCGATCCAACGCTACGTCCAGCATGGCCCCGGCCTGCTCGCGCTGCGGCACAGAATTCATGGTTGGTGCACGCTTTTGCCATAACTGCGGGATGTCGCGCGAAGCCAAGGTTGTCAACATTAATGCCAGCTGGACGCGGTATTTTCGGTTCTTGCGAGCTCTGGAGTTTCAGCGCATTCACGATTGGCTCGGCCTCCCCCTGGCCTCGCTGATCGCGTTTTTTGCGGGAATTGGCTGCCTCCTCGGAGCCTTGGGCGTCAGCCTGATCTATTCAGCCCAGAACCTGGCAGACTTCCAGGCCATCCAGCTCTGGCGTTTACAGTGGCTGCTCGCGGCTGTGGTGGCCTTTGTTGCGGGAATCCTGTTGAACCGCCCGCATTCATCCAACTGATAGCCTTTTCCGGGAGTTTCCTAAATCGCCGGTTCGGGATCGGCGATGATTGCACGTCGCTGCTCCTGCATTCGATAAAGATGGTGGACAGGGCCAATCCCCTTACCGATCGGAGGCGCGTTGGCGATTGCGGCTGTAACGTATGCCTTTGCCAGCATCACCGCCTCCGGCAATCCTCGCCCTGCCGCCAGGTGGCAAGCTACTGCCGTTGCGAATGCGCAGCCTGTTCCATGGGTCGAATTTGAACGCAGCCGCTCGGACTTGAACAACTCCTGCTGGACCCCCTGCCTGCTTTCAAAACTCAGCAGATCAATGGCTTTTTCCATTTCCCCGCCCGTGACCACAACCGCCGGCGCGCCCATTGCATGAATTTTCCGGGCAGCTGCCTTCATTTGCTCCGGATTAACGACCTCAATTGCGGTCAATTCTGCTGCTTCTCGCACATTCGGCGTGATCACAGTGCTCAGCGGGATGAGCTTCTCCTTCAGTAATCTCAATCCGTCCGGGTCGATGAGCACAGTCCCAGATGACGAGCGAAGCACCGGATCAAGCACTACATTTGACAGCTTCCTGCGACTTAGAAAGTCCGTCAGCGCTCCTGTGACCGCGGCCGAGCCCAGGATGCCGATCCGAACTGCCGCGATCGGGAAGTCCTCTGCCAACTCCTGCAGCGTCTCCGTCACAAGCCCGGGTTTGAGTGCTTCGACTCTCCTGACCCCCACGGTCGATTGGACCGTGAGCGCCGTGACACACGCCACGCCATAGCAGCCGTGAGCCGCTATGGTCTTAATGTCGGCAGTTACGCCGGCGCCGCTCGAGGGGTCAAAACCGGCAACTGTAAGCACAATCGGAGGTGTTCTTGCCATAGGGTGAATTTACCTCAATAAGCCAGCAGGGCTGCAGATACGGTCAGAGCAGATGGCTTCTTCCTGCAGCATCAATCGATTACTGCGACCTTTCGTATCTGTCTGAAAATAAAAGGTAAGGTACAAATTACACGTCTGCCGTTCTTTGTTTGTTTACATTATTATAAACAAGTAAGTTGCTGCTAGTACAGTAGCTTCCGGAGCTTTCCTGCTCTTGTACAGTAAGTTACGTAAGACATCTATAACTCTCTGGTTATATTTATACGGCCTAGTGCGCATTGACAGTCGCATGAGTCAGCCGTTAGCATTTTCAAATCCTAGGACAAACCGCGGTTCGGTAGGGGAGGAACGACTGTTAGAGATGCGAGGTGACTGAATGCGAAGACGTTTTGCTCATGGACTGGCGATCGTGCTGTTAGTCGTCAGCCTGGGAGCGGCTCAGGGGCCAACCAGCTCTGTGTCGATGAAGAATCCAGCGGTACCCAGGCAAACAAGCAATGCCCGGCAGGCGAAGCGGGCAAGACCCTATCAGGTCGGCACAGCCTCCTGGTACGGCGAATATTTCGAAGGCAAGGAAACTGCCAGCGGCGAGCCGTACGATATGTACGATCTGACTGCCGCCCACCCCACCCTTCCGCTGGGGAGTCTAGTAAAGGTAACCGATCTACATAACGGCCGCGTAGTGTTTGTGCGCATCAACGACCGGGGTCCGATTGTCCCTGGACGCATCATTGACCTCTCCTACGGTGCGGCCCAAAAGCTGCACTTTACTCAAAAAGGTCTGCAACGTGTCCGGCTGGACATAGTCGAACCGGAGCAGCTCGCCGAACTGCGTCCTCTGGTTTACTAACCCCAAACCTTCTACACTCAGAGCGTGGGTGATCCACGCCGGCACTTGATTGTTGCTTTAGATGTTTCATCCGCAGCCGCCGCTCACAAAATAGTGGCGGCCGTGGGTGACTCCGCTTTTAGCTACAAAATCGGAATGCAGCTTTATACGGCGGAAGGACCGGCGGTCGTCCGCGACCTCGTCTCCTCCGGCCGGAAAATCTTTCTCGATCTCAAGTACCACGACATTCCCAATACGGTCGCATCGGCGGTCCGCGAGGCCGCCGCTCTGGGTGTCTCAATGCTCACGGTACACGCTTCGGGTGGGGGCAAGATGCTCCGCACTGCCGTACACGCAGCTAAGACTGTCAACCCATCATTGATGGTGCTGGCGGTTACGGTTCTTACCAGCCTCGAGGATCAGGATCTTGACAAACTCGGAATTCATGGCCGCGTGCAGGACCAGGTGCACCGACTGGCAGCGCTGGCATTGGCCGACGGATGTCAGGGTATCGTGTGCTCTGCGCGGGAGAATTCCCGGCTGCGCAGGGAACTCGGGAATGATTTCGCGATTGTCAATCCGGGCGTTCGCCCCGCTGGTGCTGATCCGGGAGATCAGGCCCGCGTTGTCACTCCAGTGGAGGCCATTTCGACGGGTGCAACTCATATCGTAATCGGGCGCCCGATCACCTCTGCGCCCGATCCTGCCGCCGAAGCTCGCGCTATTCTCAGCCAGATCCAATCTTGAACCAAGCTTCACGTGCGCCATTTTCGAAGCTGTTTCCATGCCTGAACTAATTCTTGGACTGCTTGCGGCGTCGGCAGAGTACTACTGTTGATCATGGCGCATTCGCGATAGGCGCGCTGATAAAAATCGCGAACAGCCGGTTCGCTGAGGAGTGATAGATTACGTGCGAGGACCACAAGATCATGCCGGCTCAGGATTCTTTCGTTCTTCTCCGAACTTGCCCGGGGCGGCACAGGAGAGAGCGTATCATATTCGTGTTTTGTTCGCCATGAACTTGATGCCAGAGTAGCGGGTACGCTCATACAAGGGCAGCAGAGGAAAAAGTAAGTGAATTGGTGCTACCCAGTCTTGACAGAGTGCGCACGGTTCAATCATTTCAGGGATGTCCGCATGCTGGTCAGCGCCGTGCCGCCAATGACCAGCACAGCGATGATCAGTGCCGCCCACAACGCAAGTTTGTACCGAACCTGCCACGGGCGATCGTCGGGTCGTTGGGCGAACGATGCGTTCTGTTGAGGGGCAGAAAGGCTGGCCCGCGCCGCCGTCGTGCTCTCCCGGAACGCTGAACCGTAGGCATACGCCGGCGCCGATAGTTGGCCATCGCCATAGTAGAGCTTGACGGTCTTCGCGCCATTCGGCTCGAAATAAATTCGCCGCTCGATTGAAAGCGGCTGGATCTTCAGATCTTTCAGCGGACCATCATTCTTATTTTCGATTGTCACCGTGAGCACGCGGCTATGCGCTCCCAGCA
>Ga0335078_10000680_pt1 | contig 52345 bp, 50 predicted proteins | sample Lox_Sample_32_FD_206711 | JGI IMG/M metagenome (GOLD analysis project Ga0335078, IMG submission 206711) | Soil microbial communities from Loxahatchee National Wildlife Refuge, Florida, United States - Lox_Sample_3.2 | ecosystem: Environmental > Terrestrial > Soil > Wetlands | place: USA... | reverse complement strand
AGCCCGGGAGCGTTATCGACCGCGGCCGACGCGTACACGTACGCGCCCGTGCCGGTGGCCCACGCGAGCTGGCCGGTCTTGGCGGCGAACGAGTACACGCGACCGTCGGTGTTGCCCATGTACACGCGTCCGAACGCGACGGCGGGGGTCGAGTAGAAGTTGCCCGAGCCGAACCCGAAATCCGCGCCGTTGGTGTTCACGGCCCAGATCTGATGGCCGGTGGCCGCATTGACCGCGTACGCGCGCCCCGAGTAGTCGCCGAAGTACAGGATGCCGTTCGCCAGCGCCGGCCCGCCCTTGACGGCCCCGCTCGCGTGGTAGGTCCAGTTCTCTTGCCCGGTGGTCGCGTTCAGCGAGTAAACGGTGCCGCCCTGGTCCCCGAAGTAGACCGCGTTGCCGTAGGCGATCGGCGAGGACTCCGTGCCGGCGGGGATGACCTTCGACCAGACGACCCGGCCCGTCTTCATCGAGAGCGCCGCAAACCGGCCGTTGCCCGGGGTCTGGCCGGTGTGCCGGCTGGTCGAAAGCAGCCCCACGTACATCAGCCCCTGCTTGATCCCGAGCGCCGGCGAAGCGGCGGCGAGCGTTCCCACCTTGGTCTCCCACAGCTTGTGGCCGGTGCGCTTGTCGAGCGCCTTCGCCGAGCCGTCGTCGTCGATCAGGTAGAGCCTGGTCTGGTAGATGACCGGCGGAAACTCCAGCAGCGCGTAGTCCTGGAAGCGCCAGCCGACGTGCAACGGCGGCTGCGGGACCTTGGTCCCGGGGAAGAAGTGCGTGCGCGCCGCGTCGAACCCGTACCGCGGCCACACCGAGTTGTCGACCGCCACCTTCTTCCGGGGCGGGGCGGCTGCGACCGTGGTCGTGGTCGGCGCGGTGAACTCGACGTCGGGGTGGGAGACGTTATGCGGCGAATGGGCCAGGAGGACCGCCACCGTGCCTCCCAGCAATACCAACAGGACCACCACGGCGACGAGCCCCCGCCGCAGCCAACGCCGCGAACCGGGACTCGGCATGGGGAGGATGCTAGCCACGGCTCCCCACGGAACCTCTTGGGAAGAAACTATGACCATGCCGACGTTTCTTCCCAAGCTGTTGGAGCGGGCCCGGTCGCTCCCGGCTGCGGAGCCGCTGCTCGCGCGGCTCGCGGGCACGCCCCCCATGTATCTGGTTGGCGGCGCGGTTCGGGACCTTCTGCTGGGCGGCGCCCCGCTCGACCTCGACCTCGCGGTCGAGGGAGACGCCGCCGCGCTTGCGGCGTCGGTGGGCGGCGAGGTCCGCGCGTACGACCGGTTCGGGACCTCGACGGTGATGCTCGACGGATACACCTACGACATCGCCCGCACGCGTCGCGAGACCTACGCGCATCCCGGGGCGCTTCCCGACGTCGCGCCGGCGCCGATCGCCGAGGACCTGCTCCGGCGCGACTTCACGGTCAACGCGATCGCGCTCGCGCTCGCCGGCGACACCGCCGGGGAGCTGACCGCGGCGCCGGAGGCGCTGGAGGATCTCGACGCCCGCCGGCTGCGGGTGCTCCACGACCGGAGCTTCGTCGACGACCCGACGCGACTGCTCCGGCTGGTCCGCTACGCCACGCGGCTGAGGTTCGAGATCGAGCCGCGCACCCGCGCGCTCGCTGACGATTCGATCTCGGACGGCGCGCTCGGAACGGTCAGCGGCCCGCGCATCGGGGCGGAGCTTCGGCTGCTCGCGCGCGAGCCGGACCCGGTCCGGGCGCTTGGCGGTCTGCGCGAACTCGGGCTCGACGCCGGGATCCACCCTGGGTTTGGGGTCGACGACGAACCGCTCGCCCGCCACGCGCTGGCGCTCCTGCCCGATGACGGGCGGCGTGACCGGCTGGTGCTGGCGGCGGCGGCGCGAGGGGTGCCGGCGGCGGAGCTCCCCGCGCTGCTCGACTCGCTCGCGTTCGAGGCCGAGGACCGTGACGTGATCGTGCTCGCCGCGACTCGCGCCGGTGAGGTCACGCGAACGCTCGCTGCCGCGAGCGCGCCTTCGGAGATCGCAGCCGCGGTCGGCGGGGCGCCGGCCGAGCTGGTGGCGCTGGCGGGCGCGCTCGGCGCCGAGCCCCAAGCCCGGGAGTGGCTCGACCGGCTCCGCCATGTCCGCCTGGAGATCGACGGCCGCGACCTGCTCGCCGCCGGCGTGCCCGAGGGCCCCGCGATCGGGCGCGGGCTGCGGGCCGCACTCGACGCGAAGCTCGACGGGCGGGCGTCGGGACGCGAGCAGCAGCTCGCCGAGGCGGTACGTGCCGCCGGCGAGCGTCGGTAGCCTGCGTTCGATGGAGGCCGCGCGCGCAGTGAGGTTGCCCGAGCCGTTCTATGAGCGCGGCGAGCACGTGGCGATCGACCTGCCGGGCGCGTACGCGCTGTTCACCACCCGGCGCGGCGGCTTCTCCGAGGGCCCGTACGCGAGCCTCAACCTGGGACGCCTGACCGACGACCGCCCCGACGCGGTGCGGCGCAACCGGGCTCGTCTGCAGGAGCAGGTGGGGGCGAGGCCGGCGCACATCCGCCAAGTTCACGGAACGGTCGTGCGGACCGTCACCGATCCGGCCGACGCGTTCGTCGCGCCTCTGCCTCACGGGGGGATCGAGTTGCCCGAGGCCGATGGCCAGGCGACCCGGCTCCGCGGGGTGGCGCCGATGGTGCTGACCGCGGACTGCCTGCCGATCGCGCTCGCGGGCCGCGGCGGGTCGGGTACCGGCGGCGGCGGTGCGGTGGTGATGCTGCACGCGGGCTGGCGTGGTCTGGCCGGCGGGATCGTGGCCGAGGGCGTCCGCGCGGTCCGCGAGCTCGGCGCCGACGGGCCCTTGGCGGCGGCGATCGGCCCGGGCGCAGGTCCGTGTTGCTACGAGGTCGGCGAGGAGGTGCACGCGGTATTCGCCCACCACGGCGATCGCGCGCGCCGCGGACGCAACCTCGACCTCAAGGCGATCGCGCGCGACCGGCTCGAGCGGGCGGGCGTGCAGACCGTGCACGACGTCGAGACGTGCACGATTTGCTCCGACGAGGCGCTGTTCTTCTCGCACCGGCGCGATCGCGGTGTCACCGGGCGGCAGGCCGGGCTGGTGTGGTTGAGCTGATCAGGGGCCTGCGGGCCGATGAGGTCAGCGCGAACCTCGAGCGGGTCCGGGAGGCGATCGGCGCCGCCGGACGGGACCCGGCCGAGGTGCAGATCCTCGCCGCGGTCAAGTACGTGCCGGTCGATGAGCTCGAGGTGCTCGCCAAGGCCGGCATCGAGCTGGTCGGCGAGAATCGCGCCCAGGATCTGGTGGCCAAGGCGCAGGCTCACCCCGGCATGTTCACGTGGGACTTCATCGGTCATCTCCAGAGCCGCAAGGTCCGCCAGGTGCTGCCGTACGTCCGCTACATCGAATCGGTCGCGAGCGAATCGGCGCTCGACCAGCTCGGTCGCCACGGCGGAGCCGACACCGAGATCCTGATCGAGGTCAACGTCGCCGGCGAGGCCGGCAAGAGCGGGATCGCACCGTCGGAGCTGCCGGCGTACCTCGAGCGATCGCCGGTGACGGTCGTCGGGCTGATGACGATGCCGCCACTGGCGCCGACGCCGGAGGCGAGCCGCGAGCATTTCGCGGCCCTGCGTGAGCTCGCCGGAGAGCACGGCCTGCGCCACCTGTCGATGGGGACCAGCCAGGACTACCGGATCGCCGTCGAGGAGGGCGCGACGATTGTGCGGCTCGGCACAAGCTTATACCGCTCCGGAGCGTCATAATCACAGCAGGGAATTACGCGCTCCCACCGAAACTTCGAATCCGAGATGGCCTTACGAGACACCTGGCGCCGCACGCTCATGTACTTCGGGCTGGCGGATGACGAGGACTACGAGGAGGACCTCGAGCCGTACCACGAGCCGGAGGCCGAGGCCCAGGACGCGTATCGCGACCGCCCGAACGTGCGGCGGCTGGGTTCGCGGCGCCGGCGGGACGACTTCGACGACATCTTCGCCGACGATCCGGAATCGGAACGGCGGACGGCCTCGCTGCGGCCCGTGAGCACAGGGCGCGGGAACGGGCGGAGCGGAGGCGACGTGCGCGTCCACGTCGTCCAGCCCAAGAACTTCAACGAGGTCCAGGACGTCGCCGACAAGTTCAAGGACGCGATCCCGGTGATCCTGAACCTCCAGAGCACCGACCACGACCTTTCGAAGCGCCTCATCGACTTCTCGAGCGGGCTCACGTACGCCCTCGACGGCGGGATGCAGCGCATCGCCGACAAGGTGTTCCTGCTGACTCCGCGCAACGTCGAGGTGTCCGCGGAGGAGCGCGCACGGCTCGTCGAGAAGGGTTTCTTCAATCAGAGCTGAGCGGTCGCTGGGGCCGGTCCTCCGCCAGCGATAGATTTCCGTACATGCATGTCGGACTGATCGGCGCTGGCAACATGGCGCGCGCGCTCGCGCGTGGCTGGGGCGATCCGGTGCTCGTGTCCGACAGCGGCTCGGGGAGGGCGAGGGAACTGGTCGAGGAGCTGGGTGGAGATGCGGTCGAGTCGAACGTCGAGGTGGCAGACCGGGCCGATCTCGTCGTGCTCGCTCACAAGCCGGCGCAGTTCGAGAAGGTGGCCGGGGAGCTCAGGGGACACGCGAAGGCGGTTGCGTCCGTGGTGGGCGGCGTCAGCTCGCAAGCGCTTCGGGACGCTTACGGCGTACCCGTATTCAGGTTCACGCCGAACACGCCCGTCGAGGTGCGCCGCGGCGTCGTCTGCTACTCGCCCGAGCCTCGCGTCGATGCGCGGCTCGAGGCGGACGTGCTCGAGCTGTTCGGTCGGCTCGGGAGCGTGGTCAAGGTTCCCGAGAGTCTGATCGGCGCCGCCGGCGCGGTGATGGGGGTCGGGCCCGCCTACCAGGCGCTGCTCGTCGAGGCTCAGGTCGACGCGGCGGTTCGCCACGGCCTTGCGCCCGCGCTCGCGGGCCGGCTTGTCGCCGAGACGATGGCCGGAACCGCCGCGCTGCTGCAGACGCGCGAGTACGACACGCTCGCGGTCCGGCGGGCGGTCACCTCGCCCGGGGGCACGACTGCCCGCGGGCTGGCGGCGCTCGAGCGGGGAGGCGTGCGACCGGCGTTCCAGGAGGCGTTCGACGCGGTCGTGGGGTGCGCTCGATGACGGCGATCGCGGCGCTCACGCGGGGCGATGTCGCCAACTACGTGCAGGCGCTGTTCCTCGTCTACATCCTGCTGATCTTCGTCTACATCCTGGTCAACATGATGTTCTCGCTGGGGCTGCGGCCGTCGTACTCGCGGTACGTGGACGCGGTCATGAACTTCCTACGGGACGTCTGCGAGCCCTACCTGAGGATCTTCCGCCGCTTCATTCCGCCGATCGGCATGTTCGATCTCACCCCGATGATCGCGATCATCGTCCTGTACATCGTGCAGTACATCGTGGTCAAGCTGATCCAGGGCTGATGCGCAGGATCGTGGTCGCGGGCTGAACGCCCGCCTCGGATGACGAAGACGAACGCATCGGTCCGGGTCGCGGCCTTCGCACGCGCGGCCATGGTCGCCGTCGTCGTCGTGATCCTCGACCAGGTGACCAAGAGCCTCGTCAGGTCCAACCTCGAGCTCGGCGACCACGACAAGTTGCTCCCGGGTGTGACGCTCGTGCACGACCGGAACACCGGCGTCGCCTTCTCGCTGTTCGCGGGGGGCGGTGCGCTCGTGCTCGTGTTCACGCTGGCGGCGCTGGCGGTGCTGGTCGGGTACCTCGCGAGGCGACCCGACCGGCAGTTGCTGTGGCTGCCCACCGGGATGCTGGTCGGCGGTGCGATCGGCAACCTGATCGACCGGATCTCGAGCGGCGGCGTGACCGACTTCATCAAGCTCCCGCACTGGCCGGCGTTCAACGTCGCCGACATGTCGATCACGTTCGGGGTGCTCGTGCTGGTGTGGGTGCTCGAGGGCCGGCGTGAGCGATGAGCGCCGAGACGCGGATCGAGCTGCGTGTGCCCGACGCGGCGGACGGTACGCGCCTTGACCGGTTCCTCGCGGTTCCGCTCGGGTCGCGGGCGCGCGCGCAGGCGCTGATCGACTCCGGCCACGTGCGGGTCGACGGCTCGCCCCGGCCCAAGCGCCACCTGGTCCAGTCGGGTGAGCGGGTCGAGGTCGACGATGTGCTCTCGGAAGCGGGTTCGGGGCGGGCTGCTGAGACCCCGGCGGAGTTCGCCGTCGCCTTCGAGGACGAGCACCTGCTGGTGGTCGACAAGCCGGCCGGCGTGGTCGTGCACCCCGCCCGCGGTCACTGGTCGGGGACGCTCGCGCAGGCGCTCGAGGGGCGCGCCGCCGGCGGCGAGGAGACGTGGCGCGCGGGGATCGTCCATCGACTCGACCGCGACACCTCGGGGCTGCTCGTCGTCGCCAAGAACGATGCCGTTCACCGCGCGCTGAAGTCGATGCTGTCTGCTCGCCGGCTGCGGCGGGAGTACCTGGCGCTCGTCGACGGCCATCCGTCCGCGCGAGCCGGGACGATCGACGCGCCGATCGGGCGCCACCGGCGCGACCGGAAGCTGATGTCGATCGACAGCGACGAGCCCCGCGAGGCGCGCACCCACTTCGAGATCGAACGGCTGCTCCCGGCCACGGCGCTGCTGCGCGTCACGCTTGAGACCGGCCGCACCCACCAGATCCGCGTCCATCTCGCGGCGATCGGCCATCCGGTGTGCGGCGACCCGCAGTACGGCGCGGCTGGTCAACTCGGTCTTTGCCGCCAGTTCCTCCACGCCACCCGGCTCGCCTTCGAGCACCCGATGACCGGGGAGCACGTGGATGTGTCGTCGCCGCTGCCCGATGATCTGGTGGCGGCGCTGGCGCTGGCGGAACGCGCGGACTAGCAGCCTACGCTTGCGAGGAGGCTCTCAAGGGGTGGTCGGTGGCGTGTGGCAGCCCTCGCGTGGGTCTCGATGACCGTGGCGAGCCCGAAGTCTCGCGTACCGCGGTACGTGAGCGCTGGGCTGCCAGACGCGCATGACCACCACAAATTGAGGGCGGGGCGGCCCGTCCACAGCCGCCCCGCCTGACGTTGCGAACCGAGCCACCGGAGGTAGGGGAAGGGAGGTTCGGCTCGCGCACGAGCCACCGCTGAAGGTAGGGGAAGCGAATGGCCCGCTACACCTGAAAACGTAGCGGCGCATGAAAACTTGCGTAAACTCAGAAGGGAACCGTCCCCGATCCCGTTCGCGTGGATCGCGCCCTGCCTCGCCAGTCGAGGTCCGCGAGCGCGCGCGACCGGGTTGAAGTACAAACCAAACACAAGGGAGCAGAACTAGTGGCTCAGATAGGAATCAAGGAGCTGCTGGAGGCCGGCGTCCATTTCGGCCACCAGACCCGTCGTTGGAACCCCAAGATGCGCCGCTTCATCTTCGGCGAGCGCGACGGGAACTACATCATCGACCTCCTTCAGACGCAGGTCCTGCTGGAGGACGCGCGCCAGTTCGCCTCGGACGTGTCGCGTCGCGGCGGGACCGTGCTGTTCGTCGGAACCAAGAAGCAGGCGCGCGACACGATCCGCGAGAACGCGGAGTCCGCCGAGATGCCGTACGTCAACCACCGCTGGCTCGGCGGCCTTCTGACGAACTTCCAGACGATCTCGCTGCGCATCAAGCGACTGCACGACCTCGAGCGCTACGAGTCCGAGGGCCAGCTTCAGCTGCTCCCCACGCGTGAGCGGATGGCCGCCCAGGCGGACCTGGAGAAGCTGCGCGCGAACCTCGGCGGCGTCAAGAACATGCAGCGCCTGCCCGACGCCGTGTTCGTGATCGACCTCAAGACCGAGGCGATCGCGGTGCGGGAGGCACAGCGCCTGCGGATCCCGATCATCGGGCTCGTCGACACCAACTGCGATCCTGACGGGATCGACTTCGTGGTCCCGGGCAACGACGACGCGATCCGATCGTGCGCGCTGATCACCCGGGCGATCGGCGACGTCGTCACGCAGGGGCACAACGTTTTCCGCGAGGAGGAGGAACGCGCCCGGCTCGAGCGTGAGCGTCAGGAGGCCGAGGAGCGGGAGCGCCAGCAGGCCGAAGAGCGGGCGCGTCAGGAGGCCGAGGAGCGGGCCCGGCTCGAGCGCGAGCGCCGGGAGGCCGAGGAGCGGGAGCGCCAGCAGGCCGAAGAGCGGGCGCGTCAGGAGGCGGCGGCGGAGGCCCAGGCCGCGGAGGCCGCGGCCGCTCCCGGGGCAGCCGCACCAGAGGCTCCAGCGCCGGCGCCCGAAGCACCTTCCCGGGCCCCCGAGGCACCCGCGCCGGTTCCTGAGGCGGCCGCGCCGGCCCGCGAGTCACCCGCGCCGGTCCCTGAGTCAGCCCCGCCCGCCCGCGAGTCACCCGCGCTGGTCCCTGAGTCAGCCCCGCCGGCCCGCGAGGCGGCCGCGCCGGTTCCTGAGGCGGCCGCGCCGGCCCCCGAGGCACCCGCACCCGCCGCGGAAGTCCCTGCATCCGCCGCGGAAGTCCCTGCATCCGCACCCGACGCCGTAGCGGACGCCCCCGCGGCCGCCGAGGAGCCGCCGGCCCCCGCGGCGCAGGCGCCCGCGGCAGCCGAAGCCAAAGTGCCGGCCGCCCTCCAGGAGACGCCGGCGGCTGTCGAGGACGCGCCGGCGGCTGTCGAGGACGCGCCGGCGGCTGTCGAGGACGCGCCGGCGGCTGTCGAGGACGCGCCGGCGGAGGAGCCCACCGCCACCGCGGCGGCGGCGGCTATCGAGGACGCGCCGGCGGAGGTGCCAACCGCCACTGCGGCGCCGGCGGCTGTCGAGGAGGCGCCGGCGGAGGAGCCCGCCGCTGCCGCGGCGCCGGAGTCGGTGCCGGAGTTCGAGCCGGAAGCTGAATCCCCGCCACCCCCCGAGGCGCCACCCGCCGAGCCCGAGCCCGCCGCAGCCGCCGAGCCGGAGACCGCTGCCTCCGCGGAGCCCGTGCCCGCCGAGGCCGCCGATCCCGGGCAGGCCCCCGACACCGCCGCCGAGGAGAACTCATGAGTGCGATCAGCGCTAAGGAAGTCAAGGCCCTCCGCGACCGCACGGGCGCGGGCGTGCTCGCCTGCCGCGAGGCCCTCAGCGAGGCCGACGGCGATGCCGAGCGTGCCGTCGAGATCCTCCGCGCCCGCGGCCAGGCGCAGGCGGCCAAGCGCGCCGGCGCCGAGGCGACCGAGGGCGTGGTCCAGAGCTACATCCATGCCGGCAACAAGATCGGCGTGCTGGTGGAGGTCGACTGCGAGACCGACTTCGTCGCGCGCAACGACAACTTCGTCGAGTTCGCGCGGGACCTCGCGTTGCACATCGCCGCGGCGGCTCCGATCGCGATCAACGACGACGACGTCCCGGCCGAGGACCGCGAGCGCGAGGAACGGATCGCCGTCGAGCAGGCGGCCGACCGTCCCGAGAACGTCCGCGACCGGATCGTCGCCGGCAAGCTCGACAAGTGGCTCGACGACGTCGTCCTCCTGCGCCAGAAGCACGTCAACGAGGACAAGCACGGCGGCAAGACGATCGAGGAGCTGCGGGCCGAGCTCGGCAGCGAGACGGGAGAGAACGTCGTGATCCGCCGATTCAGCCGTTTCTCTGTGGGCAGTTGAGCTCCCCAAGCGTCATCCCTCGCCGTTCGAGCCGTCCCGCTGTCTACCGGCGCATCCTGCTGAAGCTGTCGGGCGAGGCGCTGATGGGCGATCTCGAGTACGGGACCGATCCCGATCGGGTCCACCAGATCGCATCGCAGATCGCGGCGGTCCATCGGCGGGGCGTTGAGGTGGCGATCGTCGTCGGCGGCGGCAACATCTACCGCGGGCTCGCGGCGGCGGCCAAGGGCATGGATCGCGCGACCGGGGACTACATGGGCATGCTTGCGACCGTGCTCAACGCCCTGGCCCTCCAGGATGCGCTCGAGAAGGAGGACGTGCAGACGCGGGTGCAGTCCGCGATCACGATCTCCGAGGTCGCCGAACCGTACATCCGCCGGCGCGCGATGCGCCATCTCGAGAAGGGCCGGATCGTGATCTTTGGCGCCGGCACCGGCAACCCGTTCTTCTCGACCGACACCGCCGCGGCACTGCGGGCTGCGGAGCTGCACGCCGAGATCATCCTGATGGCCAAGAACCGCGTCGAGGGCGTCTACACGGCCGACCCGCGCATCGATCCGAACGCGGAATTCATCCCCGAGATCACGCACAAGGACGCGCTGACCAGCGGTCTCCAGGTGATGGACTCGACGGCGTTTGCCCTGTGTATGGACAACAATCTGCCGATCGTCGTCTTCAACATGGCCGACGAGAGCAACATCGACAAGATAGTGTCCGGAGAACGTGTGGGGACGCTGGTGAGAACATGACCACGGACATGCTCGACGAGCTCCTGGTCGACGCTCGGGAGCGCATGCACAAGTCGGTTGAGGCGATTCGGACCGAGTTCGGCTCCGTCCGCACCGGCCGAGCCAGCCCGGCTCTCCTGGACCGAATACAAGTCGATTACTACGGAACGGCCACGCCACTGAAGCAGCTGGCCACGATCAGCGCCCCGGAGGCGCGGCTGCTGACTATCCAGCCTTACGACAAGAGCTCGATCAAGGCGATCGAGCGGGCGATTCTCGAGTCGGACATCGGGTTGACGCCCAACAACGACGGCAACCTGATCCGCCTCGGCGTGCCCGAGCTCACCGAGGAGCGCCGCAAGCAGCTGGTCAAGGTGGTTCGGCACATCGCCGAGGAGGGCAGGGTGGCGATCCGCAACGTCCGGCGCGACGTGATGCACGATCTGCGCGAGCTCAAGGAGGCGGGCGAGGCTGGATCGGACGATGAGCATCGAGCGGAGGTCGAGCTCCAGAAGGTCACAGACCTGCGGATCGCCGAGCTCGACGAGGCGCTGAAGCACAAAGAAGCCGAGATCCTGGAGGTTTAGGTGGTGACCGCCGGTGAGAGGGGACCCGCCCACCCCGCCCACCCCGCCCACCCCGCCCACCCCGCCGGTGAACGAGCTGGCGCTCGGGCTCGCCACGTCGCGATCATCACCGACGGGAACGGCAGGTGGGCGGCGCGCCGGGGCCTGCCGGCGCTTGCCGGACACGAGGCCGGCGCCGATGTGGTCAAGGCCCGGCTGCGCGACGCCGTCGACCTCGGCATCCGTGAGCTGACCGTGTTCTCGTTCTCAACCGAGAACTGGATCCGTCCACCGGAGGAGGTGCAGGGCCTGATGGCGATGATGCGTCGCCGGATCGCGGCCGAGACGCCCGAGTTGCATGACGAGGGGGTCAGGATGCGCTTCATCGGGCGCCGGAGCGATCCGGTCCCGCCGGAGCTGATCGAGCGAATGGCCTGGGCCGAGCAGCTGACCGCGGACAACGATCGGATCACCCTGTTCGTGGCGTTCAACTACGGCGGCAGGGCGGAAATCGTCGATGCAGCGCGAACCTTCACCTCAGGCACCGAAGAGGACTTCCGCGCCCACCTCTACGCCCCGGACATGCACGATCCCGATCTGATCATCCGCACCAGCGGCGAGCGGCGGATCTCCAACTACCTGTTGTGGCAGGGGGCATACTCGGAGTGGGTGTTCCGCGACGAGCTGTGGCCGGACTTCTCCCGGGGGTCGCTCGAAGAAAGCCTCGAGGACTTCGCCGCTCGCAGCCGCCGGTTCGGAGGCCGGTAGCGATGCCGGCAGCACGCTCCCGATCGAGATCGTCCTCCCGGGAGCCGTCGTCCCGCCAGCGACGAGCACGTCGCGAGGAGCCCGCCAAGAAGCCGCGCCGGCGCTCGGATTTGCTCACGCGGATCCTGGTGGCGGTCCCGCTGGCGATCGCCACGATCATCTTCAACAACATCGGGGGTCTGCCGTTCGCGCTGTTCGTCATCGCCGCCGGCTTGATCTGCATGCACGAGGCCTACTGGCTACTGACCATCTGGCGACCGGTCCCGGCTGTGGGCTTCGCCGCGGTCGTGGCGATGGTGTTGGTCGCCCGTTCCGGCAGCCAGGGACACGTGCTCGAGGTCGGGATGGCAGCGGTGCCCGTGGCGCTGCTCGCGGTGATGTTCAGCGACCGGCGCCGCCCAACCGTCGCGATCGCCGGCACGCTGCTCGGCATCTACTGGGTCGGGTTCGCGTTCGCGCATGCCGAGCTCTTGCGCCAACTGCCGCACGGGGACGGCGTGTTCCTCGACGTTCTGGTCGGGACGTTCGTGGGGGACACCGGCGCCTACTTCGGCGGGCGGCTGTTCGGACGCCGCCCACTCGCCCCCAAGGTCTCGCCCAACAAGACCGTCGAGGGCCTCTTCTGCGGGATGCTCCTCGCGGTGATGGCGGTGTTCCTGGCGGGGCTCTATCAGACGTGGCTGAGCCAAGGTCACGCGCTGCTGCTCGGCGTGGCGGTGGCGGCGCTGGGGCCGCTCGGTGACCTGTTCGAGTCTCTGGTCAAGCGTGACGCGGGGGTCAAGGACTCGGGCAGCGTGTTCGGGCCGCACGGCGGCGCGCTCGACCGGCTGGACGGCGCGCTGTTCACGGTCGTGGTCGGCTACTACATCTGGCTCGCGGTCCATTGAGCGGCCCCGGGGCACCGATCCCCGGGAATCGCCGCCCTAGACTGACGCCGTGCCCCGCCGTCTCGCGATCCTCGGCTCGACTGGGTCGATCGGATGTCAGGCCCTTGACGTCGTCTCGCACTCGCCGGAGCTCACGGCGGTGGCGCTGAGCGCGGCCAGCTCTTGGGAGCCGCTGATCGAGCAGGCCCGCGAGCACGGCGTCCGGAAGGTCGCGGTCGCCGATCCGGACGCGGCCGCGCGGGCGAGCGAGGCGTGGACCGACGGAGAGGTGCTGGCCGGGCCCGACGGCGTTGTCCGGCTGATCACCGAGTGCGAGTGCGACCTCGTGCTTAATGCGATCGTCGGCTCGGCGGGTCTGCTGCCGACGGTCGCGACCCTGGCCGAGGGAATCGACCTCGCGCTCGCCAACAAGGAGTCGCTGGTCGTCGGCGGCGAGCTCGTCACCGCGCTCGCGCAGGCGACGGGTGCGGCGATGATTCCCGTCGACTCCGAGCATTCGGCGCTCCACCAGCTGCTCGCCGCCGAGCGCCCCGGAACCGTCGACCGCCTGATCCTGACCGCCTCGGGCGGACCGTTCTGCGGCCTCAAGCGCGAAGACCTCGAACAGGTCACGACCGAGCAGGCGCTGGCGCACCCGACGTGGGCGATGGGCGGCAAGATCACGATCGACTCCGCCACGCTGATGAACAAGGGGCTCGAGCTGATCGAGGCCCATCACCTGTTCGGCACGCCGTACGAGCAGATCGACATCGTCGTGCACCGGCAGTCGATCGTCCACAGCCTGATCCAGCTATGCGACGGCGCCACCATGGCGCACCTCGGCTACCCCGACATGCGTGTGCCGATCTCGTACGCGCTCCATCACCCTGAGCGGGTCGACGTCCCCGTCCGTCCGCTCGATCTGGTCGAGCTCGGCAGCCTCACGTTCGAGCCGGTCGACGAGCAGACGTTCAGCTGTGTGCGAATTGCCCGCGACGCCGCCCGGGCCGGCGGCACCGCGACCTGCACGATGAACGCCGCCAACGAGATCGCCGTGCACGCGTTCCTCGGCGGGCGACTGCGGTTCCTCGACATCGCCGCGGTGATCGAGGACACGCTCGAGCGGTTGCCGGCGAGGCCGGTCCATTCGTTCGAGGCGCTCGGGGAAGCCGACGCCGAGGCGCGCCGGGTTGCCGGCGAGCTGGTGGCCGATCGCCCCGCGATCTGAACGGCAACCCGGGTCCGCGGACGGGGATGAGCGGCCGTCGCCGTTCGCCGTCACCCATGCGATCACCCGGCTGCGGAGCCCTGGCTTCTTAGGAACTCCATAAGGCGACCGTCGCCGAGCCTGCCACACTGGGTGCGTGTCCTACGTGCTCGCCTTCCTCGGGTTCGTTGCGCTGATCATCCTGCATGAGGCGGGGCATTTCACCGCCGCCAAGGCTGTCGGCATGCGGGTTGAGCGGTTCTCGCTGTTCATGGGCCCGCTGCTCGTCAAGTTCCGCCGCGGCGAGACCGAGTACGGGATCGGTCCGTTTCCGCTGGGTGGCTACGTTCGCATCACCGGGATGAACCCGAACGAGGACATCCCGCCCGAGGTCGTCCACCGCGCGTATTACAACCAGAAGGTCTGGAAGCGCATCGTGGTGATCCTGGCCGGGCCGGCGGTGAACCTGCTGATCGCGTTCTTGATCTTCTGGGCGATTGCCCTGTCGCAGGGCCAGTCGGTCGCGACCACCAACGTCGCGACGGTCGAGGGCGGGTCGGCGTCCGCAGCGGTGCTGCGCCCCGGCGACCACGTCGTCTCGGTCGACGGCGTCGGCGGCTCGGAGGATGCAATCCGCAACCAGATCGGCACCCATCGTTGCGCGGGTGCGCAGGTGAACGGCTGCATAGCCGCCACCCCCGCCCGGGTCGTCGTCCGCCGGGACGGAAAGCTCATGACGTTCGAGATCAGGCCGAAGTACAGCACCGCCGATGGCGAGAACCGGCCACTGCTCGGGGTCAGCTTCGGCTCGACCCAGCAGCCGGTCGGCGTCGTCCGCGCCGCGTCGCTGTCGGGCAGCAACATGTGGTACGTCACCACCCGAACCGTCTCGGTCGTCGCGCGCATCTTCGAGCCGCAGGAGCGAAAGCAGCTCCATAGCATCGTCTACGGCTACAACGCCACCCAGGAATCGTTCGCCACGAGCACGACCCAGGCGTTCTGGGTGCTCGGCCTGATCTCGCTGTCGCTGGCGATCATCAACCTGTTCCCGTTCCTCCCGCTCGACGGCGGGCACGTATTCTGGGCGGTGGCCGAGAAGGTCAGGGGCAAGCGGATCCCGTTCGAGATCATGGAACGCGCCGGTGTGGTCGGCTTCGTCCTGATCCTGATGGTGTTCGCGATCGGGTTCACGAACGACATCTCGACGCTGTCCGGTCCCGGGTTCGGCCCGCACTAGCCGCCGGTTCGGCCTGCGCTGGCCGCTGATACCGTTGGCGCCGTCTTGACGCCTATCGGTGGAGGGTTAGCAGCATGGAGAGCAGCAGCACGATTTCGCCGGCGGTGGGGCGAGCGGTCGACGCTCCGACGCTGACGGAGGCGTTCCGGCGCACCGCGGCCAACCACCCCGAGATCGTCGCGGTCCGGACGCCCGACGACAGCGTCTCGCTGACCTGGTCCCAGCTGCTGGAGCGGGTCGAGGACGTGGCCGGCGGGCTGTCAAAGCTCGGCATCGGCTGCGGCGACACGGTCGCGATCATGCTCGGCAACCGCCCCGAGTTCCACATCGTCGACCTGGCCGCGGCGATGCTCGGCGCCACGCCGTTCTCGATCTACCTGACCTATCCGCCCGCGGAAATCCGGTATCTGCTGACCGACTCGGCATCCAGGGTGGCGATCGTCGAGCGGGCCCACATGGACGCGCTGCTCGAGGCGCGCAAGGAGGTGCCGGCGCTCAAGCACGTGATCGTCGTCGACGGCTCCCCGCCCGAGAACACGGTGTCGCTGGCCGAGGTCGAGGCGTCGAACCCGGACTTCTATCCCGGGGAGGGACTCGCGGACATCGGGCCCCACGACCTCGTCACGCTGATCTACACCTCGGGCACCACGGGGCCGCCGAAGGGCGTGCAGCTCTCCCACCACAACATCATGGCCGGGGCGAGGGCGGTCGAGGAGGTCATCCGGCTCGACGCGGGCTCGAAGGTGATGTCGTGGCTTCCGGCGGCGCACATCGCCGAGCGGATGGCCCATCACTACATCCCCGTAGTCTACGCGGGCACGATCACGTGCTGTCCGAACCCGCGCGAGGTGCTGTCGTACCTGCCCCAAGTCAGGCCCACGTGGTTCTTCGCGGTCCCCCGGATCTGGGAGAAGCTCAAGGCCGGGCTCGAGGCGATGCAGGCGGCCCAGCCCGAGGAGCAGCGGCGCCCCGTCCAGGAAGCGGTCCAGGCGGCGATCGAGCGCGTGCGACTGCGCCAGCGTGGCGAGCCCGTCCCGCCTGAGCTCGAGGAGAAGGTCGCCCAGGCCGACGAGCAGATGTTCTCGAAGCTGCGCGAGATGCTCGGCCTCGACCAGGCGATCGCGGTCAACGTCGGCGCCGCGCCGACGCCGGTCGAGGTGCTCGAGTTCTTCCACGCGCTCGGGATCGAGCTGGCCGAGCTGTGGGGCATGTCCGAGACGTGCGGGGTCGGGACCTGCAACCGACCGGGGGAGGTGAGGATCGGAACGGTGGGACCGGCCGAGCCGGGCGTCGAGATCAGGATCGCCGACGACGGGGAACTGCTCGTCCGCGGCGACTGCGTGATGAGCGGGTACCGAGGCGCGCCGGACAAGACGGCCGACGCGATCGATGCCGAGGGCTGGCTTCACACCGGCGACATCGGTCAGGTCGACGAGGACGGGTTCCTGCGGATCGTCGATCGCAAGAAGGAGATCATCATCAACGCGGCCGGCAAGAACATGTCCCCCGCCAACATCGAGGCCAAGATCAAGTCGGCCAGTCCCCTTATCGGGCAGGCGGTCTGTATCGGTGACGGCCGGCGCTACAACACCGCGTTGATCGTCCTCGACGCCGACTTTGCCCCGCAATGGGCCACCGGGCGGGGCATCGAGAGGGCCACGCTCGAGGGCCTGGCGCACGACGAGCGGATGCACGAGGCCGTGAAGTCCGCGATCGACCAGGCCAACGAGCACCTGTCCAGGGTCGAGCAGATCAAGAACTTCACGATCGTCCCCGGCGACTGGTTGCCGGGCGGCGACGAGCTGACGCCGACGATGAAGCTCAGGCGGCGGCGGATCGCGGCCAAGTACGAGGCCGAGATCGACTCGATGTACGCCACGTAATCGCTTCGCACACGAGCCGAGCCGCCACCGGAACGCCTCGACCCCGAGTTTCGCGCCATTCGGCGACGAGCCTGGGGTGAATGGCGGTTCAGTCGGCCCTGGCACGCATTTCGCAGCACTCGACCCCGGGAGCTTGGTCGAGTGGCGACTTATTCGCCCTCGCGCGTCGGCGTGGCGCTCGTCCTCGCCCCCGTCGTCCTCGCCCCTCGAACTCGCCCGTCGTCCTCGCCCGTCGAACTCGGCCTCGCGCCCGCCCGTCGTCCCCGCAGGACCGACCCGGCCGCGCCACCGCAACCGGCTACTGGAGCGTGATCGCCACCGACCGGCTGTACACCGTGGCGCCCTGCACCGCCGGCGGGAGCAGTTGTTGGGATTGCCGATCGTGACCGTCCGCAATGTCGTGAACGTCACCGACGAACGCCGCGCGAACTGAATCCGCGCCGTCTGCGACCGGCCGGCCGTCTGGCCGCCACCGAGCATCGCGTAGCGCGCCGGTCGCACGCACCCCCACACCTCGAGCGAGCGGCCGCGCCGCGCCGAGGTGACCGGCAGGTACAGCGGCAGCCGATACGCGGCGTACGCCGGCTTGGGCTGGCCGTTCGAGAACGGCAGGCCGCTCGCGAACCCCCCGTCGCCGGATGCGGAGGCATGGGGGAACAACGGGTCATACAGCGGGTACTGCATCGTGCTGGCGACTCGCGGCTGCTTCCAGCTCAGGTACTCGGCCCAGTTGACGTTGTACGCGGCCGTCGCCGGCGAGACGAAGGAGTCGCGGTTAGGTGGGTGGGTGATGTAGCCGTACTCGGTGTCGTAGATCGGGAAGCGCTTGCGCGAGCCGTACACGCGTTGCAGCCGGTCCAGCGCGCTCTCGAGGTTGGGGATCCGCGGGAACGGCGCGATATCGGGATCCGGGGAGGGCTCGATCGGAGGGCGGGAGTTGTCCGGATACGGGTGGTCGGCGAACCCGGTGGCGTTGAACAGCGCCGGGTTCTGCCCGCGGAAGCCGCGCGAGGCCGCGGCTGTCGCCGGGCAGCCCAGCGCCCGAGCGGCGTGCCCGCGGAGCTCGCGGTAGTTCGAGTCGACGCAGTACAGCGTGCGCAGGAACTGCAGCGGCTTGGTCTGCCCGAAGTTCCCCGGAAGTCCCTGGGGATGTCCGGGGCCGGCGCGGCCGCTCAGTCCGAGCGGCGCGAACTCGCCGATCAGGATCGTGTCGTGCCCGTGTCCGGTCGACTGGAGCGCGTTCCACATCTGACTCGCGAGCGACCGATACATCGCCGGGGCCACCGACACGGCTGACCCGTTCACCGCCTGCGGCCCGAGGTCCTCGCCGAAGTTTGGCTCGTTCCAGATCGCCCAGAAGCTCACGCGCGGTAACGGGGAGGTCTGTCCCGGCGGGATGTACGTGCCGCTGTAGCGCTCGGCTGCGGCACGCGCGAACTGGCCGAAGGCCTGCGCCGAAGGGCGCCACGCCCAGAACTGATTGTCGAGCGCCGCGGGCGGAATCCCCGGACCTTCGGCCCACCGGGGCGCGCCGCCGCTCAGCGTGAGGTCGACTCCGATCCCGTCGGAGTGCGCGAGCTCGACCATCTTGTCGTACGGCGCCCAGTTCACCGCGGGGTATGACGCCGGGTCGGAGGCGACGAACCCCTGCGGAGCGGTGCGGGCTCGGGCCTGCGGCGCGATCTGCGCCCACACGACGATGATCCGCACCATCTGGACGCCGAGCGCCCGGAACGTGCTCATCGTGCCGGCCGGGTTGCTGAGCATCCGGGTCGAGTCCTCGATGATCGACACCTGACCCGCCGAACCGAGCGCCGCGGGCGCGAGCGCGAGGCCGGCGGCCCGGGTCACCGCGGCCAGCGCGGCGATCCTCAGAGGCCGGCGCACGCTCATCTGGTGGACCCGTCCGCGAGTCCTGTCGCTTGCTTGGGCCGCGCCCGCGATCGTCCGGAGTCCTCGGAGTCTCGTGTAGCGCCGCTACACATCGACTCCGCGTCCGCGCGCAGCATCCACCGGCGACCACTCTCGGTGCCGCACGACTTACGGACGAGCCTACTAGCGCACTGTGACCGGCACGGTTCGACTTTGGACCTGAACACCGCCGACCGGTGCCGGCTCGCTCACCGGATAGGTGTACGCGAGCCTGACGGTACCGCTCGACGGGAACGTGACGCGCTGGTCGAAGTAGCAGCTGTCCTCGGCGCCGAAGGTCAGGGTTAGGAGTGTGGCGTAGTCCCCCGACGATCTCGGAGCGAACTGGATCTCGGCTGTCTGCGCCGCCCCGGTGTCGAGCGACGCGAACCGGGCTGGCCGAACACACCCCCACACCTCGAGCGATTGGCCTGGACGAGCCTTGGTTACCGGTAGGTACAGCGGCAGCCGCCACGCGTAGTAGGTCGCCTTCTGTGCGCCTTTCCACGTCAACAGCCCGCTCGCGAAACCGCCCCAGTCGTTGGAGCGCACCGGCCGGAGGGGGTCGTAGAGGAGGTACTGCGCGAACGACTGGAGACGGGGGTTGCGCCAGCTGATGTACTCCGCCCAGTTCATATAGGCGGCTGCCGTCGCCGGCGGCAGGTAGATCACTTTCGTGCGGGAGTTGGGGTCGGGACTGCGCTTGGGCGGACTCGTGATGTAGCCGAACTCGGTGTCGAAGATCGGGAAGCGCGTGTGCGAGCCGTACACGCGCTGGAGGCGGTCCAGGGCTCGGGTGAGGTTGCCGATCACCCCAAGCGACGTGTAGTCGCTTGTCGAGGATCCGTTGGTGGGGTCGGGATTGAGCTCGACGTTCGGCCGGTACCACCGCATGTAAGCGTGGTCCGAGACGCCGCTGGCTTGAAACAGCGCCGGATTCTGAGAGCGGAACCGTCGCGAACCCGCCGCTGTGGTCGGGCATCCCCTGATCCGGGCCGCGCTTCCTCGGAGCTCCCGGTAGCTCGAGTCCACGCAGTAAAGCGCCCGCAGGAACGCCAACGGCGTCATCCCGGAGAATACCCCCCAGTTTTTCTGACCGCGTGGCGCCAACTCCCCGAACACGATCGTGTCGGTCGAGGTGGGATGGCCGGTGGCCTGCAGCGCGCTCCAGGCCGCGTCCAGGAGGTTTCTGTACATCCTGGGGCTGTTCTCGACCTTGAGATCGCCCGGAACTCCCTGCGGCGCGAGGCTCGGCCCGTAATCGGGCTCGTTCCAGATCGACCAGAAGCTGACCCGGGGGAGATCGTTCGGATCCCCGGGCACGGACGTTCCCAAATCCGGGTCGTAGCTGCCGCTATACCTCGTTCCGACGGCGCGGACGAACGCCCCGAACGCGGACGCCGAGGGCTCCCAGTTCGGATTGCTGTTTCCGGCTGGCCTACCCGGTCCGAGCGCCCATCGCGGCGCACCGCCCATTACATCAAGATCGACGGTGATGCCGTCCTGGTGCGCGTCGGTGACGATCTCATCCCACACCCTCCATGTCGACGCCGGGTAAGCGGCTGGGTCAGATGCGTCGAACCCGCGCGGGGCGCGCCGCGAATTGGGCCTCGGCGCGATCAACTGCCAGCGCATCGCAACGCGCACGGCGTCGGCGCCGAGGGTGTGCAGGCGTTCGAGCGTGCCCGCGGGGTCAGATTGGATACGCGTGTCGTCTTGGAGCATCGAAACCTGAGTGACCGACGCCATCGCCATCGGCGCCGATACCGCCGAGAATGCCGTCGCCAGCGCGACGGCGCCTAACAGCGCCCCGATGCGCGCCCCCGAACCCCGCATCTACTTCACCGTCACCTTCACCGTGCGGCTGTAGACCGTGTCCTGGTCTCCGGGGGTTATCAGGCTCGGGGTCAGCAACGGGTCGTTCGCCGGATACGACCAGGCCAGCCTGACGGTGCCGCTCCCCGGGAACGACATGTGCAGGTCGAAATAGCCGCGTGAGCTCGCGATCGTCACCGTGCGCAGCGTGGTGAATGCGCCGCGCGACCCCTGCTGGAACTGGATCTCCACCTGCTGCGAGGTGCCGCCGGTGTCGATGCTCGCGAAATGCGCCGGCCGCACGCACCCCCAGACCTCGAGACTGCCCGGGCCGCGCTGCGTCGTGCTCGGAAGGAACAGCGGCAGCCGGTAGGCGTTGTATCCCGGCTTGCGCGCGCCGCTGTAGAGGATCAGGCCGCTGGCGAACCCACCGAACTCCGGCGCCTTGTTCGGGTTCGGGTCGTACAGCAGGTACTGCATCGTCGAGGCGATCCGGGAGTTCCGCCATGACAGGTATTCCGCCCAGTTGATGTAGGACGCGGCGGTGGCCGGTGAGACGAAGTGGGCCGAGCTGTTGTTCGGTGGGTTCGTTATGTAGCCGTACTCGTTGTTGTAGATCGGAAAGCGCGTCCCCGAGCCGTAGGTGCGCTGGAGCCGGTCGAGCAGGTTCGCGAGCCGCGGCAGCTCCGAGAACTCGGTGTAATCGGGGTCGGTCGAGCTGGCCTCGGTCGGCGGCAGGTTGACCGGATACGGGTGGGCGGCGAACCCCGACGCCCGGAACAGCGCCGGATGGGCGGAGCGGAACCGCCGCGAGCCCGCGGTGCTCGTCGGGCAGCCCACGGCCGCGGCCGCGGCGCCCCGCAGTTCCTGGTCGGACGAGCTCACGCAGTACAGGGTGCGAATGAACTGCAGCGGCTTGGTCGCTCCGAAGTTGCCGGGAAGGCCCTGCGGCTGCCCGGGGTGCGGCGTCCTGTTCGATCCGCGGGCGTCGAGGTTGCCGATCATGATCGTGTCCCGGCCGTGCCCGGTGACTCCCAGACCGCGCCAGCCGGCGTCGAGCAGACTCCGGTACGCCGGCGCGGACGCCGGCACCGTCGAGCCCTTGATCGCCTGCGGCGCGAGGTCCATCCCGAAGTTGGGCTCGTTCCACAGCTCCCAGAAGCTGACTCGAGGCAGGTCATTCGGGTCGCCGTGGACGATCGCGCCCGTGGTCGGGTCGTAGGCGCCGCTGTAGCGGGTGGCCACAGCCTCCACGAACTGGCCGAACGCCGAGGCCGACGGCTTCCACTCGCCGTACTTCCCGGGGCTCGGCTGGCCGCCGCCCGCCGCCCACAGAGGCGCGGGGCCGGTGAGCGAGAAGTCGACGGCGATGCCGTCGGCGCGGGCGTCGCGAACGATCTGGTCGTAGATGCTCCAGCTTCCGGCCGGGTAATCCGCGGGCTGGACCGCGCTGAAGCCGGATGGTCGCCGGGCCGGCGCCACCGTGTTCCAGGCGAGCGTGACGCGCACGACGCCGGCGCCGAGCTCCCGCATCGTCTGAAGGGTCGGGCCGGGCACGGTGAGCATCCGCGCGTCGTCCTGGAACATGCCGATCTGGCCCTTCTGCGCGAGCGCCCGGGCCGGGAACGGCACGAGCGTCAGGCCGGCCGCCACCGCGGCGACGGACATCCTGATCCCGACTCGCCTCATCAGTCGCATCGCAGAAGACAACAGACCTGCTGGAAGGAAGTTGCGCCCCAGGCCCCGGTGGCGCCGACACTAGCCGATCGTGACCGGCGCGATCCGGCTGTGGACCTCGCCGCTGCCGGGTTCAGACCACGCGATCCGCACCGAACCGCTCGACGGGAACCTCACCGACGCGGTGAAGTAGCCGTATGCGTCGCTGATCGTGACGCGCTGAATCGTCTTGAACGCCCCGCCGCTCGAGGGCTTGAACTGGATGCTCGCGACCTGAGACCCCTTCGCGAAATGGGCTGGCCGCACGCCACCCCACACCTCGAGCGGCTGGCCCCGCTTGCCGGTCGCGTGCGGCAGGTACAGCGGCATCCGGAACGCGTCGTACATGGGGTCCTTGGCCGCGCCGCTGGCGAACTCGAGGCCGGTGTCGAAGTTGCTCTTGCTCTGGGGCGGCGGGTCGGTCAGCAGATACTGGTCCCAGGACGCGACCCGGGGGTCGCTCCAGCTGATGTACTCGGCCCAGTTCATGTAGTAGGCCGCGAGCGTCGGGTTGATCGCGCGCGCGATCTTCTCCGGCGGGTTCGTCTGGTACCCGAACTCGGTGTCGTAGATCGGGAACCTGATGCTGATCCGGTAGGCGGCCACCGCCCCGTCGAGCGTCGCCTCGAGGCTCGGCAGCTTCGGAAGGTCGGCATAGTCCGGTTCGTTCTTGGTCGCGACGTTGGGCGTCACCTGCCCCTGGGGATACGGGTGGACGGCGAATCCGCTGGCATGGAACAGCGCCGGATGCTCGCTCGGGAACGCCTTCGAGCCGGACGCCGTCGCCGGGCAGCCGCGCAAGGTGGCGGCCGTGCCCTGCAGCGGGTGCAGCGAGCTGTCGACGCAATAGAGCGCGCGGATGAAGCGCAACGGCACCATCCCCGAGAAGTTCCCCGGCTGATCGCCGGTCGTCTGGCCGCGCGGGGCCATCTCGCCGATCAAGATCTTGTCGGCGCCGTGCCCGGTCTGCGCGAGCGCGGTCCAGGCGGCGTCGAGCAGCTCCCGGTACAGGAGCGGCGAGACCTCCACGGTCGAGTCGTCGACCGCCTGCGGGGCCAGCTGCTGGCCGTAGTTCGGCTCGTTCCAGATCGACCAGAAACGCACCGGCGGCAGCGGAGCGGTGCCCCCCGGTGGCGTGTAGTGACCGCTGTAGCGCGTGGCCACCGCATGCACGAACAGCCCGTACTCCTTCGCCGAGGGCTCCCAGGCGCCGACGAACCCGGGTGCCGTCCCCGGCGGGACGCCCGGCCCGACCGCCCACAGCGGCGCGGGCGCCTCGAGCGCCAGGTCGACACCGATGCCGCGGGCCGCCGCCGCCCTGATGATCGCGTCGTACGGCGCCCACGCAGCCGCCGCGTACGCCGACGGCTCGGCGGCGTCGAAGCCCGCCGGGCGGGTGTGCGCGGTCGAATCGGGGGTCATCGGCCCCCATTGCATGAACACCTTGACGTCGTCGACGCCCAGGCGCTTGAGCACGTCGAGCGTCGGCCCGGGTTTTGCGAACAGCTCCGTTTGCGCCTCGAAGATGGTCTCGAGCGGCTGCGTCCTCGACGCGTGCGCGGGGGGCTGCGCGGCGCCGCCGCCGCACCCGGCGACGGCCAGCGCCACGCTCGACGCAACCAGCAGGGCAGCCATCGCTGGGCGAGGCAACCAGGTGAGGATGGGCGCGAGGGTTCGTCTCAAAAGGTGGCGCGATAGGTTCCGGAGGACCGCCGGTGGCGAAGGATCGACGCCCAGTCCCGCTCTACAATGCGCGCGGATGCTTGTCCCGGCCCGCTCGGACGCCGCAGTGGCGGCCCGGACCTCCAGGGCGCTGAGGGTAGCAAGCGGTTCGGTCGAGGCGTGGCTCCTCGCCGGCATTGTCGGCGTCGGCGCCTGGCTGCGGTTCGCCACACTGGGCGCGCAGAGCTACTGGTTCGACGAGGCGCAGGCGGCCCACGAACTGCACCTGTCGTTCGGCTCGATGGTGAGCCAGATGGTCCTGCACGAGACCAACCCGCCGCTTTACTTCACGGTTGGATGGCTGTGGGCGCGCGTGTTCGGGACGGACGAGGTGGGGCTCCGGTCGCTGTCGGCTCTCGCCGGCACCGCGCTGATCCCGATTGCGTACCTGTGCGGACGCGAGCTCGTCTCGCGCCGCGCCGGGCTGGTGGCGGCGGCCCTCACGGCGCTCAGCCCATTCATGATCTGGTACTCCCAGGAGGCCCGGGAGTACATGTTGCTGGCCGCCCTGTCCGGCCTGTCGCTGCTGTACTTCGCGCGGGCCTGGCGCGACCCATCGCAGCGGAACATCGCGTTGTGGACGCTCTTCTCCGCGGTCGCGGTGCTGACTCACTTCTTCGCCGGCTTCCTGGTCGCCCCCGAGGCGGTGTGGTTGCTGTATGTGATCCGAGACCGGGCGATTGCGATCGGGGTCGCCGTCGTCGCCGCCGTGCAGCTCGCGCTGACGCCGCTGCTGTTCACCCACGCCTCGAAACATCTGCTGGGCTTCATCAGCGGTACTCCGCTGAGCACGCGGATCCGGCAGGTCCCGGTGGCGTTCGGCCTCGGCACACTGTACGAGAGCCCGATCGTGCGGTACGGGCTGCTCGGAGCCGCCGCGCTCGCCGGGGCGCTGACCGTCTTGCTGCTGATCGGCGCCGACGGCAGGCAGCTTCGCGGCGCGGGAGCCGCCGCCGCGCTCGCGGCGGTGGTGCTGCTGCTCCCGCTGGCGCTGGCGCTGGTCGGGGAGGACTACTACATACCGCGTGCGCTGATGCCGGCATGGCTTCCGCTGGCCGTGGTCGTCGGGGCTGCGTGCACGGCGCCGCGCGCCCGGGTGCCGGGGGCGATCGTGGGCGCGGTCCTGCTGGCGAGCTTCGTCTACGCACAGGTCAAGATCGACGGCAACGCTCAGTACCAGCGCCCCGATTGGAGGGGCGTGGCCGCGGCGCTCGGCACCGCCGACGGGCCCCGGGCCATCGTCGCCTATGACGGCTCGACCGCGACCGATCCGCTCGCGATCTATCTGCCCGGCGTCCCCTGGAGCGGCCCCGGCAGCCGCCCGGTGACGGTGGGCGAGGTCGACGTCGTCGGCCATCGCTGGCAGGCGCTCGGCCACCCCCTTCCGCCCGGTGTGGGGTTGATCGACAGCCGGACCGTCGACGATTTCCTGATCGACCGCTTCTCGATCGATCCGGCCGAGCGCCAGAGCCCGGCCCAGCTCGGCGCTGCGGCGGGACAGCTGCTCGGCCCCCCGCTGCCCTCGCCCGCGGTGCTGATCCAGAACCCGAGCTCGATGCGCTGAGCGCGGCGCGGGCGTGATCCTGCTCCTGCACAACCGCTACCGGACGACCGGCGGCGAGGAGCGCGCGGTCGGCGAGATCGCGGCGCTGCTGAGCCGCCGCGGCCACGAAGTCGAGGTGCTCGAGCGCTCGAGCGGCGCCGTCGGGCGCGGGCGGGCGGCGCTCGGCATGCTCGGTGGGGGTCTCGACCCGGACGCCGTCGGCCGGACCGTGCGCCGGCTTGGAGCCGACGTCGTCCACGCGCACAACATCCATCCGACGCTCGGCTGGCGCGCGCTCGCCGCCGCCCAGGCCGCGGGCGCTCGGACGGTGCTCCACCTCCACAACTACCGGCTGTTCTGCGCGATCGGCATCTCTTACCGAGATGGCGCGGCCTGCTTCCGGTGCCGGGGCACGAGCACGTTTCCGGGCATCCGTCTGCGTTGCCGCGGGTCGCTGCCCGAGGCGATCGTCTACGCGGCGGCGCTCCACCGCCAGCAGCCCCGGCTGTACGAGCACGTCGACCAGTTCGTTGCGGTCAGCGACTCGACCGCATCGCATCTGCGCGACTTGGGACTGCCGGCCTCGTTAACCGCCACGTTGCCGAACTTCGTGCCAGACCACGCATTCTCACAGGAGTCGCGCGCCCAAACCGGGGAGTTCGCGCTGGCCGCAGGTCGGTTGACCGAGGAGAAGGGGTTCGACACCGCGATCGCGGCGTCGCGCGCCACCGGCGTGCCGCTCGTCGTCGCCGGATCGGGACCGGACGAGGGGCGGTTGCGCGGCCTCGCGACCGGCGCCGACGTCCGCTTCGCCGGCCTCCTCGAGGCTGCCGCGCTCGCGGAGCTCCGCGCGCGAGCCGCCGTGGTGCTCGCGCCCTCGCGCTGGGAGGAGCCGTGCCCGTACTCGGTGCTCGAGGCGCTCGCCGCCGGCGTGCCCGTGCTCGCCTCTGACCGAGGCGGTCTGCCGGAGCTCGTCGGCGACGAGGCGACGCTGCCGGCGATCGACCATGGCGCGTGGTCGGACGCCCTGTCGGAGCTGTGGCGGAACCCCGATCTCCGGGCAGCGCGAGGCGCCGCCGCCCTTGCCCGCGCCCACGAGCGGTTCGGCGAGGATCGCTTCTACGACCGGCTGATGAAGCTGTATGGGGCCGTTTCCCCATAAGCTTGCGGCGATGAAGCGACGGTTGGTCACCTCGCTGGCGATCGTGTGCGCCCTGTCGGCAGCCGCTCCGGGCATGGCCGGCGCGGCTGCGAGCAGCAGTCCCCAGCAGGTGCTCACCGACTGCAACGACCACGGAACGCTTACCGGTCACTACACCGCCGACGCGCTCCGCACCGCGCTCGCGAGCATGCCCGCGGACATGCGCGAGTACACCGACTGCTATGACGTGATCGAGAAGCAGCTGTTCGCGCAACTCGGGACGAGCTCGAGCGGGGGCTCCAGCACCACCGGCTCGAGCTCGGGCGGATCGGTGCTCCCAACCTGGCTGGTGATCGTGATCGTGGTGCTCGCGCTCGCGGCGCTGACGTTTGGCGCGCTTGCGATCAGGCGCCGGCGGCTCGAGGCGACGGCGGGCCCCGGCTCGCCGGATGCCGGCGGACCCCAAGCGCCGGGGCAGCACGGGGGACCCGAGGCGCCCGGCCGGGGCGGAGCGGCCGATCCCCGCGCCCGGCCGTCTGATGATCCGGGCGCCCGGCCTGATGATCCGGGCGGATCAGGGCCGGCCTGATCCGCCCGGATCGAATCTGGCTTACTTGATCGTGACCTTCTGCGTCCGGCTGAACACGGTGCCCCCGCCGAGCATCGGGTCACCCGTCGGATAGGTCCAGGCGAGCCTCACCGAACCGCTGCTCGGGAACGCCAGGTGAACGTCGAAGTACCCGTGCGAGTTCGTGATCGGCACGGTCGCGATCGTCGTGAACGCGCCCTTCGAGCCGGCCTGGAACTGGACCAGCACGCTCTGCGCCCGCCCTGTGTCCTCCCTGGCGAATCCGGCCGGACGCACCGCGCCCCAGACCTCGAGCTTGCGGCCCTTGCGGGCCGAGGTGCTCGGCAGCCACAGCGGCACCCGGTACGCGTCGAAGCCCGGCTTGTGGCTCCCGTTCGGGTTGATCAGCCCGGTGTCGAAGGACGCCGGGGGTGGCTGGTCGATCAGCCCGTACTGGGAGTAGCTGAACAGCCGCGACTGCTTGTAGCTGAGGTACTCGGCCTCGTTCATGTAGATCGCGGCGTTGGCCTGGCTGACGCCCTCGCGCGGGTCGGGCGGCCGCGTACGGAAGCCGTACTCGGTGCTCCACACCGGGAAGTGCGTGTGCGAGCCGTAGATCCCGTTCAGCCGGTCGAGCGTGCGCTCGAGCCGCGGAACCTCGGGCAGGTCGGCGAAGTCCGGGTCGCTTGGGGCGCCCGCGCACAGGTTGCGCTGCCCGGGGCCGCACAGGTGGGTCGGCAGGTTCGGCGCCGACGCCTCCTCGTAGGGGTGCGCGGCGAACCCGCTGGCGCTGAACAGCGCCGGGTTCTGCCTGCGGAAGCTGCGCGAGCCGGCCGAGGTCGTCGGGCATCCCTGGGCCCGCGCCGCCGAGCCACGCAGCTCGCGATAGCTCGAATCGACGCAGTACAGCGAGCGCAGGAAGATCAGCGGCTTCATGTTCGCGAACACGCCGAAGACGTTGTTGCCGTGCGGCGTGACCTCGCCGATCAGGATCTTGTCGGTCCGGGTCGTGTGCCCGGTGGCGCCCAGCGAGCTCCACGCCGCATCGAGGAGGTTTCGATAGATATGCGGGCTGTTCGGGATCGACTGGTGGGGCCCCGTGCCCTGCGGGGCGATGTCATAGCCGTAGTTCGGCTCGTTCCAGATCGACCAGAAGCTCACGCGCGGCAGCGCCGTGGCCGAGCCGGCTGGCTTGTACGACCCGTTGTAGCGGGTGCCGACGGCCTTGACGAACAACCCGTATTCCTTGGCCGACGGCTCCCAGTCCTCCCGGAAGTAGCCGGTGGTCCCGCGTGGCGCGCCGGAACCAGTGGCCCACAGCGGTGCGGGGCCGTTGATCGTGAAGTCGATCGTGATGTGGTCGGCCGCGGCCGCGCGCACGACCGCGTCGTACGGGGCCCATCCGCCGGCCGGATATGCCGCCGGGCTGGTGGCGTCGAAGCCCGCCGGGCGGTGGTTGGAGACCGCCGACGGCGCGATCTGGTTCCAGGTGAGGTTGACCCGAACCATGTTCACGCCCAGGTCACGGAGCGTCTGCAGGGTCCCGCTGGGATTGGCCAGGACCTGCGGGTCGGCCTGGAACACCGACACCTGCGTGGTCGAGGCGGCGGCGGGAGCTGCGTTAATCGCCGCGAGGCACAGCAGCGCCGCGGCTATGGGGAGATGACGTCTGATTCTTGGCACGTAAGCAGACAACTAATCGGGTCCTCCGAAGTTGCGCCGCGATGGTTGAGGCTGCAACGTCGCGCCCGGCGCGCCGGCGCGGCGCTGGATTTCCGCACCGGGCTACGGCGAGCCTAGCTGACCGGTCGGCGGTTCCCCGTCGAGCGGCCTCTTCACATCTCGCGAATCTCGCGCCTCTACACTGGCCGTGTGCCTTCCGAACGCCAAATTCACGTGGGCGGCGTCCCGATCGGCGGCGGCGCCCCCGTCGCCGTGCAGACGATGACCAAGACCGAGACGGCCGACCTGTGCGCGACGATGGAGCAGATCCGCACGGTCGCCGAGGCCGGCGCCGACATCGTCCGCGTCGCGGTCCCGCGCGATCAGGATGTCGAGGCGCTCAAGACGATCGTCCGCGACTCGCCGATCCCGGTGATCGCCGACATCCACTTCAACTACACGCTGGCGTTGAAGGCTCTCGATGCCGGGGCTCACTGCGTCCGCCTGAACCCGGGCAACATCGGCGGCCCCGACAAGGTCGCGCTCGTGACCCAGCGGGCGAACGAGCTCGGCACGCCGCTGCGGATCGGCGTCAACTCGGGCTCGCTGCCGGCCCATCTGCGCGGGCTCGAGTTCGAGAATCCGGTCGAGGCGCTCGTCGCCGCCGCGGTCGAGTTCGTTGAGCTGATGGAACGGCTCGACTTCACGAACTTCAAGGTGTCGATGAAGTCGACTAGCGTGCCCAACACGATCGCCTCGAACCGGCTCCTGTCCGAGCGGATCCCGTATCCGCTGCACCTCGGGATCACCGAGGCCGGGACCAGGTGGTCGGGGTCGCTCAAGTCGGCGGTCGGGCTGGGGACGCTGCTGGCCGACGGCATCGGCGACACGATCCGGATCTCGCTCTCGACCTTCCACGCCGAGGAGGAGGTCAAGGTCGCGTGGGAGATCCTCAAGGCGCTGAAGCTGCGCGAGCGCGGCCCGGTGCTGATCGCCTGCCCGACCTGCGGGCGCCTGCAGTTCGACATGGACACCGTGGTGGCCGAGGTCGAGCGCCGTCTCGAGGCCTACGACGACCCGATCGAGGTGTCCGTGCTCGGATGCGCGGTCAACGGGATCGGCGAGGCCCGACACGCCGACTTCGGGATCACCGGCGCCAAGGACATGGGGATGATCTACTCGCGTGGCGAGCCGCTCAAGAAGGTCCCGACAGAGCACCTCGTCGACGAGCTGTTCGCGGAGATCGACAGGTACTACGCCGCCGGCAAGCGGGTCGTTCGCGACGAGACCCGCGCCGCGGAGGCGGCCGAGTGGCTGGCCGACAACGAGGACGCCACCGCGATGACCCCCGAGCGGATGGCGGCGATGGAAGCCGCGGCCGCGCAGCTCGACGAAACGGCCTCGCCGGTCGCCGGGCGGCGCTTCACCCGAGCCTAGCTTCTCGGCCTGGGCGTGAGCGGGCTGCGGCGGAGCCGGGGCCGCTTGCCTTCGCCGGCGGACCGCAGAGACCCGAGTGCCCCGCAGAACGTGTCATTTGATGCGCGCGGACCGAGCCGCGGCATGCTGCGCATGCCCCACATGCGCCGTCTGACACGGTCGCCGGGCAAGGCCTCGACTGGCAGGCTTTGCAGGTCAGCGCTCGGACCCCGCCAGCGCGGGACCATCATCATCGGTGTCTCCGCGCCGGCTTCGCCGGCGTCCATAGGGCCGGTTCCGCGATGAACCGGCTTGGAGAAGGAGATGAGAGCTGCCCTGCGTCGAGTCGCGGTGGCCCCGAGTCATGCGTGTGCGTTCGTGAGGGCGTCGGCGAAGCTTTGACAGGGGTACATGCGGGCTGGGCTATTGAGCCGCGAGATCATTGTGTTCGGGGTGCCGACGTCATTCGGTGGGGCGGAAGGCGATATCGCCGGTCGCGTTGGATGATCGCGAGTGGCCGGCGGACCCCGCGCGGTCGGAGAACCAGCGCATGCACGTCCGTCTCCAGGCGCGAGAACCGGGAGATCCCGCGGTCGCCCCTGATGATTGGTGATGCCCCGTCCTGGATGGTTCGCGGGGTGGCATGCCGGCCGGTGGCGGGCCGCGTGTGCGGGGGGCGGGTCGAGCCCAGAAAGCGAAGACCCGTCCCTACCGCGATTGACGCGCGTCAGCGCGGCCCCCAACTACGCGACCGCCGCGAACCCCTCGGCCACCTTTGGCCAGTTGACGACGTTCCACCACGCGTCGATGTAATCGGGCCGGCGGTTCTGGTAGGTCAGGTAGTAGGCGTGCTCCCACACGTCCACGCCGAGCAGCGGCGTCTTGCCGTCGCTGATCGGGTTGTCCTGGTTGGCGGTTGAGACGACCGCGAGGCCCGAGCCGTCGTGGATGAGCCACGACCAGCCCGATCCGAACCGCTTGACGCCGGCGTCCTTGAGCGCCGCTTTGAAGTCGTCGACCGACCCGAACGCCGCGTCGATCGCGGCGCGCAGCGCGCCGTCGGGCTCGCCGCCGCCGCCCGGCGACATCCACTCCCAGAACAGCGAGTGGTTGTAATGGCCGCCGGCCTGGTTGCGGACGCCGGTCTGCTTGTCGCCGGGGAGCGAGCCGAGGTTCTTGAGGACCTCCTCGACCGGCTTGTCCGCCCACTCGGTGCCCTCGAGCAGGCCGTTGGCGGCGTTCACGTACGCCTGGTGGTGCTTGTCGTGGTGCAGGTGCATCGTCTGCTCGTCGATCGTCGGCGCGAGCGCGTCGTAGTCATACGGCAGCGGCGGAACTTCGTAGGCCATCGCGTGCTCCTTGCATACGTTTCTTCGGGACGTCCCCCTTCTATCACTCTTGGGTGGTCGGCGGCGCCTAACGACGGCGCCTTAGCCGGGTACGCTGCGCGTGTTGTGACTCGACTTTCGGACTACTTCCTCCCGACCGAGCGCGAGCCGCCCGCCGACGCCGAGGCGCTCTCGCACAAGCTGATGGTCCGCGCCGGCCTGATCCGGCAGGTCGGATCGGGGTTCTGGTCGTGGCTCCCCGCCGGCTATCGCGTTCACCGGCGGGTCGTGCAGATCGTCCGTGAGGAGATGAACGCGATCGGCGGTCAGGAGATGCTGATGCCGGTACTGCAGCCCGCCGAGCTCTGGCGCCGGACCGGGCGATACGGGATCGAGGAGCTGTTCAAGCTAAACGATCGCCGGGGCGCCGACCTGGTGCTGGCGATGACCCACGAGGAGGTCGTGACGACGCACGTCGCGGCGGCGGTCAAGTCCTATCGCGAGCTGCCGCTGATCCTCTACCACTTCCAGGTCAAGGAGCGCGACGAGCCCCGGCCGCGGGCGGGGGTGCTCCGAACCCGGGAGTTCGTCATGAAGGACTCCTACAGCTTCGACCGCGACCCCGCGGGGCTCGAGGAGTCCTACCAGAAGCACGTCGTGGCCTACGACCGGATGATGGACCGCTGCGGGCTCGAGTGGTACCGGGTCGAGGCCGACGTCGGGATGATGGGCGGCAGCGGCGCGCACGAGTACATGGCGCCCTGTCCCGCCGGGGAGAACGAGGTCGCGGTCGCCCCCGGCTACGCCGCCAACGTCGAGGTCGCGAGTGCCGAGCCCCAGCCGGTCACGCTCGAGCTCAGGCTCGGCGCGCCGGAGACCGTCTCCACGCCCGGGATGACCACGATCGACGCCGTCGCCACCGAGCTTCACCTGCCGGCGGGCGCGCTGCTGAAGGCGTTCCCGGTGATCGTCGACGGCGACGCGATGAAGCTCGTCGTCGTCCGCGGCGACCATCGGGTCAACGAGATCAAGCTCGCGGCCGCGCTCGGGGCCGCGTTCCGCCCCGCTCACCCCGACGAGGTGGCGGCACGGCTCGGGCCGCCCGGCTACATCGGCCCGGTGGGCGCGCAGATGCCGATTCTGCTCGACGCCGGAGTCGGCGACGGCGGCTACGTCGTCGGCGCCAACGAGCCGGATGCGCACCTGCGCGGGGTCGAGCCGGGCCGCGACTTCCCGTTCGAGCGCGTCGACGTGCGCACGGTGATGGCCGGCGACACGGTCGACGGCAGCACAATCAGGATCGAGCCGGCGATCGAGGTCGGCAACATCTTCAAGCTCGGGACCCGGTACTCGGAGCCACTCGGGGCGCGCTATCTCGACGAGTCGGGCAAGGAGCAGCTGATGTTCATGGGGTGCTACGGGTTCGGACCGGCGCGCGCGGCCGCTGCGGCGGTCGAGCAGTACGCCGACGAAGCGGGGATCTCCTGGCCTCGGACGATCGCTCCGTTCGACATCGAGATCGTCGTGGTCGGCAAGGAGGGGAGCGAGGAGCGAGCGTTCGCCGACCAGCTGTACGGTCAGCTCTTGGAACTCGGGCTGGAGGTGCTCTACGACGACCGCGACGCCGGGCCGGGGGAGAAGTTCACCGACGCCGAACTGCTCGGCTGTCCGCTACGGGTCACGGTCGGCCGGCGTACTCTGGGAGCCGGCGAGGTGGAGGTGCAGCTCCGGCGAGGCCGGGAGAGCACCAGCGTGCTGCTCGAGGACGCGGCCGAGGAAATCGCCGCGCTGTGGCGCGGACTGCCCTGAGCCTCCGGGCTGCGGCGCTAAGGCGCCGCCGTCAGGCGCCGCCGACAATATCCCGGTGAGTCCGAGGATCAGCAAGCGGCGCCTGAGCGGGATCGACCGTTCGGGGCCGGCGCCCGAGGCGACCCTGTCGGGGCACCCGCTGAACCCCTGGACGATCCCCAACGTGATCGACTTCGTCCGGCTGGCGGCGATTCCGGTGTTCCTGGTGATCGCGCTGTCCAGCGATGACGGTCAGGACGCGCTCGCGGTCGTGCTGTTCGGGGTGATCGGCTGGTCGGACTACCTCGACGGCTTCGCCGCGCGCCTGACCGGCCAGTACAGCCGCCTCGGCGCGCTGCTCGACCCGCTCGTCGACCGGCTGCTGATCGTCTCGGGGATGGTCGTCTGCTGGCACTTCTCGCTGCTCCCACGGTGGGCGATCGCGATCGTGATCGCCCGCGAGCTGTTCATGCTGGTGGCGAGCCGCTACGCGCTCAGCCAGGGCATCGAGATTCAGATCAACTGGGCGGGGCGGATCGGGGTGGCGCCGATCGTCGGCGCGCCGTTCTTCGCGATGGCCGGCGTGCAATGGCTGGCGCTGATCCTGCTGTACATCGGGATGGCGTTCGCCCTGACCGCGACCGTGCTGTACGTTCGCCGCGGAGCACAGGTGATGCGCGCTCGCCGCGCCGCCCAGGGGGCCCGAGGCAAACTCTCAAGTTGAGCTTGAGCCTCGGACTTTGCAAGGCTATACTCGCAGCTTCGCGCACCCCGACCCGGAAGCACCCGGAGGATCTGATCTACATGGACACGTTTCCCGATCTGGGCTCACTGACCGACCAGGAGCTCAAGGAGCTCATCAAGCAGCTGACCGACGAGGAAATGGAGATCTCCTACCGCCGGCGGATCCTGCACGGGAAGATCGACATCCTCCGGGCCGAGTTGGTCAACCGGCTGCGCAAGAAGGACGAGACCGGTGAGCTGGTGATCACCGGGGCCGATGTCCAGCAGCTGACCGACATCCTGGCCGGCCGCGTACCGGGGTCCGAGTCCGACTAGCCGGCGTCGGTGGCCCAGCACTGTCCAGAGTGCGGCTTTGCCAACGACGAGGGCGCCAACTACTGCCAGCGGTGTGGCGCGTTTCTCGCGCACTCCGATCCGCCTCCCGGGACGACCACGGCCACCTACAAGCTCGGCGAGACCGGCGAGCTCGAGGAGGTCCAGTTGGACGACGTCATCGAGAGGGGCCCGGCGCTGGTGATCCGCGCCGGGGGTGGGCGCGCCGGCGAAACCTTCCCGCTCGGTGCGGGACGGGTCACGATCGGCCGCCGGCCGGTCTCAGACATCTTCCTCGACGACGTCACCGTGTCGCGTGACCACGCGATCCTGGTGCGCCGCGGCAACGAGTTCTTCCTCGACGACTGCGGGTCGCTCAACGGCACCTACGTCAACCGGCGCCGGATCGAATCGCACCGCCTCGTCGACGGCGACGAGCTCCAGGTCGGCAAGTACAAGCTCGCGTTCCTGAGGCGCTGATGGCCACCTCCGAGACCCGCGACCCCGCCGTGGAGCTTCCCGAGCCATCGCTGGGCGATGCCGAGCGCCCCCGCCAGAAGGCGGTCACGATCGGGACCGTGTGCAAGGCGCTCCAGCAGGAGTTCCCCGATATCTCGATCTCGAAGATCCGCTATCTCGAGGACCAGAAGCTGCTGTCGCCCCGCCGCACGCAGGGCGGCTACCGGCTCTACACCCAGACCGACATCCAGCGGCTTCGGACGATCCTCCGCCTCCAGCGGGACGAGTTCCTGCCGCTCCGGGTCATCCGGCAGGAGCTGGCCGGCGGTCGCGCCGAGCGCGAGGTCACGCCGCCGCCGCCGGCCGCCGACGGCCGCTCGCTCAGGCGCGCGCTCGTCTCAACGCGCGACCCGGGCGCGATGTACTCGCTCGAGGACGTCGTCGAGGAGACCGGGGCCGATCCGGGGCTGGTGCGCGAGCTGGTCGAGTTCGGCGTGATCAAGGGCGATGTCCGGGCCGGGGTGCGCTACTACGACGAGACCGAGCGGGAGATCGTTCGGGCCGTGTCGGAGCTCGCGCGCTACGGCGTCGGGGGCCGCAACCTGCGGGTGTTCCGAAGCTCGGCCGATCGCGAGGCGCAGCTGCTCCAGAGCATCCTCGCGCCGGCGTTGCGCTCGCGCAATCCCGAACGCCGGCGTGAGGCGATCGAGGCGCTCGAGAACCTGGCCTCGGTGACGACCCATTTGAAGCACCTCCTGCTGATACGCGATCTGCGCAAGATCGCGACGTAGGACTCGTGTTCCCACCCGACCGGCGCATGGGGCCGGACGACCTGCGGCAGCTCGTCCGCGAGATCCCGGATTTCCCGACGGCCGGGATCCTGTTCAAGGACATCACGCCGCTGCTGCTCGATGCCCTGGCGTTGGAGGCCGCGGTGGCCGATCTGGCCACGTTCGCCCGTCCGCTGGGGGTGGAGCTGGTGATCGCGGCCGAGGCGCGTGGGTTCATCCTCGGCGGGGCGCTGGCGCGCCAGCTCGGGGCCGGCTTCGTGCCCGCTCGCAAGCGCGGCAAGCTTCCCTCGGACACGGTCAGCGTCGAGTACCTGCTCGAGTACGGGGTGGACGTGCTCGAGGTCCACGCGGATGCCTTCGCCAACGGGGCGCGGGTACTGGTGCACGACGATCTGCTGGCGACCGGCGGCACCGCGCGCGGGGTGTGCGACCTGGTCGCGGGCCTCGGCGCCGAGGTCGTCGCCTGCGCGTTCCTGGTCGAGCTGAGCTTCCTCGGGGGAGGCGAAAGGCTGGCCCCGTACCCCGTCCACGCTGTGCTCGAATACGCGTCGTGAGCCTGTTCGACTCGCGCTTCGTGCCGGGGCGTCGCCGCCTGTCGCGGTCCGAGCGATCCCGCCAGCTGCTGGCGACGCCCGCGACCGTGTGGGAGGTGATCTCGGACGCGTTCCAGATGTCGCGATGGTGGCCGGACGTGGTACGGGTCGAGGGCGTGGAGGAGGACCGGTTCACGCTGGTGTTCCAGTCCAAGCGCAAGCGGCCGGTCCGGATGGACTTCCGCGTGCTGGCGTCGGACGCTCCGGGGAGCGGGGAGGAGCCCTCCGGCCACCGCGTCTGGGAGCAGGAGGTGCGGGGCACTCCGTTCGAGCGAGTGCTCGAAAGCTCGATCACCGAGGTGCTGCTCGAGCCGGCGCACGGCGCTACCACGCGGGTCACGATCGCCCAGGCACAGCGGCTCCGCGGGTATTCGAGGACGGGCGCGCTGGTGCTGCGCCGCACGACCGACAAGCGGCTCGAGGAAGCGCTCAACGCGCTCGACCAGATCGTGGCCGCTTAGCTCGGCAGCTTGAGCGCGCCCTGGAGGATGGTCGGGCCGGGCGCCTTCGGGTTGTTTTGGGTCTCCCGCGTGAGCAGCAGCTCCTTGAAGTGCGAGGCGTTGGCCGGCAGTGGACCGCCCGTCTGCAGCTTGCCGTTCTTGCCGACGGCCTGGTTCACGAACCCGACTCGCGTGCTGTCGGACGGTGTGTTGGACAGCCACACCGCGTAGGCGTTGTGAGAGTTCGGCGCGAGGCCGGTCGCCTCGATGATCACGCCGAGCGCGGTCCCCGCTTGGACGAGAAACGCGACGCCCTTCGCGGCGCCGGATCCGCTCGGCGGATCCAGGTTGACCTGGCCGACGATCTTCGCGCCGGTCGTCGAGGTCGTGCTCGTGGCCCCGCCTGTCGCCGGTGTCGTCGAGGACCGCGGGTTGGTGCTCGAGGCGACCGCCGGAGCGCTCGATGAGTGCTTGCTCGATGACCCGCTGCTCAGGATCACGATGAGCACGAGCACGACCGCCACCACCACGATCGTCCCCACGACCAGGAAGATCACGCCGCCGAGCCGCGAGCTCGGCCGGTCGCTCGGCCGGGGGACGCGGGTCCGTTCGAGCTTCGGCGGGGGCGGCTCGGGGGCCGTTCGGTCCGACGCGGCTGCCGGTGCCGGTGGCGCCTCGCTCGCTGGCGCCTGGGCCGTGCCGTCAGGGATCTCGGGGAGCGGCTTGCTCGCAACGCCCTGGAGATCGGAGGCGAGCACCCGCGCCCATGCGCGCTCGTAGGGCAACTCGGCGAGCCGGTCGCGCGTCTGCTCGGCGACCTTCTCGGGCAGCTGACCGAGCAGATAGTCGGTGATCAGCGCGCGGCTCTCGGGGGCGAGGCCGGTGTCCGGTCCGATGCCGTCGAACGCCGCGAGCGCTCGCGCGCGCACCGCCGCGCGGTCGACCGCGAGCAGGCTCGCGATGTCGTCGTAGCTGCGGCCGCGCTGCAGGACGAGGTCGAGGACCGCGCGCTGGTCGGGGGGGAGCGAGTCGAGTGATCCCATCGGAACCGCCTAGCGTAGTGGGGCGTACGGCGGTGTGCGCAGGGTGGGCGGGCAGTAAGGTCCCGCGCTCGCATGAGCTTCGACGCACTCTACGGTCTCGAGCTGACCGACTGCTCGGACTCGGTGGTTCGAGGCCGTGTCCGCGTGCGCTCCGAGCTGAGGCAGCCGGCCGGTGTGGTGCACGGCGGGGTCTACAGCGCGATCTCCGAGGCGCTCGCCGCGCGCGGCACCGCTTGTGCGGTCGGCCCCGAGGGTCGGATCGCGGTCGGGCTCGCTCAGCAGACGACGACGCTACATCCTGTGAGTGACGGCACGCTCCACGCGACCGCGGTCCCGCGGCATCGCGGGCGGACGACCTGGGTGTGGGAGGTGGAGATCGCCGACGATGAGCGGCGGCGGTGCGCAGTGGCGCGGGTGACGATCGCGGTTCGGGATCCGTGAGCCGCGGCTGGCGTTCTGCCCGGTAGCGCGGACCGTCCAGATGATGCGCCGCACCCGCTGTCCGTGATGCTGCCGCTGGCGATGCTGCCGGGCGGGCTGGCCCCATCATCTATGGCTCGGCGTCAGTGACTCGCCCGGTGATGCGCCGGCGCTCCGTGCCCATGCGCCGGTCGACGTTCGCCACCAGTACCTCGCGCGGCAGGGTCAACACCCGCCACGACTGGGCGACCTGGAACCCGGACGGGAGCTTCGTCTCCATGTACGTGCGCGAGTCGCTCGCGGCGCACATGATCCCGGTGTTCACCTGCTACCGGATGCTCCAGTCCGCGCCGTCGGTCGGGGCCACCGAGCAGGCGCGGGACCTCTCGAACACGCGCAACCCCGCGACGATGCTGGCCTACTGGGCCGACTACCGGCTGCTGCTGAGGCGCGTTGCCGCGGCGGCGGGGTCGCACCGGGTCGTGATCCAAGTCGAGCCCGATCTGTGGGGTTATCTGGAGCAGGCGCACGCGGTTGGGCTGGCGCGGGCGTTTGCGCTTCGGTTGATTGCGCTCCGGGACCAACTGGCGCCGCGTGTGCTGCTCGCGTACCACCTCAGCGTGTGGGGGACCGACGAGGACGTCACGAACTCGAGGCCGTCGCTGGCCCAGATGAATGTGCCGGCGGCCGAGTCGGCCCCTTCTACGAGTCGCTCCACGCTCACTTCGATCTCGTCTTCAACGACGTCACCGAGCGCGACGCGGGGTACTACGCCGACGTCGACGGAAACCCGCAGACACGGTGGGGGCCCGCCGATTTCGCCCGCGAGAACCGCTACATCGCGGGCTTCACGGCGCGGACCCACACCCCGGTTGTGCTGTGGCAGCTGCCGCTCGGCGACACGCACGAGAACAACACCTGGAGCCAGTGCCAGGACGACCGACTCCACTGGTGGTTCGGCGCCGGGTCGGTGCCCCACCTGCGCGCCCGCCCGCGACGCCGGCGTGATCGGGCCGCTGTTCGGCGCCGGCGCGTCGGGCAACACCACGCAGATGACCGACCATGGGTTCTCCTACCGGCTCGCTCGGCGCTACGAGCAGCACCCGCTGTCTCTGACGCAGCCGTTGTAGCTCGGGGTCCGTGCGCGCCGGGGCGCCCGCCGCCGGGATCCGGTCCGCCGCGGCCGAGATCCGGTCCGCCGCGGCCGAGATCCGGTCCGCCGCCACCGGGATCCGCGCCGGCACCCCGAGTTTCTCGCCACTCGACCCCCTCCCGCTGCCGAATGGCGATTCGGTCGGCTCTGGCACGAACTTCTCGCCACTCGGCCGGGGAGAGATGCCGAGTGTTGCGTTTCTCGGGGTCTGGACCCGGCGCGTGCGGTCGGCGTGGGGCGGCGGTGGCGGGTGGCCGGGCGTCGTGGGGTCAGGGGTGCCGGCGGTGGCTGGTGGCCGGGCGGTTGGGGGTTGCCGGCGGCTGCTACCGCCCCGCCGCGCCCCGCCCCAGCCAGAACGACACGAACTGCGCCAGCGCCGGGTCCGAGGCGGTCTGGACCCGAACCAGGTGCGTCCACGCGAGCGCCACCAACCCCGCCGTCCCCGGCCGTCGCGCCAGGATTACGGCGTCGCCGGTCGCGGCGAGCGCCGGCGAGAACGGTGGCGCCGCCGTCCCCGCGAACCTGGCCAGCCCCGTCGCGGGCTTCGGCGTCCCGTAGACAATCACCACGTCCCCGAGCTGGAGGGCCTGGAGCAGCTGGTCGTCGTTCAAGGTCGCGCAGTCCCGCGTCACCGCCTCGGGCACGTGCGGGCCGCTGGTCGGCGGGTTCGAGTTGTAACCCAGGTGCGGCTCGCCGGGCGAGAGCGCGGCGTGACCGAGGTCGCTGAATGCCTGGCCGGGCCCGCTCGCTCCGCCGGATACTGCGGCCTGGTCGCGTCCCGCGAAGTAGCCCGACAGCAGCAGGATCAGCCCGATCGAGAGCACCAGCGAGGCTACGCCGATCGCGATCCGCTCGACCACGCGCACGAGCCGTGACTCGCCCGGTCCGTGCGCGGTCTGGCGGCGAGTGGCCGGGGTCACCGCGCGGCGGGAGCCTGCTCGCCGGAGACGCGCGCCGAATCGCCCTCGAGCCCGGCCGTTACTGGGGCCCCGGCGGCAGCCGCGAGTTCGTCGATCGAGGACCGCAGTTCCTCCGCCAGCACCTCTAGATCGGCCAGCGCGTCGAAATCGGCCACGAGGCCAAAGTTCAGCCGCCCGTTGTAGCTGAGGATCGCAATCCCGAGCGCGGTGTTCTCGGCCAGCGGAACCATCGGGTAGATCGACTCGAGCTCGCGACCGAGCAGGTACAGCGGAAACTGCGGCCCGGGAACGTTGGTGACCACGAGATTGAAGAGCCGCTGGCGGGCCTGAAGCCGCGCCGCCTGCGCCATGATCGTCGGCGGGGCGAAGCCCGAGATCGTGGTGAGGATCTCGGCACCGACCGCCTGGCCCGACCGCTTGACGTCGACCATCTCCTCGCTGACCGCGTGCAGCCGCTCGACGGGATCGGTCAGCCCCACCGGCAGCGTCGCCCACATCGCCGCGACGCGGTTGCCGAGCGCTCCGCGCTCGACGTCGGCGCGGACGGATACCGGAACCATCGCCTTGAGGGCGACCGCCTCGGTGGGCTCGCCGTGCAGCCGCATGTACATGCCCAGCGCGCCTGCCACCACCGCCAGCACGACGTCGTTGACGGTGCCGCCGAGCGCATTCTTGATCGCCTTGAACTGCCCGAGATCGGCTCGCACCCATGTGAACCGGCGGTGGGGGCCGATCCGCTGGTTGAACGAGCTCGGCGGCGCGGCCTGCAACCCCGTCCACGCGAGCGCGCTCACGCTCCCGAGCGCACGGCCGGCGCGCCTGGTCACCGTCCGCGGTCCGCGCAGCGTCGCGCGGACCCCGCGCATGACCTCGGTGGGCACGATCGCGCGCTCGAGCAGCGCGTCGGCGAGCAGTTGGGCGCGGCTCGGCAGCGGGCGCGCGTTCCACTCCTGGTCGGGTGGCGCCACCGGCAGCGGGTCAGGCGAGGTATCGAACAGGACGGTCGCGATGTCGACGCCGGAGACCCCGTCGACGAGGGCGTGATGGGTCTTGGACAGCACCGCGAAACGCTCGCCGGCGAGACCCTCGACCAGCCACAGCTCCCACAGCGGCCGGCTGCGGTCGAGCGCTTGTGAGAACACGCGGCCGGCGAGCCGCTTCAGCTCGCCGTCGCTGCCCGGGCGCGGTAGCGCCGTGTGGCGGACGTGGTAGCGCAGGTTGAAGTGGGGATCATCGACCCACACCGGCCGGCCCTGGCCGAGCGGAACGAACGCCAGCCGCTGCCGGTAGCGGGGCACGAGGTGCAGCCGCGACTCGATCGCCTCGACCAGTTCGTCGTAGGTGGGCGCGGAGCCGGCGAACACCGAGCACGCCGCGACGTGCATGTGCGTCGAGTCGCGCTCGAGGTGCAGAAACGAGCTGTCGAGCCCGGTCAACCGATCCTTGTTCGCCACCGCTGGGATGGTAGTCGCGATTCGCCGACCAGACCGCGAGTGGCGCGTTTTGTAACTAACGGCACAAGTCGTTGAGTGTGACCGACCTCACAGTCAGACCCTCAAGTGGGCTCCTAACCTGCCCGACTGATTGATTGACCTGCCGAGTCGTCCTCGTCCGGTACGAGGGCGAACGGGGGACCCATTGCCAGGTGGAGCATGCCTGGCCGGGGCGAATCGACTCGCCCGGCACCAACGCGCCGGCTGCAGTCGTAGTGCCCGCCCGGTGAGCACGCGCAGCGTGCTCGCAGCGGTGCGCGAGCCCGTCAGCTAACCCCGTAGGCGCCCGGTCGAAATCAAAGGAGGTCCTCGCTTTGAGGCCTGAATTAGCCATGCACAAATCGCGCCGCGGTCGGCTGGGCGTAGGCGCGCTGATGATCGGAATCCCAGCTTCAGCGGCCGCACTGGCGGCCGGCCAGGCGTTCGCGTCACCGGCGCCGGCGCCGGCGGCGCCGCAGATCCACCCGCAGTCGCGCCGCATTGCCTACGGCCACGACGTGGTCGTCAGAGGGGCGGCGCCGGCAGCCGATGCCGGGCACACGGTCGTCCTCGAATTTGCCCCCCGGGGGGCCACCGCCTGGAGCCAGCTGGCCTCGACGACGGTCGGAAGCACCGGGGGATTCCGGCTCGCCGGCCGGTTGCGGCAGTCGGGCGTCGTGCGGGTGGTTGACACCTCGAGCGACTCGCTGACGCCGTTCCTGGCTTCGCTCAGCCCCGGCGGCACCCCTGCCGCCACGAGCAACCCGGTGCCGGTCGACGTTGCGGCCCGCGTCAGGGTCTCGATGCGCAGCGTCGATGCGCTCGCCGGCCAGGCGGTCGAGGTCCGGGGGCGGCTGCTACCCGCAGTCAAGGGCCGCAAGGTAACCCTCCAAGGGCTCCAGAGCGGGTCCTGGCACACGCTCGCCGCCGCGCGCACGGGGTCGGCCGGGAGGTTTGCGCTCCGCTACGTTGCCGGGAGCACCGGCCAGCAGCCGATCCGCGTTCGCTTCGCCGGCGACCGCCTGAACGGACGTTCGACGGTGCCGGCCGGTCAGATGACGGTGTTCCGCGCCGCGATCGCCTCCTGGTACGACGACGGCGGCAACACCGCCTGCGGGTTTCACGCCGGGAACGGCGTGGCCAACCGCACGCTCCCATGCGGCACCAAGGTCGTGTTCCGCTACGGCGGCCGCACGGTCACCGCAACCGTCGATGACCGCGGACCGTACGTCGGCGGCCGTGACTGGGATCTCAACCAGAACACCGCCGCCGCGCTGGGTTTCGGTGGCGTCGGCCAGGTCTGGTCGAGCCGGTAGCGCTTCGAACCCGGGACTGGCCCGCCGAGTGATCGGTGGATGACGCCGGGAGCTCCACTAGCCTGCGCTCGATGGCGGAGCGCTGCGTCGCCCACCTCGACATGGACGCTTTCTACGTGTCCGTCGAGGTGCGGCGCCGGCCCGAGCTGCGCGGCCGGCCGGTGATCGTCGCCGGCACCGGGCCGCGCGCCGTCGTGACCACCGCCTCCTACGAGGCACGGCGCTTCGGCGTCGGCTCGGCGATGCCGGCGGCACGAGCCCGGCGCCTGTGCCCGCAGGGGGTGTTCCTGGCGCCGGACTTCGCCTACTACCGCCAGGCTTCGCGCGAGGTGATGGCGAGCGTCCGGGCGCTGGTCGACGCGGTCGAGGTCATCGGGCTCGACGAGGCCTACCTCGACCTCACCGGCCTGCCGGCGCCGCACGCCGCGATGCGCCGGCTCGCCGCTCACATCGAGCGGACGACCGGGCTCGGCTGCTCGATCGGAATCGGCCCCAACAAGCTGGTCGCCAAGGTGGCCTCGGACGCCGAGAAGCCGCGAGGGTTCGTCGTGCTGACGCGTGAACAGGCGTGCGAACGGTTCGGATCGGCGCGGTGTGCGCTTGTCCCCGGTATCGGGCCGAAGACCGCGGAGCGGCTGCGCAGCTTCGGGATCGAGACGCTGGCCGCGCTCGCGGCGGCGCCCCACGAGCGGCTCGCGCCCCGCTTCGGCCCGCGACTCGCCGCCGAGCTCCAGCGTCGCGCGCGGTTCGAGGACGACTCGCCGGTGACCGAGGCGCGCAAGGTGGTGTCGGAGTCCCGCGAGCTGACGTTCGACCAGGACATCCGCGATCCGCGCCGTCTCGAGGCGATCCTCGACGAGCTCGTCGAGCACCTGTGCGCGGGGCTCGTCGCCCAGCGCCGGCGCGGGCGGACGATCGGGATCAAGGTCCGGCTCGACGACTTCTCGACCCACACCCGCGCCCGGACGCTGGCCGAGCCCGTGAGCACGGCCGACCGGGTGGGTCCCGTCGCGCTCGATCTCCTGCGCCGGTTCTCGCCGCCGCGGCCGGTCCGGTTGCTCGGTGTTCGCGTGGCGGGCCTGGAGCTGCCGGGTTCGGCGACCGAAGACCAGCTCACGATGGTCGTCTGATCGCTCCCGGCCCGCGGAGATGTGGCTGCGGTCGCGCGGCGGTCGCGCGGGCTCGCGCCGCGTGAGAACATCGGGATGTGGAGGGGAGACTCGCTCACAGCACCGTCGGTCCGTCGTGCTGCCCGGCCACGAGCTACCGGACGTCGAGACGGTCGTCGCGACCAGGCCCGGCTATCTCATCGTCGAGAAGCGAGATCTGGTCGGCGCGGTCGCTGACCAAGCCGACCCTCGCGATTGACGACCGGCAGCCCCGAGACGGGCTTGCGCAGGTCAAATCGCATCTGCACCTCGGTGCCGCCGGACGCGCGTGTGACGATCGCGAAGTCGTCGCTGAGCTCGGAGATCAACGACAGGCCGATCCCGAGCCCCTGACTGTCGTTCCAGGCGTGCAGGCCGCGTCCGTCGTCGCCGATCAGCACCCACAGCTCGTCGGAGGCCACGGCTGCGGTCACGCGCAGGCGCCCGGCCTCGCCTCCTCGATACGCGTGAACAACCGCATTGGTGAGGGCTTCCGAGACGGCCAGCCGGATCTCGTCGAGCCGGTCACCGCCGGCGCCGGCCGCCGCCGCGACCGTGGCCAGTGCGCGCCGAGCCAGCGGCACCGCCTCCGGAACAGCGGGATACGACTCGTTCAGAGCTTCGCCACAGCTCATCTCGACTCATTCGAATACCCGGATGAGCGCGAAGTCATTCGCACGAAACTGCTGCTTTGAATCCGCAGAAGCACGGCACCGGACCGCCTGGGATCGACTCCCGACTCTCGCCAAACGAGATCAATACAGAGCGGAGGCCAGCCGGCGGCGCGCGTCGCGCGCGAGCGAATGCTCGACGCCCAGCTCATCGAGCACGCCGACGACCACGCGGCGCACGTCGTCGCGGGCTCCGTCGGCGCTCGGAAGCGCGTCGAGCAGCAGGTCGAGGGCTCGCTTCTGATCCCCGGCGTCGAGCGCCGCGAACGCCTCGCTGAAGTCGGGCACCGGAGGCTGAGCGGAGTTCTTCGCCGCCGACTCGAGTCCGATCCGCGCCGCCAGCCCGTCGGCGGCGAAGCTGCCAGGGACCCGAGCGAGCACCGCCAGCGCCTCGTCGGTCTGGCCGCGCTCGCGCAGGATCTTGGCGAGCGGCACGGCGGCGTCCGCCCGGGTCGGCTCTAGCTCGTGCGCACGCCGTAGCGACGCCTCGTCCCCGTGCTCGACGAGCGCGTCGGCCTCGGATGGGAGCAGCGAGTCGAGGAACTGGTCGACCGCGGCCGGCGGCTGAGCGCCCACGAACTCGGCCGCGACCTGTCCGTCGCGAAACGCCTTGACGGCCGGGATCCCCTGGATCCCGAACGCCCGCGCCAGGCCCGGGTTGGCATCGACGTCGACCTTGGCCAGCTCGAGCTTCCCGGCGCGCGCGTCGGCGGCGCGCTCGAGCACCGGTCCGAGCTGGCGGCACGGGCCGCACCAGCTTGCCCAGAAGTCGACGACCACCGGAAGGGTGTGCGAACGATCGATGACGGCGGACTGGAAGGTGCTCTCGGAAACGTCCATGGCTCTGATGGTAGCGAGGCCGCGGTACCGGGTAATCTTACGTTTACGTCAAATTTCGCCGCGCCAACGCATGCCGACAGCCCGACGATCCTCGTCGACGGTCTCGTCGTCCGCTTCGACGAGGTCGTGGCGGTCGGCGGGGTTTCGTTCGCGGTACGGCCGGGGGAGTCGTTCGGCCTGCTCGGACCCAACGGCGCCGGCAAGACCACGACCGTCCGCGTGCTCGCGACGCTGCTGGGGGCGACCGAGGGCCGCGCGCTGGTGGCGGGCTACGACGTCCACCGGAACGGGCTCGAGGTGCGGGCCTCGATCGGCTACATCCCGCAGGCGCTGTCGGCCGACGGCGCGCTCACCGCGCGGGAGAACCTGGAGTTCTACGCGCGCGTCACCGCGGTCCCGCGCCGGCGCCGCGAGGAGCGGATCGCCGAGGCGGTCGAGGCGATGGAGATCGGCGGCTGGCTCGACCGACTCGCGCGGACGCTGTCGGGCGGGATGCTGCGGCGACTCGAGATCGCCACCGCGCTGCTGAACCGCCCCCGCGTGCTGCTGCTCGACGAACCCACGGTGGGTCTCGACCCGAATGCCCGCCGGATGGTGTGGGATCGTCTGCACGCGTTGCGCGACCAGGCGGGCACGACGATCCTCGTCACGACGCACCTGATGGAGGAGGCCGAGCGGCACTGCGACCGCATCGCGATCATGGACCACGGCCAGCTGGTCGCGCAGGGCACGCCGGCCGACCTGGTCGTCGCGCACGACGCGTCCGGGATCGAGGACGTGTTCGTCGCCGTGACCGGCCGGACGATCGAGGAGGGAGGGCGTTTCCGCGATGTCAGACGTCAGCGCCGCATCGCCGGCCGCCTCGGCTGAGCTCGCTCGCCCCCCGGCGCTCGCGATCCCCGCGCCGTTCCGGCTCCTCGCCGGCGCACAGGCGATGGGGTGGGCGGAGATGCAGAAGCTCCGCCACGACTATCTCGACCTGATCACCCGCTCGGTCCAGCCGCTGCTGTGGCTGTTCGTGTTCGGCACCGCGCTCCGCCACAACCGTGCACTCGCGGCCGGCTCCGCGGACTACCGGGCCTACATTGCGCCCGGGATCATGGCCCAGGCCGCGCTGTTCATCGCGATCTTCTTCGGGCTGGCGGTGATCTGGGAGCGCGACGTCGGACAGCTCCAGCGGATGCTCGCGACCCCGCTGCCGCGCACGGCGATCGTGCTCGGCAAATGCGCCGGGTCTGGCGTCAGGGCGTTCGTCCAGGCTGCGGTGCTGCTGATCGTGCTGGCGATCGCCTCGATCGGGGTGCGCTGGAGCGTGCTCGGCGTCCTCGGCGCGCTCGTGCTGCTTGTGATCGGGACGGGAGCGTTCGCGGCGATGTCGATGCTGATCGCGTCCGGCGTCAAGACCCGGGAGCGGTTCATGGGCATCGGGCAGCTGATCATGATGCCGCTGTTCTTCGCCTCGAGCGCGCTCTACCCGCTCAGCATCATGCCCGGGTGGCTCCACGCGATCGCGCGCGTCAACCCGCTGACCTACGAGGTGCAGGGACTGCGCCAGATGCTGCTCGGGGTGGGGGGCAAGGGAGAGCTGTGGCTCGACTTCCTCGTGGTGGTCGCGTTCTTCGTGGCGATGGTGGCCGCCGCGACCAAGGCCTATCCGCGCGCGATCCTGTGACCGAGGCGACGCCCGCCGGCTCGGATGCCTGAGATCGTCGTCGAGCGAGCCGGCGTCGAGCTGTCCGGCGACGAGACGGGGGAGGGGGTGCCGGTTGTCCTGCTCCATGGCCTGACCGCGACGCGCCGGTACGTCGTGATGGGCTCCAAGGCGCTGGAGCGATCGGGCCATCGCATGGTCGCCTACGACGCCCGGGGTCACGGCCGGTCATCGCCGGCGCCGGTACCCGAGTCGTACACATACGACGACCTCGGGCACGATCTCGAGGCGGTCCTGGACGCGCGCGGGATCGAGCGGGCGGTGCTCGCGGGGGCGTCGATGGGCGCCCATACGCTGCTGTGGCTCGCGCTCCATGCTCCCGATCGCGTCGCCGGGCTGGTTGTCATAACGCCCGCGTATGATCCCGCGTCGCAGGATCGGGACGGACGGCTCGAGCGCTGGGACGCGCTCGCGGACGCGCTCGAGCACGGTGGCATCGAGGGGTTCGTCGCCGCCTCGGGGGGTCCGGACATTCCAGACTCCTGGCAGGAGACGGTCGACAAGGTGACGCGACAGCGCCTGTCGCAGCACTCGCATCTCGACGCCGTCGCGGACGCGCTGCGGGCCGTCCCGCGGTCACGGCCGTTCGAGCAGATCGATGAGCTGGCGAGCATCTCGGTGCCGGTGGCGGTGGTGGCCAGCGCCGATGAGCCCGATCCGGGGCACCCTCAGGCGGTGGGGGAGGCGTACGCCGCGGCGATCCCCGGGGCGCGCCTCGTGCTGGACGAGCCCGGGCGCTCGCCGATCGCCTGGCAAGGCAGTCAGCTGTCGAAGGTGATCGCGGAGGTGGCGGCCATGGCGGACGCGCGATGAGCGCGACGCAGAGCGCCGGCTACTCGGGGACGCCGCTGCCCCGCAAGCTGGGGATCAAGCCTGGGGCGTGGCTGGCGCTGATCGGCGCCCCCGACGGCTTCGATTCGACGCTGGGCGCGCTGCCGGACGGCGTGGCGGTGCGCCGCCGGCTCAGCGGGTCGCCGTCCGACGTGATCGTCGCCTTCTTCTCCCTGCGATCGATGCTCGAGCGGCGGCTGCCTGCACTGCGGTCCGGCCTCGATCCAGCCGGAGGGTTGTGGATCGCGTGGCCCAAGCGCGCCTCCGGCGTCGAGACCGACGTGACCGAGGACGTCGTGCGCACACTTGGTCTCGCCGCCGGGCTCGTCGACAACAAGGTGTGTGCGATCGATGACGTCTGGTCGGGGCTGCGCCTCGTCTACCGGCTGCGCGACCGACCGCCGGCGTAGCGCCTCGCGACTATCCGAGCACGATCGTCTGGCCGGACGTCTTGTGCGGGGTGAGGTAGAAGTTGCCGAGATAGTGGACCACGACCGTGATCGCGACTGGCCCCGGGTTGTGGCCGGGGTGTTTGTTGAACACGGTCTGGCCGGAGAATCGGCAGTCGGATCCGAGCGGAACCAGCGTCGAGCCGATCCGGCGCGACCCGCGGAAGTATCGGATCGACACGTTCCCGCGGCAGTCGTAGATCGCCGGGATCCAGGACGGTCCGTGTACCGAGCCGGTGGTGGTGAACACGAACGGCTTGGTCGCGTCACGACGGGGCTTCGTCCGCGCCTGGATCTGCGGGACGGGCCGGTGGAGGGGGAGCGTCATGAACGTCGCGTCGGCGCCCGGCTGCGGCGGCGTGTTGCCGTGCAGCGCGACGATCCGGTAATGGAAGATCGTCTGCGCCTCGAGACCCGCGATGCTTGCGATCACGGTCACCGGCACGGTTCCTGCGGGAACGGTCGCGGCGATCGTCTGCGACCCATACGTGGTCGACGTCCCGTACTGGAAGTAGTAGGTCGTCGCCTGCTTGTTCGGGCTGACGACCGCGGTCAGCGTGGCGCTGTTCTTGGCGACCTCAGTGGCGGGACCGGTCGAGACGCCCGGGGGCGGATTGCCGGCGGTCGTGAACGTGTGGTCGGCGCCCGTGGCGCTGCCGGAGCCGTTCGCGGCCACGAGCCGGTAGTGGTAGACCGTTCCGGGGATCAGATCGGCTGCGGTGGCGCTGACCGACACCGGCGCGGTTCCGTGGCCGGCAGAGTGCTCCGGGCTCGTCACGCCGTAGGCCGTGGTCAGTCCCCACTCGAAGTAGTAGGCGGTGGCGCTGCCGTTCGGGTTGATCGTCCCGTGGAGCAAGGCGCTCGTGTCGGTCACGTGCGAGTGGGTGCCGGTCGTCACCGCCGGCGACGAGGCCGCCACCGCGACCGCCGCGACGGCGACCGCGAGGACCATCGACAACAGCGCTGCCGGCGCGAGCATCTCGAGCTTGCTCTTCATCCCTGCCTCCTTGGTTGGGCTGAGTCTGCGACCTCCAAGGCGCCGCCGTCAGACGCCGCCGACCATTCCAAAGGCGCCGCCGTCAGGCGCCCGACTTTCTATACCCGCGCCCGCGCGGAAGTTGCGCTCTCAGCGTCTGGTGGCGAGCCTGCCGACCAGGCGAGATCGCACTGCGGCGACCGGGCCACTGCCGATCACCCGCGGTGGAACTGCCAGAGCCTGCCGAGCGGCCGGAAGCCGACGCGAGCGTACAGCTCCTTCGGCCAGGCGTCGTCGTCGGCGGTGATGAAGATCACCTCATGGCCGGCGTCGCGGGCCAGCTCAACCGCGCGCGTGACCACCGCGCGCCCAAACCCGCGGCCACGCGCCTCGGGCGCCGTGTACACGTCCTCCACCTGGGCGGTGTGGCCGTCGCCGCGGAGCTTGCTGATCGCGACGAGGTGACCGTTGGGGCTCCGGACGCCGAGCAGCCGGTCGCCGCAGGCCCGGGTCTCGCGGCGGCTGAACTCGACGAGCTGGCCGAGCGCGTCCCGATCGGACTCGTCTTCGCCATACCAGCGCCCCATCACCGCAGCCACCTCGTCCTCGCCGCCGTCGGTCACGATGTTCGTGTCGACGTCGCGGTCGGGCGCGGCGGACAGGATCATCAGCAGCTCGCGCTCGGTCTTCCAGCTCGCGGCGCGGAACTCCTGCTCGAGCGCCGGCCCGGCGTCCTGGTTCTCGACGACGATCTGGAGGTAGCGGCAGCCTGCCAGCTGCTGGTCGGCGAGCTCGACCAGCGACTCGAACCCGAGCGGCAGCGCCACCCGCACCTGGTTGAGGCTCCAGACCGCCGGCAGCGACGGTGAGCGCACCACGCAGCCGGCCTCGATCGGCCGGAGCTCGTCGGCTGTCCTGGCCAGATTGGTGTGCACGAACGCGAACACGCGGGCGAGCGTCTCGGCGGTGGCGGACGAGTCGAGGCCGGGGGGTGTGGCAGGTCTGCCGGTCATCGGCGTCGGTCCTATGGTGCCAGGCGGCCGTCGGGCGTTCCGGTTAGTCCGGCCGCTCGACGCGTCACTACGGCCCGGAAACGGATGTCGTGGGACGCTCCGCTCCATTCGGACCAACTGCGTGCCCGCGGCCACCCGTCGGCGGAGCCCCGACGGACGGTGGAATCGCCCCGCCGAGGGTCTCGGCGAGTGCGAGGGTGGCTTGAAGCTGCGCGCGGAGTTGCCGCGTCCGCCGTCGCCGCATCAGGATCATGATGGCCAGCAGCGGCACGGCGATCAGCGTCGCCAGTGCTGCAGCCAAGCCGAGCGCTTGCCGCACCGATGTCTTTGTCGTGGGAAGACTCCGGGCCGGCACCGCGGAGGCTTTCAGGATCACATGCTCGGAACGACTGGGCGGCGCTCCCCTCGCGGTGGGGCCGATCGGCGCGGTCTGCTCGGCGATCGCGAGCAATTCGCCGTTCTCGAGGGCATTGGTCAGCGTGTCGTCGACCCAGTACACGGCGCCGTACTCGTGCCAGGCGACCATCTGGAGCTGGGTACCGTCGTAGTACAGGTCATACGTGCGCGCGCCGGCCCGAATCGTCTGATTGGGGTTCGCGAACAGCGGCGCGTTCGTCCACGTGGTTCCCTGCACGTCGTAGAACTGGCCTAGCTGTCCGCTGGAGAATACCTCGACGTAGATCGGATACGCCTTCCCGCCGGGTGCATGGATCAGGTAGTCGCGGACGCACGCCTGCACCTGGGTCGTGCAATCCGGGGAGACGGCGTAGGCGCCGCTGCCGGCCAGGTCCTGCACCCTTGGGAACTCGGCCGTGAACGGGATGCCGGGCGCCGCCGCCTTCTCGGCGGCGAGGTCCGAGGCCAGCGTCGGCGTCAGCGGTAGGTGCGCCAGGCTCGGATGTCGCCTGGCCTTCCGCGCGAGCGCCGCCGTCTGCCGGGTCGGCGGCGGCGACCCGCCGTGCAGGAAGTTGTGCACGCTCTGCTGGATCTGCGCGGGGCTCGCGGTCAGGTCGCCGTTCGGCAGCGGGCTGGCGAGGAACGGGACCTGGCGCACGCGAAGGCCGGCGGCCGTGATCAGCAGCTCGGCCAGATTGAGGATCTCCGTCTGGCTGTGCAGGCCGGGGTCGGTCTGGACGGTCTGGCCGAAGACCTTCTCGAACTCGCCGACGTTGCCGGCGAGCTTGGGGCCGTATTGCTTCTTGACATCGAGCAGGAACGCCTGGTCGCGCGCATCCCGGATCTGCGAGGTGTCGGTGTGGCGGTAGGAGACGAACTGCTCGGCCTCGCTGCCGTCAAGGCATTGATAACCGGGTTGCAGATCGACGTTCTGGTACTGATCGCCGCCGTCGGCGTTGTTGTGGTAGTAGCGCTCGTCGATCGTGGAGTACACGCAGCCCAACTCGTCGACCGCCTTCTCGAACCGACCAAACGTGGCCACGATCACGTGGTTGATCGATACCCCCGTGACTTGCTTGATCGTCTCGAGGAGGTAGTAGTACTTTGTTAGTCGGTGGGTAGGGATTCTCGCTGGTTGCGGCGAATCCTTCTGGCGTTGGTGTTGCCGACGCGAGGAGGGGATGATGGTGGCA